>Ga0315268_10000339_pt1 | contig 54811 bp, 46 predicted proteins | sample C1_top_MG_FD_204535 | JGI IMG/M metagenome (GOLD analysis project Ga0315268, IMG submission 204535) | Sediment microbial communities from Yellowstone Lake, YNP, Wyoming, USA - C1_top | ecosystem: Environmental > Aquatic > Freshwater > Lake > Sediment | place: USA: Wyoming | collected 2017-08-01 | reverse complement strand
CCTCGATCGCTATCGGCGGGCCTGCCTGCGCCTACGTCATGCCCGACCAGGTGCCGCTGTTCGACGCGCTGGCCGCGCGGCTGGGCGTCAGCGGGCTCAACTTCGTCGGAAAAACCACTGCGCCCGTCATGCCCGGTGATTAGCGCCGTGAGCGCTACTCGCGCCCGCCTGTGGTGGCCGCGCGCTTGCGCATGGTTGCCACCAGCGGCCGCACGTCCTTTCTAAACTGGTCGTGGTCGAGCCGCTGGCCGGTGACGATCGTGGTGAAGTAACGCGCCTGGGCGACAAAGGCCGCGGTCTCCTTGATCTCGTCGTCGCTGGCGCCGTTGAGCTTGGCCGCCTCGGTATGGAAATAGGTGCAGTAGCGGCACGACAGCGCCGCGGCCACGCCCAGGCTGATCAGCTCCTTGTGCTTGCCCGGGATCAACGTCTCGGAGAGCGAGACGCCGCGGAACAACTTCCAGGCATGGCGCAGCACCGGGTCCGGCAGCTGCTCGAAGAAGCCGAGCGCTTGGCCGAAGATGTTCTGGATGTCGGCGATCACCTCGCTGCGGGTGTCGATGGCCGAGTTGAGCGGCGGGATCACGCCCCCCTTGGCCGCGATGTGGTCCAGACCGTTGCGCACCTCTTGCTTGAACTTGTCGTAGTCGTACTGGACGCCGTTGATCCAGGTGCTGAACAGCACGGTCTCGCCGGTCTTGGCGATGGCCTCGTTGACCTCCTCGGGCGAGCAGCCTGCTGCCCAGGCCATCTCGGTGGCCAGGTGCGTCCGGTAGGGGTCCTGCAGCGCGACCGCCGAACCAAGTCCGATCAGAAACTTGAGGCGCCGCGGCAACACCGTATCGACCATGACCGCGTCGCGCATCAGGCCCCAGAGCGGCACCAGGGCCACCTCCGGGACGTTCTTGAGAAACTGGGGCACACTGCCGTAGGTCGCTTCGACTTCCTTGAGGATGTCTTCCTTTTTCATGGTGCACACTCCCTGCCCGGCCATTGCGCTGTCGATGAAGTGACCGCGCCCCCCGGTCGGGGGCCACTATGTAAGGTTAATGGTCAAGGTCGGCAGCCAGCAGGGAAGAATACCGAAAAGCATTTTCAGCTCTCGTTCTCGGCCAGCGTGATCAGGCAGTCGCCGGCGTTCAAGGTCACCTGCTCGGTCTTGGCCGGGATGATGTGGATGCCGTGGCCCTTGCCGAGGTCGCCGGCGTCGGCAGCGAGCCGGAAACCAAAGCAGACCTCGGCGCGTAGCTGGGCCGCCGCCATGACGTCGCCGAACGGCAGCGTGACGGGAAGCTGTGGGAAATAGAGAGACGCGGGTTTGAGGTAGATCTCGCTGCCCTCCTCGCGGAACAGGTCGTCGTAGACACGCTTGACGTCGGGCTCCTGCGCCACCTGAGCAAAGATCTTGGACACGAACTGGTTGCTGATCAGGTAGTCCTTGACGCCGACCTGCAGCACCAGCTCGGTGTTGTCCGAGTCCATCACCTCGGTGATGACCTGGGTGGTGATCGGCTTTTGCAGGGTCTGCTCCTGCGCGCGGAAGTACTGCCTGAAGCGCAGCAGTTGCGAGATGGTGGCGGCGTCGGCCTCCTCGGGCGTGGCCTGGTCGCGGGTCAGGATGATCACGTTCTCGTACTTGTACGGCTGTAGCTTGGCCAGCCCTTCGGCCGTGCTGACGTCGAGCTGGGCGAGCGCGATGTTGATGTTGGGGTAGCGCTGGTGCAGCGCGCCGAGCTCGGCGTTGATCTCGGGCGTGGTCGCCTCGACCACGACGTGGATGGCCGAGCCCGCTTTCAGGTACTGCGCGTACTCGTCGATGATCAGCTTGCTCTTGCCGGTCCAGCCCACCACCAGGTGGCGCTCGGGCTTGGGCTCGAGCGTGCGGCCGGTCGGCTGCAGCGCGCTCGGCGTGTAGACCGGCGCCGGCTTGAAGCCGATGGTCGAGTCGTCCTCGGCCAGCACGATGATGTCGTCGTCGGGCAGCAGCACCTGGGCGGCCGGCGGGTTGATCACGATCTGGCCGTTGGCGTGGCGCAGGCCAAACGGCACCGACTGGGCAAAGTGGAAGAGCAGCTGGCCGAACGGCAGCTGCGGCCAGCCGCTCTCGGGCCGGTAGAAGTAAAGCTCGTTGCCGACAAAACCGACCAGGTCCGAGTAGACCAGCGCCAGCCCCGAGACGCGCGAGGTCTGCACCAGCATCTTGCTCAGCAGGCTGTCCTCGGCCAGCGTGGTGATGCGGCCGGGCACGATCGAGTCGGCCAGCGAGCGATTTTTCTCGAGGTGCAGCTCGGCCACGACCGAGGGCAGCTGCTGCTCGCCGCAGGCCGCCACCACCGCCATGATGTTCTTGATCACCCGCGCATCGGCCGCGGCCTTGACCTCGGCGCTGTCGCCCGAGCGCGCGTCGGACAGCACGGTGATCGAGCGCGCGCCGTTGGCCGCCACCTTCTGCAAGGTGGCGACGTGCGCCGGCGAGCCGCTGCGCGTGATCAAGCGGGTGGTCTTGCGCTCCTCGATGCGCTCGTTGAAAAACTCGTCCATCTCCTGCTTGTCGCGGTCGGCCAGCACCACCACCGCGGCGTCGGACTCGGACTCGTTGGCGACGATCACCTCGCGGATGATGTCGACCAGCCGGTCGCCGAAGCCGAGGATCAGCGTGTGCCCTTCTTCGATCACGTTGCTCTTGCCGCGGCGCAGATCGTCGAGCTTGTCCTGGAACAGCGAGGTGATGAAGGCGACCATGCTCGAGAACAGCACCATGCCGATGAAGATGGTCACGATGCCGACCAGCTTGCCGGCCCAGGGCGCGTCCGAGTCGTCGCCGATGTTACCGGCGTCCGCGACCTCGATGAAGGTGCGCCACAGCCCCTTGGCGATGTTGGGCGCGCTCTCGTCGGGCATCACCGCGCCGGCCACGGCGCGCAGGATGCCGGCGACGATGAAGCCGATCGCGAACATCGAAAGGATCGCCAGAAAGATCGCCAGGCCGCCGCGCGCCATGAAGTTGTCAAAGCGGTAGCTCAGCCGCGCGCCAAAAGTAGCCTTCTCTTGCTTCGCAGGACTGCCCATCTGTCACCTCGTTTGGTCAACGTCTGCTCAAGGCGTGTATGCCACAGTCCAACGATTGAAACCTTCGCTGCAGACGTCGTTGCTCAGGTCGTAGGCCATGGCCTTGCCAGTCAGCGGTCGATGGCAGCTGCCATCCCAGTGCCAGTCGGCATTGGAGTTGCCAGCCCCCGGCACCAGCGTCGGGTCGGTGGCGCTGCCCGACGGCGCGGTCGCGACCTCGAGGTCGAGCACGGGTGCCGGGTAGGTGTAGCTCGCGCGAGCAGCATGAATTTGCTGGATCACGTCGTCGACCGTTGTCTGAGCAAATGGGTTGCCGTCGAGGTAGATGCCCTGGATGCTGACCAGCCCCGCAAACAGACCAGGCTCGGCGCCAGCGAGCTGGTTGCCGGCCAGATTGAGCGTGCGCAGGAGCGCCAGCCCGCCGAGCTCGGCTGGGATGGTGCCAGTCAGGACATTACCGGCCGCCGAAAGCGTGGTCAGGTTGGCGCAGCGACCGAGCGCTGCTGAAATGGCGCCCGTCAGCAGGTTGTAGTCGAGCAGCAGCTCGGACAGTTGACTCAGGTTGCCCAGAGCAGCGGGGATGCTGCCGTCGAGATCATTTTCGTGCAGCGCCAGACGCAACAGCGACGACAGGTTGCCCAGTTCGGGCGGTATCGGTCCGCTCAGCAAGTTCTGATAGAGCGCCAGATTGTCAAGTTGAACCAGCTGGCCGAGCGCCACCGGGATCGCCCCGGTCAGCTGATTGCCATACAGCGAGAGGTCGTTGAGCGCGCTCAGGTTGCCGAGCGCGGCCGGGACCGGTCCGGTCAACAGATTGCTGCCAAGCAGCAGCTGCCGCAAATTGACCAGGTCGCCCAGTGCGTCCGGGATCGAGCCGGAGAGCTGGTTGCCATACAAGCTCAGCGACGTCAGCGACGTGCAGTTGCCAAGCTCGGACGGGATGGCGCCGCTCAGCCGGTTGTACTCGAGCCCGAGCCGCTGCAGGTCGTGCAAGTTGCCAAGCTCGTGGGGAATGGTGCCGCTGAGATCGTTCTCGGCCAGCGACAGCGAGACGAGCAGAGCGAGATTGCCGAGCTGCGGAGGGATGCAGCCGCTCAGCCGGTTGGCAGTGAGCGAGAGATCGCTCAGCGACGGAAGGCTGCCGAGCGCGGCTGGGATCGGACCGTCGAGCAGATTGTTGCTCGCGTTGAGGACCGACAGTTGCGACAGATTGCCGAGCTCGGGCGGGATCTGGCCGCTCAGCTGGTTGGTGCCGACGTAGAACACGCGCAGGTTGGCGAGGCCGCCGAGCGCTGGCGGGATCGCGCCGGTCAGTCGGTTGCTGTACAGCCGCAGCTCGGCCAGCTGCGCCAGTGCGCCGAGCGTCGACGGGATGTTTCCGCTCAGGTCGTTGTACTCGAGCGACAGCGTGCCGAGCCCGGTCAGGTTGCCGAGCTCGGCCGGGATCGAACCGCTGAGCCGGTTTTCGGACAGCACCAGCGCCTCAAGGTCGAGCAGGTTGCCAAGTTCGGGCGGGATGGCTCCAGTCAGCTGGTTTTGCGAAAGGTTGAGGGTGCCGAGCGCGCCGAGCGCACCGAGGGCGCCCGGGATCGTGCCCGAGAGCTGATTGGCGTAGAGCCCGAGATAGCCCAGCGCGTTGAGGCTGCCGAGCGCCGCCGGGATCGGACCGCTGAGCTGGTTGTCGGACAGGTCCAGCCAGGTCAGACCGATCGCGTTGCCGAGTGTCGCCGGAATCTGGCCGCTGAGCCGGTTGCTGTGAAAGCCGAGATGGGTCAGCGCAACGAGATTGCCGAGCTCGGGCGGAATGGTGCCCGCGAGTTCGTTGTAACCCAGATCGAGCACGGTCAGCCCGTCGCTGTTGCCGATCTCGGCCGGGAGTGCGCCGCTCAGCCGGTTGCTCGCCAGATAGACCGAGGTCAGCGCTGGCAGCGCACCCAGCTCCGGTGGAATCGGGCCGCTGATGGCGTTGTCCTCGAGGTCGATCAGTTGGAGTCCCGGCAACGTCAGCAAACCCGTCGGCAGCGCGGTCAGGTTGTCCTGCTCGGCGACCACGCCGACAATCGCCGAGGTCAGGTCGGCCGGTGCGATGGCCGCTCGATGCGGACCGGCGGTGGCGCTCACCTGCACGCTGGTGCCGCTGAGCGTCGTGCCGTCGTCGAAGTTCCACTGCGGGATGGGCGCGCCGACGTCGTCGATCACCAGGTTCGGGTCGAACGTGGTCGGACCGTTGAAGCAGAAGACCAGCACCTGCCCCGGGTCTGGCTGCGGGCAAAAGGGCGTGCGGTCGAGGAAGCCGCGGTCGGGCGTGCTGCCGTCGCCAGCTCTGTCAAACTGCCTGCTGTCGAGAGCGCCAGCATCTTGGCCAGGCGCTGTGTTGGCCACGCAGGCAAGCGGTCCGTCGTTGTCAAAACCAGGATCGCAGGCGCACAGCACCCGGCCGCCCGGCGTCAGCGCGCAGCTGCCGTGGCCCGAGCAATCGACGCCGTCGCACTGCTCGGGTGCAAAGCCGACGCGGATGCAGCCGGTGCCGAGCGTGATGGCGATCAGCAGCAACGATCCGTAACGGCGCACACGGTCCCCTCGCCGACCAGGACGAACCTCATTGACCGGCGCAATTGGCTTGCACGATAGCTGGCGCGACCGCGCGCAGCAATTGGTACGGCCGTATCGAAGGGCCGCGCAGCAGCGCCGTACCGGCAGAGTCCAGGTAGCGACTTGCGCTGTTGCCCGCGTGCATCGCCGGCAGGCGTGGGTTAGAGTCGCGCCGTCGTACCGGAGGTTGTGCATGCGACGCCTTGAGTGCTGCACCGTCGTCTTCGTCGCGCTGCTGGTCGCGGTGGTTTCGTTTGCCCAGTCGGCACCGGCGCGGCCCAAGATCGCGGTGCTCGAGTTCGCCGCTGCTTCGGGCATCACCCAGTCGGTGGCCGATTCGCTCGCCGACCTCGCCGCCAACACGCTGCGCAACCACAACCGCTACGACGTCATTGGCAAGAACGACATCCATTCGCTGCTCGGCTACGAGAACATCAAGCAGAAGCTGGGCTGCGAGGAGACCTCGTGCCTGGCCGAGATCGGCGGCGCGCTCGGCGTCGACTATCTGGTCGTGGGCAACATCGCCAAGCTGGGCGACACTTACTTGATCAACCTGCGCCTGATCGACGCCAAGAAGGCGTTCGTGCTGCATGGCGTCTCGGAAAAAGTGTCGCAGGGCGAGGCCGCGCTGATCGACGTCATGCCGCGGGTCGTCGATCGGCTGGTGGTTCCGCTGGGCGGGTCGGCTGTCGTCGGCGCTTCACCGTTGCCGCCGTCGCCACCCACACCTCCGGCCGCCGCAGCTGCGGGTGGCAATCCCTTTCTCGGCTTTGCCACGGCGTGCGGCGTTGGCGCGATCGCTTGCCTGCCGATCGGGCCGTTGATGGTGGGGCTGCAGCTGGCGTTGATGGCGATCCCCGCGATCGGCGTGTTGCCCGCACTGGCGAGCTGTCTGGTCTGCCCGGCGATCGAGGGGCTTGGTGGTCCGGCCCTGGCCAACCTGTTCGCGGGTCGGCACGGCGGCCTGCTCTGGACGACGGTCGCTGCCTACGGCTCGTGGGGTCTGCTCGAGCTGGTGGGCGCGCTGATGGCGACCGGGTTGGCCTTTGCGCTGGTCGACGTGTGGGAACGCAACCAGGTCTTGCTGGTGCCGATCATCCTGTCGAGCCAGATCCCGATGCTGCTGCAGCCGCTGATCGTGGGCGGCGTCTACCTGCTGGCGAGCGACCCGGTGGAAGCGCCAGCGCAACCCTGAGCTGCAGCTCGTCTGATGCGTAGGCTCGAGCCTGCAGGCAGCAGCCTGCGGTCGCTCCCCTCGCGCGCCGACGCGGCGCGGCTTGGTGGCTGCCAATCGCGAAACCACGGCCTTTTTTGGCGTGCCCAGGCGAAGCCGTCCGCTGGCACGCCGGCTGCAGCTTCTTGTCGTGTCGAAAAAGGTCGGGGTGGGCAAGTGCCGCCCCGGCGAGGAGACCGACATGGGCCGAGTTGAAAAATTCTCGCTGCTGGGGTCGTTGCTGCTGGCTGCTGTTGCCGGTTGCGTGACCGAGTTTGCAGACCCGAACGCATCGGTCCTGTACAGCGACGCAAGTGTCTTGCTGGCCGACGCACGGCGCGGCTTCGATGCGACCGCTGCGAGCAATGACCGCGCTGCGGCGCCGGCTGACGCGCGGACCGTCGCGAACGACGCGGGAGCAGCGCCGACCTGCGACCAGGATGGCAACTGTCCGGCGGGCGCGGTCTGCTGTCCGGCGCCGCTGCCCTGTGCGCTGCAGTGCGTGCCCGACTGCCGCGTGTCGACCAACAGCTGTCCGACGTTTGCGCCGGCGTGCGATCAGGCCACTGGACTGTGCGCGCGCGCAGATGACGGCGGCCTGCCACCTCCGCCCGACGGTGGCATGATGCCCCCGCGCGACGGCGGCCAACCGCCTCCGCCCGACGGTGGACTGCAACCAGAGGCGTGCGCCGACGATGGCACCTGCGGGCCGGGTGCAGTCTGCTGTCCCGAGTCGCTGCCGTGTGCGGGTCAATGCGTGCCAGATTGCCGCGTGTCGACGGAAGCCTGTCCCGAGCAAGCGCCGGTCTGCGATCGGACCAGCGGGTTGTGCGCGCCGGACAGCGTGCCAGTGCCCGACGCTGCGGTCCCGGTACCCGACGCTGCGCCGCCGGCCTGCACCACCGACTGCCCGCCGCCGCCCTGCGGCAACACGGGCTCCCCGTGCCCGCCCGGCGCGGTGTGCTGCCCGCCGGGGGCGCCGTGCGCCGGCACCTGCGTCCCGGATTGCCGGGTCAACGGCCTGTGTCCGCCGCAGGGGCCGATCTGCGACTACAACACCGGCTTCTGCCATCCTTGACGCTGACGACGCTCGGCCGACCAGGCGTCAATCGTTGAACAGCGCGTCCGGTGCCGCCTCGACCGCCGCCACGGTTGCATACGGGTCTGCTAGGATGGGCCACCCGCAACCGGCAGGTGGCCTCGATGAAGTCGGCAGCTGAGGAATACATGACGACGTCAAAGATCGCTACGTGGACACTGGCGCTTGTCGCGGCCGGCACCCTGGCCGGGTGTGGCGGCTGCGGCGGCGGCATCCACGTCGACACGCCCGATGCAACCGCTGACGCTGCGCCCGCCGATGCCAATGTTGATGCGACCGCAATCGACACTGGCCGCGATGGGACGCCTGCCGATATCGCAGCGGCCGATATCGCGGTACGCGACACGGCGGCCGGCCGCGACCAGTTGACCGCGGTCGACGCGCAACTTGGCGACCGCGGGTCCGGTGCTGACGCCGGGCTACCGGCCGTGGACCCGCACTGGGTCAGTCCGACCGGCGCTGCGGCCTGGGCCGCGTGTCAGAGCGCAACTCCGCTCGCCGGTACTGCAGCCTGCAGCATCGATACCGCCAACAGCGATGGGGTTGCTGGTGACCTGGTCTATCTGCGCGGCGGCAGCTACGGCAGCGGCATCGCGCCGGCGCACGACGGCACGAGTACCGATCGCATCGTCTATTCTGGCTACGCTGGCGAGGCGGCAATGATCAGCGGCGCGGCTGCCGGCATCGACGCCTATGGCCGCGCCTACCTCACGGTCAATGCGGTTGACGTCGAGGGGGTGACCTGCTTTGCCGATCTGCGCACGGCGCACCACGTTGCGATCCTCAACAGCACGCTGATCAACTCGTCGGACCAGGGCGGCTGGCCGATGGGAATCAAGATGTATACCGACTCGCAGTACAACCGGCTCGCCCACTGCCTGGTCGGCCAGGTCGGCTATGAGTCCTCGGACCCGGCCAACGACTACGGCGGCGTCATCAACATTGGCAGCTGGGAAAATCCCGCCGACACCACCAGCTACAACCTGATCGAGGACAACCACTTCTTCCACGGTGGCCACCACATCATGGAGCTGTCGGCGCACCACAACGTGATCCGCTACAACACGTTTCACAACGAGAACTGGACCGCCTGCGTGCGCGCCAGCACTGGCGACCTGTGCGGCAACCGCGACTTCATCATCGAGGACGACTCGCCCGACGCCGAGCGCAACCTGTTCGAGGGCAACCGCTTCTCGTTTGCCGGCGGCTCGATCGAGGAGAGCGCCGGCTCGTCCGGCGCGTCGGTGCGCACGCCGCGCAACATCTTTCGCCGCAACCTGTTCTACCTGAACGACGGCGTCGGCCTCGGCTTCTACATCGACAGCGGCAGTGCCTACGATGCGCGCGAGAACCGCGTCTACCACAACGTGTTCTACGGCAACGGCGTGATGCCGGCGACCGGTGGCGACCGGCGCTACGGCTATGGCCTGACCTTCGACAACAGCGGCGGCATCAGCGCGCCGCAGCCGATCACCGGCGTGGCCGTCGTCAACAACCTGTTCTACGACAACTCCAACGGCGACCTCTTCTTCTACTACACCGACCCGGCACAGCAGAGCGTGCGCGGCAACTATTATGCCGCGGCCAGCGGCAGCAACCAGAGCGGCGTGATCACGGTCGACCTGGCAGCCGACAATACACAGAGCAGCGCCGATCCGATTTTTGTCGACGTCAGCCCGGCGGTCAGCGTCGACAACGTGGACCGTTTTGATTTCCGGTTGCAGGCGCAGAGCCCGGCCATCGACCATGGTGTGTTCCTGACCATGGCGGTCGGCGCCGGCTCGGGCACGCTGCTGGTCGTGGCCGACGCGGGGTTCTTCTGCGACGGGTACGGCATCGTCGACGGCGATCTGATTCAGCTCGAGGGGCAGACGACGGTGGCGCGCGTGATCAGCGCTGATTACGGCGCCAACCAGCTCACTCTCGACCGCGGGTTGACCTGGACCGCGGGCCTGGGCGTGAGCCTGGCCTACAGGGGCACGGCACCGGACATCGGCGCATACGAAACCAGCCCGTAGTTCACTCGGGCGGGCACGCCTGGTCGTCGCTGCGCTGCCGTCGATAACCGGCAGACGCTTGCCAGCAATAAAGAGCTGCCGCTTGAAATCACCTGGTCAGCTCTCTAATAGCAGGTACCACCGCTGCAGACGTACGACCCGGTGCAGGTGTTGCCGTCGCAGCAGTATTGGTACTGGTCGCCGCATGTGCATCGGGGCGGATCTAATGCGTAGCTGCAGCTGAGCCAGTTCCCGCACGGGTAGTCCCACTGGCAGCACCGTTGGTCGCGCGCGCCGCATTGGACACAGGTGATGCTGGAGTCGCACAGCGTCCAGTGCTCGCAGCGGTTGCCCGCGCAGCAGGATGCCCCCTGCGTGCCGCACCCCGCGTAGCACCGCCGTTCGTTGTTGCCGACCCAGAGACACGTGCCGAAGGTGCACGCTGCCGAAGCCGTGCAGCAGCGCTGCCCGTCGCCGCCGCACTGCTCGCAGCGGCTGTTGAAGCAGAGTAGTCCGCTGTCGCAGCTACCCGAGCAACATGGTTCGTTTTCGCCGCCGCAGGTCGAGCAGCGATAGGGCGGCTGCGTCAGCGTGTTGCAGACGAGGCTGCTGTCGCACTGGGAGTTCCAGCAACAGAGCTGACCACTGCCTCCGCAGACGTCGCATTTCCCGGTGGTCGAGTAGTCGCAGACCGCGCCCGGTACGCACTGCGTGCCGGCGCAGCAATCCCCGCCAACGCTGCCGCACCCGCTGAAGCAGGCCGACTGCCCGTCTGCCAGGACGAGGCAGCTGAGACCCAGGTCGCAACCGGACACGGCGCAACAGGGTTGCCCACTCTCGCCACAACAGGCGCTGGCCGCGCAACCAAACACGCACTGATTGCCGCACCAGCTGCAGTTTTCGCGATCGCTGCTCGCATCGACGCAGGTGCCGCCGCAGCAGACATTTGGCCACCACGAGCCCGGGCAGGTCCAGCTGTCTTGCACCAGAGACCAGGCAAATGAATCGCGCGCTGGATCGCAGAACTGACAGGGTTCGCCGGGGCGCTGGCCGATCTTGCACGTGCCATCGATCATGCAGTAGCCCGTGCTGCACGTGTTTGCGTCGGCCGGTCCCGAGCTGTCGCTGCTCGCCTGATCGGGCTGCCCGCGATCGCGCGCCACGACATCGGTACCCGCGCGATCTGGCGCAACCTGATCCACGCCGCTGTGGTCGCCCGGCACCAGGTCGTGGCCAGCGCGATCGGACTGCACTGTGTCGGTGCGCTCGGTATCTGGACGATTGCCGTCGAGACAGGCGTCGGTCGCTGTCTCGTGGTCGCTGCGGCCGGCATCGCTGCGGTGGTCGGTGTTCGAAGCGTCCCCTGCGCGGACGTCGAGCGGACTGGCGTCGGCCACACTGGCGTCGGTCGTCACGTCGATGCGCACGCAAACCTGGTCGCCAGCCTGGCACCGGTAGCCAGCTGGGCACTCGACATCCTGCTCGCAGTTGATTGCCGGAGACAGGCAGCCAGCGCCGATCAGCCAGCCGAGGACGACGGCCAGTCCGATCAGCGCGCATCGGCATCGCACCGGGCCGCTGGTTGCACACGAGCTGTCCGTCACCATCAAGCGTTATGATGCCGGTACGTTCGTGCAAGCGCAACCGACGCCGGGGCATTGCGTGGTGCCCTTCTGCGCGAGCTGTGCGGCGCAAAACAGTGACAGATCCGCGGTCGCCCGGTGTTGCAGCAGACAGAGCAGCACGGTCGCTGCAATGACATCGGGTAGCAGCCATGTGGAAGCACGCGCTCTTGCTGCTGGCGCTGGCCAGCGCTTGCATCCCGCCCGTTCTTTGCAGAAGATGTCGCCACTTCGAGCCAATCCATCGACCACACGGAGGAGACGACCATGCGGTGGCTGTTGAACGGAGTGATTGCTGCGGTGGCACTGGCAGCGTGCCTGTTGACGGGGTGCATGACCTTCGAGACCACCCTGCCTGGCACGCTGGATCTGCGCGGCGCACTGGCGCAGCCGCAGGATGCGTCGCTCGAGCCCAAGCGCGGCGCCTTTGCCGATGGCAACGACTCCTACAACGAGGGCATGGTCTTCACCGAGTCGACCGACAAGCCGACCAAGGGCGAGTACGTGGTGCCCAAGGAGCCGGTCAGCGGCCAGTTCGTGACGCCGGCCGCGCCCGCTGGCAGCACGGTCTACCGACGCGTGCTACGGCAGTGGTTCATCATCGGCCTGATCCCGATCCTGGCCGACCCGCAAAAGGTGACCGACGACCTGAAGACCGAGCTGGCCAAACCGGGTGCCAAGGCGAGCCATATCCGCATCACCTCGGGCAACGACCTGCTGGACGACATTCGCGCGGCGGTTGGCTATGCGCTGTCGTGGACCGGCATCTTCGGTCTGCTCAACCTGGTGCCGACGCGCACCACCGAGATCATCGCCTACGTGAGCGGCACTCCCGACGCGACCGCGCCGGCTCCGACGCCGCCGCCCGTCGAGACACCGCCCGCAACCCCACCGCCTCCGGTCGCTCCGTCTGCACCGGACAAACCCGTGACCAAGTGACCAGGAGGAGGCAACCATGAAAGCCATGATCAAGATCGTCGTCCCTCGTCAGGGACTTTCCAGGATCGTCGTTGCAGCCCTGCTGGCCGGTCTCGCGGGCTGCCATCACATGACCTACACCACCGTGCCGGGCGAGTTGGTGGCCGAGAACCGGCTGCAGGTTCGCGACGTCGGCCCGTTCGAGGTGACCGTCGGCGAGAGTTATTTCCTGTGGGGCTTTGCCAAGGTCTCGGACGAAAAGGCGGCCCGCGCCGTGGTCGAGAAGGTGCGCGAGATGGGCGGCAATGGAGTGCGCGATCTGCACTACAAGGTGCAGATGACCTTCCTCGACCTCTGCCTCAGCACCTGTGGCAGCATCATCACTTACCAGTCGCAGACGGTCACCGTCAGCGGCACCGTCGTCCAGATAACCGGCGGCAGCGCCGAGCGCGCCATCCCGCTGGAGCAGTTGCAGGCGGTGGCGGACGGCAAGGGCAGCCTCGAGATCCCGGTCCGCTACCAGTGACCGTCAGCGCCGCTGTTTGACCGCGGCGCACGGCTCCGACGTCAACGCGTCACCCGGTACAGCACGAAGCCCCCATTCTCGCTCTGGTGGTAGTAGAGCGACCGGCCGTCCGGGCTGATCGTGGGCGCCTCGGTACCGGTCGGGATCGCGCTGACGCGCTCGGGCGCCGCGAAAGGCTGGTCGACAGCGCTGCGCGTGGCGCGAAAGATCGCGGTTTGCTGCCACTCGCTGCGGGTGAAGAACAGCTCGAGCCCGTCGGCCGAGACGCAGGGCGCATACTCGAGCGCGCCGCTGTTGACCTTGGCCAGCAGCTCGGTCGAATTGGGCAGGCGTTCGAAATGGTCGCCGTTGCGCGCGGCGATCGCCAGGTCGGCTGCGGTCGGCACCGCGATCCCGGTGTATTCGCCGTCGGCAAAGTAGAGCAGCGCACCGTCGGCGCTGATCTCGGCGTCGAAGATGATCTTGCCGCCTTGGTGCTTGGATACTCCACTCACCGTCTCGACGTTGTCGATGCGGTCGTTGTTGAAGATGCCGCGAAAGACCGACTCCTGGTCGTCCGAGTAGCTGCGCATCGAGACAAAGTAGAAATTGTTGGCGCCATCCATGCTGGCCACGCCGTCGAGTGCGTGGGTGTTGACCTGCGGGATCTCGCCGCGGTCGTCAAAAGTGACGTCGTCGATGCGCTCGGCATAGCGCAGCTGGGTGTTGACGTCGGCCGCGTTGGAGTTGTTGTAGAACAGCCAGTGGCCGTCGCGCGAGACAAACGGCTCCATGCTGATGCCGTCGTAGCCGCGCAGGTTGACCCGCTCGGGTTTGCTCAGGCCCTTGTACTCGGGCACGCCGAAGCCAACGCAGCCGGCGCCGCAGATGGCGAGTGCGGCAAGGGTGATGCGCGCAGAGGTGGTCAAGTCTCAGCTGACCTTGAATGACGTGTAACCGCTGCCGCCGTAGATCTTGACCTCGGCATCGCGGCCGATCTCGCGCAGCTTGTCGCGCAGCGCATACAGGATCTTGCTCGGCGAATCGAGGTCGCCGCCGGTGACGACGGAGACCACCTGGTTGTCGACCCGCAGCTTGATGGTCTGGCCGTCGGTGACGGCAGTGCCCAGGTACTTGAACGACAGCGGTCCGGTCCCGTAGAGATGCGGGCTGCCGCCAACACTCAGGTACACCGGCGCGTCGGCCAGTTCGGGCGCAGTGCCCTTGGGCCACAACTCGAGCGTGGCTTTCTTGCTCGTGTTGCCAGCGACCCGCAGGTCCAGGTCGGCCACGGCGTCGCGCAGCGTCTCGATCAGCTGACCACGGCTGACCGGTCCCTGCGTGGGATCGGCGGGAAAGTCCACCGCGACCGTGCGGCCTGCCAACTCGAGCTGCAGCTTGGCCGGCCGCCAGCATGGATCACCGTGCAGCTCGATTCCGCCATCCGGCAACGTCGTCACATGCAGCGTTCGCTGGTCATGGTACGGGCCAGCGTGCGTCAGCGTGGCCGCGGTGATCGGCAGCCGCGCCGCTGGCGGGTCGACCGGTCCCCCGCCATCGACCGGGCCACCGCCCGCGACCGGCACGTCGATGTGCTTGCCCGTGATCACCTCGTACGCCTTGGCCACGATCTGGCCTGCCTCGACGTTGCGCCGCGCCAGGTCCAGCACCTCGCTCTTGGAGACCGTCGAGCCGACGTCGCCAAGCAACCGCTTGACGGCCGTGGTCGCCTGCTCGATGACCGCCGGTACCTCGGCGCGATGTGCGTCGCTGGTCGCGCGCGCGCTGGTGACGGCCTCCTTGAGCAGACCGGATTCGATCTTCTTCTCCTCGCTCTTGGAGATGATCGTGTTGCTGCCAGCGGCTGCGGTCGCCGCGCGCTCGAATTCGGACTTGACCTTCTCGAGCACGGCATTGGTGGTGGCGCGGATGGTCGGCATGGCTCCCTCGCTTTCGAACTCTATATCCCGGTCACCTGTTTTTGTCGCCGCCAGGAGCGCGACCTGGTGTGCTCGATGGCGCCGACGCCGGCGGCGTGTTCTTCACGTAGCGGTCGAACCACTGCAGCATCTCCCACAGCACCTGCTCGGTCGACTCCATGGCCTGGTAGCCGTGCGATTCGTGCGGCAGCATCACCAGCCGCGCCACGCCGCCGTTGCCGCGGATCGCTTCGAACAGTTTTTCGGACTGCAGCGGTGTGGTGCCCGGGTTGGCGTCCGCCTCGCCATGGATCAGCAGCAGCGGCTTCTTCAACTTGTCGACGTGGAAGAATGGCGACACCTTGGTGTAGACCTCGGGCGCCTGCCACAACGTGCGCCGCTCGTTCTGAAAACCAAATGCGGTCAACGTGCGGTTATAGGCGCCACTGCGCGCCACGCCGGCGCGAAACAGGTCGGTGTGGGCCAGCAGGTTGACCGTCATCAACGCGCCGTGGCTGTGACCGGTGACGCCGATGCGGTTGGGGTCGGTGACGCCCAGCTCGACCGCTTTGTCGACGGCAGCCTTGGCGCCCGCGATCAGCTGTTCCATGTAGGTGTCGTAGATCTTGTTGGTGTCGCCGACCACGGGCATGGCCGGGTTCTCGATCACGGCATAGCCGTCGAGCAAGAAGAACAGGTGCAGCGGCCAGCCGATCACGGTGAAGCGCTGGGTCGAGCCCGCCACCTGACCGGCCATCTGCGGGTCGGCGTAGTCCAGCGGGTAGGCCCAGACCACGGTCGGCAGTCGGGTGCCTGGCTGGTAGCCGGGCGGCAGGTAGAGCGTGAATGACAGGTCCACGCCGTCATTGCGCTTGTATTTGACCAGTTGCTTGGTGATGCCGCGCAGCTGCGGAGTCGGGTCGGTCAGGTGGGTGACCGCGGTCGAGGTCGAGTCGAACATCGGTTCGCCCGCCTCGCTGACCGGGTGCGGTGTTCCCAGCGTACGTACAAAGATATTTGGCGGGTCGGTCGGCGATTCGCGTCGGGTGAGGAACTGGCCCTTGGCCAGGTCGCGCCAGGCGACAAAGCTCTCGAAGCTGGTGCGGTCGCAGCGAAACAGCCGCTCGCTGCGCAGCGTCTTCAGGTCGAGCCGGTCGAGAAATGGCCGGTCGCCAGTCGACGACGCGCCTTGGCCGCGCAGGAAGATCGAATCGCCCTGCTGCTCCATCACCCAGAACCCGCTGGGCAGCGGCCGCAGCACCGGATTGCCAGGGTGCTGGTAGCGCTCGTCCGTGCTGAGGTCCCAGATCAGGCGCGGCTTTTTCTGCGGGTCGTCGAGGTCGACGGCAAAGGTGCGCGTCCAGTGCTTGATGGCGTCGTACTCGGCAAGCAGCGCCAGGTTTTTCTGCTCGCTCCACCACAGGCCGCCAAAGCGCTGCTCGGTGCGCATCACCTCGCGTGGCGCCTCCTTGAACGGCGCAGCCAGCAGCATGATGCGATCGCGCTGCGGCACCTGCACGTTCCAGTCACCTTTGTCCTGCGCCTCGGCCCAGAGCAGGGTGGCTGGCTCGGTCGGTCGCCACTGAAACTCTCGCGGGCCCGTCGGCACGCCCCAGATCGGCACTGCGTCGAACAGCGGCAGCGACACCAGCTTGTGCAGCAGCTTGCCGCGGCGGTCCCAGATCTCGACCTCGCGCGGAAAGTTGTCGTGCGTGGTCAGGTACGAATAGGGTCGCTGGATGGTCTCGACCAGGATGTGCTGGCCGTCGGGCGCCACTTCGACGCGACCGAAGATGTCGGGCTTGCCGAGCCGCGTGAGTTGGCCGGTGACGACGTCGAGCAGGACCAGCTGCGCGCGCGCATAGTAGTCGAACAGCGCCTCGTCGTGCGGGCTCTTGAGCACGTCGCGCAGCTCGTAGGTGCTGCTGGCGCCAGCGCCGCCTGCGCTTTCCTGGATGTCGGGACCGATCGGCGTGGCCGGCTCCGCCGGTGGCTTGCCCGGATCGCGCGGCACCGTCTTGAGCAGCAGCGTGCGCTGGTCGGGCAGCCACTGTGCCTCGCCACCCAGCATCGGGTTGAGCTGGATGTTGACCACCTTGCGCGTCGTCGGCCGGTCGCGCTCGCCCAGCCACAGCTCGATGGCATTGGCGGTGGCGTTGGTGAAGAAGTAGCGCTTGCCGTCGACGCTCCACTGCGGCCAGCCTACCTGTGCATTCCTGGGCAAGGCCACGCGCTGCTGCGCGCCACCGTCGACCTTGGTCAGCACGAACTCGTTCCAGTAGAAGTCGCCGTGGATGCCGCGGTTGGCCGGCACCACGCGCACGCCGGCCAGGCGCAACATCGGCTGTGCCAGGTAGGCGATCGGCGGGTAGCGCACCAGGGTCGCCAGGATCATGGTGTCGCGGGTCGGATTGAGTGAGACGTTGGGCGGCAGCGGCGCGTGCAGCACGTCGAGAACGTTCTTGGCCGGTTGTCGATAACCGGCCTCGGGCGGCACAGTCGTAGCCAGCGGTGAAACCGCGGCGGCGCCGAGCAGCAGCGTAGAAGTCAGGGCGAACAGGCAGATTGCAGCATGACGTGAGCGGATCATGCGCGACTCCCTGGCAAGCGGTTGTGGTGCGCTGAATCGATGCGGGGACGGGCGAGCGCTCAGCCCTCGTCCTGCAGCTTCTTGATCTTGGCCTGGAGCTTGTCGATGGCGTCGATGATCGGCTGGGTCAGCACTTCGGGCGCGTCTTCCATGCGCAGCTCGATCAGGTCGGCCTCGAGCATGCGCACCTCGAATTGCAGCCGCTCGAGCGGTGTCATCGGCGAGGTGCGGTGGATGCCAAAGCCGGTCGACGGATTGAGCACGCGGTCGCTGTCGTAGCCGCCGCGCACGCTCATGGCGCCGTTCTGCTGCGCCAGCACGCGCCGCTCGACCGCACCAAAGATGCTCTGCGCGCTTTGGCCCTTCTTGATCTTCACGCTGACCTTGAAGCCGCCGTACTCGAATGCCAGCGTACCGTCCTTGCCCGCCTGCTTGCCCTTCATCTGCAGATTGAGAAAGCGGTGATAGCTGTTGCCGTACTCGCTGGTCTCGACCGAGACGTGCTTGTCGAACGTCACGCCCAGCCCCGGCACCGTGCTCTTGACGTCGAGCTTGCACCCCAGCAGATCCTTGGACCACTCGGCCGAGCCGCGCAGCTCGTCGACCGAGTTGACCAGCGCGCCGTTGGCGTACTTTTCGAACCGGCTGTCCGGCAGCTTGGCGATCTTGTCGAGCGCCTTGGCCTCGGTCTTGGTGATCTTCTCGTCTTTCTCGGCGATGTAGACCAGGTCCGAGGCGTCCTTGGACTTGATCACCGGCTTGTGCGAGAGGGTCGTGGCTTTCTGCGAGATGCTGACTGGCATATGATTCCCCGTGTGCGGCCGGGGCCGCAGTGGTTGAAAACGATTGCGAGGAAAAAATTAGTCGCACCACCGCTGCGGGGTGTCAAGCGACCGGGGCCGCGTCGATCGGCGCGAGGTGAAAATGCGGTTGCGCACCCAGCTGGAGCTGCTGGCGGCGAGCATGCAACGGCACCGGCTGCAGGCTGCGCTGGTCGGCAACGCGGCGGCGGCGCTGCACGGTGCGCCGGTGCGACCGCGCGATCTCGATTTTTTGTTCGTCGCCACGCCGGCCCAGCGGCGGCGGCTGGCCGCGGTGGCAGCCGAGCTGGGCGGCGTGCTGACCCGCCCCTATTTTCATCGCGCGCTGCGCTGGCGGCTGCAGACAGGGACCGGGCTGGGCGTGGACTTTGTGACCGGTCTCGACGGCGTGCGCGATCCCAAGGCCCTGCTGGCGCGCGCTCGGGCCATGTTGGTCGGTGGCCTCCCGCTGCTGGTGGCGACGCTGGACGACGTGCTGCGCAGCAAGCGCGCGGCCGGCCGATCGCAAGATCGCGCGGCGCTGACCAGACTGGAGCAGTGGCGGGCTGCGCGCGCTACTGATCGTAGCGCCCGGGGTCATCGCCGATAAAAAACAGGATCGCGCCGGTCAACCCGACCAGCAGACCACCGCCAGCAACTGCCACGGTCGCGACGTCGTAGCTGGCAATGGTGCGGCGCTGCGCGGTGAGCTGGTTCTGCACGGTCTTGCTCCGGTCCGGCAGCGCATTGTAGTCGTCGATCTTTTGGCTGAGTGCGTTGGCCTGCACGGCGCGCCAGGCGTACAGCCCGCCAGCGCTGGCCAGCGCGAGCCCCCCGAGACCGAGCGCACTTAAGGCGCCAATGCGCAGGGCCAGGTTGCGGCCATGGTAGGCGTCGCGGTACTCGGCCGACGGCACCAGCTTGACGTCGACGCCGGTCGACTGATTGGCGGTCACGTTGACGTCGCGGGCCCAGCGCACGAAGCCGCTCTTCTCGATCCGCAGCGTGTGCGGTCCGCTCGGCAGGGTGATCGATGCCAGTGGGCTCATACCGACGATGCTGGTGTCGACGGAGATGGTGGCGTCGCTCTCGGACACGGTCAACGCGAGGCTGCCCGACGCTGCCTCGAGCAGCGGTCGCACGAGCTGGCGGACAGCGGTCCGCGCTTCGTCGACCAGCCCGGCCGGACTGCCCCGAAAGTCGCGGCTGGCGCGCGCCACAACCGTCGCCTGGCGCACATCGGTCAACGTCAGCTGCAGCAGATAGACCTGGCCGGTCAGCATCAGCCGGCCCGAGACGGTGTAGTCGACGCCGAGTGCGCCGCCGATCTCGGCCAGGCAGCTGGCGGTCTCGCAGCCGGTGCGCTGCTTGGCGGCCTCGAGCTCGAGCATGCCGGCGATGTCCTGGTGCGCGACCGTGGCAAACGGCCCCAGCTCGTCCAGCGCCTGGGCCATCGCGCTCTCCATCGCGGCCTGCACGTCAGCGCCGACGTCGGCCGAGCTGTCGAGCCGCAGCACCAGCACCTTGCGCTTGCCGGTCACGGCCGCGAGCTTGTCTGCCGCTGCGGTTGCGGCCGGCGTGCTGGCCGCGATCTTCGGGGCGCTGCTGGCCGCGGCAGCTGGTGGCGTCGCAATCGCAACTACCGGTTGAGTTGGCGCAGTCACCGGCTGGCTGGTTGCGGTCGGCGCCGCGGTCGCCACCGCGGGAGCCGGTTCGGCCGCTGCTGGCGGCTGACTCGGCCGCAGCGACGCGCAAGGCACCCATGCCGTCTTCTTTTTCTTGGTCTGCAACCAGCACCACTGGCTGCGCAGGTAACGCACCGTGACCTTTTCGTTCTTGGTCAACTTGAGCTTCTTGCCCTGGTCATCCTTGACCGTAGCGGCCTTGACCACCTTGGCGTCGAAGTTGACCAGGATTGGCTCCTCGGCGCGCAGCGGTGACAGCCACGAGATCAGCAGCAGGCTGGTCAACCAGAAGAACAGGCGTCGGTGTCTCAACATTGCGCTTCTCCAACGACGTCGCTGGCCGCATCATAGCGCAGGCCGCGCAGTGCGTTGAAACGTTTCGTGCGGCAGCATAGATTTTAGGTCTGGAGATGACGATGCAAAAATCGATGACCTGGCTCGCGTCGCTGGCCGTCATGGCACTGGCTGCGGCTTGCGACGAGCCTTTTCTGGGGACGTTGCCAGTCGTCAAGCCAGCCACCCAAGCGACGTGCGGACCAGAGACGCCGCCGTCCAACCTGCAGGCCCAGCTGTCTGGCAGCGTGGTGCACCTGACCTGGGATTGCACGGCGAGCGACGTCGAGCAATTTGTTCTCGATCGCAAAGTCGACACGCTGTGGGAAGAGTACCTGACGTCGATCGACGCAGCCGCGCGCAGCGCCAGCGACACCGACGTGAGGGCGGACGGCGGGTATCAGTACCGCCTGCGCGGTATCGCCGACGACTGTTCCTCGGAGCCCACCAACACGGTCACGGTCTACACGGTGCCCGCTGCGCCGGACTTCACTTTGGCGCTGCCGATCTCGACTACCGAGATCCAGTTGCATTGGTCGAGCGGCGCGCTCCACGTCGACCATCTGGAGCTGACGCGCAGCACAGGCAGCGCCGCCGAGGTGGTCGTCGACGCCACGCTCGGTCCCGGCGCCAACGCCTACGACGACAGCAACCTGGACCCCGACACCGAGTACACCTACCGGCTGGTCGCGGTCACGCCCCCGGGAGCCACCGGCGCACTCGTCTCGGCGCCGGACGTCGCAGCGGCCTGGACGTTGCCGCTGGCAGCAGACAGCCTGACGGTGACGCACGCGTCGTCGCTCACCTTCGATCTAAGCTGGAGCGACGCCAATCAGCACACGGTGTCAGCCACCATTCACCGCGCGGTCGGCTCTGCGGCCACTTATGACGCGTTGCTGGAAATCTCGGCGGGTGTGAACCACTACCTTGACGCTGCGGTGCAGCAGGGCCAGGGCTATCGCTACATGGTCGTGCTCAACAACCAGGGCGGCAGGTCTACCGCAGCCGGGCCAGTGACCATCTACACCGCGCCCTTCGCACTGCAGCAGTTCGCGGTCAGCCTGGTGTCGCCGACCATCGCGCATCTGAGCTGGATCGCAGGCGTCGGTGTGATCGACCACCTCGAGCTGTGGCGGAGCGCCGGCGCAACACCAGCCGAGCTGGTCGGTGGGCTGCTGGCCGCTGGTGCGACCGCGATCGTCGACCCGGGCCTCGCGCTCGACACGTTCTATCGGTACGAACTGCGGGCGTGGAGCCCGGCGGGTGACGCCGTGGCCCTGGCGTCCAGTCCGGCAACCGACGACCTGTGGACGCAGCCGAAACCGGCCGCTGGTTTCGCGGCCAACATGATCTCGTCGACGTCGATCGAGCTGACCTGGGCCGACTCCAACCTGAGCACGACCGCGGCGCACCTCAGTCGCAAGCGGCAGAGCGATGTCAGCTTCGTCCCGCTGACGACGCTGGCCAGCGGGACCTTTCGCCACCTCGACGGCGGTCTGACCGCCGGGACCGGCTACGTCTATCGGCTGCAGCTGGCGGGGCCAGGCGGCTTGTCCACCATGGTCGAGGCCGCTGGTAGCACCAGTGGGCAGCCGGTGCCGTCCTGGCTGGGTGCGCCGAGCATCGATGCAACGTGCACTTTGACCATCCCGGGCCAGGCCAGCGTTGACACCGGTGCCGGCGTCACCTACAGCTCGGCCAGCGGTAGCATCGAGCATGTGGCAGGCGCCGTGGCCGCGAGCGAGGATGGCATCGAGGGCACGCTGACCGACCTGACACTCGGTTCGATCGCCACGGCGTGGACCGTGGTCGACAGTCGGGGCGGCCACGGCACGATCGCGCGCACGCTGTACGTCAAGATGGCCGACGCTGCAACCATGACCGCGTTGGCGCCGCCGACCGCGACCAGCAACGGCGACAATGGAACTGGCCGCCAGGTGATGCTGCCGGCGCTCGAGGTCGATTCGGGCACCGGCTGCCACGGCTGCGACGGGCTTCGCGGTGCGCTGGCCCTGGCCGACGGCACCGGCTGCGTGCTCGACCGTGACGGCGGCGTCCGTTGCTGGGGCGATGGTTACTACGGGCAGCTCGGAACCGGGGTGCAGAACCACGCCTGGACCGACTGGCCGCTGCAGGTGTGCGAGAGCGGCCAGGACGACAGCTGTCCGCCGCTGCGCAACGTGGTCAGCGTGGTCGGCGGTTCGGGGCATCTCTGTGCGCTGCTTGACGACGGCACGGTGCGCTGCTGGGGGTTCAATGGCTTCGGCCCGGTCGGCGACGGCACGACCAACAATCGCGAGCTGCCGACGCCAGTCTGCGCGTCGGGCAGCGGTACCAACTGCCCCAAGCTGCGCAATGTGGTTGCGCTCTCGCTCGGTTCCGCATTCAGCTGCGCATTGATCGACAACGGAACTGTGTACTGCTGGGGCAGCAACGACCTGGGCCAGCTGGGCGACAGCAGCACGACCGGCCACTACACACCGGCGCTGGTCTGCAATGGCGGCAGTGGCGCCAGCTGCGGTGGCGCACCGCTTTCCGACGTCGTTGCCATCGCGGCCCAGGCCGTGTCGACGTGTGCACTGACCAGCAACGGCCAGGTGCTGTGCTGGGGGTCCGACAATGCTGGCCAGCTCGGCGACGGCGACCTCGACCGGGTGCCCCGCAACAGCACGCTGCCGCAACCGGTGTGCGAGAGCGGCAGCCGCAGCGGCGGCGACTGCGCACCACTCGACCACGTGGTCGCGCTCTCCTCCCGCGCCGCTGCCGTGTGCGCGATTCGCGATGACGGCGCAAATCGCTATGACGGCGAGCTCTGGTGCTGGGGGGACAACTTCAGCGAGGAGCTGGGCGACGGCCTCGACGGCAACGCGTCCAGCGAGACCGCGCGCCACGTCCCGCTGCCGGTGTGCGGCAACGGCAGTCACTCCCACCTGGACTGTGAACCGCTGACCGGCGTCCGGGCGGTCGCTCTCGCCGGCGACTCGTCCGGCACCAGCCACAGCTGTGCGCTGCTGGCAGACGGCGGTGTCCGCTGCTGGGGCTCCAACGCCAACTTCAAGCTTGGCATCGATTCGACGGTTGCGTCCGTCGCGCAACCGGGCGCCGTGCGCGTCATGTCCAACCTCGGGTCTTGTTCCGGGACCGAAGGTTTTCTGGACGGCGCCGTGGCAGTCACCGTCAGCATTGCACAGTCCTGTGCACTGCTGGCGTCGGGCGAGGTCTATTGCTGGGGCGTCACCAGCAACGCGCCACCTTCAGCGGAGACCTCGTGCGCGGCGGTGCCGGTCTGCGCCAGCGGTGACGGGGTCGCCTGCCCGACCTTTGACCAGAGCGCGGTGCGCGCCTGCGGCTCGGTCACGATCGATTTGCAGCCCTAACCGCAGCAGCTGCTGGCTGCGTCGTCGTCACCGCTGCAACCGCAGGTCGGCTCGCGGCCAGTCAGCACACCGGCCAGCACGCCCGCAGCGCAGCCGACGCCGGCACGCACCGTGATCGACTGCTGCTCGCAGTTGTTGGCGCAGGCGCCGCACTCCATGCAGGCGCCGCGGTCGGCCAGCAGCGCACGCTTGTCCACCATCTTCCAGACCGCGTGCGGGCAAACCTCGGTGCAGCGTGCGCACCCGTTGCACCGGCTGTCGTCGTACTGCAGCGTGACTTCGTTCTCGAGGTATCTCACAGCGCACCTCCACCGCGCACAAACAGGCTGGTCAGCCACAACGCCAGCCCGACGACGGCGCCGCCGATCTGGATCGGCAGTGCGATCTTCATCTCGCGCAGCACGCCCGACAGCGAGGTGAAGGTGGTGGCGCCGGTGAAGTTCATCAGCGCAAAGCTGGTCAACGCCGGTACCAGCAAGGCCCAGGCCGCCGCGTGCAACACCGTGCTCAGCGTCCACAAGCCGGGCCAGGCCAGGCCGAGCAGCAGAGCGACCAGCAGGCCGCCGAGCAGCGCGCCCTTCAAGGCAAATGCGCGGCCGGGCAGCACTGGCAGCAGCAGTGGCCCGAGCGCGGTGGCGGCGACAAAGGTGGCCAGGATGACGCTGGCCGCGACCAGCCCGGTCGACTTCACATCGTCCAGCGAGTAGCCGGCCGCGCTCAGTCCACCGAGCAGTGCGAACAGCAGCGCCAGCCCGAGCGCGTACCTGGCGCCGCCCACCAGCTCGACCGGCACCAACAGCGCGCGATCGGTCAAGCCAAAGCGGACCCGCCGCATCTCGGGCGTGACCTGCATGCCGGTGTCGAGGTAGGCGGCCAGGTCGGTTGCGCGGACCGGACCAAAATAGATCCGAAAGCCGCACGCTTGCTTCACCTCGTGCGCGCGGATGCCGGGCGCCCCGAGCTGCGGCGCGATCAGCTTGCGGTGGCCAACGATCTGGTCGAGCGCGGTCGCCTGCACGCGGCGCACGATCTCGGCCGTGCCAAAGGTGCCCTTGCCGGCCGCGCACCAGACGTTGATGCCGCGCGTGTCGAGCACCAGGATCCAGAGGTCGCGGCCGCCGAGCACGCTGCGCAGCTGGTCGAAGCTGAGCTTGTAGTTGGCTGACAGCAGCACCGGGGATTGCGGCGTCGGCTGGCCCACGGCGTACAGGCCGGGCGTCACGTCGTAATGATCACGGCCGATGCCGAGCCGGACACGCAGCGCGCCCAGCTGGTCGCCCGCGCCGAGCGTGGTCCTGACCCGCGGCACAGCGCCGACCGGCGTCGTCACCACGCCGTCGACATAGGGGCGATCGAGCCGGCCCAGCGTGTACCGCTTTTCATTGGCGCCCGTCCCGGGCGCTGCGGCCTCGCCGTCACACCCTCAACTCGGGGCCGGGTCGCCACTGGCCGCAACCGCGTCAGCCGAGCCGCAGCACGTGGTCGCGCTGGCCAGAGCATCCGGCTTGCGCTCGTTGTCGCCGCAGACGCATCCGGCGTCGCTCGCGCTGTTCTTGGTCGTCATAGCGTCCTCCTCGTCAGTGCACTTCGGCGGCCAGGCGCAGGTGATGCCGCCTGATCGAAAAAAGATGCCAGGAGCTTCAGCGGCTCGGGATTGATCCAGCATTCGATCTTCTGGCCGCGCCGCTCGACGTGCATCAGCCCGGCCTGGCGCAGTTCCTTGAGGTGGTGCGACAGGGTCGAGGCGGCGATGTCCAGTGGCTTGCCGAGCTCGCCTGCGCAGCAGCGTGCGCCCGCGCTGCTCGCGTCGCAGCAGCCGGGCAGGCCGCAGCGCGCGACCAGCTGGAGAAAGATCTGCAGCCGCTGCGGGCTGGCCAGCGCATGAAACATCACGGCCAGGCGCGCCATTTCTGTTTTTCGATATTTCGACATGTTTCGAAATATAGATCGGGCAGCTGCGCCGCGTCAAGCGGCAATGCGATGCGGCCAGTGGACCGGTCGGGTCAGCTGGCGCGGTTCGCAAACGGCGCCGCCGGTGCCGGGTCGTCGTCCTCGAGCACCTCGGCCACCACGTCGTAGTCGCGGCTGTCGACGACGCGCACCTTGACAATCTGGCCGCGCTGTAGCGGTCGCTCGCTCGACAGGATGCACTGGCCGTCGATCTCGGGCGCCTGCGACCAGAGTCGGCCGACCAGCACCAGTTCGGACTCGGGATGGCGGCCCTCGACGATTGCCTCGTGCACGCTGCCGCGCAGCGCGCGCAAACGCCGGCGCGAGATGGCACGCTGCTGGCGCATGATCGCGGACAATCTCCGACGGGCGACCGCGGCCGGCACCTTGTTGCGCATGGCGTGCGCTGGCGCACCCGGTTCGTCCGAATAGGCAAACGCGCCCAGCCGATCAAAGCCGATGCGGTCGAGCAGGCGCGCGAGAGCAGCGCCGTCGCGCGCGTTTTCGCCCGGAAATCCAACCAGCACGGTGGTGCGCAGCACCAGGTCGGGTACGCGGCTGCGCAGCGCGGTCAAGCGCCGCTGCAGCGCAGCACCGCCGCTGCCGCGCCGCATCCGCCGCAGCACGGCGTCGCTGGCGTGCTGGATCGGAACGTCGAGGTACGGCAGCAGCCGCTGGCCGCGCGCCAGCGTGTCCAGCAGCTCGCGGCCGACGCCCTGCGGATAGGCGTACAGGCAGCGAATCCAGCGCAATCCGGTGCTGGCGTCGAGTGCAGTCAATAGCTCGGGCAGGGCGCGGCGCGGCCGCAGGTCGCGGCCCCAGCTGGTCAAATCCTGCGCCACCAGGGTCAGTTCGACCACACCGGCAGCAGCCAGCGCCTTGGCCTCGGCGACCAGATCGGCCAGCGGCCGGCTGCGCTGCGGCCCGCGCAGCGCCGGGATGATGCAGAAGGCGCACCGGCGGTCGCAGCCCTCGGCGATCTTGAGGTAGGCCGAACCGCCGGCGTCGCTGAGGTCGCGCATCACGCCGCAGTCGGTCGCGGCCATTGGCGAAGGCACTGGCGCGTCGGCCGCAGCGACGTCGATGTGCGGCCTGGCTTGCGCGGTGCGACGCCGCAGCAGCTGCTGGATGACGTCGGCCACGGTGTGAAAAGTGGTGGTGCCGAGCAGTGCATCGATCTCGGGAATGGCGGTCGCCAACTCGGCGGCGCTGCGCTGCGCCAGGCAGCCGGTGACCACCAGCGCCCGGCAACGGCCGCGTTGCTTGTGCTGCGCCAGCTCGACGATGGTGGTGATCGATTCGGCGGTGGCGGCGGCGATGAATCCGCAGCTGTGCACCACGATGGCGTCGGCGCTGGCGGCGTCGGCGACCGGCGTCAGACCGCGGTCGCGCGCCAGCGCAGCCATCTGCTCGGCCTCGACCCGGTTCTTGGGGCAGCCGAGCGCGACGAAGTGGACGCGATTCATGGTTTATTGATAGCGCTATTGCGGCGTCGCGCAGCTGCCCGGGACCGGCGTCACCACGATGTCCTTGGGTGGCTGGTAGACAAAGCGGCCGGTCGGCTGCTTGGTGTCGTAGCCGGCGTTGCGAAAGAGAAAGCTGTTGCTGTTGCCCTGGTTGTCGATCACGGTCGAGCCGGTGACGCGGCCGGTGTTGGGGTCTACGTCGAGGATGAGCTGGCTGTAGGCCGGCTGGGTTTTGCGCGGCACCAGCACCAGTCGCGTCATGCCGGCGACGGGTGCCGTGTCGGCCGTGATGGTGAATTGCTCGGCCAGCTTGCCCTGGCCAAACAGGAAGGTCAGGCTCGACGTCATGGCGTCGGACTTGAAGCAGCGATCGACCAGCGCCTGGTGGTCGGCCGGCTGGATCACCCAGAGCGCGCTGCCGTCGACCAGAAAGGTCTTGGCGGTAGGGGTCTGGTAGTCAAAGCGCATCTTGCCGGGCCGAGCGTAGGCGACGTGGCCGGTCGAGGTGTCGCTGCGGCGGAAAGCGCGGCTGACATAGGTCTGCTCGAAATCGGCCTCGAAGTTCTTGGTGCGGTCGTAGACCCTTTGCATGGTCGTCACCAGCGGCTTGAGCGCCGGGTCGAGCGCGGGGGCGCTGCTGGCGGTCGTGGGGTCGACCGCGGCCGGTGATTTTGGGTCGCTGCCAGCGCTGGCGGCCAGCGCAATGGCGAGGGCGAGGGTGCAGGCGCTGTTCATGGCGTCACCTGTTCGATGATCAGACGCGGGCCGGTCCGCTGCTATTCAGCGTCGGTCGGCGCCGCGGTCCCCGGTTTGTGCTCAGCGTCGATGCGGCGCTTGATCTCGTCGAGCGATTGGTCGCGATTGGCCTCGATCAGCCGAGGAAAAGTCGTCTCGAGCTGCAACGTAGCCAGCTCCTGCTCGAGCATCCGCTGCAGACGGGCGCCGGCGGCCGGGTTGCTGGCCAGCTCGCCGATCGCGTCGTTCAGCGCCGACAGGTAGGCGCGCGCCGTCTTCGAACGGGCGGCCACTGCGTCGCCCAGTTTCTTCAGATCGGTCTCGATCGGCTCGCCACGTCCGGCGGTTGCCGCAAACAGCTGCAGCCGGCTGGCGATGTCGGCCAGCAGTTGCGCCATCGGGTTGAGCGCGGCCGAGCGCTGGCGCAGGTTGTCGAGGTCAGCGGCGGCAGGCGTCGTCGCGGCATTGGCCGGAGCGGTCAGGTGGCCACGCATGCGCAGCGCCCGCCGTTCGACGCTCTCGATCAGCAAGTTGAGATCCATGGCGAGCGTACCGGCCGGTCCAGGCGGTGGTTCGGCACGCGCTGCCAGGTCGCCTGCTGCCGCCCGCCGGCAGGTCTCGGCCAACTCGCCCAGAGCGCGCTCGAGCACCACCCGCTCGCGCACGTCCACCGACTGCATGGCGACGGCATCGAAGGCCCGGCCGACCAGATCGTCGACCGCGGCCAGCTCGCCCGGCAGCGTGGTCTGGGCGCTGTTCTGGCCGCCGGCAGCGCGCTCGCTGGCGCGCAGCAGCAGGTGCCCCACGGCCTGCCGCAGCGGCCGCAGCAGCAACAGCACGATCGCGATCAGCGTGAACAACGCAGTCGCCGCGACGCTGGCCGTGGCCAGCAGCCAGCTCTGCCACAGCAGGTCCGCCTGGGCAGCCTGCGTCGTGAGCTGCGCCGTGGTCTGCTGCAACCGCTCCTGCGCCTGCTTGCGCGCGCCAAGGGCGTTGGCGATCGCAGCGTCGTCGACGCCAGGTGCGCTGGCGAGCAGCGCCACCCGCAGCCCATCGCCTCGCGCTTTCGAGATCGCTCCGGTCTGCAGCGCGGGCAGCGCGTCGCCGGCGATCAGCGCGGCCACCGCTGATTTGAAGGCGGGCGCCTCGCGCGGCAGGTCGCCGGTCGCGTACACGACGCTGCCTGCGCGATCGATCAGCGCACTGCGCAGTGTCGGGTTCGCCCGCGTCAGCTCGTCGAGCGCCTTGCGCAGCGCGGGCAGCGGATCGACCGGCTCGGCGTCATCCGCGCTCGGCACCGGTGCGCTTTGCGCGATCTGCTGAGCCGCAACGGCAAGCAGGCCGCGCGTCTGTTCGCGGCCAATAGTCTGTGCCTCGCGCGCCTGGTTGGCCAGCGCGTCGATGTCGTCGAGCGTCGGCGCGGCGATAGCTGTCAGCGGCGTCGGCGCGGGTGTCTGCAGGAAGAGCGCGGCCGCGGCCAGCGCGGGCAGCAGCGCACACAGCGCGGCGAGCCAGCCACGCGCGGATAGCGACACACCCGGCCGCACCCGGCGCTCAGCACGTACGCCAGCGCTCGGCGGCAGCATTGGCGCGTCGCCGAGAGGTGCGGCGACAGCGGAGTCGTCGGTGTTGGCCGCTGTCGGCGCCATCGACGTCGTCGGCGTCGTCGATGGCGTCACTGTCGCCGGCGCGGGCGCGGCCGCAGCTGCGCTCGAATCGGTCGTGGGGGTGTGCTCGTCAGACACGGCGACAGTCTAGTGGCTCGCCGGACCGTTGTCACTCGCGGGTGTGTCGCCGGCGTCGCTCGGGTCGCCGTCGAGCCGTACGATCTTGCGCGTTGCAGCCAGCCGGTACAGCAACCGGCACGCCTCGAACGGCCGCATGCGGGCCAGCGTCACCAGGTCGCGCACGGTGCGCCGGCCGTCGACCAGGTGCAGCAGCCGCTTCTCGTCGCTGGTGAAGCCGCCAGGCTCGGCCGGCCGCGGCGCGAACACGGTGTCAAAGCTGCGCACCTCGCGCTCGATGACCCCCCACTCGTCGACCCGGCGCAGCCCCTCGAGCAGCAACTCCTGCACGCTCATGTCGACCAGCAGACCATCGAACGCCGGCGGTGGCGCCACGCCGGCGACGAACACGCAACAGCCCAGCCGTGTGCGCAGCGCCTCGTACACCAGCTCGTTGCACTGGTCGGCCAGCGCCTGCCGCAGGTCCTCGGCCCGGATGTGGCCGAGCCGGATCAACTTTTCGCCGATCGGCATGCTGCCGCGGCCGCTCGACGAGCGCACCAGCTGGTCGAGCTCGGACTGACCGATCAACCCGCGCGCGACCAGAAATCGACCGAGTAAATATTCCTGGGCCGCGTTCTCGGCGCGTGCCGCGACCACCCGACCCCGGCGCAGGTAGATGTCGTAGCGCGTATTGTGGTGCCAGACCTGGAACATGCCCGTGTGGTTTTGCAGCTGCAGCAGCTGGATCACTTCGGGCAGCGACATGTGGGCCAGGTTGCACCAGAGCGATAGTCCGGGCACGTCGCCGTGGCCGGTGTCGGGCGGTACTCGGCGCAGCGCTTCCTCGGCGGCGGCGCGCGCGATTGCCGCCGCCTGCTCGACGCCGTGGTCGACCAGCTGCATGGCGAGCGCGCTCGCCAGCGCCTCGAACAGTTGGACCGGCGCTGCCTCTGGCCCGGTCGCAGGCTCGGCCGTGGCCGTATCGGCGTTCAACGCGGTGGTCACCACCGATGGCCGGCGCTGCTGCTTTTCGAGCGTGTACGAGGTGACCGCGAGCAGTGCCTCCGGGCTGAACGGCTTGGTGATCCAGTCGGTGACGCCGACCGCGCGCACGAACCGGTCGCGCGCCACGTCGCCGGGGCCGCTCATCAGCACCACCGGGATCGTGTTGAGCCGCGGGTCGTCGCAGAGCGCGCGCCAGAACTGGTAACCGTCGGTCTCGGGCATCTCGGCGTCGAGCAGGATCGCGTGCGGCGGTTCCTGCCGCGCCAGGAACAGGGCGTCGGCCAGGGCGCGCACGGCGTCGACGTGGTATCCGGCGTTGCTGAGCACGGCCTCCGCGATCTGCAAAATCGATGGTGAGTCGTCGACGACGAGAATGCGCGCAGGCATGGTTTTACTCCAGGACACGCAGGCAGCTGCCCAGGTCGGGCAGGTGGGCCAGCAACTCGTTCAGGCCGGGCTCGCGCGCCCGCGTCAGGATGCGTTCGGTGGTCTCATGCACGGCCGCTTCTTCATTGGCCCGCGCCAGCTGGCCCGACTCGAACAGCGCCAGCTGCTTGGCAAACCGCACCACGTGCACCAGTTCGTGCACGAGCACGAACAACAACACCGCGCCCGGCCGCTCGCCGCGGTCGAACACCGCCAGCAGGTGCGGGTCCCACAGGCAGACGCGGTAGTGGGTGCGCCGGCGGTCGCGCGCGCTGCGCTCCTCGCGCGTCAGGTCGAGGCGCCGCACCTCGGCCAGCTGGGTCGGCAGCGGCGGCGGTTCGATCCCCTCGGCGATCAGCTCGCGCGCGGTGAGCACATCGTAGGGCGCGGACCGGACGTCAAAGGCGGACAGATGGTAAAAGTCGCCGCACAATTCTTCGGCCAGCGCGAGCACGCGCTGCATCTCCTGCAACTGCCCGGGATCAAACAGTCTCAGGTCGCCGCTCACGGATCAGAGCCTTACCCATCCGTGGCGCTGCGCGCCACCCATTTTTCGCAGCTGCAGCGGCCAAAATTCGAGGTAGCGGATACAAACCAGGTGGTTGCCCTGCGCGGTCGGTCCGGCCGGTCGTGCGCGGGGCTTGACGGACTGTAAAAGCGTTCCTATCTATAGGTTGTCTGTCCTCGGAGGTGCGCGCGATGCCGATCTACGAGTATCACTGCGAGGCCTGCGGTCACGAGTTCGAGGTGATGCAGAAGATCACCGACAAGCCCGTGCATCAGTGCGAGGCGTGCAAGAAGTCCAAGGCCCGACGCATGATCAGCCAGTCCAGCTTTCAGCTCAAGGGTAGCGGCTGGTACTCGGACCTCTACTCGAGCAGCTCAAACAAGCCCAAGAGCGACTCGGGCTCGAGCAGCAAGTAAGCTAGCGCTTCTTTTTCTTCCCGCCTTTTCCCCGCTTCTTGTGAGCAACAGAGTCCGTTGCGTCTTCGGCCGCCGTCTGTTCGGCACCAGGTTTGGCGTCGAAGTTGCGTCGCCACCAGTCGCCAGCGTCGTCGAAGGCGGACTTGAATGTCTTTCCAGCGTCGCGCAGCGCACCGCCGGCAGCGCCGACAAAATCGTCGAAGATCTCCTGCGCCGCGCCAGCGCTGTCGGCTGCGGTCGCTTGTTTGTCCTCGCTGGCCGGGGCCTGTTCCTGCTCTTTGGCCGGCGTTTCTGCCTCGCCGCGCGGGTCGGCGCCGCAGGCCGGGCAGACCAGCGCGCTCAGCTTGACCGGGTGGTCGCAGGCCGGACAGGGCGCCGTCTCCTCCTCACCCTTGCGCCGGTAGTCGCCATCCAGCATGGCCAGGTAATTGCCCGAGGTCAGCCAGCTGACGATCTCCTTGGCGCGGTAGACCGGGAACGGATGCGACCGGAACAGTTCCTGTGCAAAGATCAGCGTGCGCGCCCAGCTACTTTCGTGACCCATCTGGTCGAGCCGGTCGGCCTGCTCGATGAATGCCTCAAAGTTCATGTCATTGAGCAGCGACTGTGAGCCGCCCGCGGTCTTCATCAGCATGCGCAGCACGATCTCGGGGTCGCGCACGGCCAGCAGGGCGGCTCGATCCGCGGTCAGCTCGGCGCAGCGGTCCCACCACATCAGCGCCAGCTGCAACGGCAGCGCCACCAGGCCGCCCAGACCAAAGCTCATTGCCGCGATCCGCGCAGCCAGCGCCGACACAAAACGGGCCGCGGTCTTGTACAACATGTGATCCGAATGGATGTGGCCAAGCTCGTGCGCAAAGATTGCGATCTGCTCATCCTCGGTCATCAGATCCAGCGCGCCGGTGGTCACCGTGACAAAGTACTGGTCGACACCATAGGTGCTGGCATTGGGATACGGGTTTTGCACCACGTACAGCTCGGGCAGCGGATCGATGCCCAGCCGGTTGGCTGCGATCTCGAAGCGCTTGCGGATCTGCGGCAGCTGTTTCCCGGTCACCTGTACCGTGTTGGCAGCCTGCGAGAGCCGCAGGTTGAGCTCCACTGTCCACCGGATCACCTTGCGCAAGAGCGTCTTGATGCCAGGGATATGCTTTAGCTTTTCAAGCGCCTCCAAATCCAGCGGATGCTGGTAGCAGACCGGATCCAGCTCCTTGAAGTTTTCGTCCATAGCCCGCAACAGGGGCGAGCCGCACTTTCCGCAACGCGGCGACTTGGTCAGCCTGAGCAGCTGCTTGGTCTTCAGCCGGTTGGGTGCCTGGCACGATCCGCAGATGAATTCGACGAGCTCGACCATCGCTGTGCTCCGCGCCGCGCGATCCAGAAGAGGCCAAAAAGTACGCCAACAATGACCCGCGGCCAGGTTGTGGCACTATCAACGGGTGACCGATCGCCACGCGCTATCGGTGCCCCGCAAAAACAGTTATCGACCGGTCCCATCGACGCCGCAGCGGGCCGTCGGCCAAAGAATTTGACCGCGATCAGATAGCCAAACGCACCGTTCAGCAGGTGGGGCGTGCCGACCCGCTGGTCGAGGCGATCGGCGGTTCCGTCGCCGGTGTCGTCGACTGCCACCTGCGCCAGACCGTACTGTCGGGTCGCTGGATCCGAGGCCCAGAAAAAGGCATCGATCAGTGGTCGCAACTGCTCGCGCTGCGGACTTTTTTCTGCGGTCGCCGAAACCAGTGCCCAGAGCCGCAGCCCGAGATCCTGGACGCCGGAGGTCTGGAGCCCGAGGTCGGCCTGCAGCTCGCTGGCGATCCGATCGATCTCCGCCTGCTTGTTGCCGGATCCACTATCGAGCAGGCCGGCCGGATACAGGGCAAGCGCACGCGCCGCAGCGCTGCCAATCAACAGTCCCGCATTGTCGACGAGATGCTCGGAGACCGCGACTGCGATCGCGTCGGCTCGCGCACGGTAGGTGGCGGCGCGTTCCGGATCCTGCCTCAAGCGGTCGAACGCGCTGGCGGCAGCGCGCAGCCCGGTCACCACCGTGGCGGATCCAAGCAGGCCGACTGCGGGATTCCCCTGGTCACCGGCGCTGGTCGCGCAGGGCAGATCCGTGCCGGGATCGACACAGCCCACGATCGCGTCAGCGGCCAGGCGGATCGGCTCGATCAGATCCTGCAAAAACTTTTGGGCCGCGTCGCCCTGGCGGTCGGCATCGAGTTGCTGCGCCTGCCGCCACCAGGACCAGATCGTCAGCCCGGTCGCGTCGATCGGAAACGGCCAGCCGCTGCCGATCGAGCGGTCGGTGTTGTAACAGCTCCAGAAGGTGCCGGACGGCCCGTCGGCGTCGTCCTGTTGGCGCTGTGCTGCGGCCAGAAACCTGCGCTGCCGGTCGGCGGCAGCAGTCTGGCCAGCCACTGCCAGTGCGTCGGCCACGAATGCGGATTGAGCCGGGCAGTCGAGCGCGAGCGGTGGCTGACCGCCCACGCTTGCTGGGATCGCGCCCGAATCGCTCTGGCTGGCCAGGGCCTGGCGAATGGCGCGCTTGGCCACATCGCGCACAGTCTCGTCGTCGGTGTCCGGGGTGGCGATCGCGCGCTCGATCGCAGCGTCGGCGTTGGTGACTGCGGCCACCAGACCGGAAAACTGGTCTAGTCGCGCCGACTCGAGCAGGCCGAGCGCGGCGCCGGCGCTGTCGCCGCCGGCGACAAAGATGGTCAGGTTAGGCTGGTCGGCCGGCAGCCCGAACAGCAGCGCACCGTCGACGCTGCCCAGCGCGGCCGGTTGCGCCGACAGTGCTCCGTCGCGGGCATCGAAGAAGGCATCCTGCGGTCTCGCCACGTCGGCCGGGTCGTAGCGGCCGACCTGGTGGCCACTGGCGGCGCGATCGCCGCCGATGGCGAAAAAAGTGCCGGCGGCCTGCTCGAGCACAAGCTGGTCGACCACGGCATCGGCCGCGCCGTGCCCAGCCGGGTCAGCGGCGATCAGTTCGATCTGCTCGCCCAGCGCCTGGCGCCACTCGTCGGCCGCAGCTGGCTTGAAGTGGAGCAGGGCGTCGCCGCGCTGGCTGAACAGCAGCCCGAAGTCGTTGGCCTGATCGCTGCCGGGTGCGTCGTAGAGCCAGTCCGCGACCGGTTGGCCGGGTATGCGCAGATCGCAGGGCGCCAGATTCTCGAAGAAGACGACCGCCACCGGTAGCGTGGCGTTGGCGCGCCCGGCTTGCACCTCGATGCGCAACGCCAGCAGCGGTGCGTCCGGTCGCAACCAGAGTTCCTGCACCGCAGTCAGGCCGCGGCTGGACGAACGAAACTCGGTCCGCACCGGGCTGGCCGTGTTGGAAAGATAACTCACGGTCGCCGACCAGGCGGCGTCACGCAGCCACTCGGTGTGGCGCTCGCCGCCGTCGTCGAAGACCAAGCCGACGAACAATCCCATGTCGGGTTGTGCGCCAAACCGCGGCAGGCTGCGGCTGCTGCTGCCGTCCGGGGCATTGCCCAGTGTGATGTAGTGGACTTGGTCGAACAGCCCGCTGGTCGGCCAGCGCAGCGCCGTAATCTCGCCACGGCTGCTGACGCCGACCTGCAGCTGGTCGTTGCCCAGCGCCGCTCGCACGTTGGTCGCGCCAAAGCTGCGCTCGAGGTCGTCGACCGCACCGACAATGCAAACCGAGCAGGCTGCAGTCAGGGCGAGAGCCAGCATCTGGCGAGTGTCCCTCAAGCGTGCGCTACCGCGCAAGCGCAGCGTCGAGTGCCGGTGTCACGTCGTGCGCGTCGCAGGTCGAGCCTTGACACCTTGGCGGAGGCACCATACCAAAGCGCCGTGGACCGTATTTTCGTCGAGAAGATTTCCTTTGTCGGTCACCACGGCGTTTCGCACAGGGAGCGCGCCATCGGCCACCAGATGCTGGTCGACCTGGTGATCACCTGCGACACCCGGCGCGCCGGGCGCAGCGACAAGCTGGCCGAGACCATCGACCACGAGACGCTGGCCCGCATCGCCTACCAACTGGGTACGGCCAACAGCTTCAAGTTGCTGGAGACGCTGGCCGAGCGGATCGCCGGAGCGATCTTCGAGGCGACACCGGCGCTGGCGGTCGAGGTGCGCGTGCGCAAGACCTCGCCCACCCTGCCCGGGCTGCCCGCCACCACCGGCGTGACCATCGCCCGTGACCGCGATGGAAGTCTGCGTAGTCCAACCGCCTTGCTGCCCTGACCGCAGATCTTTCGAGATCTTATTTTTTGATAAGATAACAAATCGAGCTCGGATCGATGAGACGACCTGCCCGGCCCTGCCGCAGGCGGTGCTCCAAGTTACGATAAAAATGCACATCCGCTTGAAATATAATATTTTTTCCGATATCTTATCATACTATATATATCGCCGTGCGGTCGCGTATTCTACCCGCCAGCGTTTTTTTTTGTACCCGGACCGCAACTTTTGTGGCATGATGAGCGATAAGATATGTCGAAGCCGCAAACTGGGCTGCGGCGTGGAGGCAACGATGGTCAGCATTAACACAAGCATCAATTTTTCGTCGACCTACAGCTACCTTTCGCAGGTCAGCGCTGGGTCGATCAATCAGGCCTCATTTGCGGCCATCAGCGACGGATTTGCGCTACTGGGAGGCGGCATCTCATTTGCCGATGCCTTTGCCAACCTGCCGTTCGCGCCGATGCCCAGGCCGCCGCAATACTCCACCGGCCTTGCTGACGCCGCGTTCAAGATGAACGAGTTCGCCCAGAGCGTCGGCCAGTTTGGCGGCAGCGCCAGCCAGTTCGGCTACGAGCAATACCTGGGGCTGTCGGCGATGAACAGCGTGGTCGGCAACTATGTCTCGACCCAGGCGCTGTATGCCCAGTCGTCGGTCAGCAACCTGCACATCGGCATCGACGCGACCGTGTCGTCACCGGCCGTGCTCAAGCGCGAGACCACGGACGAGTTCGGCACCGGCCTCGGCGCTGGCGAGGGCCACAACTCCAACCTCAGCAACTCGCCCGAGGTGGTGCTGGCGCTCAACAACATCCTCAAGGACAGCCCGGACAGCACTGGCGTCGAGGATGTGCAGAAAAAGCTCAAGGACCAGTACGGTATCGAGTCCAAGATCGAGGACATCGATGGCCGCAAGGCGCTCAAGTTCGCCAACGGCGATACCTTCGTCGACAGCAGTGGCAACGGCATGCTGGGCCAGGCCGACTACAAGTTCGGTGGTGCAGTCGATGCCATCAAGAAGAAGTACGGCCTGAGCGACGAGGACATGAAGGCGTTCGAGACCGACGACGGCAAGAAGATGCTGGGCGAGATGAATGGCGCCCGCAGCCAGTTGCAGATGCCGCAGGAGTACAACTACCACTTCGAAATGGACATGACCTCGGTGCAGAACAACTGGTTCGGCATGCAGAACAACTTCCTGGATATGAAGGCGTTCTCGCCGTTCTTTGCCAAGGCCTACGAGTACGCGTACTAGCTAGACCACGCCCTGCCCAGGGTAGTGAAAGCCGGCCCTTCATCGGGCCGGCTTTTTTTGTGCGCCATTTCTCGGCTGCCTCGCGAGCGGTGTGCAGTCGTCACATCTCGCAAAACGTTGCTCCGAAAAAGATGCCATCGGTCATTCGACCGATGATCGACGTCAGGTGGGCACCTGCATCGGTCATCTGACCGATAAGTGATCTGAAGCACACAGGATCGACGCCACAGCGGCGGGGCGATCTGGAGGCTACGATGACCATTCAGTTTGACAATGTGCGGGCTGGCCAGGTCGGCGTCTACAACAACACCCAGACCGCGCAGCTCAACTTCGCGTCGATCCAGAGCGCCGAGCTGCTGGCGCTCACCCAGCAGCTCATGGACCCGCGCAGCCCGATGTTTGCGCGGCTGTTCGGCAATCTGCCGCCGGCGCCGTTGCCGCGGCCGCCGCAGTACAACTCGACCCTGGCCAATGCGGCCTTCAAGATGAACGAGTTTGCGCAGAGCGTCGGCCAGTTTGGCGGCAGCCAGGGCTCGTTCGGCTATGCGCAGTACCTGGGGCTGTCGGCCATGAACGGCGTGGTCGCCAACTACGCGTCGACCCAGGCGCTCTACTCGCAGTCGTCGTTTGCCAGCCTGCACATCGGGTTTGACGCCACCGTGTCGTCGCCAGGCGTGCAAAAGCGCGAGACCACGGACGAGTTTGGCACCGGTTTGGGCGCTGGCGAGGGCCACAACTCCAACCTGAGCAACTCGCCTGAAGTGGTGCTGGCGCTCAACAACATTCTCAAGGACAGCCCGGACAGCACCGGCGTCGAGGATGTGCAGAAAAAGCTCAAGGACGAGTACGGCATCGAGTCCAAGATCGAGGACATCGATGGCCGCAAGGCGCTCAAGTTCGCCAACGGCGACACTTTTGTCGATAGCAGCGGCAACGGCATGCTGGGCCAGGCCGACTACAAGTTTGGCGGTGCAGTCGATGCCATCAAGAAGAAGTACGGCCTGAGCGACGAGGACCTCAAGCAGTTCGAGACCGCGGACGGCAAGCAGATGCTGGGCCAGATGTCCGGCGCGCGCGAACAGCTGTCCATGCCGCAGCAGTACAATTACGGCTTCAGCATGGACATCTCGGCGAGCCAGAACAGCTGGTTTGGCGTGCAGAACAACTTCCTCGACATGCAGCAGTTTTCCCCGTTCTTTGCCCAGGCTTTCTCGCTGGCATTCTGATCGTTGCTCCGCGCCCTGCCCAGGGTGTCATTTGGCGCCCCGCTCGCGCGGGGCGTCTTCTTTTTTGCAGCGCTGTTTTCTTCGCGCGCGGCGTCGTCAATTTGTTGATTTTGTTGTGTGGCAGACACTGACATCGGTCGGCTGACCGATGTCGGGTGGATGCGACGAACCCGCGCCCACAAGTCACCGATAAGTGATCAGAACTACAAACAGATCGACGTCGGCGCGACGGGGCGATCTGGAGGCGACGATGGTGGTGCAGATCAACGGACTTCGCACGGGCCAGGTCGGCGTCAATCAGCTTTACGGGTCTCAATCGTTCAACTTCTCGGCCATCCAGGGCGCCGCGCTGCTGGCACTCTCGCAGCAGCTGATGGACCCGCGCAACCAGCTGCTGGCGCGGCTGTTCGCCAACCTGCCGCCAGCGCCGCTGCCGCGTCCCCCGGCGTACTCGGTCGGGCTGCCACAGGCAGCCTACAACTTTGGGAACTTTGCCTCCAAGATCAACGAATTCGCGGACCGGACCGGCGTCGGTTTGAACCAGGCGCAGGACGTCCGCGCCGCCAGCGATCTGGTCGGCCAGGCAGTGGCCCAGCAGGAGCGGGCCGCCAACATCTCGGTCACGGTCTCGGTCTCGTCGTCGATCCACGTCGGCACCGACCCGACGCTTGGCTCGGCCCCGAACCTGCGCAAGACCACCGACGAGTTCGGCACCGGACTCGGCGCGGGCAAGGGCCACACCAGCAACCTGGCCAACTCGCCCGAGGTCGTGCTCGCCCTCAACTCCATCCTCAAGAACAAAGGTCTGATGAAGATGGAGGAGGTGCAAAAGCAGCTCAAGGAGAAGTACGGCATCGAAGCCGAGGTGACCAAGATCGATGGCCGCAAGGCGCTCAAGTTCGCCAACGGCGATTACATCGTCGACGCCAACGGCAATGGCGGCCTGGATCGCAAGGACTACCATTTCAAGGAGGCGGTCTCCTCGATCCAGCAGAAGTACGGAATGACCGAAGACCAGGTGAAGAACTTGAACAGCGCGTCGCTGCAGCAGATCGCCGGCGTCAGCGGTCCGGCCAGCGCGACCATCGACTACCAGCAGTACGCCGCGTTCTTCGTCCAGGCCTACCAGCGGGCGGCGTGACGACGTTCGCAGCGCCTCTCCAGCGCTCCCTCGACACCCTGTAGCCAGCGGTTGAAGGTCTGTGCTACGCTGGCCGCGATTCTGCTGCCGCCGGGGAGACGACCGTGAAGAAAGAAGAAGTGCGCGAACTCGCGCGCCAGTTCGTCGCCGCGCTCGAAGAAGAGAAGCAGATCCGGGCCAAGCTGCTTGACCTCAAGCTGGCCGGTGATCGCGACGAGGTCGAGCGCAACCTCGCCAAGCACGACGCGATGATCCACAACATCGCCGAGCTGCGCGAGCGGAAGATGCTGCCCATCCTGGAGACACTGGGCGCATTTATCGCCGAGAAGACCGGCACCGCGCGCACACCGTCGCAGCGGCTGCGCGACGCCATCGACGCCGGCAAGAAACGTGTGGCCGAAAATCGGATTCGCGACGGCATGCCCGGCGAAGACGCAGCTGCCGAGACGACGGCACCGGGCAAGCCCGCGGCCAAACCCGCCGCCACCAAGCCGTCGCTGCCCGCGGCCAAGCCCGCTGCCACCAAGCCGTCGCTGCCGGCGGTCAAGCCGACGACCACCGGCAGCATCCCCAAGAGTAAGTAGGCGAGGCCGCGGCCATGGTCGAGCAGTCCACTCCCCCGACAGCGGCGCCGCCCGGCAACCCGCCACGGCTGCTGCTGATCTTTCCGCCGCAGTGGACGCCGCAGAACCCGCACTTCGCGCTGACCTCGCTGGCGGGACATCTGCGGAGCAAGGGTTACCTGGTCGACGCGCTCGACCTCAACATCCAGTTCTACGCCGAGGCGCTGACCCGCAAGTCGCTGGAGTGGGCGCGCGATCGGGCGTTGCTCGAGCACAAGTTCCTGGCCGATAAGTTGCGCATCCTGTCGATCGTCCACGACGAGAGCCTGGCGTACCAGCTCGACGGCCAGAAGGCGCTGGCCATCAGCAACTACATCGAGACCAACCGCAAGGCCTTTGCCGCCATCCCCGAGCACATCGAGGGCGCGGTGGCGGCGCTGCGCGATCCCGAAAAGTTTTACGACCCCGAGCAGTTTACCACTGCGATGGACATCATCGAGCAGGCGCTCGAGATCTACTCGCTGCCCTACTGGCCGTCGCGGTTGCAGTTCAACTACTTCGAGCAGCCGTTCGTCCCGCTCAATCTCGACGAGATGCTGACCTACGTGCGCGACGACCACGGCAACATGTTTCGCCGCTTTTACGAGGGCCACCTCGATCGGCTGGCCGCCGAGCGGCCGACCGTGCTGGGCATCTCGATCAATGCCTTCTCGCAACTGCTGCCCGGTCTGACGCTGGCGTACGAGCTGAAGAAGCGGGTCGCGCCCGACGTGCACATCAACATCGGCGGCAACTTCTTCACCCGTCTGGTCGACAACCTGCGGCAGCGGCCGGCCTTCTTCGATCACTTTTGCCACAGTGTCAGCGTCGGCGAGGGCGAGCGTCCGCTCTGCGCGCTGCTCGATGCGGTGGCGGCGCAGCGGCCGCTGGACGAGGTGCCCAACCTGATCTTCCCGACCGACGACGGCGGTGCGGTGCGAATCACCCCGGAGTGTCCGCCCGAGCCGCTGGAGAGCCGCGGCTTTCACGATTTGACCGGCTTGCCGCTCGAGCTGTACCTGACGCCCGAGCTGGTCATCTGCATGGAGGCCAGCAAGGGTTGCTACTGGGGCAAGTGCACCTTCTGCGACTCGTTCTTCGGTGTGCGCCGCGACCAGTCGTCGGTCGAGCGCGTGGTGGCCGAGCTGCGCCACCTGCGGGAGAAGTGGAACGTCCGCCACTTCGAGTTTGCCGACGAGTGCATGACGCCGCAGTTCATGGAGCAGCTGGCCGAGCGGTTGGCCAACGACAAGCTCGACGTCACCTGGCTGTGCAACGGCCGGCTCGAGCGCACCTTCGATCGGCCGCGGCTCGAAAAGCTGTACGCCGGCGGGCTGCGGCTGGTGCTGTGGGGCTTCGAATCGGGCAACCAGCGCATCATGGACCTGATCAACAAGGGCATCGATGCCGAGGGGCGCTGGCAGGTGCTCACCGACGCCACTGCCGCGGGCATCTGGAACAACGCTTACATCTTCTTCGGATTTCCGACCGAGACCGCGGGCGAGGCCGAGCAGACCATCGACGCCATCTGCGACCACGTCGATCTGATCCACTCGTACGGCCGCTCGGTCTTCACGCTGGGCAAGCAGAGCCTGCTGCGCGAAGAGGCCACCAAGTTCGGCATCGTCTCGGTGCTGGCGGACAACCAGGAGTTTTCGACCAACCTCTGTTTCAAGGCGACCGGCGGCATGAGCGAGGACGAGGCGAAGCAGGTGCTGCGCCGCTGCTCGCTGCGCGCGGCCGCGTCGTACGGCGGGGCGCCGCTCTGGATGTTCTTGCGCTACCGCGAGGATCTGCATCTGTACATCGCGCACTACGGCCGCGACTTCGTGCGCGGCTACCAGGTCAGCGAACGGCGCATCACCGACTTCGAGAACGTCTGGTAGGGCCGGCCGCGAGCGCGCGCACGGGGAGAGCCAACATGACGACGACGAGCCCAAGCATTCCCAAGGCAGCAATACCGCTGCGCGAGACCAAGGCCAAGGGCTGGGAGATCGACAGCCGGGGCAAGGTCAAGATCGTCGAGCCGATCGCCGGCGAGCCACCCGACGAGTACTACCTGCTGGCCGCCGACCGGGTCGGGGTGGTGCAGATCAAGGAGATCAAGAAGAACCCCGAGGTCGCCCTGGTCGGGCAGGTCGACTACGACCCCAACCGGCGGGCCACCAAGTCGACCTGGCTGGACAAGAAGGGCAAGGTCATCTCGACCTTTGTCTACAGCTACGACGACCGCGGTTTGATGACCAAGCGCGAGGAGAAGTCCAAGGCGGGCCGCACCCTGTCGACCACCGAGTGCACCTGCGACGAGAACGGCCACATCGTCGAGGAGCGCTACACCCGCGGCGACGATTTTCTCGGCCGCAATGTCTACACCTACAACGCGTCGGGCAAGCCGGCGACCGAGACCCACTTCAACGCCAAGGACGAGGCGAGCGGTACCTACCACTTCAGTTACGACAGCGTCGGTCGGCTGGCGGGGCGAGCCTGGCACAACTCCAAGGGCCAGCTGATGACCGAGTTCAAGTACACGCTCGACCAGAACGGTAACCGCACCCGCGCCGAGCTGTTCAGCGGCGGCAAGGTCGAGACCATCCAGGAGTTCAAGTACGACCCGCGCGGCAATCTGCTCGAGGAGCGCTGGCTCGAGCCCGACGGCAAGCTGATGCGCACCTTCCAGCACAAACGCTAACTTATCCAGGGGGCGTCGGCCGCCCCCTCGCCCGCCGAGAGTGAATCTCGGCAGGCTTCACCCCGGCAGCAATCCCCTCTATCTCGTGGCCACCATCTTCATGCCCGGCAGCGTCTTGGTCATCGGCAAGCTGATCGCGCTGCTGCTCGCGCTGTACGGCGGGCTGGTTGGTGCGCGCTTCGTGCTGCGAGTGCTTGGCCTGCTGCGGGCGGTGATCCAGTTTCCGCGCGGCCGCAGCGTCGACGAATGCGCGCTACCGCCCGCTATCCGCAAGACCTTCGACGTGCCGCTGCGCGAGCTGCAGGCGCTGGGGTTCGAGCTGGTCGGCTGGCTCGAGCTACAGCGCGCGTTGCGCACGCAACACAGCGGGTCGCTGGTCGCGCTGCTGCGCCACCAGCGCGAACCGGCCGGCGCCCTGGTCGGCTTTGCCGACACGCCCGAGCCGAGCGCGCTGTTCGTGCACCGGTTCTGGACCTTTTTCGACGACGACACCTCACTGCTCACCCTGAACGGCGCCGCCCACCTGATCATCGGCACGCTGCCGCGCGTGCGCGTGGTCGACCGCTACTTGCCCAGGCTCGACGACCAGTGGCGGTTGCACCTCGAGCAGCTCGGCCTCGAGCGCAGTGCGCGGCCGTCGCGCCAATCGCTGCCGACGGACGCGCTCCAGCCGGCGCAGCTGGTGGCAGCGGTCGAGGCGATCGAGCAGGAGCACATCGCGCTGCTCTTGCAGCAACGCCACCTGCGGCGGGCACCCGCCGACGAGGGTTACCGGATGACCCTGCGCGGCGCGCTGGCCGCGGCCTGGCGCGGCTTTGCTGCCGGCGGCCGCGCGGCCCGCGTCTACCGCACTGCCCGGGCGGCGTACGATTTTGCCGGCCTGCCGCTGCCCGAGGTGCCGCGCAGCCTCGAGGTCGACGCCTACCGGCGCGGCGAGGAGCTGCGCACTGCGCCGCTCGAGCCACGCTATCGCTGGCTGCTGTTCGGGCTAACGCTGGTCGCTACGGCGGCCGCGTCGACGCTGGTGTTCGGCCCGACAGTGATGTTGCTGATCGTCGCCACCGTGCTGTTGCACGAGCTTGGCCACTACGGCGCGATGCGGCTGTTCGGCTACCGCGATACCAGCATCTTCTTCATCCCGTTCTTCGGCGGTGCAGTCACGGGACGCAAGCCGGACGCCCGGCTGTTCGAGGAGTTGCTGGTGCTATTTGCCGGCCCGCTGCCCGGCCTGACGCTGGCCACGGCGTTGCTGTTCGCCGGCGTCGGCAACGGCCGTCCGCTGGTCGCCGACGCGATCAAGATCCTGGCGTTTGTCAACGCTTTCAACCTGCTGCCGATGCTGCCGCTCGACGGCGGCCGCATCGTGCACGCGCTGCTGTTCGCGCGGCAGCCGATCGCTGACGCGCTGGCCCGGCTGTTCGCGATCGCGGCTTTTGTCTGGATCGGCTGGCGCCTGCACTCGCTGGCGCTGGCGCTGATCGGGCTGGCCGCCGCGTCGACGATCCCGTACGGATTTCGGGTGGCCACGCTGCGCAAGAAGTTCGAGGTGGCGCGCGCGCGTATCCCAGCGACGGCGGTCGAACCGGCTGCTGCTGCGACGAACGACGACGTCGAGCTCGCGTTCACAACGATCCAGCAGTGGATCAGGCGGCCGCTCGCCTTTGCCCAGAAGGCATCGCTGGCGCGCGCGCTGCTGGCGCGCAGCCAGTCGACCCAGCACGTCGACGTCGTGCCGGCGTTGCTGTGGCTCGCGCTGTACGGCGTGACGTTTCTGTTCGGAGCGGGCGTGACGACGAGGAGTCTGCTGCGCTGACTACTTGCGGATCCCCTTGCGCGGCTTGGGCATCTCGGGCGCCTTGATGCCGGCGCGGATCTCGGTCCGGCGCAGGCCGCCCGGCTTGAGCTGGATCTCGTCCATCTGATCGATCTCGGCCACGTCCTCCATCTTGTCGATCGGGCACTCGGCCAGAAACGCCTTGGCCGCGACGTCGAAGCCGCTGATGTCGAACACGGGCCGGTTGTCCGGCTTGGCCGACGAGGCGTAGCGCATCTCGAGCTGTCTGTGCTGCAACATCGTCTTGGCCAGCGTGGCTGCCTTGGTGACCAGGAACGAGTGGCCAGTGGTCAGCTCCTGCGCGCTGATCGGGTCGACGCCGTCCAGGCGGTACTCGACCGGCAGCCGGTCCTCGCGGTCGGCGTCCTTGCCCAGCATGCGCACGCCGGTGGTGATCTCGATGTCGAGCCGCATGCCGTCGATGACCTTGATGCAGTGCACTTTCAGCTCGGGATTGACGTTGCCCTCGACGTCGCGCAGCGACATGATTTTTTCGAAGCCGGCCTTGTCGTTGGGGTCGGTCGGCACCTGCTGCCAGTAGCGGTGCTCCGGGATGGTAGGCGACGGCGCCTTGTCGCAGAAGAAGCTGCTGGCCAGCTGCTCGCCGACCTTGGCCCGCGCCTTCTCCTGCAGCGGCAGGTTGGCGTTGCGTGACTTGCAGATCTCCCGTCGCAACGCCTCTGTTTCTTGGCCCGTCGCCGGGATGTTCAGCCGCTTGGCCTCGGCCTCGAACGCGTTGCGGTAGGCCTCGGCCAGGCCGAGGTCGATCTTGAAAGCGCCCGACTCCTGCACCACCGTGTACTTGCGGATGTCGTGCGACTGCTTGTAGCCGGCCTTGTCGATTGCGGCCGCCATGAACTCGTCGCGCTGCGCTCCCTGCAGCTGCTTGGTATCAGCCTCTTTTTCGGCGTCGCCCAGGTCGGGCCAGGTGATGTCGACCGAGAGCGTGACGCGCGGTCCTTCGCCCTCTCGCTTGACGAAGCGGAAGCTGGTCTGGTCGGCCAGCTTGGCGCGCCAGGCCGCGGGCGGGTTGAGCGCGCTGGCCTTCTGGAACCACGGCGCGTCCTTGGCGATCAACACCGCCAGCGCGGTCGGTGCGTCGTTGGACAGGCTGGCGCGATGAAACTGCTCGACCGCTTTTTCGGCCGGGTCGCTACAGGCTGCGGCGAACAGCAGCGCACAGGCGATCGCGACGTTTTTCATGACGGGCTCCGCTCGCAGGTGACAGTAAGTGTGACGCCACCATAGCAGTATTTTTCCGACCGCGCGCGTCCGCAATTCGTTCGCGCGGTCGGCAGGTTGACGCGCTCGCCGGTTGACGGCGACGGCCGGGGGGCGGTAGCGTTTGCTGCTTTTTTTCGAGGTAGCGAGGACCCCATGTTTGATCTCTTGCTCGCTGGCGGACCGTTCATGTTCTGCACGCTCACGCTCTCGATCGTCATCGTCGCCACCTTCGTGTGGCGCGTGATCGTGCTGTACGGTGGCTCGCGCGCCAACAAGTACCTGCTGGCGCAGGTGCTGCGCTTCATCGAGCAGCAGGCGTTTCTCAAGGCGACCCAGCTGTGCAGCATGAGCAACAGCCCGCTGGCCAAGATCCTCAAAGCGGCGCTGATGCGCTCGGACCGCACCGAGAAGGAGCTGCGGCGCGGCGTCGAGGCGGTGGCGCTCGAGGAGTTGCCCAAGGTCAAGGCGGGCACGGTGCTGCTGCCGCAGATGTCCAACCTGGCCACGCTGTTTGGTCTGGTCGGCACCATCCACGGTCTGATCATCGCGTTCAAGGGCGCCGGCAGCGAGAGCGCGGCGACCCGCCAGGCCATCCTGTCGCAGGGCATCGCCATCGCCTTCTACAACACCTTCTTCGGCCTGATCGTCGCCACCGCCGGCATCGTCTTCTACCTGCTGCTGCTGGTCAAAATGAACAGTGTGATGGCGATGATGGAGCACTCGGCCGCCAAGCTGGTCGATGCCATCCTGATGGCGCGCGCTGGCGGCGGCCGCGACAAGCAGGGATGACACGGATCCCATGAGCGAGCGCAAAAGCCCACTCGGCGGCGGTCTGTTCGGCAAGGAGTCGCAGGCCTTCGACGTCGACCTCAACCTGACGGCGCTGATGGACGTCATGTCCAACATCCTGTTCTTCCTGCTGGCGGCGTTTGGCACCTCGATCATCGCCATCTTCCCGACCACGGTGCCGGTGCAGACCGAGGGCAGCACCGACATCGCCAAGGAAGACAAGAGCGTTACCATCACGGTGCGCGCCGACAACCAGGGGATCCAGGTCAACTGCGAGAACGCGGCGATGACCCCCGAGTCGCTCAAGGATTGCGGCGGCTTTGTCGCCAAGACGGGCGACGACTACGACTACGACAATTTCACGTCGATGCTGGTGCGCATCAAGAAGGCGTTTCCCGACAGCAAGGCCATGGTGTTCGTCCCCGACGAGGCCATGCAGTACCAGATCGTGGTCAGGATCATGGATGCGTCGCGCAACAAGCGCTTCAGCGCCAACGAGAAGCTCGAGCTGTTTCCAGAAGTGGTGCTCTCGGGACTGGTCACGGGCGAGGTGGGGCCGGGCGCTGCGCCGGCCGCACCGGGGAAGTGAGTCATGGCAGGCGGCGGCAGCGGCGACGAATTCGGCGTCTCGATCAATCTGACGGCACTGCTCGACGTGCTGACCAATCTGCTGTTCTTTCTGATGTTCGGCTATGCCGCGCAGCAGTACAGCATGGAGGCCAAGGCCGGCGTGCGGTTGCCCGAGGGGTCCGCCGAGGTGGCGCCCAAGAAGGACCTCGAGGTGATCATCTCGGTCAACGACATCCGGGTCGAGGACACGATCATCGCCAAGATCAAGGACGGCAAGATCGACGGACCGCTGACCCCGACCGGCCGCATCGGGCCGCTGACCCAGCGCATGACGACGATCCGCGAGCGGCGACCGGCCAACCTACCCGACGCCGACGTGCTGATGATCATCGCCGACAAGGAAACGCCCTATGCGCTGTTGCGCAAGGTGCTCAACTCCTGTGCCGAAGCGGGCTTCATCAAATATCGCATGGGTGTGCTGATGCAGTGACGCCAGCGCGCAGGGCGCTGGCGATCGAGGACCGCGTGAGGACGGGCATGAGGCTGCGGCCGCTGTCGAGTGTGGCGCTGCTGGTCGCGTTGGCGATGCTGGCGCTGTCTGCGCCGGCAGCCGCGGCAGCGGCGGATCAGGCCGATGCCGAGGACGAGCGCGTCGTCCTCGAGTACGAGAAGTTGTGCAAGCAGGAGCCCGACAACGCGCAGTACAAGTACACCCTGGGCGTCGCCTATGCCCGCATCGGCCGGCCGCTCGACGCCGTGGCGCAGCTGGAGCGGGCGAGCCAGCTCGACCCCGACGATCCGGACATCCTGCAGGCGCTGGCGTTGCTGCTCGAGCAGGGTGGCAAGATCGACCTCGCCATCGTCGCGCTGCAAAAAGCGTTGACGCTCGAGGCCACGCCAGAGCTGCGTTTCGACCTGGCGCGCGTGCTGCGCAAGGGCAAGCGCACCAAGGAGTCGATCGACGAGCTCAAGCGCATCATCGCCGCCAAGCCCAACTTCACCGCCGCCCACTTCAACCTGGGCGAGGCCTACGAGGCCAACCAGCAGCAGGCCGAGGCGATCGCGGCCTACAAGAAGACGATCGAGCTCGATCCCGAGGACAGCAAGCCGCGCATCAACCTGGGCAAGCTGTACGGCGAGCGCGGCAGCCACGACGAGGCGATGGCCGAGTTCAACGCGGTGGTGCAGCGCGACCCCAAGTCGTCCGAGGCCTACTACAACATCGGCGTCATCCAGTTCAAGCGCAGCAACTACACCGGCGCCGTCGATGCCTACGCCACCGCGATCAAGCTCAACGACAAGAACGCCGAGGCGCACAACAACATGGGCGTCGCCCTGGCCCGGCTCAAGCGCTACAGCGAGTCGGTCACCGAGTTTCGGCGCGCCACCGACCTCAAGGTCGACTACTCGGACGCCTGGTTCAACCTGGGGCTGGCGCTGCTGCGCGTGGCGCGCATGGACACCATCAACCGGGCCAAGTTTCTCGATGACGCGCAGGAGGCCTTTGCCAAGGCGATCGCGATCAAGCCCGACTCGCCCGAGGCCAAGCTCTACCTGGGCGAGATCGCGATGCAGAAGGGCGACCTGACCAAGGCGTTGGCCGAGTTCAAGGCGGCCATCGCGATGAAGCCCGACGACGCCAAGGCGCATCATCGCATGGGCGACCTGCTGCTCAAGCAGCGCCAGCTGGCCAAGGCGATCGATGAGTACTCGCAGGCGCTCAAGTACGAGCCGGCGCGGCGCGAGGCGCGCTGGCAGCTGATGCGGCTGCTGATCGATCAGCGTCAGTTCGAGCGCGCGATCGCGGTTGGCAAGGAGGGTGTGCTGCTGGCGCCCAAGGACATCGAGGCCCGCCACCTGCTGGCGCTGGCTTACCGCTCGATGGGCTTCAGCAAGCAGGCGGTCGACGAGTACTTCGAGGCGCTCAAGGTGGCGCCCAACGACGCACCGCTGCACGCGCGGCTCGGTGTCGCCTATCTCGAGACCGGCAACTTCGAGCGTGCCCACGACGAGTTCAAGGTGGCGCTCAAGCTCGATCCCGACGTGCCCGAGGCGCACTGGGGGCTGGGCGAGCTGGCGTTTCGCGGCGGCGACTTCACGACCGCGATCAAGGCCTACGAGGCGGCGCTCAAGCGCAAGCCCGACTACGCCGAGGCGCACGCCGACCTGGGCGCGGCCTATCTGAAGACCGACAAGGACGCGCAGGCCAACGTCGAGCTCGAGAAGGCGCTGGCGCTCGACGCGTTTTACCCGCGCACCCACTACTACCTCGGCTTTGCGCGCTACAAGCAGGGCAAGGTGGACGAGGCGCTGGCGCAGTTTCTCAAGGCCGGCGAGCTCGACGGCCAGATGGCCGAGGCCTTCTTGCAGGCCGGCAAGATCCAGCTCGAAAAGGGCCGCAAGCCCGAGGCCAAGGCGCTGTTCAAGCGGGCGCTGCGCGCGCGCGAGAACTTCACCGACGCCCAGAACGAGCTGGGCAAGCTGCACGACGTGGCCGACCTGGCCGAGCCCAGCAGCGCCTCCAGCCAGCCCGCCGCCAGCAAATAGCGCGCTTCAGGTGTTGCAGCAGAGTCGGCCGCCCGGCGCTTGCTTCATGGTCTCCAAATGGTCATAATAAAGTCATGGTCATGGTCAACATCGCCGAGATGAAGGCACGGCTGAGCCATTACCTGCGCGCGGTGCGCGCCGGCGAGGACGTGGTCGTCGCGGACCGCGACCGGCCGGTGGCGCGGCTGGTGCCGTACCAGGAGCGCGACCGGCTGCGGCTCGAGATCGTGCTGGCGGTACAGCCCGCGCGCGGCCTCGCCGAGTTGCACTACCCGCGGGCGCCGCTGCGCGGCCTGGCCAGCACGGATCTGCTGATCGCCGAACGGAACCGGCAGCGGTGATCGCCTACGTCGACAGCTCGGTGCTGCTGCGGATCGTGCTGGGTGAAACCCACCGCCTGCGCGAGTGGCGTCAGATCGAGCGCGGAGTCACCAGCGAGATCACGCGGGTCGAATGCCTGCGTACCATCGACCGGCTGCGCATGCGCGCCGGCCTCGGCGACGACGAGGTGGCGCGGCGCAATGGCGCTGTATACGAGGCCCACGGCCACCTGGACGTGATCGCAGTCTCGCGACCAGTGCTCGAGCGGGCGAGCCAGCCGTTTCCGACGTCGCTCGGCACGCTCGACGCCATCCACCTCAGCTCGGCAGTACTTTGGCAGCAGGCCGAGGGCGGTCGGCTCGTCTTTCTGACCCACGATGACGAGCTGGGGCGCGCGGCCCGCGCGATCGGGATGGCAGTGCTCGGGTGCGGTTGACGCACGGCGCGGTGTCAGGTCGGGCAGCGCGCCCACGGATCGACGCCCCCCCAGCCATTGCCCGCCTCGAGGGCGCGTGCGCGACAGCCGCCGCCGCACTCGGCCAGGCGGCGGCAGGCCTGGCAGGCCGCGTCCGCCACGAGCGCGCGCCAGCGCGTCAAGCCGGGTGCGTCGCGCCAGCACTGGACCAGGCTTTTCTGACGCAGCGTCCAGTCCGCCGCGTCGAACAGCGAGGCGCAGCCGGCCACCTTGCCGTCCGGGCTGATGGTGATGCTGGTGGTGCCGGCCACGCAGCCAAAGGTCGGCGCGATGCCGGTCCAGGCCGGCGGCCGGGTCGGCATGCCGTCGCTGAAGTCGATGCAGACGCCACGGTGTGGCCAGTTTTCGCGCGCGCGCGCGATGGCGTCGTCGTAGACCGAGCGCGCCAGCTCGAGGTCGCGGCCGCGGCCGCCCATGCCCGCGGCCGAGTAGGGCTTGCACACGATCCGGGATACGCCGAGCCGCTCGGCCAGCGCCGCCAGCTCGAGCAGCTGGTGCACGCTGTGGCTGGTCACGGTGACGCGCAGCTGCAGCTCGCGCGCGCCCGCCTCCAGCAATAGCCGGATGCCGCGTAGCGCACGCTCGAAGTTGCCGCGGCCGCGCAGCTGGTCGTGGCTGTTCGCGTCTGCGCCGTCGACCGAGATCGAGATGCCGCGCCACGGCCCAGCAGCGAGCTGTGCTGCCAGCGCGGCGTCGACCAGCGTGGCATTGGTGCAGAGCCAGGCATCGAGCCGATGGCGCCCCATGCTCTCGCCAATCGCCACCAGGTCGCGACGCCGCAGCGGCTCGCCGCCCGAGATCACGATCAGCGGTGTACCCATCGCCTCAAGCTGCGCTGCCAGCCGCTCGATCTCGTCTTCGTCCAGCTCGTTGGCCGCCGGCTCGCGGCTCGGCACAAAGTAGCAGTGCGCGCACTGCAGGTTGCAGGCGCGGGTCAGCTGCAGGTGAGCGACCAGCGGGCTGCCGAGTCCGGGCCGATCGCGCGGGTTGTCGACGACGCGCGCGCGGCAGCGGAACGAGCAATCGAGCAACCCCTGCTGCCGCCAGCGCACCACGGTTTCGGAGAAGGTGAGGTCGTCCTGCTCCAGACCGCAGCGGTCGCGGGCAAAGCAGTCCAGGATGCTGCGCTCGGTTGCTGCCACCAGCAACCGCGCTTCTGGACCGGTCAGGGTCGTGAAAGTGCTGTCGGCGCGCCGGTAGAACAGGGCGCCAAAGCGCTCCTTGCGCAGCAGATCGGTTTGGCCGGCGTCGTCGCCGGTCGTCATCAGCAGCTCGAGCCGACCTTCTTGAAATCGGGGTCGGCGAGCTGTTCGCTGCCCGGCAGGTCCTTGCCGCCCAGGAACCTGAACGCGAAGTCGCCGCCGACCTTGTTCTCGACGGCGCGTTTCTTGTCCGCAGCGAATGCCGTCAGGTCGCTGGTGCGGAGAAAGCGCTTGACCTCGGCGTCGTCCAGGTGCCCGGCGCCGTGTGCCGACGAGAAAAACGGCAAAAAGCGCAAGAACGAGGTCTCGGCATCCTTGAGCGAGCGGTCGAGCTGTGCGGACAGATCGCGGATCGCCCACGAATCTGCCCCGCCCAGCGCCGCCGACACCAACAGCTCGCGATAAGCCCAGAGGATGGCGTCGGACGCCTCGGGCGTGGCGGCGTGGTGCTTGGCGACGTCCTGCATCCGGGTGTCAGCGTTCTTGCGCGCCTCGATCGACGTGGCCACCTTGCTGAGCTCGCTGTTCCAGGCGCGAAGCTCCTGCTCGTAGGCGGCCAGCGTGCCCGCCACCGCACCCTTGGCCAGGTCACCAGACAGCCCGTCCAGGTTGCTCGAACGGCCAGCCTCGTCGTGCGCGATGTGACCGTCGGCGTTGTGGTCGAGACTGCCGACCTTGGCCTTGGCGTCCATCAGCGCGCTGAAGACCGAGCGCACCTCGGCCGCGTCCAGCGCCTTGGGCTTGACGTGCACGTCGCGCGTTGCGCTTCCGCCGCAGCTGCTGGTGGCCGTGCCACTGCACGAACTGGTGACCGCGCTGCGCTCGGTGCGCTGAAAGTTGCGCTCGATCGCGTCGAGTTGCTGGGATAGCGCCTGATCGCCGGTCGCTGCCACCTTCTGCTCGAGTTTTTCGATCTTGACCGAGCCGTCGGCCTCGGCGGCCTGGCGCAAGGCATCGGCCATGCGGTCGAGCTTCTGGTCGAGCTGCGTGGTCGATGGATTGGGATACGCGGGCTTGTTGATGGTCGGCATGGATCCTCCCCGAAGTTGGTGGACAGGGACTATAGCAGGGGCGGCTTGAATTTGACGGCCGTCCGCTCGATGACGAGAAACGCGACCAGGTAGATGGCCAGCGCGAGCAACACCAGTGCGCGCAGGCCGACTGCCATCGACAGGTATTCGAGACAGCCGCCCAGCACCGAGCCCAGCAGGTTGGAGCCGAGCGACCCCGCCGGGTTCTTCGCGCGCGCCAGCCGGATCGAGACGATGATGCCGGCAAAGCCGACCGGCAGCGCGTTGATCAGACCGCCCAATGCGCCGCGCGCCCACAGCGGCAGTGTGTTGAGGCTTGAGTAGTCGACCGCCCAGACCAGCACGACTGCGGCGAACAGTCCGATAAACCACGGCCTGGCCCGGACCAGCTGCCAGCGCAGCACGGCCAGGTTGGCCAGCAGCACCATGACCAGGACGCCGGCGAAGATCGCCGAGTTGACCAGCCAGGTCGAACCGAACAACAGCGATAGCGTGGTCACCCCGCGCGCCTCGATGAGCAGAAACGAGGCACCCATCAGAAACAGGCCCAGGTCGAAGTCGTGGACCAGCGCACGGCGACCGAATGCCGCGGGCGTGGCGACGCCCGCGATCGCCAGCAAGCAGCACAGCACCAGCAGGTAGCCCCACGGCAACTCGCCCGGCCGGACGTACAGAAACGGCCAGTCGTCGCTGGTCGTGCGCACCGCCGCCAGCGGGGCGCTCGGTCCGCGCGGCGCAAAGGGCAACCGGTCGAGGTGCAGGGCGCTCGGGTCGCGCGCGACCAGGAAGGTGGCGCCGTAGTTGAGACCGTGCGCCAGCACCACCGGCTGCTGTCCGGTGGCGAGCGCGATCGTCCAGTAGAGCCGATCCGCGATCCAGGGACCGGCGTAAACGCTGTACGAGACGCTCAGCACGCCGCGCGGCCCCAGCAAGGCCCAGGCCGCGCGCAAGCCCTGCTCGGTGTAGACGTAGTTCTCGAGCCGCAGCGTCGATAGCGACGAGAACATGGCGTGCGAGTCGAGCAGGCCGTAGCAGACGACGTCGAACGGCGGGCCGCGGTACTGCTCGAGAAAGGCGCGCGCGTCGTCGACGACGACGCGGACCCGCGGGTCCGAGTAAGGCTGTTCGGGGTGGCGCGCGCGGCCGATGGCGACGATGCGCGGGTCGATGTCGACCGACCAGACCTCGGCGAAGCCGCTGCGCAGCGCCCCCTGTACGTCGTTGCCGGTACCGGCGCCGAGCACCAGCGCCGTGCCGCGCGCGTCGCCGACGGTGAACGGCAGGTCGTAGACGGTGCGCAGGAAGCGGCGGCTCGCCTGAAGTTCGCCCGACCGCGTTGCCAGGTCGGCGTCGGACAGGTCGTGCATGTACTGATGAAAATCGCGATTGACCTCGAGCACCGCGTCGACGCCATTGTCGACGATGTCGATGCGATTGTAGGGTGAGAACTGGGCGCCGCGGCCCGAGTACCAGGCGAGCAGCACGATCGCGCTGCCGCACAGCACGCCATACCAGCGGCGCGAGAGCGCGACAAAGGGCGCGACGCCAAGCGCCAGCCAGAGCGCCGGCCCGACGCTGGTCAGGGTGACCAGCGTCATGGCGCCGGTGCCCAGCAGCGATCCGGTCAGATCAGCGGCGTAGGCTCGCAGCGGCGGCACGCATGGAAAATAGGCGCCGACTGCGGCGCCCGCGCAGACGAAGACGCCGATCACCATCCCGACCAGCCCGAGGAAGATGG
>Ga0315268_10000338_pt1 | contig 54891 bp, 87 predicted proteins | sample C1_top_MG_FD_204535 | JGI IMG/M metagenome (GOLD analysis project Ga0315268, IMG submission 204535) | Sediment microbial communities from Yellowstone Lake, YNP, Wyoming, USA - C1_top | ecosystem: Environmental > Aquatic > Freshwater > Lake > Sediment | place: USA: Wyoming | collected 2017-08-01 | reverse complement strand
TCCTCACCCGCTCCACCATACGTTTATGACCAATTTCTGCTTCTTCCCATGTCATGTATCTTTCTTGCTCCCCATCAAGAGGCCCACCGAAAACCATAGTCTCAAAAAATAAAGGCGAACCTCGGCCGAAAGAATGATCTAATCCAACGAAGACTGTGCTAATCTGAACGCCTCCTACTAATTCATCAACGACATATTTTTTTGTTGTCTCAATCCATTTAGCCCAAGTTGCAAGATCGGTTTTTATTGGTTGATGTCCATCAAGAATATAATAGTCAAACATTATGTTTTCCTTTCTTTCCATAATCTTCCCCACCGTCAACCCTTAGAATAGGGATGCCTGAATTGAAGCTCGAGCTTTTTCTAACCGCTCCGCCAACTCAGCCAATTCCTTACCTTCCAATGCAAGGAAGTCAGCGAGGGATAATTGAACAGGGGGAGGAGAAATTTTTTTCTCGGCAACAGTAGCAACAGAATTCTTGAATCCCTGTTTGATTTCATCAGCTAAATCTTCTATCTTGCAAACTTGACTTCGGATTCGGGCAATATTGTCTATCCATGCGATATGATGCATTCTGCGAGACTCTTCATTGAAATTATCCGCATTCCAAATGGGGCCAGACATTTTTGTTCTCCTTTAACTTTCATTAGAGTAAATTCTCCACCGCCGGGACCCTGCCGTCATGAGAGAATCCCTTGCCCCCCGACAGGGCCCCTGATGCGCATGGAGATGGCCGGGTGGGGTGGAACTATGCCGGTCGAAGGAGGAACGGGGCAAGGGGGAGTTACTTTATTTGCTCCGATAATTTTTCTATTCGGTCTTCTATCGGCATCTCCATTACTGCTGTGTTTAAAAGGAGTTTTAACGCTACCCCAACTTGCTTTGCTTGGCAGAACTCGTCATATACCAAAAGTTCAATAAGATAGTTCTTTACGGCCTTAATTGCATTATCTCGCATATCGAACATTTTTGTCATTTTGTCTCCTCTCAAAAAGGTCTTTATGTCAGCGGGCAGAATCGACCCTTCAACAGGTTGTCATATTGATCTTAAGCGTTTTTTCTGGATGACTTCCCACTTATCTTTTAGCGCGCTATTATGATAAGTCGCCTCCGCATTCTTCTGAGCAATTCTGCCCGCTGACAGTTTAGATTTGATGAAGGCAGGCCAATTTATTCTTTTCCTCCGCAGCCGCCTCCAAGGCGAGATTTTTACAAATCTTGCAATACATATACCACTCCATACAGTAAAAACCATTTAGAAAAGCCCATGGTGGCGCAGGATGGAAAAAATAAATAATAGATAGGGCGACAATTCCTCCAACCATCAAACCCATTATTGTCGCAACAATAGTTTTAAGTATAAAGTCTTTCATCGCTTGTGCACCTCATTCTTTATCGAAAAAGATGGATTAAGAATGCTATTATTATCAGCATTATATTAAGCGTGACCACGCCATAAACAAAGCAATCCATTTTGTCAAGGTCTTTCATCTCCATAGCCTCCTTTCATTGTTTATCGAAAACAACGAATCACGAATAGTATTGTTATCACTATGGCATTAAGCGTAGCCAAAATGATAACAAAATAACCCACTTTCTCTATGTCTTTCATCTTTATGCTTCCTTTCTTAGTTTATGGTGGGGGCGAGGCTGATTCAGCATTAGGTATGTGTTTTTGCCTTCCTCAGCGGTTCCATAACAACCGTGCTTATGCACCCCACCCCCTTATTTTATTTTCTTACCAGTATAATTTGCTTCTCCGCCCTTACTCCAGGTATTCTCATCTCTCCCCGAAGAGAACGGGCCTGTTGGTTAAGGGCAGTCTGATTTGGTATCAGCATTATGGCAGGTGCTTGGCCTACCGCCACGGCCTTTACCAAAGCCATAAAATCATAGACCTTAGCTGACCACTCTTCCCGAGTATGGGTTCCCTCCAATTTGGGGGCTTCTACCTTGACCTTAGGCACGATTACCGGTGATTCAAGAACCGCTTGAGCCGCCTCCGGCATTCCATTAGCTTCCAACTCCGCAGCCGCCTCCAACGCGGCTTCCTCTGCTACTTTTCTGGCTTCTTCCCGCAACCGAGCCTCTTCGGCCCTGCGGATTTTTTCTTGCTCTGCCAGATAGGAGGCAATTTTGGGATTCAGCACGGCCTCGGCCTCTATCAAAGGAGCTTCTGTTTCCTTCCGTGCCGCTATGATTGCCTTGTGGGCCTCATGTGCCTTGGCAATCAGCGGGTCAAAAAGCTCCGCAATCCGCTTGCGCAAATTGCGGATGCCCTGGGACATAAAGTCAGCATCTAGCAGAGACTCAGGATCGGTAATAGTTACTGTTTTTGCCCGTTCGGCCCAAGTCAGGGCCATGTTTTTGACTTCAACCATCTCATCCATTATGTTCCTCCTTCCATCGGTAGATTGATAGCGCTGCCAGAAAAACTTGAAATGCCGCATAGAGCCCGCTGACTTCTCGGAGGTAATAGTTGAAGGGAGTCAGATAAAGCTGAAAGCATTTAGCGATAGATTCCGCCCGATACACGTTTGCATACGCCGCCACTTGGATATCATGCCAGGGCATCCGGGCCCCTGTCTTCAAATCAAGTATGACTATGCAATCATTGAGCATCCCGATTTTATCCAAGGTGCCCGCATAGAAAAATTGTGGATGGTAAACCGACAACTCGCTTTTTTTCACCTTAAAACCCGTATCTGCTTTGAACCTTTCATATTGCTCCAGATGCAGTTTCCAAGGTTGGTTCTCTCCCGACTCATGGTCATAATTGCCAGTATCGAGAAGATGGGCAGCTTCATGGACAAAGCGACCCAATAGCATCGATTCTTCATCATTCTGGCCCCACTCCCCCATGAGCCCAGCAGTCCGGATAATCTCGGTTACGCTGGGAAGTATTCGATTTCCCAGCGTATAAGCATGACTTACAGGGTCAAGATGTAGAATTTCGCTCACTGTGCCGCCTCGTCCTTTTGCATAGCCTGCAGGCCCTTAATGGCCTCAGAAGCTTGAGCCTTAGTAAGAATCATCACCGTTTCAACTTCGGGAAGTTGAAGGACATCAGCCACAACCTTACCTACTTCAGCATCCCCCTCAATGCCGAGCGAACGGGCAATACCAAAAATTGCCTTGGCTTGCTGGGGAGTGATTTTGCTCTCTTCCTTCAACACCATTGGCCTGACTTCTTCCTTGGCCTTGGGGGGTTCCATTTTAATCTTTACCCCGCTAACATTATCCGCTTGCGCCATTTCGTCTCCCGTATAAATGCCTGATAGTTCTTGGGGAAAAGCCTTTCGTAGAGCTAACGCTTCGGCGCATTTAGCCAACATTAAATCCGGCATTTGAGTCCACATCTGTGTGGGGGTTCCTTCCTTTGTCCTTTGGACATAGGCCCCATATCTGGCCGTAGCGTAAAGCGGTTCTTGAAAATCTGACCGGATTACGCCAACCTTGGCAGCATAAGGTGGATCATCGCTAACCCATACGTCTTGCCACACTCCATCTTTACCGCACCACCAAGGTCCAAGTTGTCCTTGATATTTCCCCGTTCGTTCAGCAATAAGACGAAAACCGTCTATTGAGGTTTGAATTGCCATAACTTCTCGCCCTAATCCCCGATCCCATCTTTTGACCGCATAGGCTTGACGGGCTAAGGGATCAAGACCAGTCCGTCGGCATTGATAGAGGAACAAGCGCAGCTCGTCATCCGTTGCTCCCTTAGCGATGGTTCGCTTGATGAGTTCGACTTGTTCTGTGTTCAAAGCCAAACTGGATACTGTAGAGCCTTCATTTTGTATTACAATATCAGCCATTATTTTTCTCCTTCCTTTGCTGTTAATATCTCCATTTCAATGCCTTAAGTCCTGGGAAAAGTATCTCCCCCACTTCTTTCGGCAATTTAGTTCCATACTGTGCAACCTCTTGCCATTCTTTCTCATGATCTATGCCCGGCACGGCACCGATGTAAACCGTCCAATCACCGAGAATCTCATTGACGCTGGCAACTACCAAAACTCGACGATCAAGAGCTTTCCAGTCTTTCATTGTTTTTCCTCAGATTTGCTTTCCTGTGAAAGTGGAATCGGGCAATCAGACCACTCCACTCGTTCTCCATGAATACCATCCAGCCACACCCAATGGAATAATTCACCACCTAAGCTATCGGCGACAAAGCCTTGTTGTGGGTCTGCTACATAGATAGGGTGAATTCTTCCATTCTTTCTTCTCGTCCAATACCATCCTGATAATTTTGGCCTATCTTTCGTCCAGATCATGTTCCCCTCACTGCTTTGACCAATCGGCCGAACAAGCCGGGTTTGACTCCATTCAGCTCACCGGCTGTCAGGCGAGTGTGATGAAGATTGTTTGCTACCGCCCCATCCAAAATGGCGGCGATTCGCCGATCCAAGACGGGCCAAAAATCCTTGCTGACGGACTTGATGTGCGGCGCCTGCGTTTTGATGTGCCGAATGCAAGCGGCTCGGTTAATTAACAACGCTTTCATTGTCCTGACCTCCTTTCCCTTTCTTCCTCATAAATCATATCATCCCTGATTTGTCTGGCCGTCTCTTTGGCCAGATCATCTTGGGCGTCCTCAATGGCCCAGAGGCGAGTTTGATCCATTCTTGCTTCGGCCTCGGCATGGGCCTGGCTTTCCAAGCGATCTATCTCTGAACTATTAACTCCCAACGCCTCAAGGCGTCGGGCAATTCCTTCCACAACGGCCTCCTTGAAGGAAGCATCCTCCCCTTTGAGACGAAGATATTCTGCCGAAGTTTCATAATTCAAGAAACAATCCATAAGGATACCTATCTCCCATGATTTTGACATAGTTCCCTCCATTCTTTATTTTGATCAATTCCTCCTCTTCTATCCAAGGTAGGGTAGCAATCTCCCGAGCAGCAGCCATCCGCTCTTCAGGATCGGTGGCATCACGCCACCTTGTATATGGACTACTCTCATCTCCGCAATATCCGTTTGGCCATTTTATTGGACAGCCACAGCCGGATGATGATCGTCTGGGTAGAGACATCTTGCAAGCGAAACAGTAATTCGTAACAGACTGCACGGTGCCTCCATTCTCTATCCACTCAGGCCAGTCTTTCTTGCTATTCCTTGGATTTTCCGTTAACCAGTTCCACAGCTTTTGGTGAAGTTCCTTAGCTTCTTTTAAGTTCATTCCATTCCTCCTCTGAAATTGTTTTAAAAGTAATGACCGCATCCGGTGAGACACGTCGGATTTCGTCAATAGCGGCATTGAGCGCATCCTTTCCGAATCGATACCAGGTGTAATCGATACCAGCTGCCCGAAAGTTAATCTGATAAATTGTGTTCATTCTGCTCCTTAATCTTGCCAACCACCAGCTTGTCTCCTTCCTGCCTAATGGGATAATATCCCAGTTCCCAAGCCCGCCACCAACGATAATGCCAAGTAAGATCAAACTTATAATCATAACCCAATAGGGTATAGATATATCCAGCGGCAGCTACACGAATAAAGAGATCGTGACCAACATTCTCTTTAATAATACTTTCTATGACATGCGTAATGGCATCTCTCGCAATAACTTCCGCAGCTCTGGCAGGAGCTTTTAAAGTAAGCTTCTGAAAATCATGATAAGGAACACTATCCCAAATGGAAAAGAAAGTAGTATTCCAAGGGCTATCCCAAGCAGCATTCCAAGCGGTATCTATACTGTCAAACTCTTCTACGATCATCCACTCTTCTGGTGGTTGAGGCACAAACCATTTCACCGCCGGAATAGTCTCGGTAATAAACCGATTAACCGCGACAATTGCTGGGAATTGATCCGTAATCTCCTTAATAATTCGCTGTCTCCGATAACGGGCTTTAATCTCATCCCGTCCACACTCTCCCTCTACTTCATCCTCCCATACCTCGCAGGGCCAGGCGAAGACCGGCGCTTTGAGAGGATCACCGCAGATAATTGAGTGATAACCTACCCCACAAGATTCCCCATTGATAGGTGCATTGGGTTCCTCCCGCCAAACGCCAGGAATCCAAGGGGAGTCATCATAGATTGATAAGTGGCCTTTTTTGAGTATTTTCATGTTCTTATAAACATGCAATATCTGTGCCGAATTCACAATGCAATAAAATTAGATGGTTAGCAATCCCACGGTGTTGCATATTTGCCTCTTTCTGTTGCAAATCAGAATTCTTCTTTGCCATCTTTTACCACTTCGTAGATAACAGACCGTAAGTTGACTTTGCTACCTTTTGTCCATGTTGCTGTTTCTGCTGCTTGGGCTGCTGCTTTTGCGACTTGCAATTCTCCTTTTTCTCGATAGTATGCCCATATATCTTTTTGTAAATTTGTGAAAATTATCGCAGCCGCCGTCGCTCGCTCCGCTGCCCTGGCGGACCACCACGCCTCTGTTGCCTTGCCTACCCAAGCTATTTCCTCTCTTGAGCATGCTATCTCTTTCACTCTTTTAATTACCTCCATTGATCTATCTTCACCAGACAGCCATTTTTGTGCCCACTGCACAAATATTGGTTCTTCATACACCAGAAGGACGCAGCGAATAGCAATTTCTATCCTTTGTTCAGGTGTCAGGACAGGGAGTGGAATTCGTTTCAGCGTTGTGGCTTTGGTGCAACCTATTTTGAGTTCACAATCATGAATTACCATCTCTCCCTCACCTTCCCACAGGTGAGCAGTTTTCAGGTCGAACTCTCCGTGAACTGGGTTAAGGAAAACGGCAACCCAAGGGTCGCTATACCAATGAGTCCAACCGGGGCCGCAAATCTCACTCTGACCGGAAGTTTCATGGGTTATATTTTCGCCCCACTGACAACCGCCATACGTCCGATCATTGCTATCGGTCAGCTTATAGAGTTTCATGATAAGTTTCTCCTTTGTTAATAACTCCCATAACCCATTAACTTGACCTTAGTCTGCAATTCCTTTATAGCATAGCATTTGCAGCATGTCAAGACAAAAAAACACAGGAGGCTAAAAAAAGATTGACAACAGCAGAAAACTATGGATAATAGGGGGGAAAGGAGGGTTGGTATATGGGAAGGAAAAGACTTTATCATACAGAAGAAGAGCGCCTGAAGGCCGCCCAAAGGTGGCGGAAGAAGTATCGAGACCGCATCCGGCAGGAACTGATAGAATATCGGCGTCTCAAGAAGTTTTTAGCGAAAGTGGGGTGAGAGGTGGACGACTTGGAACAAGTTGTGCTGGCTAAGATTCTCAATAGTCATGAGTCAATCCGTGTTATAGGCCCCATCCTCTCGCCCGACTGTTTCAATGACCCCCGCCACCGAGCTTTGTATGAACTATGTTGGAAACTATCGGGTGGCCAAAGAGTCGATTTAAAAATGATAGCAGAGGCTATCATGGAAGGCAATGGCGGAGGCAAGATAACCTGCACATACGCCTGGGATATCGCATCATTGGGGGACCCAGGGGATATCACCACCGCCCTTGAGGAATTGGCAGCACGAATTCCCCCGGAAAAAACCGCCGAGAGCAAACCTCCGCTTGATCAGCTCCTGATTCGAGGTCTGGCCGAGCAGTTTGCTGATTTATTTGCGTCCCGCTTGGAAGCCCCTTGGAGCTTCTGGGCAATATCATTTTTAACCATCTTAGGAGCCTTGTTGTGTGATAAGCTGAGATTGAAATCATCGCTTACTACCCAACCTCGGCTTTATTCGGTCATCTTAGGAGAGTCTGCGGATGACCGTAAATCTGAAGCGATAAAACAAACAGTCCATTTTTTCAGGCGTTTTGGCTTGTTGGAAGATCTGGGACTGTGTTATGGTGTAGGCAGCGCTGAAGGACTGGCCGAAAAGCTCAAAGAAGATCGGAAAGTGCTGTTAGTATTCGATGAGTTCAAGACCTTTGTTTCCAAATCTAATATTGAAGCCGCTATTCTTCTTCCCGCAGTTAATACGCTCTTTGAAGACATTCGTTTTCAGTCAATTACCAAAACCCATGCGATTAACATTGAGGAGGGCTCACTTTCCATCCTGGCTGCTTCAACCGTCGATACTTTTACTAAAATGTTTTCCCCGATATTCACGGACATCGGATTTATCAATCGGCTTTGGCTAACCGCTGACCGGGCCATAAGACGCTTTGCTGTCCCGGAGGAAGTGCCTTATGAGCGACAATCAGCCCTTGCCGCCCGGGTTAATGCCTGTCTCTATCATTATCGTGAAGAGACTACCATCCCCATGACCTCGGAGGCTTTATCTCTTTATGAGACCTGGTATATGTCAGATGACGCCCGTGGTATTCACTCCAAGCGGCTTGATACTTATGGCCTCCGGCTGATGCTAATCTTTGCGGCTAATGAAGAGGTTGAGGAGATTAGTAAAGATATAGCTGAGCGAGTCATCAAGCTGCTGCTTTGGCAAAGAGAGATCCGCGGGGAATACGATCCGGTTGGCTGCGAGAATATTGTCGCCAAGATTGAGGATCAAATCAGGCGAATGCTGATGAAGCGCAACTTTAACTCCCGAGAACTGAGGCAATATGCCCACGCCGATCGCTATGGTATTTTCTTGTTCAATGCAGCAAAAGAAAACCTCTTGAAGGAAGGTGAAGTCCGCTACGATAAGAAGAGAGACACCTGGTATATCCCTTCACATAAGAGCCGAATGTAGCCAAACCCGTAGCCAGGCTCGATTTGTCCGCCAATGCCCATCGTTGCAAAGCGGAATGAAAAACCTCTATAAAAGAGAGATGAAAAAACAAGAAAAATACTATAACCCCTATTATATTATATTTTATATAAATATTCTTTAGTAAAATTAAATACTTAGCAATGTTCATTAGGTTGGCTACATTTCAGGCTACAGATTGGAGAAAAGGTAGGGCATGCAAATGGGGCTAAAGATGTCGAAACCTAAAGTGCCGAAGGGTTATCACCAACTAACACTATGGATTAGCTCGGGTGGTTGGATTGCAACTTCAGAAGGCTTGGTTAAAGGGAAGGATTGGATTAGGTTAGAAAAGGACAGGATTGCTGGAGACCCAAGATTGGAGCCTTTGGTTATCAGCCACCAAGGGGATGAGGGCCTGAAGCTTGCAATATTTATCAAGCCAATCAAAGAGAAGCGTGTTGACAAGACTTTAGCAATGCCAAGGTTGGGTAATCGTCTCCGGAATGGTAAGTGTAAGTTGTGCGGGAAAAAGTTAGGGAAGTGGAACAAGACGGCTTACTGCGCCTGCCACGATTTGGCCTGATTCCAGATTGCGCCGCATACCAGATATCCCAAGACCGCCGCATACCAGATATTCCAAACTGGGAAGCGGATAAATCGAGCGGTATGAGTAAGGCATAAAAAAAGAGGGACTTTTCAGCCCCTCTTTTCGTTCAAGCATTATCCCTATAAGGAATTTAACTTACCTCCTTCGGCGAAAGAAAAGTAATTTTCTTCGCCAAGGATAATGCTATCTATAAATCTTAGATCAATCTCTCGACATCCCCGCCCAACGTTCCGGGTTGTTGTTTTATCGTTCTCGGAGGGAGTGGGATCACCGCTTGGGTGGTTGTGCACAATGATGATCGCTGCTGCGCCAAGGAGCAGAGCTGCTCGCAGGGTTTCTTTGATTCCCACCATTGTGCTGTCTTGAGTGCCTGAAAACAGGACTTTATAAGCGTAAATCCTGTTCTTCGTATCAGCACACAAGAGCACAAAATGCTCCCGATCGGCATCTAAATCTTGAAAGAGCGCTTCAGCAATGGCTACTACGCTCTTCGGATTACATGCCGTGCCTAAATTTTCTCTTGCTTCTCTTGCTTGCAACTGAATACGATAGGTTTGTAGAGAATACATGATCCCTCCTTGGGGCCCTTGCGGGCCCCGCTCTCAATCTCCTTGCCACCTTTGGTCGACCCGCCACGGGCCGACGGCCCTGTTTGGCACAACTTCGTGCCAAATATAACCCACGTCGAGCATTCCGTGCTCGGGGTGGGTTATGCGTCCGCGAACGAAATAACGCGGACGGCCTCTCCAAGGGTGTGACCTTACGCCTTTTCGCCCGACGAAGGCAGTTTCCCCTTCGTCCCATACTACCCGCCCCGGTTGCTCGAGGCGGTGAGAATGGGCAGGCAAACGGGAAAACTCTTGACAGCAAGTCCGTCGCCAGGTCCGAGGCGGCGGCTGATTGAACTCTATCGCGTCCGAGAAATCGGGGCGGGTGAGGTTGGTTGTCAAAAGTGGCGGACTCCAACCCGGCAGGGGGACGAAATATAAATCCCCTTGCCGGAGGGCATAGTGTGGCACATCCTCCGGGCGAAGCCAGGCAAGTGCTTCGTCCAATGTTTTTATTTTTTTTGCTCGAATGCGGACAGCGAAGATTTGCTGTCCTTCCCGCCCGACAAGCCAAGTTTGCCGGCCGTGCCGGGCAACCGAACAAGAGTTTGAGAGATCGTGAGATATAATTCTAATCATGACTTCCTCCTTGGGCCTTGCGGCCTCTTTTGATTATTTTTCTTTTATTTTGCAAGTGCACATTCCAGCTTCTTCTCTCCCCTCCGGTTCGTAGTAAGCGTTGCCCCGGAATCCTCGGGCCCGATAATTTCCTTTCGGCCGTAGGATGCCAGAGCGTGGCTTCCCACAATTCGGACAAACACCTGTTTGGCGGAGTCTTTCGTCCAATTCTTTTAAGAAGCTTTTAAGCCCCTCGTCCATTTTCCCCTCCTTGGGGGCCTTTCGGCCCCCGGGTTAGTTAATTGTCACTCTCTCTATTTGAAATCCGGAACGCGAGTCTGCAAGCCCGCGATCCGAATCGCCCTCTCCGCCCGGTCAGGATGCGGAGAAAGGAACATGTCATGTAGAAACTCTTCGACGGTAATCTCCCTGGCATGGTCGTGTTCACCTTGCCAACGAGACCATTGTTCGCACACTATCCTTCCTTCGCGGGTGAGATAGTATCTCACTCCGCGAGAGGAGTAATGCCCATCCGCGTAGATGACTTGATGGGCATTTGTGTCAAACTTTTTCCCATCCCCAATGTAGTAATATACCATTTTCTTTCTCCTTGGGGCCCTTTCGGCCCCCGGTTAGTTAACTGCGTTTTCGCCAAGGAAGTGTGGCTATTTCCTGAGCAGCAGCCACCCGCTTAGGAATATCAGGGGCATTACAAAACTTGGAAAACGGACTCTGCTCATTTGCACAATACCCGCCCGGCCATTCGATCGGACACAAAGTACAATCTCCCCGTTTAGCAGCTTGAGCGATCTCGCAAGCAAAACAATGATTCAAGACGGGTGGCGCATCACCGCCGTTTTCTGCCCATCCCGGCCAATCTCGTTTACAGCAACCGGGATTTTCTGCCAGCCAACTCCACAACTTCTTGTGTAGTTGGTAAGCTTCGGGAAATGTTAGACCAGAATCAGAACAAAACTCTTTTTCTCTATAGTTGCTCATGATCCCTCCTTGGGGCCTTGCGGCCCCGAGTTAAGGTTAATTCATACTCGTAAAGCCTTGCGCAAAGCTCCGGGCTTAAAATCTGTTCGTTTATATGCAAATTCTAAGCCCCCCTCGCAGCCGGAAGGCAAGAGGGGCCGAATTACAACCCAACCCGGCTCACCACTCTCGTAAAGATGAGCAAGCCCGTATTTGATTTGAATTTTGCCCACCAACTGCTTGACCATTAACTTTCTTTCCATCTTTCCCTCCTTGGGGGCCCTTCGGCCCCCGGTTATCTTGAATTTAGTTAATGAATACAACGCATGCGGCTCAAGCCCGGGGGTTACCCATTCAGTTCCTAAACCGTTTCTCATTTTCGCTCTCCTTTTTTGGTTAACTGCCTGCCTTCTATTATATGCAATCCCCGTGCCAATTGTGTCCAAAATCGTAAATACTTGATTTTTAAGGGTTGGCATAAGTCTTGCGTGCAGAAAAACTGTTGAAAATCACCACTTTTTTGACAAGATGTCAAATCCCTTTGAAATCGAGAGGTTAGAAGGTAAAAAACAGGGCCCCGCAAGATGAAAAGCTTCAAAAGCCTTGATGGAGGCCTTTCTATGGGCATCTGCCAATTTGTCAAAAAGTGGTGGAAAATGAGCTATCTGACCTTGCTTGATCTTTATCACAGCTTGATATAACATGCAAGGCCTATGCCAGGCTGCTAAGTCCTTGATTTTCCTCATTTACTATGAGGGGTAGTAAGATGTTGGATAAGAAAAAATGCTTGACAAGATAGAAGACCTAGATTAGAAGAGAAGGCGATGGATCCGAAAAAATGTGAAAAATTCAAAGCAGAGGAAACTTTTTGCCAAGCGGCCGAGGCACACGATTGGATCATCGATAAACAGAACTGGCCGTCCTTTGTTTGCAAAAAAGGAAATAAGGTGATCTTGGTGGAAGTTAAAAAGAAAAATCATTGGATATTCTACATAGAAGACAAAGAGCAAGGAGAGGAGGGAGGGGGGGAAAGGAAACCTTAAGGAAGGATAGGAGGAGAGTCTTGCTTTTAGCTAAGATCTAGCTTATAGTAAGCAAAAGTATGAATACTAGTAGTGTAGGGGTAGGAATGAGTAAGAAGGGCGGGAGCAAGAAGAGTAATAAGGCGGGGGGAAATCAGCCGACTCACCACTTACCCAAAAATGCATTTGGTATAAAAACAAGGGCTCGTAGATTTACGGCTGCCCTGCTGGCTGGGAAAAGCCAAAGCGAAGCGCTGCGAGAGGCGGGATATGCTGAAACGGTAGCGAGGAGTGGGAATTGTGCGCTGCTCAGGAATCCTCAGCATATAAAGCCATTTATCACTACTTTGCATGAAAAAGGCATCACGGACGATTTTTTAGCCGACAAGGTTCGCGCCCTCCTCGACGCTCAGGCTACCCACTTTTTCTCCACCAGCCAGGACGGTCAGCCGGTCATCCTGGAGCGCCAAGCCCCCGCATTGGAAACCCAACGCAAAACTTTGGAGCTTGCCGCTAAGCTTAAGGGGCACCTCAAGGAGCAGTCCCAGGTAGACATCAACGTGGGCATCATGGCGATGGTGGTGAGTGCGATCCGGGAAACGGAAGCGGAAGAAGATGAGATAGAGATAGAGCAATAAGAGACAAGCCGGCCTTTAGAATTAAGGGTTTAGGCGATAGTGGGGTGAGTAATAATGATTCCGTCCCACTTACCGATATCCCCAAGTTATCCACAAGGAGCTATTATGAGTGAAACAGCAGAAGCAGTAAAATCAAGGGGTTATGATAACCCATTACATAATAAGTATTACAGGAACATGATAATGTGGATCGGCAAAATGAACAGAACGGCCCTTTTTAGGCGGGATTGGTTGGAGGTAATACATAACCATTACCCCCCAAGAGATCGTGGCAATTTGGGGCCGTTTTGTGCGAGAGAGCGGGATCGGGAAGTCGGCAGGGAGGTCGGAGGTCGTGAGGGAGGTCGGGACTTCGCCCCGGATCAAGACTTGGCCCCGGATCGGGACTTGGGGTCAAGTTCCGAGGCCGAGGCTGGATCATAGAAGCAAATGGCTAAGGCCCAAGGGGCCCGGGGGGTCAAGGTGGGAAGCGACGGGGGCGGAAGGCGGGGGGTGGGGCGGGGAGAAAAGGAACGAGGGCGTGCGTGCGAGGGGCCCCCGGGGGTATGGGGGCCAGGCGAAGCCCTTGGAAAAATTTTCATATCCCCCCCCGCTCGAATTATTATTTTTAGATTCCCAATGACCTCACTTACAAATTTTCAACAAAATGGAGGGTAACTCATGAGCCTACAAGACGAAGACATAGAAAAAATGGTTGATTGGGTTATTACTAAAAAACACTCAAGAATCGATTTTCACTACGATAAACTTAACCTTCCTCCAGCTTTGTTGCGATTAGAAGAAGAACAACCAAGACTTTATGGAATTCTAATGTCCAGAGCTTATGGCATGAGCGTGCGCCAATTAGCCGATAGTAATGAGGTTACTCCAGTGCGAATTTACCAATTAGAATACCAAGGTTTACATTGGTTGAGGAGGTTTATCTTATGCCAAACCGCTTTTTGACGCCTGCCGAAGCAGGTAAATTGTTCTATGAAGATATGGTAAGAGCCGTTAAAAAGATTCACCCGGATGAATCAGGGCAGGACCCGGCAACAATGAATCCCACTCAGGCATCACTTTTTGAGCGCATTTTTGATGCCTTTTCACGTAAAATGTTCTATGGGAGGTCGCCGTGGAAATAATGTCCATCGATGACGTTGTTTGGTCGCCCGCTGGTGGGAATATCAAAGCCCCAAAAGCTGTCATCTTCCGTCAACCTTCTCCTGAAGAGGAGAAACTGATGGACGAACTTGAAGACTTGCTTGAGCAAGCTACTACTCCCCAGGAAGCAGAGTCCATTCTGGCCCGATGGCCTGACCTTTTGGTAATGGAAGGAGACCTATGAGGATTCCCGATAGAATCAAAATTGCCGGACATTGGATAGACATTCGAGTTATCGATACCTGTATTCTGAATAATGACTTCGTTGCCGGGCTCTCTATTGGCGGTGCCGGGATTATCGAACTCAGCCGCCTTACCACAGACAAGAGATTCAGAACGGAATCTGACCTGGCAACAACTTTTCTTCATGAGATTCTCCACCACATTACTTATCGCTACCTTGAAACCAGTTTAGCCGATACCGCAATAGACCAGTTGGCGGAGGGACTCTTTCAGGTTCTACGGGATAACCATCTACACTTTGACGATGAATTGCTGGACCTGCCGATTCCAGAACATCAATAGTTCTGACACCTTCCTCGGCTTCTGCACCTGGTTTGGTGAGAAAGGAAAGCAAATTCCTCCCACCATAGTGGACAAAGGGTGCAAATTCTGGGAGGGGAAAAATGACGTCTCTTCCTCGGTGCTGGTGCGGGCGCCTGATGCAACCCACCGATAAAAGATTCATTAAACATTCTAAATACGGGAGGCTCTATCGATGCGAATGCGGGATTGATATGTATTTTGACGATGAGGAGACAGAAGATGAAAGACCGGCAAGCGAGACAGGAGATCGAGAAACTTCAATCAGATATTCTCGCCAATATGAGGGAAATTAAAACTAATCTTGCCCGGCTACAAACTTCTCTTGATATTCTTAGCTCATTAGAGAAAGGAGGAGAAAACTTGAAGAAACGGATACAAACCATCATCAGCCTTGAAAATGCTATTAATCAGGCGGTGGCAGAAAACAGAGTGGTTAATTTCGATTGCGATGCTCCCAATTCAGTGATAAGAGATAGTATTCGCTTCACCAATCTAAGAGGATGCAAAGTCTGCAAGGATACACCGGAGAGCAGAGTTGTCAATGTCATACCGGAAAATGTTCTGAAAGGAGAGTCGGATGGAAAGAATTCCCGTTAAGTCCAGCTATGTTGAGTCTATCGGCTATGAAAATGAAGTTCTTGAAGTAACCTTTATGAGCGGTAAAGTTTATCGCTATAATGGCGTTCCACCCGACCTTTATGAGTCTATTATGGCTGCCGATTCAAAAGGAAGGGCGGTGAAAAACGAAATCGTCAACGGTGGATTTGAGGCGGAGCGGATTGATGCTACAGAAGAATAATTTGAGCCTTGAACAAAAGGTTCGTGAATGCAAAAAGGTTATCAAATCCCTCCGATATTTTATCGATAAATATGTTTTTATCGAGGACAAAGAGACCAAGACGGCAATCAAAATGAGCCTCTGGCCTGAGCAGAGAAAAATCATTCCTACCCTGGTCGAATCAAATCTGCTTATCATCTTGAAGGCCCGCCAACTTGGCTTGACCTGGATAGTCGCCATATATGTGCTATGGCAAATTATGACAAATCCGCTCTATCTTGCGGTTGTCATTTCCGTAACCGAAGAGTTAAGTATTGAGTTCTTAGAGCGAGTTTATTTCATCATGGATCGCCTCCCTGCTTGGTTACTACCTCCCATCAAAACCCGCACCAAACAAGTTTTAGAGTTCCAACACCAGAATGGTCTCACTTCTACCATCAAAAGCCTTCCCACCACCGAAATGGGAGCGCAGTCCAAAACCCCCAATTTGCTCATCATGGATGAAACTTGCAAAAACCGTTTAGCCAAAGCGATTTTCAATGCCTCTTATCCGGGCATCGAGCAGGCTAAAGGTCAGGTCATCGTCATCAGCAATGCCATTAAGGAGGGGGCTGGATGGTATTGGACCCGGGACCTTTACATTGCAACCATGAGGGGTTTGAATAATTTTAAGCGAATTTTTCTTCCTTATTCCGCCCATCCTTACCGGCCCAAGGATTTCAGAGAGCAAATGGTGGCGGCCGGTATGACCGAACAGGACATCAATGAGAATTATCCGGCGTCTGAGGAAGAAGCCATTACCGACCGCAACATTAAGGGGGTTTATTATGCCAGACAGATGACGGAGGCAAGGAAAGCAGGCCGCATATGCTCGGTTCCCTATTCTCAGGGCCATGAAGTTTATACCTTCTGGGATCTGGGGGTTGACGACTCCACCTCCATAGGCTTTATGCAGCAAATAGGCCGGGAATACCGATTTATCGACTATTATGAAAATTATGGCATGGGGCTTTCTCATTATGCAAAAGTTTTGAAAGAAAAAGGCTATATATACGGCGACCATTATATGCCCCATGATGCAGCGAAAAGAGAGTTGGGTGGAGATACGGATGTTGCTCTCTCTCGTAAGGAAACAGCGGAAAATCTTGGTATTGCTCCTATCATAATTGTAAAAAGAGCAAGGGATACTCAGGCAGTCCTAAACGGTATTGAGGCAGTTAGAAATATTCTCGGGCAATGTGTGTTCGACGAACGAAAGTGTGCAAAGCTAATTCTGGCTCTGGAATCTTATCGCTCGGAATGGGATGAGGAAAACCAGAAGCTGGACAATAAACCATTGCAAAACTTTGCCGTGCATGGGGCAGATATGATGAGATGTTTTGCCGTTGGCTATCAAGCGAAAATCCAAACCATGCCCTTTGAAAAAATTCGGAGAGATTATAATGTTTCCGATGGTCTCGCCTATCTCGGAATGTAATAAAAAAACTCTTGACAAAATCGAAAAAAAGGATATAAAGACTGTTGAAGTTCCCGAAAAAGTTATTATTGATTTATTAAAAGCATTAAAAGGGATTCAAAGGAAATTACAAAAAAAGTTGAAGTAGATTAACGCCTAAACCTCAAGACAGATTAAAAAGACAACCCCGCAAGGGAGTCTTTACGAGGACAAAGGCCGATCTTATCATCTTAAGGTCGGCCTTTTCTTTTTGGGGATTGGAGATGGCAAAAAAAATAAAAACTATAGATGCCGGATTGAGCCATGAAGAAAAAATCCTCATGGAGGCCAGAGATCGCTTAAAAAAAGCAATGGATGAGGATTATGAAAACCGCAGATTGGCCTTGGAGGATTTGGAATTTATCGGGATTGAAGGTGCTCAATGGCCGGCCAACATCCGGGCGGAGCGAGAAGCGGATGGAAGGCCCTGCATCAGTATTAACAAGATGCCAATTTTCATTGATCAGGTCGTTGGTGATCAGCGCATGAACCGCCCCTCAATCAAAGTTATTCCGGTAGATTCAAAAGCCGATCCTGCCATAGCTGAAATCCTGGGAGGTTGGATTAAACATGTTGAGCAAATATCAAAAGCTGATACCGCCATAGATCATGCCTTTGAACATGCCGTAGCTTGCGGATATGGGGCTATGAGGGTGGTTACAGAGTTTGTAAGCGATGATTCTTTTGAACAGGATGCCCGCATTCAGAAGATTGATAATGCCCTGGCCGTCTTCTGGGGAAAGCACTCTGAATATGATTGCTCCGACGCCCAGTATTGCTTCATCATTACCGACATGGACAGAGATGAGTTCAGGGAAACCTATGGTGAAGAACCCATGCCCTTCAACCAAGCCGATAGCCGCTATATAGAAGGTTGGTGCAGCGCCAACACAGTCAGAGTTGCTGAATATTTTGTTAAGGAACCGACGACTAAAACCATCTATCAATTGGATGATGGCATTGTCGTAGAAAAATTGGAACCGTGGATGGTTGTAGCGAAGAAGCGCGAAGTCAAAAGCTACAAAATCAAGTGGTATCTATTGTCCGGCAACAAAATTCTGGATGAAAAAGAATGGGTGGGGAAGAAATATATCCCGGTCATCCCCGTATGGGGGAAAGAACTGAATATCGGCGGCAGACGAAAAGTAAGAGGATTGATTAGAAACGCCAAAGACCCCCAACGAATGTATAATTTCTGGCAATCGGCAGATACTGAAATGGTAGCCTTAGCTCCCAAAGCCCCCTATCTTGCCACCCCGAAACAAATAGCCGGTCATGAAACTCAATGGAAAGAAGCCCACCGCAAGAACTTTCCTTATTTGTTGGTCAATTCTGATGAACAAGCTCCCGGATTCCCTAAACGGGAGATACCGCCCCAGGTCTCTTCTGCTATGGTAGAGATGAAGAGAGAAACAGACCAGGAAATCCGGGATACCATAGGATTGCACAGAGCCTCTCTCGGTATGCCGAGCAATGAGCGCTCAGGTCTTGCTATTCGGGAACGGAAACAGGAAGGTGATGTCGGGACTTTTGCTTTTATTGACAATCTTGCCCGTTCCATAGAGCATCTGGGCCGGGTTCTGGTGGATGTAGCGCCGGGAATTCTGGACACAGAAAGAATTATCCGGTTGGGATTGGAAGGTGGATTGCAAAAGTTTGAAGCAGTGAATGTTGAAACAACCCCTGACGGCCCGATTTTGCACAACCTATCTGTGGGCACCTATGATGTGGTGGTTACCGTAGGACCTTCCTTCACCACTCAGAGAACCGAAGCAAGACAATCTATGAGTGAATTTATCCAATACTATCCGCAGGCCGCACCTTTAATCGGAGATTTGTATGCTAAGTCTATGGATTGGCCTGGTGCCGATGAAATGGCGGAAAGATTGGAATATTTGCTTCCACCCGAGATACGGGAAAAGAAAATAGCGGAAAGGGCCCAAAATAAGGGAACACCTCCTCCACCCCCTCCTGCCGCCCCTGCTCCCCCTCCTGACCCTTTGCTGGAAGCCAAAATTATGGAAGCGCAATTGAAATTGCAGGAATTAAGCATTCAGGTTGAGCAAGAGAAGGTCAGGTTAGAAGGTTTGCAGCTGGATAATCAATTAAAAGCTGTCAAAGGAGAGCAAATTGCCACAAAAATACCAGCAAGGGCTGAGGGTGGCCCGGTTCAGGAAGGCCAACCTTATGTGGTGGGAGAAGAAGGGCCGGAGGTAATGGTGCCCCAGACTACCGGGACCATCATTCCCGGCGATTATGACTATGAAAGCTATATTGCTAAGTATGGTAATCTTCCCGATCAATCAAAAGGCGAGCATTTATCGGATGAATTCAAGTTGCCGCACCATATTACCTTCTCCGATGAGAGCATCTATTCGACTCCAGAAACGCCAGGAGGCCACCGGGAAAGAAATGAAATGGGTAAATGGGTATATACCCCTTCTGATTTTGTTTTGTCTCTGCATCCTCCTTGGGAATTAAGGGATTATTTCAATAAGTATGAACCAGAGGCAATTTTAAATTTGCCGGAAGAGAAGAAAGTAATTATCACTAACCCTTATAATCGATTCACTATCCTGAAATGAAAACTGATATTCCTGAAAATGCAGATGAATTTACTCCCTGGCCTGAGTTTAAAAAATCAGAAGAGCTAAGAATTCCTTCGACTCCGAATATAGAAGAGCCAAAAGTTTCAAAGGAACCAGAACCTAATATTTTCTATAGGAAACCAAAACATTCCAGAGTTCCATGAAAATTGCCGTCAATATTAAGAAGAAAGAAGAAATGCCATATAATACATATGACGATTACTACATAAAAGATGATACCCTTGTCTTTGACATTGTCGGCTCTCAGAACGATGTATATACCAGGATTATGTTGGTTCATGCTTTAGTTGAACAGATACTTTCTGAGGCTAAAGGAATATCCTCTGAAGCGATTACTGCTTTTGATCTTTCTCATAATGATTGTCGGGAACCGGGTGAACATCCTGATTCTCCCTATAAAATGGCTCACCTGATTGCTAAGGGGATAGAAATGTTGTTGTGCGCTAATCTTGGCATTGATTGGAGAGAGTATGAAAATGGATAAGCTCGGGGCGAGAGTATTGCTGGCGACTTTTGTGGTTAAAGGGAAAATTTCTTATGATTTATGCGAAAGCATCGTAAAAAAGATCGTGGACGAAATTGGATTAAATCTTGTCCCCGGCCAAGTAACTTATGAATACCCTTATAAAGGCAGAGGAGGTAAGGGATTTACCTTTATCCAACCGATTACTGAGTCCTTTATCGCCTGGGATGTATGGGAAGATATGGAAGGCGGATATTTAATCATTTGTTCCTGTAAATTGTTCTGGGTGGCATCAATAACCAAAATACTCAAGTCCGCAGGCTTAAAAATTATTAAAACATTGAGCGAAGGACTGAGTTTGGATGATATGGAGCTTTAATGGTTCAAGATTATTCAAATAAGTGCTGTGCAGTTCACGATAATGGTTTATTCGTGGAAATAGCTGTAACATTATCAAAATATTTTGGGAAAACCTATTATTACTCCCCGTGGGAGTCGCAATTTCCACGATCAAACCAGAATTTGATAGGAAAGGGAGTTGAAGGCATTACCAGAGTAGATGATTTTTCCAGCATTATTGAGGAAGTGGACCTTTTTTGCTTCCCCGATGTCTATTTCGGGGGACTCCAACTTCAGTTGGAAGCAATGGGGAAAAGAGTCTGGGGAAGCAGAAAAGGAGAGGAATTGGAGCTATGCCGCCGAGAATCCAAAGAATATATGAAAAGATTGGGAATCCCCATTGGTAATTACAAAGTTGTAGTCGGACTTCCGGCTCTCCGGGCTTATCTCAGAAATCATGGTAATCAATGGGTTAAAATCAGTTGCACCAGAGGAGATATGGAGTCTTTCCATTCCCCTTCCTATGATCTGGTTGAACCCAAACTGGATGAGCTGGAGCATGTCCTCGGCGCCAAAAGCAAAATCATGGAATTCATTGTAGAAGATAGCATAGATGATGCGGTAGAGATTTCTTATGATGGTTATTGTGTAGATGGAGTATTCCCCGATCTTGCTATGGTGGGATTGGAGATTAAAGACAAGGGCTACCTTGGAGTCATTGAAGAAAAAAACGAATTGCTCAAGGAAATCAGCAGCGTAAATGAGAAATTGGCTCCCACTTTACAAGCCTACGGATACAAGAATTTTATAAGCCCGGAGATGCGAATTACCAGAGAAGAGATTGGTTATGTCATAGATCCATGCTGTCGGGCTGGCAGTCCCCCCAATGAAGTTCAGCAAGTTATGTTTACCAATTTACCGGATATTTTTTGGTATGGAGCAGAGGGAACATGTATTGAGCCGATTCCGGCGGGAAAACATGCGGCAGAGCTTCTTATTCATTCCGCATGGGCTGATAAAAATTGGCAGGCGATAAGCTTTCCTGAAGAAATTCGGGATAATATCAAATTGCGAAATTTGACGGTTATTGATGGAAAGTATTATGTAGTGCCGCAGAGTGTAGGTTTGCCTGAAATCGGCGCAGTGGTGGCGGTAGGCGATAGCCGTGAAGAGGCAGTCGAGAAAGTCAAAGATTATGCCAGACAAATCGAGGGATACTTTATTGATATTTTTCCTGAAACCTTAGATCAAGCAGAAGAAGAAATTGCGAAACTTAATTCAATGGGGATTGAATTTTAGAGGAGGGCTGATATGCCATACACTATTCGGAAGGTAAAAGGTGGGAAATATTCAGTAAGCGGGCCTTCTGGGGTTCATGCTAAAGGAACTACAAGGGCCAAAGCAGAAGCTCAGGTCAGATTGATGCGGGCGGTTGAACATGGGTGGCGTCCAACAGGAGCCCCCGCTCGATCCGGTAATGCCTTAAGAAATGCTGTTACGGGTTCATCGAGAGCCGTTGCCCGTGTCGCTCGTTCAAGAAAAAGAAGAAAGGAGGCATAGGATGCCAGATTTAATTGATATGAAACTTCCCCCCAAGAGTAAAAAAGAACTCAAAGAATTCATGGAACCACCGCAAGAAGAATGGCCCTATGGCCTTCGCCTTTGTCTTGAGAAGGAACAGATCGATAAGATACCCATCGTGGCTGACATGAAAATGGGAGATAGAGTCTCTGTTCAAGCTGAAGGCTCTATTACTTCCATGAGTATGTCTGAGAGAAAGGGCAAGGAAGATTATCATACGGTCGAAATTCAGATTGAGAAGATTGCTATTGAACCGACAGAAAAGAAAAAGCCAGAAGAAATGACCTCCCATGAATATAGAGAATTCCGAATGAAAAAGAAATAATAAGGCAAATGAATAAAATTATATTGCAAAATGAAAACGGAAAAACTATTATCATTATCAAGGAAATAGATAAACTATTTCACGGCAAGGTAGTTATTCATTTTGCACATGGGATACCCAGAAAGGTAGAAGTAAACAAGGTGGAAGATGTTGCCTTATCTTAAAAGGAGGGTAAATAATGAATACGTGCCGTTGGTTAGCAGAAGATGGTTTTTCATGTCTAAACCATAAGATAAAAAAGCCAGACCAAAAATCAATCGCCCTTCCGGTGTGGATATGGTATTTCAAAAGATACGATATATCTTATGATGAAATAAGAAAAGGTTGGCATATATTGTGTCTCAGAATATCGATAAATTGGATTCGCCATGAAATAAGAATAAATATGGGTTGGAATCCAACACGATATGCGGCAATTTGCGATTAAACACCGATAATGTGGCGAAAAAGGAGGGGTAACATGGCGGAACGGAAAACGCACTTTCGGAGGTAGCGCTACCGAGTATCGTTCCCGTTCTTTCTAAAAACTAAATAAGCAGCCTTATCCCAAAACGAGGGCAATTGTTCGAGAGATCGGATAGTTGCCCTTTTTTATTTATCTTAACTTTACCGGGTAGAAACCCGGGCCCAGGCTGAGGAGGCCTGCGAATCATGGCAAAAGAAAATGAAGTAAAAGAAGTCAAGGGCGTAAACATTATCCCAACAGTTCTTAACCAGGCGGATGATGCTTCTGCCCTGTCGGTGACCTCAGTAGCACCGCTGCCAGAAAAGGTAGATGAACTGCCTGAGACCGAAGAGGAAAAAACGGAAGCCCCGGTCCCTTCCGAATCAGAGGAAAAGGAAGAAAAAACTTCCGAAAAAACTCTGCCCGAAAAAAAGCTTGAACCGAAACTTAAAGATTCAGTTCAGCGCAGAATTGATGCAATCACGGCGAAGTTTAGAGCCGCTGAACGTGAGAGCGCTTTTAAGGATACAAAGATCGCTGAACTTGAAGAAGAGTTAAGGAAGGCCAAGCAAGCTGTTCCTCCAGCAAATAAGCCGAAGATAGAGGATTTTGAAACTGAAGCTGATTATTTAGAAGCTCTCGCTGAATGGAAAGTAGAGCGTAAGCTTCAGGAAGAAAGAGAAAAATTCTTGCGGGAAAACGCATCAGAAGAAGAGAAAACAACCATTGAGCAAGTTTATCAGGAGCTTGACAAAAAAATGGATAAAGGGCGCAAGAAATATGAGGATTTTGATGAATTGGTTCTTGATGAAGACCTCAAGATTTCTGAGCCCATGCTTGAAGCAATTCTTTTGAGCGATTGTGCGGAAGATGTCCTCTATTATCTCGGCGGACACCCGGACGAATCTGCTGATATTGCAGAGTTAGAGTCCAATGTAAGGATTGCTTATGAGTTAGGTAAGATCGAGGAGAGGCTAAATGCACCTCCTCCCAGAAAAAAAACAACCAATGCGCCAGAACCTATAACTCCGGTGAAAACTACTGGAGTTACTGAAAGAAATCCAGAAATGATGACACCGAGAGAATATAGGGAATGGAGAGAAAGAAGAAAGAGGTAAACAAAAATGGCTTCAACTAATGTGCTTTTAACCCCAACTATCATCGCCAAGGAAGCGTTGATGCAGTTAGTCAACAGTAGGGCCATGTCAAAGCATGTCCATACTGCGTATAAGAATGAGTTTGTAAAAGTAGGTTCTACAATCACCATTAGAAAGCCTAATAAATTCCGGGCGACCAAATCGGCAACCCGCTCTAATACAAACATCAGTGAGCCGAGCACATCCATTACGATATCCGCTCAGGCGCATGTATCATGGGCTTTCAATAGTGCTGAACTAACTACTACCATCGAGGATTATAGCAACAGATATATCTCGCCAGCGGCCGAAGCTCTTGCGAACCAGATCGATGCCGATCTTTGCTCTCTATATGTCGATGTCTTCAATTATGCCGGAACCCCAGGAACGACTCCTGCAACTTATTCCGCCCTTGGAGCGGCGCAGAGGGTTCTTGATGACGAAGCTGCCCCCACAGATACGAGGGTGGCAATTGTAAACCCAGCCGCCAACTGGGCTCTGGCCGATGGACTGAAAGGCACTTTTGCCCAGCATGTAGCTGAAGATATTATCACTAAGGGTTATCTGGGAAGCATTGCCAACCTTCATATCTATATGGACCAGAACGTTGCCCGGCATACTTGCGGTCATTTTACCACCGGCGCTACTCCTGTGATGAATGGAGCGACGGCTAGCGGGGCGACTTCCTTTGTTACCAACGGTTGGTCTGGTAGCAATACCGTGAAAGCCGGTGATATTTTCACCGTAGCAGCCACCAACGCCGTTAATCCTATGTCCGGTGTAAGCCGTGGCGAATTGAAAAGATGGGTGGTAAGGACAGATACTGCCGATTCAGGTGCGGATATGACTATCCCCATTGCACCAACCTGTGTTTACGGTGCTACCGATCCTTACAGCAACGTGGATGCCCTTCCACTTACTACGGCAGCCTTAACCTTCGTTGGGACTCAGGATACCCTTTATCCTCAAAACCTTGTGTTTCATCCCAACGCCTTTGCCTTAGTAACTGTCCCGTTGGAAATGCCTTCGGGCGTCTGGGGGGCTCGGGAAACTGATCCTGATGCCGGGTTGAGTATGCGAGTCGTGAAGCAATACGATATCGAGGCGGATGAGGAAATCATCAGATTAGATATCCTCTATGGAGTTAAGACCCTGTATCCCGAGTTGGCTGTAAGACTGATTGGCTAAGCTGATTTTACTTGACTTTATCCCTGTGGGTGTGTTGCTTCCGCATCAAAAACATCACACCCACAGGGGGTCAAGAATAAGAAAAATGAGGTGAAAGATGAGTTATCTCGATAGAGTTTTGGAAAACGCATCAGAAGCGGTCGCAATACCAAATCCGGTTAACCTGCAAAGCTCGGTAACAGTTGGAGGGACATTTACTCTGGGGAGCACAGCCCTTACTGCTTCAGCAGCCGAACTTAATCTTATCGACGGTTCGGTCGCCGGCACGGCAGTAGCGAGCAAAGCTCTGGTTCTGGGTGCGAACAAGAATGTTGATGTTATTGCAGTAGCGGACCTGAAGTTAGGCGCTGGCGCTGGCACCTCAATTGTCCCCACCGCAGCGCAAATTAACCTGCTGGTTCAAGGGGTAGCCGCAGGATATAAAGTGGCCCGGGGAACCATAACCCCAACAACCGCAAGCGATACGGTTGTAACCGGATTGACTACGGTGGTAGCGGCGGTGGCATCTTTCAAAGGAGCCCCCACGCTAACCTGTATGTTTGTAGCTGCGGATGTAGGCAATCAGGCTGGGGCGCCTGCGGCTGGTTCCATTTACATTAAAACATATAAACCTACAGCCACAGGTGACGTTACCCCGATAGCCGCTACCACTCCGTGGAGCGCCATAGATTGGATTGCTATAGGAACATAATAATTAAGCGAGGCCGGCGCTATAACCGGCCAAATTTCCTTCCTTAAAGGAGTAAATATGCCGTCAGAAAATATCCTGTTGGGTTCGGGGATTGTTCCCATCGAAGAGCACAAAGCAGTTGTTAATAAACGAGCCCCGGCATGGAGATTTCATATAAGTTGTCCTGAAGGGAAAGTATGCAAGACCGATGCGGAGCTTGATCAAGCAGATAAAGAAGGTTGGGTTGACCATCCCGGAAAAGTGAGATTGCTCCCCGGGCATGAAAAGGTATGGGAAGCTTATCAAAAGTCGATAGGGGCAATCAAATCGGCTGAGATAGTTTCTGAAACTAAAAATGAAATAGACTTGGAGGCTGAAAGAAAGGCCTATGAAGAGGCTAAGGTTCCCAAAGGTCTATCTCTTTGCACCTTGTGTGGCAAAACATTTAGCTCTGAAAAAGCATTGAATATGCATGGCATAGCAGTCCATAGAGAGAGAAAGAAGAAATGATTGTTCAGGATTTGATTAAGGCAAGCATGAGAAAAATAGGCGTGCTCTCTTCAGGAGAAACTCCGGAATCAGCGAGATTGACGGAAGCCTTGGGGGCATTACAGGTAATGCTCAGATCTTGGGCTTCCAAGCGCATATTGGTTTTCGGCTCCACCAAGGAAAGTTTCACTTTGGTCTCCGGCAAAAATTCATATACCTGGGGGGTTAGCGGGGACATAACCACCACTCGACCCCATCAAATTCTGGGAGCATTTGTCAGAGATTCCGGGGGGATGGATTATCCGGTAGGAATCATCTCTGAAGGTATTTATCGAAGCATTCAGGTTAAGACAATTACGGGGCGTCCTTGCTATTTATTCTATCATCCCCTTTACCCACAGAGCGTAATTTATCTCTATCCTACTCCCCAGGATGCAGAGACTATGTGGATTGATAGCCTAAAGCCGTTTACTGAAACAAGTTCATTTTCTCTGGTTACGGATACCATCGCCTTCCCCCTGAACTATGAAGAAGCCTTGGTTTATAACCTGGCAATTCGCATTGCCCCTGAATTTGGGGCCATTGTGCCTGCCGAAACAGTAGCGATAGCAAGAAGCAGTTTTAATGACCTGGTAGCCCTCAACGCCTCGAATCAAATGGAGACAATACCGATAGATCAATTTCTGCCAATCGATTACAGCATTGGCTATATGAAAAGATATAACATTAACACCGATCGGTGAGCCATGATAGACGAAAAAGAAAAACAGGAAATTATAGAAGAAGCGGTTAACAAGGCAGTAGAGAAGACCCTTTTATTGATCCCTGAAGTAATCGGCAATCTCATGGTAAGCCATGCTGCGCTTCATAAGATGAATGCTAAATTCTATGCCGATTATCCTGAATTCAAAGACCACAAGGATGTAGTCGCCGCAGTGGTCGAAGGAATCGAAGGAAAAGACCCCTTAGCCAAACCGGAAGACATTATGAAAATGGCGGTGCCGGAGATACGGAAAAGGCTTCTTGTTATGAAGAATTTGAATATGGATACTGTAACCTCGAATCCCAATAGAAATTTACAAAGTCTGGACATAAACCATGACAGTAAGCAGCATGGAGAAATTTAATGCCTCGTGAGTTCTCGGTTACAATCAGCGGGGCCCAGCTGGCAAGAGGGCTCAGGCCCTCCAAACGAGTTTCAAGGAATAGCCGCTATCTTGTTGAATGCCAGACTGCGGTTGGACGGGATGGCGTCCTTCAAGTAATTGATGGACTGACAAGGGTAAATACAACCGGGATAACAGATGCTTTCCCTTATCCCCAACTTTTTGTTTTGACGAACCTCATTATCGTATGCAGCCAGACCAAAATTTATGAGTTAGTAAGTGGTTCGTTGGTTGAAAAATTAACTGTCAGCCCCGGCTCTACCTGGACGCTGACAGACTTTCATGACTATGTTTATTTATCTAATGGAAGAGTTGCTGTAATCAGAGATGCAACATCGAAAACATATTCTACCGTAACCACTTTACCCACTGCTTCAGCGATATGCAATTTTGGGGGTCAAGTTATAGTGGGTGCGCCCGACACAACCACTCCTGGTGCAAGTTTAACATTGAAGGCCGATCCCATTGTTTTGACAACCTCACAGCATGGAGAATGGACATAAAAAAGATAGCTATTATCATTCTATTTTTCTTGGTTGGATGTGCTCCCCTTCCTTATTACCAGAAGGGAATCGCCCAATTGCATGATTCCTTCGATGCAATTCCGCAGGGAGGAATGGTGTTGGAGGATATGAGTGCTCCTTTGACCATTCATATTCGCAATTACTTAATAACGGAAGACGGATATGTCAGGGGTGGAATGGACAAAGAGACGGGAGAAATTTGGATTGAGGGGAAATGGGTAGAGGATGGAATTGTGGTGGATTGGGCTACGCTCTCTCATGAGATGTTGCATTGGTTACACCGGATGAATCCCAGAATTACCGATCCCCATGATTATCCTAAATAAATAAGAGGTATGTTATGCCATATAGCACATTAGGAAAGAATGCAATGTTGGATGCTCTTGGGGCACTCATTGGCTTTGCTTCCCTTCATACTGGTGACCCAGGGGATAACGGAGCCAATGAAGTTACTGGAGGCAATCCCGCCTATGCCAGAAAAGCTATAACTTGGAATGCCGCCTCAGGCGGTTCATTAGATAGCTCAAATCAACCCATATTTGATGTTCCTGCCGGCACAACCGTCTCCTGGGTTGGCTTCTGGTCATTAGTCTCGGGGGGGGTTTTCTATGGAGCCGCAAATGTAACCGATGAGGTTTTTGCAAACCAGGGGACTTATACTTTGACTGATGCAGATCTTGATCTTAACTCTTAGATTTACAGGGATAATTAAATGGCCTGGTTAACCGGTTGGTCTTATAGGAAAGCAATAACTCTCTCTCGGGCTTCTGGTGCCGTAACTAACTACCAAATGAAGCTTTTGGTTGGAGAAACTGCGGGAGCCACAGGCGAAGATGTAGATTGCAACGGTCATGTCCAAACTGATTTTGACGATCTTCGCTTTACTACCGCTGACGGCACAACCCTCCTCGATTATTGGATTGAATCCATAACCGGCACCACTCCCAATCAGCTTGCTACCGTTTGGATTGAATTTGATTCCATTGGAACGGATGCAACGACTTTTTATATGTATTACGGCAATGCCGAAGCTTCCGCCTATAGTAACGGGGATAATACCTTCTTGGCTTTCGATAACTTTGAAGACGATACAGTGGGGGTTATTCCGTCTGGATGGACCGAAGCTGAAAATCCAACGAACGGTAGCACCCTTACCATAGTTGGTGGCTTTTCCGGAAAAGGCGTTGAATCAATTGCTACTGCTGTTACTTATAGGGGAAGTAGAGGTTCTCTCTCACCTGGAGCTCAATATTGTGTTGAAGCAAGGGTAAAATATATTGGAAATAGTGAATTTATACTTTATTCCGCAGGTGGTTATAGGTGTGCCGTTCGACGATCGGCTACTCCAACCACCTTTCAATATTTAACTAATGACAGTCCTTATTGGTTTAATGCGATAACAGAGAATGCCAACTGGCATAAAATTAAAATTTTTGTTTATGATACCAACAAAGTAGATTATTGGATAGATAGCAATTCTTATTTAGCCAAAAACATTTATGGCAGTAGCCAAGCTATGGATGAATATGGCTGTCGCTTCCAAGAAACAGGAACCATAGATGTTGATGAAATCTTTGTTAGAAACTATCGAGCTACCGAACCAACTTGGGGAACTTGGGGAGGCGAAGAAGCAGGAATTAGTGGAACGGCTTCAATTTCTGGTGGCGGCTCCTTAATTGCAAGCGGCAAAAAGAGTGCTTTTGGAAGTGCAAGTATCTTGGGTGGCGGATCACTTATCTGTATAGGTTTAGCAGTAGGTGCGGGTGCCTATGAATATGAATTCTCTAAATTGGGATATATCAATAATCCATATTGGACTGAAGAACCTGCGACTGAAGAGAAACACACCCCTTGTGGCTTCTGGTTTAGAAGAATAAAGGAGGATTGATCATGCCAACAAATCCTGTCTGGCCATTCACTCCTCAACCGAATAAGCCTTCCATCAATGAAGGTGATTATATCGCCACCTATGCAAATCCGGTGTGGTCGATGGAAGAAGGCAGCAATACTCCCATAACCCCTATCCATAATCCATGCGGTTATTGGACGAAAGCATATGTTCCGCCACCGCCACCGTCACCGCCAGAGGTTTCATCCATATTGTATGTCTATATATGGTATGGAGAAGGGGGAGCAGATGAATATCGAATAAATTCTTATAATACCTTAACTGGGGAATATATCGGGACTTTTGTGGTTCCTGAGTTACGTGATTGGAACAACGTAATGGCTGTGGATAAGGATTTAAATGTGTATTGTGTAGGGAGTGCCCATAATTTTTTAAGGTGTTATAACAAAAGCGGTATTTTGTTATACGAACTTGATATAGGAGAAGCCAATAGCCAATGGTTTTATTCAGTATGTGTAGATGCCGATGGATATGTTTACACACTTGAGAGTCGGGCGGAGTGGGGAGAATTCGATCAACGTATTGTAAAGAGAAATCCTGGCGATCCAGCAATAATTGAGACAAAACAACCCTGGTTATACGGAGGCCAAGGTTTAATTATGGACTCTAATAAATATGTCTATGTGGGAGGATGTATCGCAAACATGGATATCGTAAAGTATGATTATGAGGGGGCGGATCCCATGCCTATAGTTGCTCAAAGCACTACTATTGAGTCTTACCAGCGCACACTTGCTTTTCTTGATGGATATTTGGCAATCGGAAACAGGGGAGATAGCCGAATAAAAACCGCAAAAAGTGATTTGTCGGCATACATAAATGAGAATTTTATCATACCCAATATGGATGGGCCTTTAATTCATGGTTATCCGTGGGGCATCTCAAATGTCGGAACGGATTTTTTGGCCTGTGGTTATAGTGCGGGCCTTGTCAATGCAATTGTAGGAAGATACAGCAGTATAGATGGTTCAGCAATCTGGGAGACAATAATAGGTTCAGGTGATGATATTTCGCCGTATCAAGTCGCAGCATTTCCCTTTGAATCTATAACTTAATAAAAGGAGAAGAATAATGGCATCATATCCGTCTAATAAAATCAAATACTTATTGACAATTAAGGCAATCGATTTTTTACACGATTCTTTTAAGATTATTCTTATGGCAACTGGCTTTATTTTTGATGAAGATACCCATCATTCCTATGCGGATGTATCAGCCAGTGAGTTGCCGACCGGTTACGGATATACTCAAAACTCTAAGGTTCTTACCGGGGTGGTCGTAACTGAAGATGACACGGATGATAGAACGGAAGTTACCTGGTCAAATCCTACCTGGACTGCTACAGGAGGGTCGATAGGGCCCACCCCTGGCGCTATTGTTTTTGATGATACGGTAACAACTCCGACCGCCGATCCGATCATAGGATATATTGATTTCGGGGGCAACCAAACCCAGGTAGACGGCGGAGTAGCAACCATTGCCAATGTCGAGTTCAGGATAGCTTAAAAGGAGGCTGTTATGGCTGACAATACGACACTCAATCCTAATACTCTTCCTGCTGGTGATACCATAGCCACCGATGATCTTGCCACTCTCAATGGTGGCGCTTCAAGTGGAGTCAAGATTCAGCGGGTAAAAGTTTGTTATGGCGATGATAGCGACGCAAGAGATACCAGCTCAGCATATCCTTTGCCGGTTCAGCAAAAGGTCTCGAATAAAATGGTTACTGCCACAGCGGCAGTAAATACCCAGGTGGTCTTGACCTTGCCTGCTCCGGCGGCTGGATTATCTATACATATCACGGATTTGGAAGTAGTTAAGCTGTATACTACTACAGGAACACCTTCCGGGGCGGGAGTAATCATTACCTCTACCAATCTCCCGGGGAATCCCGCATGGACTACTGAACAGGCCGCCGGTGCTGCGGGAACAGTGGTAAAAGTTGTTAAGCTGACCCCCACTACGCCCTTGAAGGCTGCGGCAGCGGCCACTGCAGTTACAATTACGGCTCCTGCACAAACTGAAACTATCTGGAGAATTAACGCAACATATTTTGAAGCTATTTAGCGAGGATTAGAATATGTTGCTATTTCCATTCTGGAATCCACCCGGTTATTATGAACAAGCAGGTCGAAACCCTGACCTTGATATAACTTTTGATTGTTACGGGTTGGATCGGCAGGGCAATGAAGACCAGGGAGTGCTGGCAGTAACAACCAGCATTGATGGGACATGGCTGAATAAAACAATTTTTGCCGATCCTATTGTCGTGAATGTTTCCCTATCAGGTAATTCTGCTAATTCCGTTGTTATTTCTGCCAGTCCGATAGTAGTAACACTGACTTTTCAAGCGACGGCGTTTGATGGCTTTGTGCCTTTTGCCAGTGATGTTAAAAAGAATTGGGTCAAGTGGTCGAACATCGGCAGCCTTGATTTTACCATAGGCAAGGACAATGTAGCTGGTGAGAAGCCGCTTGATTGGAAAGGCTATGTTTATTCCATCAAAAAACTTGGCAATAAGGTTGTTGTTTATGGAGAAAATGGGGTATCTTTTCTTGTCCCCTCAGAAAGGTATTTTGGATTGGATACTTTTTATCGGGTAGGGCTTAAAGGGAAGAACGCCGTGGTAGGGGATGAAAAGAGGCATTTTTTTATTGATCGGGCAGGACAATTATGGAAACTCGGGATTGAATCCCTTGATAGATTTGATTTTTCTGAATATCTTTCTCCGATGAATGATAATTTGGTAATGTCTTATGATGCGCCAAACAATCTTGTTTATATTTGTGATGGCTCTTCAGGCTATGTTTATAACCCGGCCGCAGGGAGCCTCGGCGAATGCCCGGCCAATATCTCCGGCATGGGTTCTCAGGATGGAACCTTATATGTCTCAGCTCCTGCTACCATAACCACAGAACCTTTTGCAATTTGCACTGATATTTATGATTTTGGGACCAGAGCAAACAAAACTATATTTTCTCTTGAATTCGGAACCGATCTAAGCACCGGACTCTATGCGGCGATTGATTATCGGAGAGATATTGCCGGGGATTTTGATACTACACCCTGGTATGCCGTATCCCCCAATGGTTCTGTTCATATAACTGCCTTTGGCCGAGAATTCAGGTTCAGATTAAAAACACTTGCCTATGAATATTTTGAACTCGACTACATCCGCATAAATGGAGTAGTTCATGCCTATTGAAAACAGTATAATTGTAAAGATTGTTCCAACACAAATTCCCCAATTGTGGGAGGTAATAAAATTTGCCTGTGCGCAGGCGGATGAAGTGAACAAAGAGGATTTCCCTTATTATTTTAATGAATTGCTTCATGCTTTATTGAATGATAAAGCACAGTGTTTTATGAGGATAGCCGAAGATAGAACTCTGCTTGCATTGCTCATTACCCGGATTATGATAGACAAGGTTACCGGGAAGAAATATCTTTTTATGCAATGTTTATATTCATTTAAGGCAGTTGAAGATGAGGTATGGAAACGGGATTGGAATTTCATTTTAGATTTTATAAAAAGAGAGGGATGTTCTTATATTTCTTTTAATTCACGCAATAAAAGATTGTGGGATATAGCCGAGAAGCTTGGATTCAAAGAAAGGCATAGAACATTTGATTTCGTGGTGGGAGGCTGAAATGGGTAGCGGTGGCGGTAGCGGAAAGCAGAAAACAGAAATCAGGTATGCGCCGTATATTGAGGAGGAGCACGAACGATTCCTTAATCGTTATCATGATCTCTGGGAGACCCTGAAAAATGATTCTCCGTTTACAGGATATACCAACATTACAATTGATGATGCTTTCTTTGGAGCAGGTTATCTTATAACCAGCTTCCCTTCCCTATATGATATGTATGGCAAGTTCATGGCAGGACTGGATATTGAAGTCCTGCATTCTCAGATTTTTGAAGATACCGTAAATAGCGCTGTTGTTAATGATCTGGTGAGTGCTGAAGCCGCCATGATGGATGATGATATTGCCATGAATTCTTTACCTCGCTTGCAAACCGGTTTAAGAGACATTAATTCTGTGGTGGCCAGTTCCTTTGTGGTGGGGAAATCGGTGATAGAAGATGCTCGGGTTAAAGCCCTGTCAAAATTCAGCGCAGAATTGAAATATCGTTTGATTCCAACTGCTGAGGCAAGATGGGCAACCCACCTCGAATGGAATAAAGGTGTGGTGGGGCTATATGCTGAACTGATGAAATTTTATTATTCTGCCAGAACCGATGTAGATGAAATAAACTACTCTATGGCCGTAAAGGATAAACTATGGCCATTTACAATTTTGGACTATGAACGGGCTGCCCTTGGAGCACTGCAGGGGGCAAGTAATCAAAAAACAGATGTTGCCGGGGCATCAAAAGCGGCAAGAGTTATAAGTGGGGCATTAACTGGGGCTGCTATGGGGGCTGAAGTGGGAGCTGCTATGAAAACAACGTCGGCGGCAGGAGTAACCACCAGTTATGCTGGCACCGGTGCGGTGGTGGGTGCAGGTCTCGGGATAGCAGCCGCCCTTACTTATTAGGAGATAATTCGGTGGGCAGTAGCACCAACTCAAAGCAGAAAACTGAAATTCGATATGCAGGATACATCGAAGAAGAGCATGAACGTTTTCTTAACCGCTATCATGACCTGTGGGAAAGTTTAAAGAATGATTCTCCGTATGGTAGCTATATACCTATTGCCACAGATGCCGCTTTTTTCTGTGTGGGATACACTATAGGTAATTTCCCTTGCTTATATGATATGTATGGGAAATACATGGCAGGGTTAGACATTGAACAGCTCTGGCATTATAGTCTTGAAGACATAGTAAATGATTCAGCGATAAATAGCACCATTGCGGAAGAAATGAAATTATTGGATGATAAGATAATAGAGCAAACCATACCCGATTTTCAGATTAAAATGAGAGACATGAATTCTGTAATAAGCAGTTCTTTTGTGGTGGGAAAGGCTGCGATAGAAAATGCAAGGCTTAAGGCGCTATCAAGGATTAGTTCCAATGCGAAGCTTCAAACAATCCCCGAAGCCGAGAAGCAATTCGTTGATTCCTTAAATTGGAACAAAAAGACAGTTGCCAATTACGCTGAAGCGATGAAACTTTATTATATGACCAAGATGGATGTAGATGAGGCCAATTATAAGTTTGATACAAAAGATAAGCTGTGGCCGCTTGAAGTATTAGATTTTGAAAGAGCCGCCTTGGGGGCTTTGCAACGTGCTACAAATTACGAAAAAACGATGGAAAGGGAGAGGTCAACACTCTCTAAAGGATTGCTTATCGCAAGCTATACTGTTTCAGGTCTTTACATAGGCTCATCAATCGGGGGCGTCTGGGGCGCTGTAATCGGTGCCGTCATAGGATGTATCATTGGTATCGCTTATGTATTGCTGGAGTAAAACGAGGAGGCGAATAGAATGAATGGACTTTTAAAACCGAAACAAGAATTGACTCCCGGGGAAAATATCCCTATCGGATCTGAAGATACTAAAAATGCTATACTGGCTGCTATTAAAGAGATATTGAAGACACAACCTTATAGTTTGGGAGCCAAACCATTATCTTCTGAAGAAGGCAAGACGGATATTTATGAGAATGTATTGTTAAGGAATCCTTATTCCCGTCCATCTATGCCTGCATCTGTAAGCACTCCTTATCCTAATCCAGCAACACCGGCGGCATCTGCCCCTCCAACAAATGTATCTTTGGAAAAATCGGCTCCCCCCTCTACAAAAACAGAAACGGATTATTGGTCAACGCCGGTATTCGGTCGAATGCCGCTGGATCAGTTTGTCCAGATTGCCGGGGCCCTTGGCGGGGCTTTTGGGACAGGCCCTACCGGTCTGCAAACCCCGTGGGCCAGAGCAGGAAATGTTTTGGCTCAGATTGCCGGGCAGGCTTATCAGGAACGGAAGGCACGAGAATATGAAGAGCCAATGAATATTCTCAGGCGAAGACAACTTGAAAAAGAAATAGCTAAAGAAGAGATTCCAGGAGAATGGGAAAGTTACTATAAAGAGCAAAAAGCATTGGGTAAACCGATTGAAGAAATAAGAAGGGGTTTTTATCAAGCAAAGGCGCTTCCCAAGGCGCCTAAAGAATATGAACCACAGCGATTTGTTACCCCGACCGGTCAAATTACATGGATTAAACCGGGAGAAACACCTCCGGAAGGTGTAGTCCCTTGGACGGAGCAAGCGGGAAAACCAGTATCGGATATAGGTAAACTTATAGAAGACAGAGAGAGATTAAAAGAAAGATATGGTGAGGATAGTTCTGTTATCAAAGCAATCGATGAAGAAATTTCTAAAAAATCAAAAGCAGAAGAACGTTTACCATATCCAATAGGGAAACGGGTAAGATTTATAGGTAAAGATGGAAAAGAATATGAAGGCGCCTTTTTAGGTTTAGATGCGAACAAGAGACCCCAATGGGGCGATGTCGTAAAGATTGCAGAAAAACCATCGGCAGGCGAAAAACCGGAATATACCCCAAAGCAAGCAATGGCCCGCATAGCGGCAATCAATAAGGCCATAGCAACCCTGAAGGGTTCAACTGCGGTTGATCCTGAATCACTCAGACAATTCCCGTGGTTGGCTGGCATAAATAAAGTCCAAAATCCAGAAGCAGTTAATCAAGCCGTTGTGTCCCTTGAAGCTGAACGAGATGAGGTAATAAAGTATGCCCCAAAGGAATACAGAAAGAAGGTAGCTCCTCCGGAAAGACGACAAATATTCACATTACCTCCCGGGACAACTAAGGGTGCTCCACCAACAGGAGTTACCACCACAACAGAGGAACTTGGTAAGGCAGCCAAGGAGGCAGTGGGCAAGGTAGTTGGCGGTATCAAAAAACGCATAAGTGGTCAAGTCCAACCAGCAACAGTCTTGCCTCCTGGGGCAAAATATATTGGTAAAAGCAAAAAGACCGGCAATCCGGTCTATCAATTGCCAGATGGTAGCAAGAAGGAGTGGAGACCTTAATGCCTCTTGTCAATATTGAAGACAAAGATATTGAACTTGCAGCCCCAGTGGCCCAGGAGAAAACGGCAGGTCATCAATTATTAGACATCGCCGAAGAAGATATTGAATATGAACGGCCGCCAAAATCTTCCAAATTCCCCTTATCTCCTGAGCAAGTAGCGGCTGGGCGGGCGATGATGAAATCAGCAGAGGTTCCAAAGGCAAAAGCTCCCCTTGCTTTAGAGACCTTAAAAGGATTGGGGCGAGAGGCTTTGGCCATTCCTGAAACCGCCATAGATTTTGCTGGTGGACTTATGGCATATCCTATTGAAGCTGCAACAACTATAGGCGGGACCATTGGTGGAGTGCTCAGTGGTGAGCGTTATGAAACCGCCAAAAAGGACACAGAAGCCGTCCTTCAAAAAATAATGCCTCTAATCATTCCCCAACCACATCTTGAGGAGACTAAAAGAAATCTTGAATTTGTAGGAAATCTACTTGGCTTTCCACGGCGAATAGCTGAATGGACAGCAGAGGAAATAAGCAAGGCTGTCCCGGCATACAAACAACTTAATCGACTTCCCAAAAGTGATTGGGGGAAAGTAGGAAATCTGGTCATCAATGAAGGTATGGATTTTTTAAGTGCCATAATGGTTCTGGGTGGAGCAGGAAGAGGGGTACAGGCCGTAACGGGAAGGTTGGCAAGACCAGTTTTGGAAAGGCCACCTGCGACAAAGAAACCATTAGAAGTCAAACCGGCAGTAGAACCCCAGAAGGTTACACCTTCTGCGGCTGAACCCGTCGCTCCCGTTGGAGTGAAACCGACACCATCTCCTGCCGTTCCTACTGCTGAAGTTGTTCCTCCGACTCCTGCGCCGCCTGCGGCTGTCACGCCTCCACCCCCAATTGTTCCGCCGGTAGAAGTGGCCCCGCCTTCTCCTTTCCCGGAAGGTGCAGCACGGTTAGGTCTTGAGGCCATAAGAGATACCTTGGAAACATCATATGGGAAACAAGCGACGCCTAAACAGTTGGATGTAATGGCGAGAAGGCTCTTTGAAGGGGAAAACTTCTATAGTCCAGAAGAAGTATTGGGTGCTGTTAAAGAAGAAAAAGGGTGGGAGATACCTGATGTTGAACCAAAAGCGAAAACGGAAATTGAAGCAGCAGAGACTCGTCCTATGAGAGAGCCAGAGGAAATAACTCCCACTCTTCCTGAACCAGAAGCGAAACCGATTACTTTATACCGTGGTGATATGGTAAGTGCATTAGGCGAAAAACCCAATATACTCAGGCTACAAACCGTTTATGATGTGCTTGACTGGACTCCAGACAAAATTATTTCAGATATAGAAAAAAGAACGTCCCAGATGGTTTCGCAGCTCAATGCACTTGAAAAAGAAATAGAAAAGAACCCCATGTTATCTGTTACCAAAAGAGTAGATAGGGAGGAATTATCCTATAACATTAAGAGGAACAGAGAGTTATTGGACGATTTACGCAAAAAAGAAATAACTAAGGCTGAACTAAAGAGAATCGCCGAAGCGAATGCCGACTTACTATTTTTATCCGAATCCCCCGAAGTGGCTTCTACATATGCGATGCAAAGAGAAACATTGCCAGAGATATTGGTTGGCCCGAAACCAGAAGGTTATGCCCCCAGAGTTTCAGAGGTTGAGATTACACCACAAAAGACCTTGGATCTTACTGGGTATAGTAAGTCAGGGGAATTGTGGGATTATGGAGATATTGTCAAGACTCTTGAAGCACTCGGCATCAAAGATAATGCAACCATGGAAGAAATCACGGGTAATACCTCCTTTGATGAAGGTTATCGACCGGCATTTATTTACCAATTATTCCGAGGGAAAAATCTTCCCATCATAAGAAAATTAGTTGAAGAGCAAGGATATGATTCGGTCAAGTTCAAAGAGGGGGATGCTACTACTTGGGTAGTCCTAAATAGAGATATTGTGAAGGGAATGCCGGGAAGGCAACTGCCAAAAGCTGAAGTAGCAACTCCTCCCGAACCAGAAGTGAAACCGATTACTGAAGAAATTACTCCTCAAAATATCCCTGAAAGATATCATGCTTACCTTAATGAACTAATTGGCGAAGTAGAAGTAAGCGAACCCGCACGAGATATTTTTACCGAAGAAGGCGAATTTGTCAGACGAACCAAATCTACTTATCCTCTATGGATGCAGAATAAAGGATGGACTCAGAAAGAAGTCATCAGAGCTCTTGATAAAGCAATCAAGGGCCAGAAACTTGCCAAGAAACAAGCAACAATTGTTGACGCCGCCTTGGAGGAAGTAAAACTTCGCCGTCAGCATGAAGCAGTAGAAAGAAGGAAAAAACGGCAGGAAATGTTGGCGGGAACAAAGGGATGGTTCGGGGAACCAGAAGAGACGCCAATTGAGGCTGCCAAGGCAACCGCTGAAGAACCCATGCTTACCGGATTGAAAACCGAACGTCGGATGCCCACCGAGCCAATTGAGGGAAGGGGTGTTGATTTTGAGGAATCGCCTCTAATGGAGGCGACAAGAAAGGCGGAGGAAGAAAGGGCGCAACCAAGACTTGATGAACTTTTTAGAGAAGGGCAAGAAAGAGAAAAACAGGCAGGTCAAGCTGGTCTTATCAGATTACCGACCAAGCCAGAAGTCCCTCCAGCTCAAAAACCAAAAGAAATCGGCTTTGTTCGTAATCTTGTTAAAAAGATTGAAGACAAATTTAAAGCAATCATAGAGCCTTTTACTTTTTATAAGAAAGCCCCCCTTGAGTTCCAAAATGCTGTAAGAACGAATCTTATCGGGCGTGCAAGGAAACTCTATGCAGAAAGGGAAAAACATAGGATATCCCTTTTTGGAGGTATGGATGATGCTGAGATTTCAAAGGCAGCTGCGATTGCTCATATGAGGGGTGAAGTAGAAAGACAAAAGTTGGGCAAAGGAAACCCGGAAGTAACCCTTGAAGAAGTGCAAGATAGACTTGCAAACCTTGAAAAAACAGCATCAGCTAAAGAAATTGCAGCTGCTAACAGATGGAAAGAAATATCGAAAATATATCAAACTGAACTTATCAGGAGAGGGAAATTAGATCCAGAAGATACTTTTGAGGATTATACAAGACATTATGTAATTGATTATACACCGGACTGGGCTCCCGCCATTGGCATACCTTCTAAATTAAGAAGGCCATTTAGAGGTTATACTAAAAAGGCCGTAGGCACTACCAAAGAATATCGTCAAGATGCTGAATCACTTCTTGATTATTTGACCGAAGTAGATGCGGATAATATGTTAGAAGATTTTATCATGGAGCAAGCCGAAAAATATGATATTACATCTACTCTTGATAGAGATAAAAAAGTAAATCTTTTTGGCGTCGATAAAGCCGGAAGAGTTAGACCTTATGCTAAGGCAGGTAGAATATATAACATAGACGGCAAACGATATAGAGCATATTCGCCCGATAAGCCTTTTACAAGACAAATATATCCCACAGAAGAAGGCGAAATGGCAATTGGCAGAGAAAAGAAAACTTATCTCTTACCAGAGGAAATTTATAATGTTTTTGAAAATTTCTCTCCCAGAGGTTCTAAGGCATGGTATTTCATTAACAAAGCCAATGCCTATTTTAAATCCTCTGCGATTCTGTCGGTATTCCCAAGATACAATATCAATAACTTCATAGGGGATACTTGGATGATAGTTTTACAACATCCTAAGCCTTTCAAATTGCTGTCACAAGTCGATGATGCCCTCTTTTTTTTAATAAAGAAACCTGAAAACTATACTGCATATGATAAAGCATTTGCAAAATTCTTAACTGATAATGATATTTTAGGTGCTACTTTTATTAGGGAGCTTCCTCACATCAGAGCAACTCGTAATCCGCTAAAATGGTTATTGCAAAAATCACAAAAAATATCGCAGTTTAGAGAATCTATTTTGAGAGCCGCCAATGCAAGATATTTATTTGAAGAAAACCTGAAAGGAAATGGGGAAAAGGTAAGACAATCTTTTGATTGGATCAATACTGGAAGATTGAACACGGAGGCAGCTTTAGGCCAAATAGCGAGAGAAATAGTCATTGATTATGAGGCTACCTCTAAAACTTATAATCGAGTGATAAGGGGTCTTCTCTTCCCATTTGGGAGATGGTATTTCAAAGGCTCACAATTGATATGGCAATATACAATGAAACATCCTTTAAAAGGAGTAGGGGGTCTATTGACTTTGCCAATAGCAGGAATGCTTTTGAATAATAGAAATGATGAAATTAAGAAAATGGAAATGCAAGTGCCGGAAGAGGTAAGAGAGGGATTCCATGTTGTCTTAGGTAGAGCCGATGATGGAAGAATCAGAACATGGAACATGCAAACCCCGCAAGATGCTCTTATAGGAACGAAAATATTTTCCGTTGCTATCGCTCAACTAAATATGTATCTCAATGGCGAAAAAACATTACAAAAAGCAGCTGTAGATACCATAAAACATTGGGGAGTTAAGGAAGTCAAGGGGATTGTCTATCTTACAAGTCCGATTGTAAGGTTTCTCCGGGGTCTCATTGACAGGAAAGATCCAATGGATAACCAACCTCTTTATCCTTTTATGGATGTTTCCAAAATGACACAAAGAGAAAAAATATGGCGGGACACTCTTTATTTTACCAAATGTATTATGCCTATGCTTAGTGGATATATTAGTGAGACAGAAGGCAAATTAAAACCTCCCCCCCAAGCGATAAAAGAAGTTTTTAACAAATTTGCTGGGCTCCCTGCATTAGGAATACGGGATTATAATGAGAAGTTGGAAATAGTGTTACCTGATGGTAGAAAAATCAACTATGAAGAATTTGAAAGAATAAAACAACTTGAACAACAAGAAGCTGGGATTTTGCTGGAGATTAAAGAAGATTTTATAAAATCAGGAATGTCTCCTGGAGAATACATCGCCTCTGATAGCTTTGCCAGAATTTCAAAAAATTTATGGGAATTCCACCGTGGACATCTCACGGAAGAAGTTAAAAAATCATTAGATAAACGTATTATGAATCAGTTATTAGACCCAACGACTTTAAAATTTTGGTATGAAAATAAAATAGATGCTGCTCCAACGGATGAAGAGAAAAGAAGATTGAGACAGGAACAACAAAAAGTGAAGACTTGGGAGATGTTTGAAAAAATGAAACAGAGACCGGAGTCGATTAGGCCCTTTTTCTTAGAAGAGTCAAAATAACCAAGGAGGCAAACCAAATGGCAAGCGGATATTTAAAAACCCCTCTCGTAATGAACGAACAAGTAGCAAAAGCCGCAACAAGATATTCTATGTCAGTGCCTTTCCGTGAATGTGCAGGAAGTGCGGCGGTAATCATTAGCACCACGGCGGGCACTATCACCGTCAGCCAGCAATGCTCCGTTGATGGAGAAACATGGTATGACCCGGTAGATACTGCTGGGGGTGCTTTAGGAATAGTTGCCACAGCTTTGGGTGTAACAACCGGAAGATATGTTCCTTATAGCCCGATCTTATCTGAATATATAAGATTCAAGGTGGTTGAAGCTAATGTGGCTGCTACTACTGTAACCATTCGGCTGATTTTCCGACAGGAGATATAAAATGCCATTTGAAACAGGAATTAAGGTAGATACGGAAACCAAAGTAATTCAAAGGGTGGTTGAAGTGCCTTCTTTCGTTGATGTGGAGGTTCAACGACCATCCTTTATTGAAAAAAAAATCATCGTTGAAAAGCCTCAATATGTCGATAAGATATATGAAAGGCCAAAGTTTAAGGATGTAATTATTGAACGGCCTGTCTTTGTAGAAAAAATAGTTGAGGTTGAGAAGGTCGTTGTCAAAGAAATCGAAAAAATCATCGAGGTTCCCAAATATGTAGAAAAACTGGTAGTCAAGGAAGTGGTCAAAGAGGTTATTGTTCCGAAGTTCGTTGAAAAAATCATCGAACAGCCGAAATATGTAACAAAAGAAGTCATCGTTCATGATGTAAATCTTGTTCCCGTTGAAAAAAAAGTAGAAATTGAGGTCAAGGTTGACAAACCTGTTCTTGTGGAACGGGAGGTAATCGTTGACAGGCCTAAATTCCGAGAACGAGTTGTCGATGTAGTAAAACCACGGTATATCTGCCAGAATTGCGGGAAAGAGGTTGTCTGATGTTTGAAGATGGATCGAGACCATTTCAAATTGTCGGCGGTCCAATCAGTTTCTATGAGGAATATACAACAACCAATCTCTATGTAGAGCGGGTCTTTGGCGGTGGAGTAAATTCAATTACGATAACTAATGATTCAGCAACTGATATAGTATCAGCTTCCTGGGATGGTGCTACAGTAGAAGCGGAATTGAAGCCAGGAGAATCTTTGACGCTAAACACTACGACCAAAAATAGTATTTTTATTAAGGGAACCACTGGTGGTGATAAAATCAGGGCTTGGGCTTGGTAACCATGTTAAATAAAAGTCATTTAGATAAACCTGTTGTTGGTGGCGGCGGGACAGGAGATATGCTGAAGGCAGTTTATGATCCCAATGATGATGGGGTCATCGCCTTAGCGCAACTTGATCCACTTGTTTGTTCAGAATCGGAAGCGGATACTAAAGTTAATGCTTGTATGATTTTAAATTTGGCTTTTTCCTGGATGGGGATATGATCATCCTTGATTCTACATCTGAAAGTATTGTTGCTTATCTGGCTGGAGTAGTAGCTGCCAATCAGCCGGAATTTGTGGCCTCTTATGCCGACCATACTGCCACTACTTTCACTGAGGGTGGGAGTGAGGGTGTTCTAAATAACACTACCGAAGTTACCATTGTGGAACCCCCTGCGGCTGCTACCAGGCGGGCAATCAAGAGTATCTATATTCACAATAAGGATACTGCTACAGTAGTGGTAACAGTGGAGTGGGCATCGGGAGCCACCAGGAGGAGAATCTGCAAGGTTTCTTTGCCTGCGGATAGGACACTTGCGATTACAGAAAAGATTGAAGTGGGTCAGGAAACTGCTATCATTTTTAGTGGGGCTGTTCCTGCCGATAATGCTATTGCTCGCTTTGACGGAGAAAGTGGATGGGTAATACAGAGAAGCTTGCCCACCATTGATGATGCCGGTTCGATTAACATTCCTGCCGGACAGACCTACAAGATTAACGATTCTTCCTTGACGCTTGATAACATTTTGGATGGTGCTACCTATGGCAGGGTAAAACTCACTTCCCTGACCGGCAATGAAGTCGTCAAGCTGACTGATGCGAGTGGAGATGATCTTACTGTTGCCCTTGGCGGAGCCAACCGTATTATTACTCTCTCTGGTAATCCCACCTTGGGAGATTGGTTTGATCAGTCATTGAAGCAGGCCAGCTCTCCCACTTTTGCCGGTCTTACGCTGACTGGATTTAGCGGATTTGTGAAAGCTACTGGTGGCATACTCTCGGCAGCTGCACTTAGCGATGAAGATATCCCTGATACCATTACCTTAACCAATATCACTCAGATCACCAACCGCTCTCATACCAATCTTACCGACATTGGGACGCTAACCCACGCTACCATTGATAGTTACCTCGACCAAGCCGTGAAGCAGGCCAGCTCTCCCGTTTTTGTTACCGTCAAACTTTCTGGCCTCACCGACGGCTATCTCCCCTACCACATCAGCGATGCTACTGGCTTGGCGAACTCCCCGATATATACAGATGGGACGAAGGTCAGCATCGGGACGCCGAGTCCACTTTATAATTTGGAAGTCTATGGCGATGCTAAATATATTGGAGTGAATTTTGCTACCAATACCAGTTACGCTGGGTTCAAGTTTGCTGAAGCGGGGACAACAATTGGCAATTTCTTGGGAGTCGGTTCTAACTTTAGTGTTCCCAACAGAAGAGGTTATATTGAATTTCAAAATGCTTCCAATAATGTGGGCGGTATCTCATTTTGGACAAGAGTTGGTGGCACTGATTATGAAAGAATGAGAATCGATAATGCAGGCAACGTTCTCATAAGTGTCACAGCCGCTGGCACCTCCGCCGCCAAAGTCCTCGGCCATGCCTCCGGCACTGCCCCCACCACCGCTCCTGCGGATATGGCGCAGATGTGGGTGGCGGATATAAATGCTACTGCAGGCAAGGCCGGCTTCCATATGATGGCCGAGTCAGGGACAGGAAAGCTCATTATAGCGGGCGTGCTGATTAAAACAGACACGGGCGATCCGGCCCAAGTGCATGAGGGTCTTATGTGCATTAATACCTTCGACAATACCCTGAAGATGTATTGCGAGGCCGCTTGGCGACAGTTGGCGACATGGTAAAGGATAAAACATGAGCGATGGCACGATTGGAAACAAGCTTCATTACTTGACAATTTTTGAGCAGTTGGTGAATAAGGCGCAGGCCAACGGCTATGCTCCTTTGGATGCCAATGCTAAAGTTCCCACCGTGAATCTGGGTGGGGAGGGAGCAGATAATACCAAATATCTGCGTGGTGATCAAACCTGGCAAGTGCCTTCAGGAGGGGGCGGTGGAACACCATCAGATACAGTTACGGCTGAGACCAGTTTCGGCCAAAGTTCGGCAGCCGGATCCGCCACTACTTATTCCCGTGGAGACCATACGCACGGAACACCCACCGATCCGGTTCCTGCCCATGCCTCCTTGACTACCGGCATTCACGGGGTAGGCGGAAGCAGTGTTGAAAGCACTTCGGGCTCCCAGAGCAAAGTTGATTCCCACGCCACTCTTACCACCGGCGTCCACGGAGTGGGGGCCAGCACGGTGGAAAGTGCTTCTGGCAGTCAGGCAAAAGTGGACACTCATGCCAATCTAACCACGGCCCATAGTGCCGTTTCGACCGCTACTGCAAACCGGATTATAATTCGGGATGCTTCGGCAAGGGCCGCAGTAGCTGATCCCAGTGCATCGGGTGATATAGATACCAAGGGAGCCAGAGACAGTGCAATCTCCACTCATGCTGCCCTGACCGCCAGTGTGCATGGCTTTGATGCCTCTGGCAACGCTCCGGCCCAGACCCACGGATCGGCCAAGCACTCCGGCACCATCGGCACCTGGGCGCAGATTGACAAGACAACCTCCAACATTGCCGACATCACCACCAAGTCCCATACCTCTCTTACCGACATCGGCACCAATACTCATGCAACAATTGATACTCATCTGGCAGCCTCCGCCCCCCATTCCGGACATGTGCAAATCGGCGGGCAGCTTGGCAATACTCCGACCAGCCCGGATGTGCGGGGGTTAAGGGAAACCGGAGGCCCAACCAATTTGACCCTGGGAGCGGTGGCAGATGGCCAATATCTCAAGCGATCCGGGACAAGCATTGTGGGAGAAACGCCAGTTGGGGGCGGAGAAAGTGAAATTATTGTTGTCAAGTCAGCGGATACTGCCAATTCTACCACAACCTTGGCCGACGCTACTGGCTTAACCTTCAACGCCGACGCCAATTCGACTTATATCATTGAAGTTTTCTTACTGTGGAACTCTTCCGCTACCTCAGTTGGCATCCAGGTGAGCGCCTCGGCAACGAATAGCCCGGCCATAAATGCTGGTTTCTTCGTAAGCGATGCAGCGGCCGGGACGCCGGATAGTTCATCATATAATGCCAATGATGTAGTTACCACGACTTCCGCAAGCCCCTTTACTACTTACAATTTCGGGATTCTACATGGCATCCTGAAGACAGGAGCGAGCGCAGGCACCTGGGTCTTGCGCTTCGCCGCCGAGACTACCGGCACCATCACTATAAAAGCCGGTTCCACATTGCGCTACCGAAAAGTCGCATAGAAAGGAGAGAAAATGTTTGACCTTCAGAAACTGAGCATAGGGATACCGGGCAAGGGCAAGATCAAGCGAGTCATTATGGAACTGTCCCCGGAAGCCAATGCAGACATCGAGTATGAGGAAATCATTGCAACGCCGAGCGGGGATACGGTTTTAGGCATCAACAAAGTGCACTATGGGGCGGCCCAAGTGCCTGTCATCACGGAAGCCATTCAGTCCGCAATAGATGAAAAGGACTTGGAAACTAAAATGGAAGCCCTTGTCCTGAATCCGCCCGTAATTGAATCTACAAAGGAGCCACTATGAACGGACAGCAACTGAACATTGACCTTGACCTTCTCATTAAGTGGTTAGGCCGGAAGGAATTGGAAGCCTTCTTCCTTCAACAGCAGATAGAAAGCCTCAAAGTGGAAGCCCAGAAGGCGGAGGCCCAGAAGCAGGAAGAGAAGCAAAGCACGGGAGAATAGTCATCATGGCTGATATAGAGACAGTAGCAACCGGCGGGCTGAGTGGTCTTGTAGGCGCAATCTTAGCGGCAGTGGGACTTGATCGGAGAGTTACCCGTGTCGAAAGGGAGAAGCTGGACAAGGAGACCTTTGCCCAATTTGAAAGACGGTTCGATGACCTTAAGACCAATCTTGACCGGTTAGAGAAGAGCATCAGGGAATTGCCAGATAAGGTTAACGAGAAAGTGAACGGTCAAAGGTGGGATGGGAGAGAACGGAGACAGGAGAGGAGGTGAGAACATGAACTGGATTATTAAGTTGATTTTGCGGCTCCTCTTCTCCAGCATTCTGCCGGTCTTAATTGATCTGGCTAAAGATGCTGTGATGAAAGTCAAGGAGGATCCGGCTTCGATAACAGACGAAGAGAAGAGGAAAAAAGCTTTTGAGCAGATTGCCAAGGAGGCGCAAGCCAAGGGTATTCAGGCTGGAGCCAATTTGATCAATCTGGCCATTGAGATGGCGGTGGCGGCCACCAAGAAGTATGCGGACGAGGATTGATAGAAAGGAATTCCTATGGCTTGGCATGGCTGTTGCCCGGACTGTGGTAGTTCTTCCTTGGTCTATGAAGGAGGATGTTGTTATTGCCGATCATGTGGATGGTCAGATTGCGGATAGGTTGCTATGGAAGTCAATGGTTGGATTTACAAATGCGGGAAATGTGGGAAGAATAATCCTGTCTCAGTGAAAGTATGCGAGTGCGGGTGGAGTTATCTGCCTCCCCGCCGGGCCGATGTTCTCTGCCCGAATTGCCGGCAACCGGTGAGTGTGGAGGATGAAATCTGCCCGCATTGCTGCCAACATCTGATTCCATTCTGGGGAAGGGATAGGTAAGAGTATGCTCAAGAGACGATCGAGCATTTTAGGGGCAACTCTGACCGTTTTTCTGGCAATCCTCCTCCTTTGCTCATTCTCCCTTGCCTCCGACCGTCCTCGGACAGATCGGATGCGGGATATGGTGGAGAACTATGTTAATTCGGAATGGCGGGAGGAGGCAGAAGCAGAGTTTGAGGTCTATGACTTGATTATCTTCCGGGAGATGTGGATTGAGCCAGCGAAAGGGACATATATCTATGCCACGGTCTTTCTATACCGGTCAAGCGAAATGACCCGCTGCCTTTGCTGCTTCTGGCTACCTGATAACTATGATCGGAATGCTGAATATCCCTGGCATTTGAAGGGAATCATTGCATATAAACAGGAGAGAACAGCATGAACCTAACTTTGATTCGTTTGCCTCAGCACAAAGACGGGACATTTGGCGTCCTTCTGGACGAGGGGACCCCGTTTTGTCTGACAGTAGAAAGGCCGTGGCTTGACAACAAGAGAGGCGAGAGCTGCATCCCGACTGGGCAATATATTTGCAGGCGGGTCAACTCCCCCAAATTTGGGGACACCTTTGAAGTTACCAATGTGCCGGGGCGGACAGCGATTCTTTTCCACAAGGGAAACATCATGGAAGACAGCCACGGATGCATAATCTTGGGGGAACAATATGAATCACTGGAAGGCAAGGTGGCTGTTCTGGCAAGCGGGAAGGCATTCTCGGAATTTTTGGAACGGACACGAAATGTGAATGAGTTCAGGTTGGAAATTAAGAAAGCCTAACTGCTATCGTTTCCCTTTCATCTACATAATAGCATTACGACCACGAACGCAATCACCACCCACAAGGCCAATCCCCAAAGCATACCACGAAAGATACCACAGATAGGGGCAAGATTAGCATTCATGCTAAGCAATCCAAAACAATATTATTGCTATCATAAGATCTGTTAGCACCGTGCTCCATTGTTTTGTTAGCATCCTTATAGCAACGCTTAAAAACCATGATGCACCAACAATAAACCAAAGCGTAGAACTTTTCATTTTATCCTCCGGTAGTTGTGGGGACCCCGTATGACTTCGGCTGATAACATGGGCATACCATCAAAAAGGGCGAGTTACTACGCCCGCATAGCGGGCATATCCAACCATAAGGCCCTTGACTTTTTGACTGTAATTCTGGGCAATAAGGATAATGAGCGTTTGGTAAAGTGGAACCACACCTTGAACACCCTACACCAATTGTTAAATTATCATCCATTATTTCTCATTTCCCCTTTCCTTTATCGATTGGCGCAAATTTCTTTCTTGCCATAGCCCGAAACTTTTCTTCATCGGCAACAAGCCAAGAACCAGGGCTGTTACCACGATTCAACCAATGCCCTACATCAATTTCATCCCTTAAGAAACGATCATGTGCTGCTGCCTTGACTCGATCTCTGGTATCTTGGTCAACTACCAATCCCCACAAGAATAGATTACGCCACTCTTTAAGTTCCTCTTCGATCAATGCTTGGCGCAAAGAATCGACCCCCACAGGCACGGTTTGTCTAAGACGACTCAGGTAAGACGTAGCGCTTTCAACCGCCTCAATATGCCTTTGGAGTAAGTCGATTCTCTCCATCGACTCAGTCAGCATTTGCTTATCACTAATCTTAATCATAGCATCTCCCTTTTGACCTTCCCCCGTCTTCTTCTGGGTTTCTCCATTGTAAGCGCCAGTATTCCCACCGCCGCAATCAGGCCGCTCACAATGCCAGTGAGCAAGGAAAGTAGGATAAACCGCCAGATAGTCTCTTCCATTTAATTTCCCTCCTTAATTGCTTTTAATTCCTTGGTTAAGGCATTATTTCCGTCTGGCTCATTTCTCGGCACAAAATCAAAACATCCGTCTGTGGGATACCTCATTCTGCCAATTGTGCAAAAATCATGCTCAACATCACACCTTACACAATCTGGGCAAATATAATCATTATACATTTTCAATTTCTCCTTTGCTAATGCTTGTTTTCCCCTACACGCATCCCTAGGGTGCTACACAATTGGAATGGTCGGGACACCGCCTTTATTCCAATACACTACACATCACCTCCTTTTTAAATTCCATTAGATTCGACAGATGTAGTTTCAGATAGATTTTCATTTATTCGTTTCTCTGCAATTTTGAAATACTTTGGCTCTAACTCTATTCCGATAAAGTTTCGGTTTAGATTTTTACAGGCGACACCCACAGTTCCTGAGCCCATGCAGTTGTCTAAAACAGTATCACCCTCGTTGGTGTAAGTTTTGATAAGGTATTCAAACAGGGCTACTGGCTTTTGGGTGGGGTGGAGTTTGCCTTTTCTATTTGGTGCAACATTAAAAAGTAAAACAGAACTTGGATTGACTAATTTTGCATTATAAAATGCTTTTACTTTTTTCATTTTAACGTGATTATTTTCACCACAATAATGTTCGTAATTATAACAATCTTTTCCCTTTCCAACCCTTTCTTCAAATATTTTGTTAAATATCTTTATCGGACTTTTTGAAAAAACTAATATGCTTTCGTGATATTTCATTGGAGAATATCTTGATTGTGTCATACCAGTCGGAACGTTCTTAAACCATATCCACTCATACTTAAACATCTTGATATTACTCATCACCAAAGCACTGGTAAAAGGTTGTGAAGCTGTTAAAACTATCGCACCATTGTCTTTTATTATTCTCTTATACTGCTCCCATAGTGGTTCAAAAGGTATAATCGTATCCCACTTACAAGCAGTTGTTCCATAAGGCAAGTCACAAAGAATCATATCAATACTCTTATCAGGTATATCTTTCATTTTCTCCAAGCAATCACCTTGTATCAATTTAATCTTGGGCATCTTTTCAACTCCTTAACTAATCTTAGAATAGTCCTCATGCACAAAGATTAAGCGACATGCATAACAATAACATCGATAGCTTTTGAAGTCTTCCGTCTCAACAATAACTTCTTGGGCATTCACATAATTAGGAAGTCCACAGACGGGACAGGGAATGGAGAGAGAATTATGCAAGATCGCTTTAGGTATAAAGGCTGGCGGATCAGTCATTCGCTGATTGTCGTTCATAATATCCTCCTTACGACCGTTTCTTGTCAGGCGGCGCGCTCTGAGAGACCTGACAAGACGCCGCCAGCCTTAGATACTTACCTCTTTTCGCACAGTAACTCCAACGCCTTCGCAATTCGTTCCAACACAGATAGTAACTGCTCATCAATACTTTTTACATATTCATATCGAACAGGTGGCTGTGGACAAAAATGAGTAACGCCGGGGTAAACCCACTGACCACAATCCAGACACTGATATCCTGACATACTTGTCATCTCCCGGAGGAGTTCAGAAACAATACTCATTTCACGCCTCCTTATTGGATCAAACCAACTCAAGTCGTTTTTGGGAACAAATAGATTCTTGGTTCCCAAATCATGGCCTTGCCGCCCCTTGCTTTCTTAATTTTTCGCCAAGCCCAGAGTTCCAATACTGTTCCCGGCGTCCTCAGCCAATCGCTAACTTCCTGCGCCATCTCTTCTTGCATCTTCCGCAGATGAGCGGCAAAATTGCCGCCGCAGGACTGAATGCCTACCACGCCACGCTCGGGGTCCAAGGCGATAATATCCAAGATGCCGAATAGGTCGTTGCGCCTGCCGACCCTGCCGGATCCATCGGGACGCATAGGGCCGCCGAAAGGATTCCATCGCTCAACGATAGCACAGACGAGGCCACGTTCTCGGAGGGCCCGGAGGGTGCGTTGAGTAGGAGAGAGTCCCTTAGACATTAAAAGGGCTCCATTGAGATTTTCTTTCAGCTGCTTCCTTAGCCGCCCGCAGGGTTAGGAATACAATTGGACTATAATAGTGCCCTTTTGCGATTCTATCCCATTTCATCTCTTGTCTCCTTTATAAAATCTCCATCTGTGGCCTTGCCGTGGCAATCCGTCGCTCGGCTATTTCAATATACTCTTTCTTTAGTTCAATCCCGATATAGTCGCGGCAGAGATCACGGGCAACTTTGGCGGTGGTTCCACTGCCAAGGAAAGGATCGAGGACTATGCAAGGGATAGGAGGGCCAACATTACAAGAGCAGGAGGGGAAAAAGCCAAGAGTGGTGGACCGATTAACATATTCTTCTCCATTTTCCCGCGCGGCTTGTCGTAATAGGGCAAGGCGCTTCGCCTTTGTCTCTTCGGGATATATGGATTCGGTTTTACCTGTATGCCCCGGATTTTGTTTTTCTACGATCCTCTTCCACCCCGCCCCGCATTTCGGGCAGCATCCCTTGGCTGAAGTTCCTGCCAAAATGCAACGGCGGGCCAATTCCTCCGGAAAGGTGGCAAAGTGGGCCTCGGGAAAATTTTGTGTGGCGAAAGTCCAGACGGAACGGAGATTGCGGCCCGCAGGATTTATGGGATATGGTTCATCCCTGTTGATGCCTTTCAATTCCTGATACGTAGATGCTTTTGTGCCTGGGTTACACCAATGATATTCCGCCCGTTCAACTGTCGCCGAAGTGTTAGGTTTCCTCACCGCCTCCTGATCATAATAGTAATGTCTGCTTTTTGCCAGTAAGAAAATATACTCATGACTCGTTGTGGGCCTGTCTGTTACACTCTCGGGCATCGGATTAGGCTTCGACCAAATTATATCAGAGCGGAGATACCAACCATTGGCTTGAAGCGCCATCGCAACCATCCAAGGAATGGGGATAAGGTCTTTCGGCTTAAAACCAGAAGGCATTCTATTATATGGACGCAAGTAAGTATCTCCACCTTTGCCATTGCGAAAATCCCCCCCGGGACTTCCACTTCCTGCATAGCATGAGCCAAGGTTCAGCCACAACGTGCCGTCCTTCCTCAGCGCCCTTCGCACCTCTCGGAATATCTCCACCATGTGTTTGACATAGAGCTCAGGTGTCGGTTCAAGGCCCAAGGAGCCACGCCAAGCCCCGCAAAGTTTACAGAAAGAACCTTGGCTCACCATTGATTTATTTTCTTTTTCGGGATTTTTCAGGCGCATTGTCGGATAATTACCCCGTGTTTCGGGATTATTCCATCCACCACCAGAATTTGATACAATTCGGCAATCTTCCCATTCATGTCCGCATCCATCCCCCTCATCCCATATTTGCGGCTCCAACCCGTAATCCCTCAAACCAAAGTATGGCGGGGAGGTAACGCAACAATGGATTGACTCATCTGATATCTTTGCCAGTTCCTCCAAAATATGGCCTTGGAGAATGATATTTCTCATTTCTCCCATTAAATCCTCTCTTCCAACCTTTTCCTTAAATTCAATACTTCCTTTACCTTCCAATTTATCTTCCCGCAATAACCTTTGTATTTAGAGACCGCCTCTGCCTCTGTTCTGCTCTCTCTCATCTTTTCACGGAGAATCCGTGCCCCCTTCTCAATGCTGTCTCTGGCGGGCATCATCTCCGGCACCTGGGCAATTCCTTTATATCTATGCCCGTCCCTTCCCACCGGCCCCACCGCTCGGTGATTGAGCTCACTTTCGGTGATATACAGAGCCATCAGGAGACAGGGGTTAATCCCCCACTTTTGAGCAGCATCAATAATCCAGATTGAGTATTCTTTAGCAAAGGGAATCGAAACATAGGCGGATGCCGCTATCATCATTCTATCCAGCAGGTGTTCCCTCTGGGGATTCGCTATTGGTGTTAAAGCGACCAGGACCAATGCAGGGCACAGAAGTCCTATTACTGCCGCTTTCCCCAACCATCGCCGTAACCTGATATTTGTCCAGGACTTTTTGCAGATATAACAATACGTGGTGTGGGGAAACCTCACCCATTGATGTTGGTGCTTTTTGACCATAGGTAAGCCCCCTTTCCTCCAGCATTTGCCAAATATGGCGACTTACTGCCTTTGCTCCTTCTAAGGAACCCTCAAGATACTTAGATTCAAACATTTTTACCTCTCTTTTGTTTCTATGCTGCCCTTCTTGCCATTCATCACAATAACCATGTTCTGATATCCAAGTCTCGCGAGTGTGTCGGCCTGAAGGGGGGAATCGAACACAGAATCCCCATGAGCCAGCAGGATAAGAACATGTTGCACGCATTGTTCCACGCGCTCTAAATGATCTACAAGTTCCACATCTTATTTCATTAACTATTTGCCTATTATTTTTGCATTCGCTGCACATGATTTGTTCTCCTTGATGTTCAAATTTCACTCCAGGTATTCTTGTTTTCTAAGTTGTCATCTAACTTGATGCGTGCCTCCAGTTCATCCAGAAGTTCCCGTGTTGTGGCATTTTTGAGCCAAGGTTTAGACCATACTTCATCCAAAACCTCTGCAAAGACTTCAGCCAATTCAGGAATCATTTCAAGATGTTGAGTAGAAGGTTGACACCATGCCTGTGCTGCTTTTTCTTTCGCTAAAATGCTGGCCATCGGTTTCACTTCCTTTTCAATTTCCCTAATGATTTTTCCCAAATCTCCACCAATCCTAAATCTCCTGTTTCCATGTGTGGGACGAACCCCTTACGTTTTAATATCCGCCGCATATGGGCGGATGGAGTCGGCACTGCCACCCTGAAACCTTTCTCCTCAATGGCAGCGAAAAGTTCAGAAAGGTGGCCTTGCCCCGGATGACGGGATATAATGAAGGAAACCATTATGCGATCCCCTAACTTCCACAGATAACTGTCCCGAGTGAACTTATCCCGGGTAAAACCAAACTCTTTGCCATAGTTACTGTCAACAGCAATTATGCCATCATTCATTTAAGCTCCTCACCCGCTCCACCATACGTTTATGACCAATTTCTGCTTCTTCCCATGTCATGTATCTTTCTTGCTCCCCATCAAGAGGCCCACCGAAAACCATAGTCTCAAAAAATAAAGGCGAACCTCGGCC
>Ga0315268_10000337_pt1 | contig 54916 bp, 48 predicted proteins | sample C1_top_MG_FD_204535 | JGI IMG/M metagenome (GOLD analysis project Ga0315268, IMG submission 204535) | Sediment microbial communities from Yellowstone Lake, YNP, Wyoming, USA - C1_top | ecosystem: Environmental > Aquatic > Freshwater > Lake > Sediment | place: USA: Wyoming | collected 2017-08-01 | reverse complement strand
ACTGGCAAAATCAGTTTCAAACGCATATAATTTGCTCGTCCGTTTCTTGTTTTATTTGCGGAGTGGCTGGCAGGTCGCTTCGCAAATCCCATTAAACCACCTCTTTACCAACTTTTGAACAATCACGTCATGCCTCAATTATTTGAAACCCATCGTGATCAATTTACCGTCAGCGCCGACCCAGCGCGCCTCGATATTGACGCCATCGCCGATATGCTCTCGCGCGCCTATTGGGCAAAAGGACGCACGCCCGAAATCATCGCGCGCTATCTGCAATATTCGCTCGCCTTCGGGCTGTATGACGGCGAGCGCCAGATCGGGCTGGCGCGCGTCGTCACCGATTACACAACTTTTGCCTATCTTTGCGATGTCATCATTCACGAAGATTATCGCGGGCGCGGCTTGGGCAAGTGGTTAATAGAAACCGTCCACAGCCACCCCGACTTGCAAAATTTGCGTCGCTGGGCGCTCATCACCAGCGACGCGCACGGACTGTATCAACAATTCGGTTGGAGTTTGCTCGCGAACCCCGAACGCTGGATGGAAAAATTCAATGGCTAATTTAATCCTCAAACCCGGGCGCGAAAAATCAGCGCTTCGCCGCCATCCGTGGATATTCTCCGGCGCGGTACAACAGGTGGATGAAAATCCCGCGTCAGGCGAAACCGTTGACCTGCTCTCGTTTAATGGACAGTTTCTAGCCCGCGCCGCTTACAGCCCCATCTCACAGATCCGCGCGCGTGTGTGGACGTTTGATTCCGATGAAGAAGTGAATGCCGATTTTTTTCGTAAAAAGATTCAAGACGCGATCCATAAACGCTCAACTTTAAACATTCAACAACATACCAACGCTTATCGTTTGATCCATGCCGAGTCCGATCACATCCCCGGCTTGATCGTGGACCGTTACGACGATACGCTTGTCTTACAGTCATTAACTGCCGGTTCTGAATTTTGGAAAGAAACCATCGCAGATATTCTTGTAGAAGAAACGGGAATTAAAAACATCTATGAACGTTCCGATGCCGATGTGCGCGAACTCGAAGGTCTGCAACCCATCACTGGAATTCTACGCGGCAATCCTGAAATGCAATTATGCATTACGGAATACGGATTACGCTTTACAGTTGATATTCAACATGGACATAAAACCGGCTTCTATCTTGATCAGCGTGATAACCGTCAGCGTATGGGTGAATTAGCCAAAGACCGAGATGTGTTGAATTGTTTTTGTTACACGGGCGGATTTACTGTCCACGCGCTGGCAGGCGGCGCGAAGTCTGTCGTGTCGGTGGATTCATCGGCGGATGCGCTGGCTTTGGGTCAGGAAAATGTTCGGTTAAACGGTCAACAGGCTGAGGGCGTGGAATGGGTCGAGGCGGATGTATTCCATTATTTGAGAAAACTTCGAGACCAGAATCGCTCGTTCGATATGATCATCCTCGATCCTCCAAAGTTTGCGCCTACCGCCGCGCAGGCTGAGAAAGCCGCGCGCGGCTATAAAGACATTAACTTGCTGGCGTTTAAGTTATTACGCGCGGGTGGGATTTTGGCGACGTTCTCTTGCTCTGGCGGCGTGGATGCGGATTTGTTCCAAAAAATTATTGCCTCTGCCGCTTTGGACGCGGGCGTGGAGGCGACAATCATTGAGCGCTTTTCACAAGGAGCAGATCATCCGGTGTCGTTGCATTTTCCGGAGGGCATGTATTTGAAAGGGTTGGTTTGCCTGAAGGATTAATATGTCGTTGCGAGGCGGCGCTCTTCCGCCGAAGCAATGACATGCAACAACATTACTTGACGATTTTTAAAAACACATCCACGACATCAGGATCAAAACGCTTGCCGCGTTGTTCTTTAATATAGGCGAGCGTTTTCTTTTTTGTCCATTTCTTGCGATAACGGCGGTCGCTGGTCAGAGCGTCCCAAACATCCACAATGGCGAAGAGCCGCGCGGTCAGCGGAATCTGCTCGCCTTTCAATCCTTGAGGGTAGCCGGTGCCGTCCCATGTTTCGTGATGGCAATATGGAATATGTAACGCATCGCGTAAATAAGCGATGGGCGTCAGCATGTCGCGCGCAAGTTCGGGATGTGTGCGCATGATGTTCCATTCTTCCTCGGTTAATTCATCGGACTTAAGCAGGATGTGATCTGGAATACCCATCTTGCCAATATCATGCAGTAATGCGCCGCGCCGTATATGGGGGATTTCCTGATCGGTTATTCCCATGGCTTTTGCGATGGCTACGGTTAAATCGGCGACGCGCTGGGTATGACCTTCTGTTTCTGCATCGCGTAGTTCCATTGCCCGAGACCAGCCTTTGATGGTGGCATCATAAGCATAGATAATATCTGAGTTGGCGTGTTGCAGGTTCTCGAAGAGTTGGGCATTTTCAATCGCGATGGCAGCTTGTCCCGCGAGTGTTTCGAGAAATTCAATCCACTCCGAATCGGGAGTTGATACTGTGCGGCGATAGACTTCCAGTACGCCTTTGGCTTCTCCTTTAACGATCAACGGCACACACCAGCACGCAGAAAAACCTTCCTTTTTCCAGAATTTTTCAAACAGTTTATTTTCGCCGAACGCGGCGGTTTCAAGATCAAATACTGTGATGGTGCGATGTTCCGTGACGGCGCGTCCGGCAAGGCTTTCGTTTAAATTGATGCTTTCCAACAGGAGCGTGTAAAAGCCGCGGCCAGCCATCAATTCCAATAGGTTCGAATCGGGGTGCAGTAGGAATACGTCCGCGGCGTCCACGCCTAGTTGAGAGATGGCGTGCGTCAATAAAATATTAAGCGTCAGGCGCATATCCAGACTGCTGGAAATGGCTTGATCCACGACGCGCAAGACTTGCAAGTGTTTGAGACGATGGATAGTCTCTTCATGCAGACGCGCTGAGTGGATGGCTCCGGCAGCTTGCGAGGCAAAGAGCGTGAGCAGACGTTCGTCTGCTTCTGAAAACTTGCGCTCGGAATCGCCGGTTTCATCTGCCGTCAGCACACCAATCAACTCTCCGCCGTAAAGCATCGGCACATCCAGGACGGCGCGGAATGGGACGCCGCCAAATTTTAGTGTGCGTCCATCCCATATTGAATAATCATCTATGCGGAGCGGCTGACGAGTCTGTGCCACGCGTCCGGCGACACTCTCGCCAAGCTTCAAGCGTATTCCAATGGGAATATATTGTCCAGTGGATATCACTAGTCCCATATCCTGACGCTGTTCGTCATAGAGATATATGCCGCTGGCGGCAGAGTTGAGTAATACCTGAGCGTGTTCTACAATGGTTTTCAATAGAATGTTTAGATCATTTTCGGCGGAGAGAATCTTGCTTGTCTCATATAACGAGGCGAATTCTTCGGCGCGGCGCATAGTCTCTTCATACAACTGCATTCGCTGCAAAGCCGCGCCGGTCATTTCTGATAAGGTTGTCAGCAGGCGTATTTCATCTCTATTGAGTCCACGTTCGCTTGGCACAGAGACAACCAATACTCCCAATGTTTGCTGTGTGGTGCGGATGGGCAAACAGATCCCGCCCCAGCCGGGCGGGATTTGACTGCGCGACTCGGCGCGCGTCTCAGGATCGCTGGCAAATTCGCGTGAGATGTAGGTTTCGCCGCTGGCAAATACTTTACCTATAATTCCCTCGTCGCTGTTCTGCGGCGGCTCATTCATTTTAGCAAGCCAGCCGCGCATGATCGTTTTTCGTAAATTGCCTCCGGTTGTGTTCCACAGTTCGATGGAACCATGCGAGGTATTCAGGATGGCTAAAGCCTCGTCCAGAATAATAGCCAGCATTTCATCCTGATTCGAGACAGCGCGCAAGACAAGCGAGATACGATTGAGCGTTTCCAGTTCCATCACGCGCTGGCGGGTTACCTCGAATAAGTGAGCGTTTTCAAAAGCGCTGGCGGCTTGATTGGCGATTGTGCTAATCAGTCGTTCATCCGCTTCGCTGAAAGCATTCGGTTGTTCGTCTTCAATACTGATTACGCCGACGATTCGTTTGCCCAATTTCATGGGAATGTAAAGACCAGAGCGGAGGCCGGAACAAGTTTCTATATAATGCGGATTGCTAAGCACGTCTCCGCTGCGAATGATTTCGGACTGCTTCACCGCCCAGCCGCTTAATCCATCGCCAGACTTTGAGATGAGCGTTTTAAAGTGTTCTTCAACTGAATGGCGTTCTGTTTCAGTCTCCAAGTTCGGTTGGTGGAACGCTAGTAATTCCAGGCTTTCATCCTCCGGGTGATACAGGCGGATTGTCGTATGATGCCAGTTCAGTTTTTCTTCCATCAATCCAAGGATTTTTTGCCCGATCTCTTTCGGATTTAGTAATTGGCTGAGCGCCAAGCCGCTTTCGTAAAGCGTTTCCAATTCTGTAACGCGCCGGCGTATGTCTTGTTCCGCCCGTTTGCGTTCGGTGATGTCTACCATGATAGCGGCAACTTGTCCCGGCTGTGGGCGATATGCAGAGACTTCAAAATAGCGGCCAAGTTCTCCGGAATGGGTTTCGTAAAATGTAGGTCGTCCGGTTAACGCCACATTCCCATAAATATCCATCCAATACGATTCGATTTTAGGCGTTACTTCAAGCACGGTCTTGCCGATCAGGTCCACGGCTTGGAGTCCGGTTAAACGCTCATAGGCTGGGTTAATTTCGAGAAAGCGATAGTCAACCGGTTTTCCGTTCTCGTCGCAGATAATTTCATGCAATGCAAAACCGTCTATCATGCTGTTGAAGAGTCCGCGATATTTTTCTTCGCTCGCGCGTAAAATTTCTTGCGCCTGTATCCGTTCGTTTAATTCAGCCTGTACCTGAGCGTAGAGCATTGCGTTTTGCTCGGCAGACGCGATATGTAAAGCCAGCGACTCCAGCAGTTTCAACTGATTTTCGGTGTAGGCATTCAGGCGATAACTCGTCACCTGAATCGCTCCACTGACCTTTCCTCCAATTTTTAGCGGAACGATCAGCGCCGAACGCGTGATGTCTTCTTCATCCGGCGGAATTTCTTTATCAACTTCATTGGTTTCGGAGTTGATGTAGTAAGTATTCTGAGCCGTTTTCACCCGCATTTGGTAATCTTTGATTAACATGGGTTGACCGGTGCGGATGGCGATACTTTGTGTGCCTTTGCCTTCTTCTTCCAGCGGAATGGCTGGGAAGGAACTGACATCCAACCAGTTATTGTCCATCCAGTAGGCGCGGCAGGTAATCAGTTGCGTTTCAGGGTCAAAGGATGAAATAATCAAACCGTCGTTGGCGGCAATGAAAGACATGAAGTCGCAGACTGTTTGATAAATCTCATGCAGGTCAAGCGTGCGATTCAATCGCTGGCTGGCTTCATACAATAGTTTGAGTTGTTCGCTTTGCTGGTGTAATAATTCCTCGGTCTGCCTGCGTTCGGTAACATCATACATCACGCCTTGCCAAAACAACGCGGCGCCATCATGGCTTTGAATCATCACTGCTTCGTCGCGAATCCAGACTGTGCGTCCATCGCGGGTCAGGATACGGTATTCGATGGAGAACGGCTCATGACTTGCATTGGTGCGTTCATCTTCCGCCAGAAGATTCGCCATATCTTCGGGATGTACCACTTTTTTCCATATATCGCGGTCTTTATCCCATTCGGCGGGCGAATAACCGGTTAGTTTTTCCACCTGCGGACTAATGTATATGGTTTTTCTGGCGTCTGCCGACTCGGTATATACAACTGCCGGTACTTGTTCAACCAGCGCGCGCAGTTTGGATTCAGATGCGGCGAGAGCTTTTTCTGCCTGTACCCGCTCGGTGACGTCGCGCATGATTCCTTCGTGGAATACGATTCCTCCCTGCTCATCGTGTGTATAATTTCCGCGGTCTTCCACCCATATTTCAGATCCGTCTTTACGGCGCAATCGGTAAATATCCGTTTCGCTCCGTCCGGTATCCAATACATGAGAGCCTCTTTCTTCAGGGTCGAAGTAGAGTTCATTTTTGATATCCATTGCCAGCATTTCTTCTTTGCTGGAATATCCAAACATCTTGACCATGGCTGGGTTAACGTCAATAAACTTTCCGGCGTGTGTGCTTCGGTATATGCCATCCAACATGCGGTCAAACAATGAACGGTAACGTTCCTCGGACGCGCGTAGCGCTTCATCCGCCTGTTTGCGCGCGGTAATATCGCGAACGATGAGCTGAATAGCCGGTCTCTTCTCAAATGTGATCGGCAACGCTTTTACTTCGACATTAACTTCGGTCCCATCAAAACGAATAAATTTTTCATCTTCAAGCGGTAATGGTTTTCCTTCCCTTATTATTTCCGACATTCGATTTTCAACGAACTCTTTGAAATCAGGATGGACAAATTCGATCACCGATCTTCCCAATAATTCTTCCACGTTTTTTGCCCGCATCAACTCAACATATGCGTTGTTCGCGAAAACGATCTTTCCATTAATATAGATCACAATGGAATCCGGTAAATCTTGCACCAGCTCGCGGTACTTTTCTTCGCTTTCTTTTAACGCTTCTTCCGCGTATATTCGATTCCGCCGTATCGCGGACTGTTCGAGTTCGCGTTCCACTGCCGGGATCAACCGCGCCAAATTTCCCTTGATTAAGTAATCGTGCGCGCCAGCCTTCATCATCGCCACCGCGGTCTCTTCGCCGATGGTGCCGGATACCACAATGAAAGGAATATCACGTCCCGTTTCTTGAAGCAGTTTGAGCGCGGCATGTCCGTCGAACTGAGGCATTTTGTAGTCCGAGATGACAATATCCCACGCGCGCTGTTCCAAAGCAAAGCGCATTTGTTCGGCGGTCTCGACTTGTTCATAAACAAGTTCATAGCCCGCTTTTTTGAACAAACGCACAATGAGTTGCGCGTCGCTTTCCATGTCTTCCACGATTAAAACGGCAAGTGTTTTGACTGGTTCATTCATAATGAATTCACTTTGAGAGGCTCTCGCCAACAATAGACTTCATCATAAAGTCTATTGAACAAAACAGCAAGCGGAATATCATCACCTCTTTTTGGGCGGAGCCAACTCATTCATTACCAACCAGTATAAACCCAATTGTTGAACGGCTTCTACAAATTGATTAAAATCCACCGGCTTGCGGATGTAACTATTCGCGCCAAGATCATAACTCTGTGCGATGTCCTGCTCTTCGCTGGATGTCGTCAGGATGACCACTGGCAGGCGGCTGGTACGTTCATCCGCGCGGATTCGGCGCAGGACTTGTAAACCGTCCACTTTTGGAAGTTTCAGATCAAGCAGGATCAAAGCAGGCAGTTCATTCATTTTCGGACCGGTAAGCGGGTTGCCGCTAAATAAGCATTCCAGCGCATCCTGCCCATCCTCGGCAACGATCAATTTATTAACAATATGACTCTTTTCAAGCGCGCGCCGCGTCAACTCAATATCGCTGGGATTGTCTTCTATTATCATAATATTTTTGGATTTCATATTTTCTCCTCAAGCGTAAAATAAAATGTAGCGCCGCGCCCAACCTCGGCTTCAACCCACACGCGCCCGCCGTGACGATGAATAATACGTTGGACAATCGCCAGTCCAACGCCGGTGCCGGGGAATTCGGCAGTTTTGTGCATACGTTGAAATGCGCCAAATAATTTTTGGGAATAAGCCATGTCAAAGCCCGCGCCATTATCGCGCACAAAGAAAGTACGCTGACCCTGCAATTCGACAGACCCAAATTCAATGCGCGCATCCGCGCGTTTGCCGGTGAATTTTAAAGCGTTTCCCAACAGGTTTACAAGCACAACTTCCAGCAAACGCGGATCGCCTTCTGCCGTCAGTCCTGCTTGAATGTTGATGTCCACTTTACGCAATGTACCGGTCACAGTCATTTTCAAGCGATTAATAATGGTATGCGCGAGGGCGCTTAGATCCACTTGTTCTTTAACCATCTCGGCGCGCGTCAGCCGCGATAACTGGAGCAGATCGTCAATCAAATGTCCCATGCGCTGAGTCTCGGAGCGCACACGCTCAATATATTTCTGACCCTGCTCATCGAGTTGATCGTGATAATCTTCGAGCAGAGCCTGACTCCAGCCGTCAATGCCGCGCAGAGGCGCGCGCAGATCGTGCGAGACCGAGTAACTGAAAGCTTCCAATTCTTTATTGGCAGTTTCCAGTTGCGCGGTGCGTTCCATCACGCGTTGCTCCAGTTTTTCGTTCAGTTGACGAATTTCTTCTTCCGCCATTTTTTCGTCTTCCACCACACTGAGCAGGGTAAGGCGTGATTGGTCGGCTTCGGCGAGCAGTTGTTGCAATTCGATTTGGGATGCATGGACTTGCATCTCTTGCCGTTTGCGCTCAGAGATGTCGCGGTGAAAGCCGAAGAACAATTTACGCTTTGGCAAATACGTGACGCTGACTTCGGCGTCGAAAATGGCGCCATCCTTGCGCCGGAAACGCGATTCGAAGTTGGCTGAGCCGGCTTGAATGATTTGTTTGATCCTTTGCGCGACCATCCCAGGCGAATCATTCGCCTCCACATCCGCCACTGACATTTTCAATAATTCATCACGAGTGTAGCCTAACATCCGGCACATGGCTTCATTCGCGTCAATAATCTGTCCGCCTCTCGCATTGGTTATCCAAAAGCCATCATGCATTTGGCGGAGGATGGTATCGGCAAGTTCTTCGCTTTCCTCAGTTTGTTTTCTGGCTTCAATCTCCTTTAGTTTTTTCAATCCGCTTTCGGAGATCACAGCAATCAATCCCTTGATGAAAAAGAGATAGCTGTTAAGCTGTTCCTGCGTCCAGATTGGCACTTTTTTTACAGCCTTGAGATATGTCTCTTCGTCGAATCCAAATTGCATGGCTTGCGCCCTGAAGAATTCCAGGTCTGGTTTTTCCAGGAAGAACTGACCGGTGAAGAAATTGCCATAATGGATGCCGTCAATGATGATGGGAGTGGCGTTATCCACCAGCCCGCGCGGGCAACGGTAACTCACAGCAGGGTTCGCCTCATGCAGATGACTCAGGATGTATTGATCGCTATGGAGACAATCTCTTTCACAGTCTTTATTTTTTCTGTGGAATTGTGTGCAAATATCCTGCCAGGCGGTGGCGGTCAGGATGTTGCCATCATTGTCAATGATCGCCGAAGGAAAAGAGTAGATTTCATTCAGCCTATCCTGCAGGTTTTGGAATTGCTCCATGTCAATCAGGTCTTGCAGTGTGTATTTCATGATAAGGCTCCAGATGAGTCGGCATTCGATGCGCTGGCGTAGCGCGGCGGCTTACCGGTTTGCGCCAACAGGTCATTCACTTCTCCCTTGAGGTCAAGGATGCGCTTCTCGCGTCCCAAAATGGCTTTGTGCCAGCGGCGCAGTTCGTCGAGTTGTTCGGTTAGTTTTTCCTCCGCCTGTTTGCGCTCGGTGATGTCTATCACGGCGCTCATAAGATACAGCGGCTTATTTTGTTTATCGCGGCGCAGGGTTGAACTTAAATCCACCCAAACGATGGAACCGTTTTTGCGAAGGAATCTTTTAATGAGCCGCGCCGATTCTTTTTCGCCCGACATGAGCAGGTTAATTTGATTTTGCGTCAACTCAATATCGTCAGGATGAGTCATCTCCTGCCATTTTTTGCCTTGCATTTCCTCGGCGGAATAATCCAGCATATTGCAGAATGCTTTATTCACATGGACTTCGCCGCCGAGATAGGTGATTGATTTTCCAACCACGGAATAATCAAACACATATTTGAATTTATCCTCGCTTTCACGCAAAGCATTTTCCGCACGCTTGCGTTCGGTGATGTCGCGGTGAAAAGCCAGGACATACTTCTCATTGTTCACAGTGATCATGCTTGCCGTCACTTCAAGCGGCAATATATGACCGTCTTTATGATAATGCTCAACCTCAAATGTGAAGACTTCGCCCGACAGGATTCGCCTCATTCGTTCCGGCGCTTTTTCAGCGGTCTCTGGAACATCCAGGTCGCGCAGATTCATTTTTCGCATTTCATCAATGCTGTAGCCGTGCATCAGGGCAAAGGCATGATTGACTTCCACAAGTTCGCGGTCCGTGGAAAGATAAAATATTCCATCGCTCGCGTTTTCAAATAGACTCCTGAACCATATCTCGCTTTTTTTGAGCGCTTCTTCCGCCCGCTTACGCTCGGTGATGTCGTGGATTGAGCCTTCAAGGATTCCTGTATCGCGATATAACCGTAAAGAAGAGATACATCTTCTTACTTCTCCGTATTTGGTCAATATATCGCACTCATAATCCGTCACACGACCTTCAGCTTGAAGCAGTTGTACCATCCTTTCACGCTCACCTTTATCTGCCCAGAGATTTTTGGAAGGTTTGCCTTTTACCTCTTCAAAAGTATAGCCAAGAATGTTAAGATACTTTTCATTAAATTCCAAAATTTCCGAACCGTCGAGCCGGGTGATAAACATGCCCACTTCAGAATTATTGAAGAGGCTGCGAAACTTCTCCTCGCTTTCACGCAGAGCGCCTGCCGCTTCAACTTGCGCGCGGTAAAAGTTCATGCGCCCTTGCCGCCAAACCAACGCCAGTCCCGCGCCCGCCGCGAAAATTGCCATGCCGATAATTAAAAGAGTCTGCCATAATCTTTCTCTCAGCGGCGCGTAAGCCTCGGCGATGTCCATCTTGGCAATCAGGAACCAGGGCGAATCTGGAACGGCGCGCACATCCGCCAAAACCGGTTCGCCACGATAATCTATCCCTTCCATAATACCGGTCTGTCCCAGCGCCGCTTTTACAGCGGGTGTATCGGTGTCTGTCAGCGGAAGGCTCAGAGTCAACGCCGCGTTATGCACGAAGCGCAGTTCGTTCAAAAACAGAACGCGGTCTCCATCACGGCGGACGATCAAGGTCTCGGCGCTCTCGCTGTTTATAGGCCAGCTCTGGATGTAAGGATAAAGATAGATTTGAGGATCAATACTCAGGACGAGAACGCCCAGTGGACGATTGCCTTGTTCTGTAAATATAGGCGCCAAAATGGAAATCTCGCCGCCCGCGCTTGTATCGCGTTGAAAATCCAGAAATACGGACCGCCCTGAACTCAGGCTGGCAATGGCGGCCTCCCTCACCGAACGCGCATCATCCGTATCAGGCGCGTCGGGAACGGAGATTTTTTTAGCGCCCGTGACATCCAACAGGTACGCGCTCTCGTATTGATCGTAGTCTTGATAATTTTCCAGCCATGCAAGGAGTTGTGTGCGCACATCCACATCGTTTGGATTTTCAAAATAACGTTCAACTAACGCCGAGAAATCTGGGTTGCGGTAAAGGAACTCCGCGTCGCTCAGACGTTCTTCGCGCCAGTTTACCAGTCCATGCACTTTGAGTTCCGCAATGGCAGAAATTTGACGTTCGGCTTGAAGGCGAAATTGTCCTTCAAAATTTCGGTAAGATACATAGCCGGTGGCGACAATGCCCATCACCAGCAAAAAGAAAATGGCGGCATAAATAACCGGTGTGCGTTTTTCTTTTTGATCATATTTGCTCATAGAAAAATCCTCCAAGACGGACAATAGACAGCCGCCATTTTCTATTCTCTACTCTCCATCATCTACTCATCAATCACAGTGCAATTTTTTCCGGCTTGTTTGGCGGCGTACAAGGCTTGATCGGCGCGCAGGAGCAGGTTTTCCAGTGTATCAATCTGCGAGGCGCCGTGGATCATTTGAGCGATGCCAATGCTGATTGTGAGAGTCAGCGCGCCTTTGTCTGTATCCAAGCGCATGGCAGCAATGCTGGCGTGGATGCGTTCGGCGAAGGGCAGCGCTTCCTGCGCGCTGGTCTGTGGCAAGAGGATGACGAACTCATCTCCGCCGTACCGTCCGATCACATCCGCGGAACGAATTTCGGCGCGAATAATTTGTATAAGTTTTTTCAGCGCCTGATCGCCCATGAGATGCCCGAAGGCATCGTTGATCTGTTTGAAATCGTCAATATCGAAGAACATCATGGTTAGCGGCAGATGGTAGCGCATGGCAACGTCAAACTCGCGATCGGCGAGTTGCAACAAGAAATGGTGATTGTTAATGTCGGTCAACTCATCGGTGCGCGCCATCTGTTGTTCGCGCGCAAAAGATTGTTGGAGTTCGCGATGAACGGTTTCAAGCTCGTCTTTAGCGCGGCGCAATTTTTCTTCCGCTTGCTTGCGGCTGGTAATATCATGCGCCACCCATAACGTGCTGTCTGCGTTTAACGGAGAAACGGTCGTTTGGAACCACACGGTTCGACCGGCGATGTTAAGTTCGTATTCGATCTGCGAGTTTTGTTTTGTGCCCAGCACCTTTTGCATCACGTCGCGAAAGGTATTCGCTTGTTCGGGCGGGAAGACATCCGTCAGATTCTTGCCGAGCAGTTCCTCGGCCGGCTTGACCAGCAAGCCGGGGTTGGTCGGGGCGATCTTGCGATAAACCCCCTCCCGGTCAATGACAAGCGCGACATCATGCATGGAAGCGAACAGGGTACGCAATTCCGCTTCGGAAGTGGCCAGTTTTTCTTCGGCTCGCTTGCGGTCGGTAATATCCCGGTTGGATACGCGTCGGCCCAACGGCCGCCCATCCGTACCTGAAACTGCTGAGCAGGTGTGGCTGATCCAAATTATGTGACCATCCCGGTGGATGATGCGGTAATCCAGAGATTGATGAGCTGGGTGTATGTTAACTTTTTCAAGGTGGTCAGCGTATTGGGCTTGGTCTTCGGGGTGAACGATCTTCAACTGCAAGCTAGGGTCTTCGATAAACGCCTGCGCCGGGTAACCAGTGATGCGTTCGCAGGAGGGCGAGACATAAGCCAGACTACCATCTGGCAATATCCAAAGTTCCCAGTCATAAGCGAAGTCGGCAACGATCTGATAACGTTCTTCGCTTCGCCGTGTGAGATTTTCCGCCCGTTTACGTTCGCTGATGTCACGCACGATGCCGCGAAACCCCATAATCCTTCCATCGGCGGACTTGATTGGGGATACAGAAATCTCAATGGATCGGTGCATTCCACCTTTGCAAATCCATCCCCAGTCGAAAGCCTGTTCCGGTACCCCCGAGCTATACACCCGATTAAAGGTCTGGAAAACAACTTTCGCCGTCTCAGGGCTCATGTATTGATGATAGTCCATGCCAATTAATTCATTCTCATCGTATCCGAGCATCTTGATATACGCACGATTGACAAAGGTAAGGCGGCCATTCAGGTCTACTTCATAATAACCATCCTCAATATTGTCGAGGATGGTGCGGAAGCGTTCCTCGCTCTCACGCAACTCATTTTCTGCCCGCTTGCGTTCGGTGATGTCGTGTATGATGGAAAAAAGCAGCGGCTTATGATTCAGCGTGATAGGAGATGAATCCACTTCCACGATGCGCGTCTCTTCGCTGGCAAGGCGATGCGGAAAAATAAAATAGTTGCGCTTTTCATGCAGAGCCAACAGCCGCTCCTGTGCCACTTCATCAGGCGGCAATGTATTAATGTCGGTGATCTTCATGGCGCGCAGACGGTCAATGGGGTAGCCGTAAAACTGTTCCGCCGCCGCGTTGGCGTCCACGATATTGCCGCTATCGGGTTCGATGATCAGCATAACCGCATGATGCTTTGCAAACATGCTGTGGAAATTTTCTTCCCCGCCCCACACGTCTCGATCAGGGATTACCTTGCTGTTGGTGGTTGCTTTTTTGGAGGCGCTCATTACTCACCAATCACAACGCGGTTATGCCCGGCCGGCTTGGCGGCATATATGGCGCTGTCGTCAAGCCGGTCGGCAATATTGATTTGAATTTCATTACAGGTAAAGTCAAATTCGCGTTGCGCCGCCGCTTCCACATTCGCTTTGATGTAAAGCGCGGCGAGCGCGGTGACGGTCAATCCAGCCATCAGCAAGCCCAATGCAATCCGTAAGTTACGCAGAGGAACGGAAGTTGCCTTGGCTTTGAGATTAATCATTTTTATACCTGAGCAAACAGTTATAAGTAATTAGTCACTGTTCTCTACTCTCACGTCTCATTTCTCTCTTCTCTTTATTCTCTTTTACTTAATAATTCCCAACTTTTTCCCAGCCTCGCCAATCACATCCATGGCGCGTTCGATCTCGCTTGGATCATGCGCGGCGGTGACGGTGGCGCGCAGGCGCGCGAGTCCTTCCGGCACGGCGGGAGAAACGACAGGCAAAACAAAAACGTCGTTGTGCTGACATTCGCGCGTCATCCTAAAGGCGCGTTCATCGTCTCCGCATAACACCGGCACGATGGCTGTCTCGGTCAGCATGGTATCAAAGCCCAGGCTTTTTAATCCGCCGATAAATTGCTTGGTGTTTGCGTTGAGTCTTTCGATGCGCCAGGGTTCATCGAGAATGACTTTGAAGGATTCATTCGCGGCGGCGGCTTGCGCGGGCGGCAGAGCCGCGGAGAAAATATACGCGCGGCTGGAGTGACGCAGGAAACTGACCACATCTTTTTTTGCGGCTATGTAACCGCCTACGGATGGAATGGTCTTGCTGAGCGTCCCCATCTTGAGGTCAATCACATCGCCCAAGCCGAAGTATTCTTCAATGCCTGTGCCTTTTTTACCAAGCACACCCACGGAATGAGCTTCGTCTATCATCAACCATGCGCCGTATTTTTTTGACAACTCCACAACTTTTGGAAGGTCAATGATGTCGCCATCCATGCTGAAAACCGAATCCGCGATGACGAGCTTGGAAACTTCCGGCGGCGCGTTCTTAAGCAAACCTTCCAGATGTTCCATGTCATTATGACGGAAACGGCGAAACTCCGCGCCAGACATCAAACAACCGTCCACAATGGATGCGTGATTGATCTTATCTGAGAAGACATAATCGCCGCGTCCGATCAAAGTGGAGATAACGGTCAGGTTGGTGACATATCCGGATGTGTAAGTAATCGCGGCTTCGGCATGTTTAAAATTGGCGATGGTCTCTTCCAGTTCCGTGTGGATCGTCAGAGTCCCAGCCAGCGTGCGGACTCCGTTCGTGCCTGTGCCGAATTTGTCCACCGCTTTTTTTGCGGCTTCGTTAATGCGCGGATGTCCAACCAAGCCAAGATAACTATATGAAGCATACATGCCCATTTCACGTCCATGCACAAGTACTTTTGCGCCTTCGCGTATTTCTTCAATAGGCTGGTTATAAAAATACAAGTCGTTTTCTTTAAGCATGGACAAGCGGTCAGTTAACGCCTGAATGCGGCGGGTGACGGCGTCGTCTTTTTTCAAATCCATAATAGAGCCTCCTGAAAAGGAATGGAGTAAGTTTAGTCGAGTGGCATGGGATTGTCCAGTAATGTACTCACAAAATATGACTTTTGCAAAGTCTTTGCAAAGTCCAAAATATTTAAACGCTAATGACGCGAATAAACCGCGAAAAATTCGCGGTATTCGCGTTCCAAAATCGCTTTTTTCGTGAACATTCGAGTTCTTCGTGGAGCGGTTTTTTATTTTCTTCTCTACCGTACAAAACCCATGCGGGACGCAGATAAACGCTGACGCCGCTGATAAAAAAAAGAAGAAATCTGCTAAATCAGCGCCATCTGCGGATAAAGATTTTTCATAATGAGAATTGCCTGCAAACGCAAGTATTCAACGGCTCGCGCGGCTGGTACAATTTAGCGCGTCGGTTATCATCATTCAATTCAAATACAAATGAACATTCGGAAATATACATCCCATTTTATTTTCCTTGCCCTGGCGCTCTTTGGCGCGCTCATCACGCGTCATTACGGCGAATCATGGGACGAACTCAAATTCTATAAATACGCCAACACCGCCCTCTCTGCCTACACCACATGGCCGAATGAAGGCGTCGTTCCAATTTTTGGCAACACCTACGACAACTACGGTCCCGCCTATGTCATGCTCGTCACACTCGCGGCGCGTCCCTTCGAAATTATCTTCACCGCGTCCGACGCGCGCCATTATATTTACTTCATCACTTTCCTCGCGGGCATGTGGGCATTTTACGGATTATCAAAACGCTTCCTCACACAACCTGCCGCGCTCTTCGCCACGCTTCTTTTTGCGACACAACCGGTAATTTGGGGTCATGCCTTTATCAGCCCCAAAGATATTCCTTTCCTCTCATTCTTCATGCTTTCTCTTTTATTTGGATTGAGACTTTTTGACACGCTCAAGCCGATTCCATCAAACGATCTTTCTCCGCGCTCCAAGCGGATTCTGCTCGCTCTTTCCGCGCTATGGCTTGCTGCCATTATCGGACTCTTTCTTACCACCGACGCGTTCCTCGCCCTGCTCACGCGTCTTGTTCAATCCGCGCAAACGGGTGAGACGAACATCATCTCGTACATTGCTTCCGATATTTATAAAGTAAAACCTGAAATATATATTCACCGTTACTTCATGTTTTTCCTTTGGGGGCGTTCTTTCATCTTTATTCTTTCAACTTTCCTGCTTTTATTTTTCACCTACCGGCTTCATCGTTCGTCGTTTATCCTTTTTATTTCAGTTCTTCCCGCCGCGATTCTTCTCGGCTTGTCTACAAACATCCGCATACTTGGTCCATTCGCCGCGTTATTCGTTGTGGTTTATGCAATACGCACAAAAGGCAGACAGGCGATTTTTCCTCTCGTCATTTATGCCATTATCGCCATTTTTACCATGTACATCACCTGGCCCTATCTTTGGCTTAATCCCATTGGACATTTTGTCGAGAGTTTGCGCGTCATGTCCCAATATCCCTGGCCCGGACGAGTACTTTTCAATGGCGTGGAATATTCATCCACAGACATACCGTATTCGTATCTGCCGGTATTGCTGGGGATGCAGATGACGGAACCGGTCTGGATTTTGTTCGCGCTTGGTTTAACGGCGGCAGGTTTGAGGGCGCGCGAGAAACGGAATTTAATCGCCTTGACATTGATCTGGTTCATCATCCCGCTTATCGGATTCATCGTCACGCGTTCGCCGTTGTATGATAATTTCAGGCAGATATTTTTTATCCTGCCGCCTGTGTTTATGATGGCTGGCGCGGCGATGGAAAAAATAAAACGACCCGCGCTTCAATTTGCTTTGATGGTTTTGCTGATTATGCCCGGCGTTATTGACGGCGCGCGCCTGCATCCTTACGAATATATTTATTACAATCGTTTCGCGGGCGGCGTGATCCGCAAATATGAATTGGATTATTGGGGAACATCGTACCGCGAAGCCGCGCAATGGATAAACGCGCGCGCGCGCGAGGGCGCATCCGTTTGGGTGGATGGACCGGCGCATTTATTAGGCATATATCTGCGCGATGATGTGCAAATGTATTCTTCGTATGAAGCAGACCGCGCCGTGAAATATGATTATATTGTTTCAACCAGCCGTTATAATCTTGATTTGACTTCGCACACTGACGCCAAAATAGTTTATACGATCGAACGCGATGGCGCAATATTAACCGTGATAAGACAACCGTAATATCCACGTCCTGAGCGCAGTCGAAGGACAAGATAACAGATAAACTTCCACGCTTCGACTCGGTGAGCGAAAGACGAACCGTCAGCACGATGCAACTTTTGAAAGGTAGATAATGACAAACTTACTGGATAGACTTACAACCGAAATCATCCTCGCGGACGGCGCGATGGGAACCATGCTGCACGCGCGCGGCGTGGGTTTTGATAAATGCTTCGATGAACTTAACATCACCGATCCCGCGGCTGTCGCGGATATTCACCGCGAATATATTGAAGCGGGCGCGCAATTGATCATAACAAATACCTTTGGCGCGAACCGATTTAAATTAAGCAAGCATGGACTCGAAGATGACGTGACCGAGATCAACCGCGCAGGCGTGGAATTGGCGAAACGCATTGTTTCATCTTCTTTCAAAGATGTGATGATCGCGGGCGGCGTCGGTCCCTTGGGTGTGCGTATCGCGCCATATGGACGCGTGAAGCCCGAAGAAGCGCGCGCCGCGTTCGCTCAACAAATAAAAGCGCTGGCTGACGCGGGCGCGGATTTAATCGTAATCGAAACGATGAGCGACTTATATGAAATTCAGGAAGCCATTAAAGCCGTGCGCGATGTAGGGCATGCTGCGCCCCTACTACCGATTATTGCATCCATGACATTTACGCGCGATGATCGCACTCTGCTTGGCGATGATCCGACAAAAGTGGCGCACAGGCTTGCAGACGCGGGCGCGGATGTGATCGGCGTGAATTGTTCCGGCGGACCTTCACAGTTATTGCGTATTCTCAAGCAAATGCGCGCGGCTGTTCCTAATGGAAAATTTTGGGTCAAGCCGAACGCGGGTTGGCCCGAGCAAGTCGGTGGGCGGATCATGTATCCCGCAGACGCTGAATATTTCGGCGAGTACGCGCTTTCCTTCCGCGAAGCGGGCGCGAACATTGTCGGCGGATGTTGCGGGACAACGCCTCAGCATATCGCCGCGATGAAAAAGGCATTTGAGTCTGCTCCTGTTAAAATTCCCGAAGTCTTGGAAATTTCGGATATTTCAAGTTTGGAAGTTTTGGATACCGAACCGCCGACTCGATTCGCGCAGAAACTTGCTTCCGGTAAATTTTGCATTTCTGTGGAAATGGATCCGCCGCGCGGACTCTCGACTCATAAACTATTGGCTGGCGCGTCCCTGCTCCATGACGCGGGCGCGGATGTAATCAACGTGGCAGATTCGCCGATGGCGCGCATGAGAATGTCCGCGTGGGCGGTATGTGATTTGGTGCAACGCAAAGTTGGCGTAGATACCACGCTTCACTTCCCGACACGCGGACGCAACCTTCTGCGCGTACAAGGCGATTTGCTCGCCGCGCACGCCATCGGTTTACGCAATGTATTTGTCGTCATGGGCGATCCAACTTCAATCGGCGATTATCCCGAAGCGATGGATAATTACGACCTTGTGCCTTCAGGTTTGATAAAACTTATCAAACAGGGATTTAACATGGGCTTGGATCATTCAGGAACCAGCATTGGTCAGCCTACGAATTTCTTCGTTGGAGCGGCGTTGAATCTGTGTCCGCAGGATGTTGAAAGCGAAATAAAAAATTTACGGCGCAAAGTCAACGCGGGCGCGGATTTTTTCCTCACGCAACCGATCTATCGCGCGGATGACGGACCAAAATTATTGGAAGCATACGAGAAAAAACATGGGGCGTTGAACAAACCAATTTTGGCGGGCATCCTGCCCTTGGTCAGCGCGAAGCACGCCAATTATTTGCACCATGAAGTGCCGGGAGTTTTCATCCCCGATGAAACGCTCAAACGGATCGAGTCCGCAGACGACGCGGAACGCGGCGCAAAGATCGGCGTGGAGTTGGCTGTCGAATTGGTAACCGGCATAAAGTCATGGGCGAACGGGATTTACATCATGCCGCAATTCCATCGTTATGATATGGTCGCGGAAATCATCGAGGCGGTAAAATAATCTCATGCTAAAAAAATCGGCGGTCATCGTTCTCGCGCTCGGCTCCATTATTCTTGGCGCGTGGCATTTTGTGGAATATGCCATGACTTGGAATTCCGAATTTATTTCCAACGACATGATCTCGTCATGGGATAAACGCATGGCGGGCTTGCGCGCCGATTTGCCTGCGGATGTCAAGACGATTGGCTATGTTGGCAATTGGGATATTTTGCCGGCAACCGATATTGTTTATGCCGATGAAGAAACCGAATTTGTGTTGACGCAATACGCGCTGTCGCCGGTAATCATCAAGCGCGGCGATAATGAAAAATGGATTATCTTAAATTTAAATCCAACGGCTTATAATATTTGGATGCAAAGTCAACCGCAAGATATAAAAATTACGGACTATGGCTTGCGGATATTTTTGGTGCATAAACCATGAGCATTCTGCTTGGATTTTTGGTTTATCTTCCATCGGTTCTCGCGGGCGGATTGCTGATCCACCAACTTTGGCATGGGAATCAGCCCGCGCGTTTGCTCATCAAGTTTGGACTCGGCGCCGGTCTTGGGCTTGGACTCACCTCTCTACTTTATTTCCTTGAGCTTTTAATTTTCAATGTTCAATCTGGATTTCTTTTTATTCAACTTGGCTTACTGGCGCTTGGACTCGCGCTGGCATGGAAAAACAGAAAACAAAATCCCATTTTTCCATTTTCTGAAAAAATCACATTAACGCGTTTACAAAAATTATTGCTATCTGCATTCGGCATTTTGGTTTTTATTTCCATCGGCAGTTACTTCGTACATGCCTTAATGAATCCGCACGGCGGTTTTGACGCGTGGATGATCTATAATCGCACAGCGCGCTTCTTCTACCGCGGACAGACTGAATGGCTGACCGCGTTTTCGCCGCAAATCTACTGGCAGTTCCACGCCGATTATCCATTGTTTCTTTCTCTCAATGTCGCGGGCGCATGGAATACTTTAGGCGCTGAAAGTATGCGTGCCGCGCAAGCGCATGGCGCGTATATGCTTATCGGCATCGTTTGTCTGCTCATGGGCGCGGTTGCATTTACGCGCACCACCGGACAATCTTTGCTCGCGGGATTAGTTTTACTTGGCACGCCGGTCTTCGTCTATGAAGGTCCGCGCGAAGCCGCCGACTTGACATTATCCTTTTTCGTGCTTGCCACAGTGGTATTAATTTTTCTATATCAACGCAAACAAAAACCCATCCTGCTTGCTCTTGCCGGATTCGCGTCCGGTCTCGCCGCGTGGACAAAAAACGAAGGCTTGCTTTTTATCTTTGCCGTTTGTCTGGCATGCGCTTTCATCGCGTTTCGGCTTCGCAATTTAAAAGTTATCATTCCATTCGGACTTGGCATCGCGTTTCCGGGCGCGGTACTTTTATATTTCAAAATTTTTCTCGCGCCTGCCAACGATCTCTTTGCCAACGCCAGTCAAACCAGCCTGCTTCAAATGCTTACAGACACGAATCGTTATCGGCTTATCTTCAGCGAATTCATTGACCACATCATTTGGTTCGGGCGCAGTCATGTCAGTATTCTGGCTATCCTTTTAATTTATATGTTGATCGTAAAACTCGCGCCGCGCGCCAGCGACCACACCGGCTATCTTGCCTGCGCGTTAATCCTTGCCGTACAATTTTTTGGATACTTCGCCATCTACCTTGTCACGCCGCACGATCTTGATTGGCATTTGCGGACTTCGCTTGGACGGCTGATTATGCAACTGTATCCCGCCGCGTTATTTCTTTTCTTCGCTTCTCTCACAGACCCCGAAACTGTTTTCGCCAAATAAGTGGAATCCACCCTTATGCAAATTCGCCTACGCGTCCAACAACTTCTCATCGGATTGATCGTGTTGCTCAGTCTTTATTCCAGCGTCAGCTATTTGATCTGGACTCAAAGCGCCGGCACAATAGCATTTGACCAGGTTGCAGATTGGGACGCGCGCTTCACGCCTGTCAAAGAGACTTTGCCGATTCAACGCGGTGCTTTGGGCTATATCGCCGATTGGGACATTCCCAACGCGGACTTCGATCCGTCCGACCAGGACGCGGAATATATCCTCACGCAATATGCCTTCGCGCCGTTCATCCTTATCCGCGGCGCAGACCAGGAATGGATCGTCGGCAGTCTGAGTCCGCGCGCCTACGAAGCATGGATTCAAATCCGCGTCGGCAAATATAAAGACTATAAATTCAAAGGCAGTGTCTATCTTTTTCACCGCTTGGATTTAACAAAATGAGTTACCTGCAAAGTATCCTCGTCTACATCCCTGCCATCTCAATTGGCTTTTTGCTGATTCATCTCTTCCTGCCCCAACGCGGATTATTTGCCTTGCTCTATAAATTTTTTCTCGGCATCGGCGCGGGTTTGGGATTAACTTCGCTTTTATATTTTATTATCCTTCTTGTTATGCCAGTCGGTTTCCCTTTCTTAACTTTGCAAATTGTCGTTTTGCTTATCTTACTCTTCATCACAATTCGGCGCGAACGAATTACGCATCACGCATTACGCATTAAGAATTACCAATCACGAATTACCAATTACGCATTACTCATCTTTTTTCTTTTCCTCCTCATCACCCTCGCCAGCTTCATCAACTTCTCCATCCGCCGCGACCAGGGTGCCTTTGACGCGTGGATGATCTACAACCGCGCCGCGCGCTTTATCTTCCGCGACACAGCAAATTGGCAGGCGACTCTTTCGCCTGATCTTTACTGGGGCTTCCACGCAGACTATCCGCTGCTGATTTCGTCAAATGTCGCCTGGGCTTGGGTATCTCTCGGCGCGGAAAATATCCGCGTGCCGCTCGTCCAAAGCGGACTCTTTCTCTTCGCTTGTATCGGCTTATTGTTCACCGCGCTGGCTCAAGTCAAAAGCGTCGAGCAAGCCAGTCTCGCCGCGATGGTCCTGATGAGCGTTTCCGGTTTTATTCGCAGCGGCTCAGGTCAAACCGCAGATGTTCCGCTCGCGTTCTTTATGCTTGCATCCATCGCCGCCATGTCATTGCGAGCGTACTTTGCGAAGCAATCTCATGTCATGGATGATAATCAAATATTGTCCTTCGACTACGCTCAAGACGAAGTCGCTCGCGCTGAGCGTAGTCGAAGCGCGGCAACATTGCATCGCAATGACATACTCCTTGTCATCTCAGGTTTTATGGCGGGACTCGCCGGCTGGACAAAAAATGAAGGTTTATTATTTATTGCCATAAGCATATTTGTTCTTTTCATTAAATTTCTCCGCGAAAAATCCCTGCGCCAATTTTCATATTATCTGCTTGGATTGGCTTTTCCCGCGCTCGTCATCCTTTATTTTAAATCCATCGCCCCAGCAGGAGATTTATTCTCAGGCTCTCTCGCGGATATTCTTACGCGCGTTACAGACCCCGCGCGATATTTACTCATCCTAAAATCACTCGGAAGCGAATTCCTGTCGTTCGGCGGATGGTTTTTACCGTTACTTTTTTTCTTTATTCTGCTTTTCTTTATTTTTGGTTTCAAAATGGAAACAGAAACAAAACAATCGTTGCGCGCCTTATCCGCCATCGTCGCATTACAATTGCTTGGCTATCTTGCCATTTACCTTATCACCCCGCACGACCTCGCATGGCAGTTAGTCACCGCCTTTGATAGAAATGTGTTACAGATATTTCCTTCTTTCCTTTTTCTTTTCTTTGTTTCGCTAGATTACCTAAACGGAGAACCTCATGCTTCTCGCAATTGACATTGGCAACACTAACTTAACGATTGGTTTATACAAAGGCGAAGAACTCGCCTGGCATTGGCGTCTTGCCACCGATCATAATCGTATGCCGGATGAATATGGTTTGCAATTTCTTGGATTGTTAACCCATGCGAGCTACCTTGCATCTGACTTGGAAGGAATCGCTCTGGCTTCGGTTGTGCCTCAATTAACCGGACGCGTTACTCAGGCTTGCCGCGAGTATCTCAACCGGGAGCCTCTGGTCGTGGATGCAGGCGTGAAGACCGGCATCCGCGTCCGCTACGAGGACCCGAAAGCTGTCGGCGCGGACCGTATCTGTGACGCGGCGGCTGTGATGAAACTCTACGGCGGTCCAGCCTGCGTGGTGGATTTTGGAACTGCCACCACATTCAATGCCATTACAAAAGATGGAGAATATCTGGGCGGCGCGATCACCGCCGGCGTGAACCTTGCCGCGGAAGCCTTATACACACACGCCGCCAAACTTCCGCACATGGACTTACAGCGTCCGCCGTCTGTTATCGGCAGGAACACCATCCATGCCATGCAATCGGGTTTGCTCTTCGGGTATGTAAGCATGGTCGAAGGAATGGTGATCCGTTTTCGGTCCGAATTGGGAAACGATATGAAAGTTGTCGCCACAGGCGGGCTGGCAGAAGTCATCGCAAAAGAAACGAGCGCGATTCAGGTCATTGCTCCGTGGCTCACGCTCGATGGTCTGAAAATTATCTGGAACTTAAATCAAAAATAATTTCGCGCCTTGCATTTAGACGTGAGTCTGAGGATAAACGCGAAAGGAGTCTGCATGACAGTTCTTCCCATTCCCTCTTTTTTTGACGAAAAGCGAGTCGGTGAAGTTTGGAAAGTTCCATACGAAGAACGCGCGAAACAAGCGCTGGATTGGGCGCGTCAACACGGACTTCAGCCTGCTTCCGTTTCATCGAAAAAAATCTGGCTGATGCTGGTGGACGCGCAAAACACATTCTGTATTCCTGAATTTGAGTTGTATGTCGGCGGGCGCAGCGGACACGGCGCGGTGGACGATAACATTCGTTTGTGCAAATTCATTTATCGCAATCTTGGCGGCGTCACGCATATCTCTGCCACGATGGACACGCACACCGCGCAACAAATATTCCACGCGATTTTTTTTGTGGATAAAAACGGAAATCATCCCGCGCCATATACCGACATTCACGCGGACGAATTGCGTTCAGGCAAATGGACATTCAATCCCGCGCTCGCGTCACAACTTGACGTCGCGCCCGAATACGGTCAACAGATGGCGATCCATTACGCGGATGAATTGAAGCGCAAAGGAAAATATGCGTTGACCATCTGGCCCTATCACGCCATGCTCGGCGGCGTCGGTCACGCGTTGGTCTCAGCCGTTGAAGAGGCGATTTTCTTTCATTCCATTGCGCGGCAAACTCAAATAGATTTTGAAGTAAAAGGCGATAAACCGTTTACTGAAAATTATTCCGTAATCGGGCCCGAAGTGTTGACCGGACCCATGGGCGAGACGCTGGGCGTTCGCTCCACAAAGTTCATCGAAAAATTGCAGGATGTGGATCAATTGATTATCGCGGGACAAGCCAAAAGTCATTGCGTCGCGTGGACGGTCTCAGATCTGCTTGATGACATTCAAGCCGTTAATCCCGCGCTCGCGCAGAAAGTTTATTTGCTCGAAGATTGCACTTCGCCGGTGGTTGTGCCGGGCGTTGTGGATCATACCGACGCGGCAGACGCGGCGTTTGAACGATTTGCAAAAGCGGGAATGAAAATCATAAAATCAACAGAGTTAATTGAATAATGCATGATGCGTAATTCGTAAGCTGCGAATTACGAACGAGGAGCCATGTCCATCTTTGATAATAAACGCTTGACCAACGAAACTTTTAAACTCGATATTGAACGCATGAAGCGCGGCTGGTATTCCGATAAATATTTCGAGAATATCAACCGCATGTTGACCGCGCTTTCGGCGGAAGGATATACCTACGCGGGTCAATATCACAACCTGCCGAAAAATATTTCGGTTGACGATATTGCTGTGGGAAATATCGAAGTGGAAATGCAATGGTTCACGCGGCATGTAGGCAGCGCCGTCGTTGTCGGCGTGGATAAGGCGCTGGCCATGCTTCGTCATTGCACCGGGCATTTTGAAGGGGAAAATTTTATTGATACTGCAAGCGAAATGGAAGTATGGGCGCTTCGCGATGGAACCATCGTCGAATCAGACGGCGACCCGATGAACGTTCAGCCTGTGTTGAAAGTGCGCGGACGTTATCGCGATTTCGCTGTACTCGAAACTCCCACACTCGGAATTCTCACGCGCTCAAGCCGCGTCGCAACCAACGTTTACGAAACTCTGACAGCGGCGCTTGGCAAACCGGTTTTATTTTTTCCGGCGCGCTTTGACATACACGAAGTCCAGGCTGCTGATGGATACGCGTACAACATTGCCGTTCAGCGCTTTAATATAGATTTTTCGCATAAGGTCGGTCCGTTCATTTCCACGGATGCGCAAGGCGATTGGTGGGGCGGCGCGGGCGGCGGAACGGTGGCGCACGCCGCGATTGCATCTTTTCTTGGCGATACAGCGGAAGTGATGATGGCATTTGCGCGCGTCCTGCCAGCCTCTATTCCGCGCATTGCGCTGGTTGATTTCAACAATGATTCCGTGCGCGATACGCTCCTCGTTTTGGATACAATGTTTGCAAAATATCGTGAATTAATGGACGCCGGAAATAAAGAGGAAGCGGAAAAATATAAATTGTATGGTGTGCGCCTCGATACCAGCGGAAATTTGCGCGACGTTTCTGTCCTGCCTTTGGGCGACGCGGCGCTCGATCTTGGCGTAACGCCTCGGCTGGTGTTCAACGTCCGCCAGGCATTGGATTCCGCTTCGGATCGCTGGAGCATGCCGGAAGTCTGGAAAGATGCGGCGCGCGAATTTTGTCGGAATGTTAAGATCGTTGTGTCAGGCGGTTTCAATCCAGATAAGATTCGTAAATTTGAAAAGTTGGGAGTCCCGGCGGATATTTACGCGGTCGGTTCGTATTTGTTCAATAATAACGGCGCGACAGTCACGGACTTCACAGCCGATGTGGTGCGCGTAAAAATTCACGGCGAATGGATTGACATGGCAAAGGTGGGGCGCAGACCGCGCGAGAATTCGGATTTGGAAAGAGTGTGGTGATTGATTTGGATGATGGACGGTAAACCGTCTTGGTTCTATTTATTTTGGTTCTTCCAAAAATCGTCATTCGTAGATTTGATCTCGGTCATCTCGCCGGTGGCGATGAAGATCGTGCGTTCGCAGATGTTGGCGACGCGGTCTGCAAAGCGTTCGAGATTGTGCGCCACCCATAAGAGCCAGTTGACGCGCTCGATAGTCTGAAAATTATCTGGAACTTAAATCAAAAATAATTTCATCCAAATCTTCCCGTTACATAATCTTCGGTGCGTTTTTGTTTTGGCGCGGTATAAATTGATTTACCTGCGCCATATTCCACCAACTCACCTTGCAGGAAGAAAGCGGAATAGTCCGCGGTGCGCGCGGCTTGTTGAATGGAATGAGGCACAAGGACAATGGTGTATTGTTTTTTCAACTCCAGCAGGGCGGCTTCCACTTTGCCGGTTGAAATTGGATCAAGTCCTGAGGTGGGTTCATCAAGCAAAATGATTTCAGGTTGAAGCGCCAGCGACCGCGCAAGACAAACGCGTTGTTGTTGTCCGCCTGAAAGCGCGATGGCGGCGTCGTCGAGTCTATCTTTTACTTCATCCCAAATCGCGGCAAGTTTCAAACTTCGTTCCACCGCGTCGTCTAATTTCGATTTGCGTTTCTCGCCTGAAAGTTCGAGACCATAAGTTAAATTCTGGCGAATACTCATCGGCAAAACAACTGGACGCGCAAAGACCATGCCCACTTTGCGGCGCAAGGCGATCACATCCGTTTGTGGGTCAAGGATATTTTGTCCGTCAATCAGGATTTTTCCCGAACTGGCTTTTACTTCCGTTAGATCGTTCAAGCGATTCAAACAACGCAGCAGCGTGGACTTACCGCCTCCCGCGGGACCAAAGAGCGCGGTCACCGCGTTGGCAGGGATTCCCATGCTGACGCCGCGCAGGGATTCGGTCCCGTCAGAATATTGGATGGAGAGGTTTTCGATTTCTATTTTGTTCATAATCACCACTGTCTTCTCGCCCTCGCCCGCGAACGAATCACTGTCGCGATTAAATTCATGCTTAACACAAATGCCAGCAAAACAAGCGCGGTGCCATATTGAATTTGGATCGGCATTTCAGGCACTTGCGTGGAAATAACAAAAAGATGATAAGGCAAAGCCATGGTCGCGTCGAAAGGGGAATTCGGCAACCGCGGCAGGAAGAACGCCGCGCCAGTAAACAGGATCGGCGCGGTCTCGCCCGCGGCGCGTTCCAGCCCCAGGATTACGCCGGTGAGAATGCCGGGCAGCGCTTCTTTCAATACAATGCGGCGAATCGTTTGCCAGCGGGTCGCGCCGAGTGAAATGCTGACTGTGCGAAATGCCTGTGGCACTGAACGCAATGATTCTTCCGCAGTGCTGATGATGACAGGCAAGGTCATGATGGAAAGCGTAAGCGACGCGGCAAGAATGGATGTGCCGAATTTCAAAAATAACACAAAGAGTCCCAACCCAAACAGACCATATACCACCGATGGAATCCCTGCCAGATTAATGATCGCGAGTCGAATGAGACGAGTCAAGCGCGTATCCGCGGCATATTCCGCGAGATAGATTGCTGCGGCAATTCCCAATGGAACGGAGAAAATTGCAGTGCCAATCGTCAGATAAAACGTGCCGATAATGGCAGGCAAAATTCCGCCTGCGCGCATTCCGTCATGCGGAAAGCCGGTTAGAAATTCGGCTGAGATCGCGGGTCCGCCTTGCCAAAGAATATAAATTACTGTGCCAAGAATCGGAATTACAGTAGCAAGCGCCATCAATGTGATGCCGGTAAAGCCGATCCGTTCTACAAGGTGACGATTGACTGAAAAGATTCGTTTCATAATTTTTTACGACAATATTCTCTCTGCGCGCTTTTTGGCGCGGAATACCACAGATGAAGCGATAATATTCACAGCCAGAGAAATGATGAATAACACCAAACCGATAAAGAACAGAACATGATAATGCGTACTTCCGCTTGCAACCTCGCCCATCTCTGCCGCAATGGTGGCTGTCATCGTGCGGACGGGAGAAAATAAACTGCCGGGTTTTATAGCCAATACAGGCGCGTTACCGGTGACCATCATAACAGCCATCGTTTCGCCGATGGCGCGTCCAACGCCGAGCATGACCGCAGTCAACACACCGGAACGCGCGGCAGGCAAAGTCACGCGCCAGATCGTCTGCCAGCGAGTCGCTCCCAAAGCCCAAGCGCCTTCGCGATAGGCGCGCGGTACGGCGTCAAGCGCGTCTTCTGCAACCGATACAATTGTCGGCGCGGCGATGCCAGCCAAAAGCAAAGATCCAGCCAGGGCGGTTAGACCAGTTGGCAGGTCAAGAAAGACGCGCAGGTACGGAGAAAGAACAAGGATTCCCAAAAACCCAAGCACGACGGAAGGAAGTCCGCCGAGCAATTCAACGAGAGGTTTTAAAATCTCGCGCATCCAGCGCGGAGCAATTTCGGAAATATAAACTGCGGTTCCGATTCCAAATGGAACCGCGATCAATGCCGCGCCGAGAGTCACAATCAGCGAACCGGTGAGCAACGGCAGAATGCCGAAATAATTTTCGATCGGATACCAGCGAACGCTTAAGAGCGAAGTCAATGCAACTTCGCCGAGCGCGGGCAAACCTTCGCGCAGGAGAAAGAAAAATATCAGTGCCACAAAAACAATCGCGGAATAACCGCTTGCTTTTATTGCGCGTGTGACAATAAATTCATACCATGTTAAAGATTTTTCCATAACTCTCCATCTGTCATTGCGAGTCGCCGTTCTTGTTCTTTGGCGGCAAAGCAATCCCCTATTAAAGAGGAGATTGCTTCGGGCAATAACAAGAGCGCCTCGCAATGACGCTATTTTGCAGGCACAAAGCCCAACTCGGCAACGATGGCTTGCGCTTCGGGCGAAACGATCCAATCGAGATAATCTTTTACCGCGCCCGTCGGCTGACCGTTGGTGTACATATAAAGGTCGCGCGCGATCGCGTATGACTTATCATTCACAGTCGCAATCGAAGGCAGTACATACGCGCCGCCCGCTTCTTTCGCGATGGCAATCACCTTAAGGTCTTTTGGCACATACCCAAGACCGTCATATCCAATCGCATTCGGGTTCTGCCGCACTTCTGAAATAATTCCTTCCGATGATGGCAGTAATAAAGTGTCCATCGAGAAAAGCGTTTTATTTTCCTTGTCCCCCAAACGCAAAACCGTTTCAAGAAAATATACATGCGTGCCGGAATTGGTCTCACGCGAAAGTTTCACGATCGGACGATCTTCGCCGCCAACTTCGCTCCAATTTACAATCACGTCGCTGTAAATATCCGAAATTTGTTGAAGCGTTAATTTGTCAACAGGATTTTCAGGATTAACGATAACAGCAATCGCGTCGCGCGCGACGATGAATTCAATCGGGTCAACTCCATTAGATTTCGCCTCTGCCAGTTCTTCTTCCTTAATTTTTCGGGACGCGTTGGCGATATCCACTGTGCCATTGATCAGCGCGGCGATTCCTGTCCCAGACCCGCCGCCTGTTACCGATATGCGGACATCTGAGTGACCGCTTTGATATTTCTCCGCCCACGCCAGCGCCAGATTCACAATCGTATCCGAGCCTTTGTTCTCGATATACGCCGCGGCAGAATCAGGCACGGATGAATTATTGGAAGAACCGCAGGATGCGATGATGAAAGAAAAAACGAGAAGGAAAATAGCGGCGCGTTTCATTAACTGGAATTATATCTGATAAAATTCCTCCATGACCCATGAACAGCCTGCTTTCTCGGTTCAAAATCTAAATTTCTATTACAGCATATCCAGAGCGCTTTCAAATATCAGCCTTGACATTCAGCCGCGCAAAGTGACCGCGCTGATCGGTCCATCAGGCTGCGGCAAATCCACATTCCTGCGTTGTCTGAACCGCATGAACGACACCATCACAGGTACGCGTGTGGAAGGCAAGATTTTATTGAACGGAGAAAATATCTACGGCGAAGATATGGACGTGGTCAACCTGCGTCAGCGTGTGGGCATGGTATTCCAAAAGCCGAATCCGTTTCCGCAATCCATTTATGACAACGTGGCTTTTGGTCCGCGCGTAATGGGCATGGATGTAAAAATGGACGAAGTTGTGCAAAGCAGTTTGGAGCGCGCCGCGTTATGGGACGACGTGAAAGATGACTTGAAAGCGGACGCGCTTGGGCTTTCGCTTGGACAACAGCAAAGATTGTGCATCGCGCGCGTCGTAGCCGTAAAACCTGAGGTGATCCTGATGGACGAGTCCACCTCCGCGCTGGATCCGATCGCCACATTACACATTGAGGAATTAATCGCGGAGTTGAAAAAAGAATACACAATCGTTATTGTTACTCACAATATGCAGCAAGCCGCGCGCGTATCTGATTACACCGGTTTGTTCTGGCTCGGCGAATTAATCGAATTCTCTTATACCAATGAAATCTTCACAAAGCCAAAGCAGGAATTGACCGAAGCGTATATCACCGGCAGAATGGGGTAGAGCGAAAAAAAATATAAACAAGAGCCTCTCGCAATTGAGAGGCTCTTGTTGTTTCAATTATTATCCTATTGGTTCTTCCAAAAATCATCGTTCGTGGATTTAATCTCAGTCATCTCGCCGGTGGCGATAAAGACTGTGCGTTCGCAAATGTTGGTGACGCGGTCAGCGAAACGTTCAAGGTTGTGCGCCACCCACAGAAGCCAGTTGGCGCGCTCAATGTTTGTGGGGTCTTGAATGACGAAGGTCATCAGTTCGCGGTAAATCTGATTGTAAAGCGCGTCGATTTCATCGTCTTCCATGGGAAGTTGTTTTGCGGTTTCGATATCTTCATTGACAAAAGAAGTCAATGAACGATGGAGCATGTCCGCGCCTTTTTGCGCCATGCGCGGAATATCAATCAGCGGTTTGAGCAGAGGCTGGTCGCCCATGCGAATATTAATTTTGGCGATACCTTTGGCGTAATCGCCCATGCGTTCCAGTTCGGAAATGATTTCCATGCTGGACGCCAACAGGCGCAAATCATGCGCCATCGGCTGTTGGGTGGCGATCAGGATCATCAATTGAGTTTCAATCTCAAAGCGTTTTTTATTGATCTCACCGTCAAATTGCGAAATCCGTTCGGATGCTTTAATATCGCGTTTCTTTAGCGCTTCCACGGAATCAAGCAGGGATTGCTCGACCATACTGCCAAGCATCAGCACATCGTCTTTAATCTGCTGGATTTCGGTTTCAAATGTTTTTCTTAGCATTAGTACCTCATTGGAATCTTTTATTAATTATAACCCGATTATCCAAACCGTCCGGTGACATAATCTTCTGTGCGCCTGTCTTTTGGATTGGTGAAAATACGTTTTGTCTCGGAATACTCGATGACTGTGCCGGAGCGCGAACCGTCTTTTTCCAACATCATCATGGCGGTGTAATCGGATACGCGCGCGGCTTGCTGCATGTTATGCGTCACGATGATGATGGTGTAATTTTTCTTAAGTTCCTGCATCAGTTCTTCAATGCGAAGTGTGGAAATCGGATCAAGCGCGGATGCAGGTTCATCCATCAAAATAATATCAGGCTGGATGGCAATGGCGCGGGCGATACAAAGACGCTGCTGTTGTCCGCCGGAAAGTTCATAGGCGCTCTTTTTCAGTTTATCTTTCACTTCACCCCAAAGAGCCGCGTCGCGCAAAGATTGCTCCACAAGTTCATCCATGTTTCCCTTGAAGCCGTTAATCTTTGCGCCCCATGAAATATTTTCATAAATGGATTTTGGGAATGGATTCGGTTTTTGAAAGACCATGCCAATTTTGCGGCGCACTTCCACGGGATCAATATTTTTGCCATACAGATTTTGTCCATGTAAAAGGATTTTGCCGGTCAGATAACTGCTCGGCACAAAATCATTCATGCGGTTGAAGGCGCGCAGAAGCGTGGATTTTCCGCATCCCGATGGACCAATAATGGCGGTGATCTTTTGCTTCTCAATCTTTAAGTTTACTTCGCTGACCGCGGGAAAGGCGCCGTAAAAAATAAAGATGTTTTTTGTTTCAATTGCATATTCCGGTATTTGAGTGTTTTGCATGAGTTTAATACTTCCTTTGCACATGGTTGCGTAATAACACCGCGGCGGCGTTCAAGGTCAACAACAAGATAAGCAGGACAATGATGGCGCTCGCGGCGATGGCATGGAATTCTGGTTGTGCGCGCGTTGTCCATTGATAAATTTGAATCGGCAGAGCCGTGAATTTCGAGAACGGTCCGCTGGGGTCAATGCTGATGAATGTGGATGCGCCTACTATGATGAGCGGCGCGGTTTCGCCGATGGCACGCGAGACAGCCAGAATGCTTCCCGTCAGAATCCCCGGCAAAGCATTCGGTAAAACATAATGCCATGTTGTTTGCCATCTGGTGGCGCCTACGCCAAACGCGGCTTGACGTAACGAATCAGGTACGGCTTTGATGGCTTCCTGCGCGTTGATGATAATCAGCGGCAAAACAAGGATCCCCATCGTCAAGCCGGCAGAAAGGATGGTGCGTCCGTTCGAATCCATAATTCCGAACATGCTTCCGCTTGTAAACGGTTCCAACGCCCGAACAAAAATCGCCAGTCCCAACATGCCATATACAATGCTTGGCACACCCGCGAGATTATTGATGTTGGTTTGAATGACGCGGTTGATGAAATTTTTATTGGCATATTCTTGAAGATAGATCGCCGCGCCAATGCCAATCGGCAGAGCGAAGAGAATGGCAATTCCCACCATCCACAATGAGCCGAGGATGGCGGTGCGTACTCCTGCGAACTCAGCTTTGGATGACATGGGTGTAGTGAGGAACACCGGCGTAAGCCACGAGCGGAATTCCAGTTTTGCCTTTGGATATTTCTGCGCGATTTCGGCTTTGATCTCTGCACTGCGTAAAATGGAATCGGTCATTGACCAGGTTTGTTTGGTGTCAATTTGAATGAGACGTTCCAATACCAGCGTATATAAAACCGACCCGGAGCGTTCCTGCATTGGCTTTTCATTATCCAACTTTGTATACGCGCCGGATGAAAGATTGACTTTGAGAATATCCAGCAATTCCTGTCGGGTCAAATCATCCAATGGTTTCGCGGTAAATTTGGATGGGTCATTCTTGTATTCAAAAGCTACATAACCGAACGCGCCATCTATAACGTTATAGAGCAAAGCGACAAGACTTAAAACGGCGATTACTAACGCGGATAAGAATAGCGCCTGCCAGATATTTGCAATGCGATAGCGTCCGCTTAAAGATTGGCGAAAGGAATCGCCTTCAGGATAATAATTTTGACTCATTCATACCTCTGGCGAAATCTGTTAATAACTGTCTGGCTGATAAGATTCAAGACCAACGTCACCAGGAACAGCATCAACGCGATGGCGAAGAGACTGGTGTAATCAATTGAGTTGTAACTCAGGTCGCCGCCGCTAATTCTGGCTATGTGACCGGTCATAGTCTCCGCGGCTTTGAATGGATTAAACGTAAAGTTCGGTCCCGAACCTGCCGCGATGGCAACAATCATGGTCTCACCGACCGCGCGGGAAATGCCGATGATAAGCGCCGCGCCGATACCTGATAACGCGGCAGGCAAGACGACTTGTATGCTGGTTTCAAATTTTGTCGCGCCCATGGCATACGCGCCTTCGCGCAAAGCGCGCGGTACCGCGCTTAACGCATCTTCGCTCATGGATGAGATTAACGGCAGGATCATGATTCCCATCACGATGCCGGCAGACGCCATGTTGTACACTTCAACTGTCTGCTCGCCAAAAATCTTTTGTAGAAGCGGAGTCATGAACAGCAAAGCAAAATATCCGTAGACAACGGTGGGAATTCCCGCGAGAATCTCAAGAACGGGTTTTAACGCGGACCGAGCTTTCGGGGAGGCATATTCACTTAGAAACAGAGCAACTGCCAGTCCAAGCGGAAGCGAGACGAATATCGCAATAAAACTGGTGATAAGAGTCGAGGTCACAAGCGGCAATATCCCGAACTGTCCAATACTCGGCTGCCATGTTGTAGTCCCGAAAAATTTCGCAAAGGTTACATCTGGATTTCCGAAGAACAGCCAGGCTTCCTTGCCCAATTCATAAACGATTGCAACGGTAATAAAAATGGACAAAAAACCTGCGATGAATAGCAGGGTTTGAATCACACTTTCACCAATGCGTGTTTTTTTAGATAGGTCGAGTTGATTCATAATTGCAAGACAGTAAACGATGGACAGCAGATCATCGTCTACCGTCCATCGTCCATAGTTGAATTGATTTACTTGCCGACTGCTATTTTCCAGGCATCCATGGAAGCTTTGAGGTCGGCGTCTGGAGCAGGGAAATAACCTACGTCAACAATTTCCTTGTCAACGTTGTTCAGGTAGAAGTAGATGAACGCGGCTACCTGCGGTTTCTCTTGCATAATCTTCGCGTCGGAATAAAGGAAGAGCGGGCGTGAGATCGGATAAGTTCCATCATCCACAGTTGCCTGGGAAGGTTCAACGCCTTCAACCGCGACAGATTTCAACTTGCCTTTGTTTTCATTGAAATAAGCAAAGCCGAAATAACCGATGGCATATTTGGAACCTTCCACGCCTTGAACGAGAACATTGTCATCCTCTGAGAACTGCGCGCCAGCGGCGCCAAGCAACGCGGCTTTACCGGCAACGATGTCAGCCTTGCCGGCGGCATCAGGATAAAGAGGAGCAACTACTACTTCATTGAAGTAATCGAAGGTTCCGCTATCCGCGCCCGGACCGTAAACCAAAATGGTTTCAGCGGGGAAAGAAGGATCAACTTGATTCCATTTGGTGTATTGGGCTGTAAAAATTTTGCCGAGTTGTTCTTTGGTGAGCGCGGTGACGAAGTTATTTTCGGCGCTGACGACAATAGTAAGAGCGTCTGTGCCAACGCGGAATGAGATTGGCTCGCGCGGGGTAGCTAGCGCCTTGCAGTTTGCGAGTTCGGCATCTTTGATCTTGCGCGAAGCATTGGAGATGTCGGTTTCACCGGTCTTGCAGAAGCGCTCAAAACCAGCGCCGGTGCCGATGCTGTCAACGGTCACATTGCCGGTATAACCTTCCTGTTGAAAAAGTTCAGCCATACGCTCTGAAAGCGGAAACACGGTGGATGAACCGGCAGTGGTGACGTCGCCAGTAACCGCGTCAGGGGCATACATCGCCAGCGGATTGGCGGCGGGAGCTACAGCAGTTGACTCTACAACAACAGGTTCAGGCTTGGCAGTAGGCTCAACAGGAGCAGACGGCGCGCCACAAGCGGCGAGCAAAAGGCTCAAAGCCATTAACATAAACATTAACGAACGAACAGATTTAATCATTTCTATTTTTCTCCTTTAATTTTTTTATACCCTGTGATGTTATCAAGCGGTCTTTAAGGGCAATGGAAAATTGGGTTAACGTCTTGTTAAGAAAATGCCCGTCATTTCTGACGGGCAAAACATATACAAATGGAAGTATGGATTTGATAAAAGACTACCCGCCATAAATAGCGGGCAGTCTGCCTTAAAAAGGCAACATAAAAAGAATGAAAAAAAACAATATTACGGGTTCTTATGTTTCAGGAACTCATTGCGCTTGCGTTTTACATCCACACCAAAAACGATCAGCATCGCGATTGAAGTTATAGAAAGAAAAATAGCTTCCATGATTGTCTCCTTTTCTATGTCCCCATCATACACCAATTTATTTAACAACGACCTAACAAACAGTTAACAACTGGTAAACAAAATTGTTAGGTCGCAGGGATCGTAAAATAGAACGCGCTTCCCAGCCCCTCTTCGCTTTCAGCCCAAACTTTCCCATTATGTCCTTCCACAATATGCTTCACAATGGATAAGCCCAAGCCTGTGCCGCCGCCAGCGCGGGATTTATCAACCCGATAGAATCTTTCAAAGATACGCGGGATGTCATCCACTGGAATACCAACTCCCGTATCTTTGACAGCAAATCGGACTCCGCTTTTACTTGATTCTGCTTCAAGGACAATCTCGCCCCCGGGCTTGGTGAATTTCACCGCATTATGAATCAGATTCACAAAAACCTGTTCCAGCCGCGATCTATCCGCAAGGATATTCGGCAAATCTTCCGCACATTCTGCATGTAAATTTAATTGAGCGCGCTCGGCTTGCGTTTTCATCCGGTCAACGACAGTCAATAATAATTGGTTCGGAGAAAGCCGGGAAAATGTCAGAGGCGATTGACCAGACTCGATGCGCGAGAGGTCAAGAAGTTCCTGCGCCATTTGCGTCAGCGCGTCGACCTCGGCGCTGATCCTGCCTAAGAAACGCGGACCAACTTCGGGGTCCGCGAGCGCGCCGCTTTGCAAAGTCTCGGTTAAGGCTTTGAGAGAGGCAAGCGGAGTCCGCAACTCGTGCGAGATATTAGAGATAAAATCGCGGCGCACGGTTTCAAGCCGGCGGACGCGGGTTAAATCCTGCACGAGTAAGAGGCTTCCGCCTGCATGTGTATCGGGAATTACGATCAGTTGCAGGAATTGACGGCGCGCCGAAAGCTCGACAGATTCACTTTGCAGTTCGCCAGTTTGCTGACAGCGCCGCCATGTTTCAATGAGTTGATGATTACGGACGACTTCTGCAACGCTGTGGTTGATCGGATTGGTATCGTCAAAAAGTTTATGCGCCGCCGGATTCGCAAATTGGATCAGCCCATTTGAATCTGCGATCAAGACGCCGTCGGTTAATTGATCGAGAATAGTGGTGAGACGGGTATTCTCCAAGTTTAAGGTTGCAAGTTGCAAGTTGAAAGTTGAACGTAATGAAGCGATTGCGCTGGATAGATTTTCAAAATCTTTTAAATCTGTGGGGAATTCGGTCTGGTCGCGGATGGTCTGAGCGTAATCATTCATGCGTCTTTTTAAATCATAATATCGCCACGCAAACCACGCGGCAATTAAAAATAAAACGATAACCGACACTAAAAGAAATGAATTCATCCAGACTTTCGACTTTTGACCTTTGACATTTTTTCTCCTACCCCTCAAACCTATACCCGCCGCCGCGCACGGTGACGATACGAGTTGGATTCGCGGCGTCCTTTTCTATTTTTTGTCTCAGCCATCTTACATGCACATCCACTGTGCGGCTGTCGCCGATGTAATCCCAGCCCCAAACGCGTTCCAGCACAAATTCACGCGAGAGCATTTGTCCTTTATGTTCGGCAAAGAAGAGCATTAATTCATATTCTTTGGGTTTGAGTTGTATGGGCGCGCCGTCAAGGATTACTTCGCGGCGCGTGAGATTGACAATTAGATTGTTAAAGTCAAGCGTCTTATGCGCGCTGACCGCGTCATCAGTTTTGCCCATCTCCTCACGGATAAGCCGCGTGCGCCGCAACTGTGACTTGACGCGCGCGATCAGTTCGCGCATCGAAAATGGTTTGGTCAGGTAATCGTCCGCGCCCACTTCAAGGCCCACCACGCGGTCTATTATGTCGTCGCGCGCGGTGAGCATGAGAATGGCAGTGGTCATTTCTTTACGCAGGATGCGCGCCACTTCAAAGCCGTCCATTTCGGGGAGCATAATGTCAAGGACGATGAGATCGGGTTTTAGTCGGCGCGCAGATTCGAGCGCGGCGCGTCCGTCTCCCACAGTCTCAACGGTGTAACCTTCCTTTTTCAAACTATATGCAAGAGTTTCCTGCAAGGACGGTTCATCTTCAACGATTAGAATGGTTTCAGTCATTTTTTGATTTATCCAAAGCGTTCTTCTTTCCAGACATCGGCGCGGTTGTGGTAACCGGCTTGTTCCCAGAATCCGCGCTGATCGCGCGGCATGAATTCCAACGATCTCAGCCACTTGGCGCCTTTCCAGAAATATGGCGTTTCCAAATCTTCGCGGCTGGGAATGAATCCTACCACGCCGCGTAATGGATAACCATGATCGGGCGAGATGGGTTCGCCGTTGAAATGGGTGGCGAGCAGAAAATTGTCTTGCAGAACAACTTCAAGCGGAAGGTTGACCGTGAATCCGTATTCGGCATGTTGCATGACGTGAGTCGCCGTTTTCTTGATTTTTATCAAGCCGTTTTCCACCATCGTCTTGACAGATACGCCTTCCCAAACGGTATCGAATTTGCTCCAGCGCGTGACGCAATGAATGTCCATTTCGATTTTTGCGCGCGGCAGTTTGTTGAATTCATCCCACGTCCAGACTTTTTCCTCTTCCACTTCGCCCCACACGCGGAAATCCCACGCGGCGGGGTTGAAGTGCGGAACAGGACCATAATGTAAAACGGGAAATTTGGAAGTCAACGATTGACCGGGCGGCAAACGTCCTTCATCACGGACGCGGTCTTCTTCCTTGCGGCGATTGTCTGTAAATGGAAACATGGGGAACTCCTGCGCTAAAATAAATCTTGAATTTGATGTCGCTGCGAGCCCCGAGCCTTAAACGGCGAGTGGAGCGAAGCAGTCTCCTATTTTATTCGGAGATTGCTTCGCGAAGCCTGTCCTGAGCCTGTTGAAGGAAACGCTCACAACGACAGAGTGAGATGCTGATTAGACTCCCCGTGCGGCGCAGATTTTACTTTGAAAAGAATGAAGAAGACTTCCGAGTTTTTGCAAAATTCGGAAGTCTTCTCTTCTCTCTCGTTTCTTCTTTCTTTATCTCGCCAACAGCTCTTCCAATACTTTTTTAGAAGATGCATCTACCACCGCGTGCTGACTATTTCCGTGCGCGTCCATTGTCACCACAACGGGAAACTCTTTTACCTCAATGACCCACATCGCTTCAGGCACGCCGAAGTCCAACTTGAAAACGCCGCGCACCTTGGTCACAGTCTGCGCGAGGAATGAAGCCGCGCCGCCGATGGCGTGGAAATATACGCCGGGAGCATCCTGACAACCTTTCAGGGTTTTCGGTCCCATGCCGCCCTTGCCAATCACACCTTTGAGATTGAAATGCTTCATCACATCGGCTTGATAAGGTTCTTCACGGATCGAGGTGGTAGGACCGGCGGCGACAAATTTATAATCTTTTGTATCCAGACCGGATACCACCGGTCCGCAATGATAGATCACCGAACCGTTCAAGAGTTTTTTAAGTTCTTCATATACTTGCATATCGTCGCCCTGCGGTGCGCGCGTCTTTTTGATGAAAGTCTCCATCATCCACTTATGCACCGTGTCGCGTCCCGTGACCATCACGCCCGAAAGCGTCACCGGCTCGCCGACCTTCAAACTTCGGATCACATCATCGCTGATTGGCATGGTTATATTTTTCATGATTTATTTCCTCTAATCATTCGAAAATCGTCTCATTCTTTTTTATCGTCAACTTGCGGCGGCGATATGCCCAGCACATATATGAGATCGAGACGAAATACGAAGCAGGCAAACGATGCAAGCCGACGATCTTTGTTTCAAGCACTGTGGTCTTGCCGCCAAAGCCCATCGGTCCAATTTCCATTTCATTTGATTCTTTTGTCAGTTGTTCTTCCAACTTCGCCAAATTTGGATCCGCGCTGTGTTCGCCCAGCTTACTGAGTAATACTTCCTTTGACTTGACATAAGATGAACCGCGATCGCCGCCGATGGCTACGCCGAGAATCCCCGGCGCGCAACCCTGACCTTGCGCCTTTTGCACCGCGTCCAAAACAACCTTGCGGACTCCAGCCAAATCGCGTCCCGCGCCGAGTGAATTATCAGGCAGTGAATATTGCCGCCCGACATTCTCGCATCCGCCGCCTTTGAGCATCAACTCGATTGCCAGCTCATCGCCTTCCACTTCTTCAAAATGGATATAAGGAAAATCGTCTCCGCCGAGATTATTGCCGGAGTTTTTGTCGTAGACCGCGTCCACCGCGTTCGGTCGCATGTACGACTTTTTGGTTGCTTCCACCATCGCGGCTCTAATTTGCTCTTTGAGTTTTATTGTAGACCAACCCGTCGGATAATGCACGTAAAAAATCGGCGTGCCGGTATCCTGACAGATCGGCGTGGAATTGGCGCGAGAGAGTTCGATATTTTTCATGATCGTTTCAAGCGCGCCGCGCGCCGCCGAACCTGGTTCTTCCTTCTCGACAGAATCACGCAGACGTTTTTCCACATCCGTCGGAAGACTGGATGAGGTGCGCCGGATCAGTTCAAGGATTTCTTTCGTTATGTCACGCATGGGAACCTCCTGTAAATCTTTGACTATCATACTCTTGTTTTTATCACTTGTGAGAGGACAAATATCCTTGCTTATCCGTTATTTACTGCCATGACATTAAAAGAAATTCTGAAACATCCTCTAGTATAATCTCTCCAGAAATCCCATTCGGAGGAAATATGACCGAACATAGAATTCGTGTATTGATTGCCAAGCCCGGCTTGGATGGACATGACCGCGGCGCAAAAGTTGTCGCGCGCGCGCTGCGCGACGCCGGCATGGAAGTCATCTACACCGGACTCAGGCAAACGCCTGAAATGATCGCCGAAGCCGCGTTGCAGGAAGATGTGGACATGGTTGGCTTGTCCATTCTTTCGGGCGCGCACATGGCGCTGGCTCCGCGTATCATGGAATTGCTCAAAGCCAACGGGCAAATGGACGTGAAAGTTTTTATTGGCGGCATTGTTCCCGATGAAGATGTGCCGCAGTTGAAAGCTCTGGGCGTTGCCGGAGTGTTTGGTCCCGGCGCGTCTACAGAAGATATTATCAAAGAAGTTCGTGAGGCAGTGAAGTCGTAAATCGTAATTCGTAAATCATCAGGTTTGCATGATTCAAACAGCTTCCATTTTAGAAGGCAATCGTCTCGCGTTGGCGCGCTTATTGACTCAGGTCGAAAACAATTCGACTGAAGGACGCGCCGCGCTGGCGGAACTATTTCCGCATACCGGCAAGGCGCATTTGATCGGCGTGACCGGCGCGCCCGGCACGGGAAAATCATCGCTTGTCAATCAGCTCGCGTTGCATTATCGTAAACAGGATAATAAACGCGTGGCAATTGTGGCGGTTGATCCGTCCAGTCCTTTCACCGGCGGCGCGGTATTAGGCGACCGAGTCCGTATGCGAGACTTGAGCGGAGACGCGGGCGTATTTATCCGTTCGATGGCGACGCGCGGTTCATTAGGCGGATTGGCTCAGACCACCGCGGGAATGGTACAAGTCTTCGACGCGGCTGGGTTTGATATCGTTATGATTGAAACGGTCGGCGCGGGTCAAAGCGAAGTGGATGTTGCGCGGCTGGCGCATACGACTCTGGTCGTCGAAGCGCCCGGCATGGGCGACGATATTCAAGCCATCAAAGCCGGCATCCTTGAGATCGCGGATATTCTCGTGATCAACAAGGCTGATCGTCCCGGCATTGAAAACACCGAGAAGGCGCTTCGGTCCATGCTGGAATTGGCGCATCCAACCAAGCATGTGTTCAAACATCATGGCATATATATGAACGACGCGCAGGGACTCAAAGATAACGAGAGTGATGCATCTTTCTGGATTCCGCCAATTCAAAAAACCGTTTCAATTGACGGACAAGGAATCGCGGAACTCGCGGAACATATCGCGAGACATGCCGAGCGTTTACGCGTTAGCGGATGTTGGGCGTCTCGTGAGCGTACCAGGTTAGGGTCTGAGATGGAAGCATTATTACAGGAAGCGTTGATGAATCAATTTCGCGAAAAAATCTCCGCGCAAAAATACAATCGGATCATGAGTCAAGTATTTGAACGAAGCCTCTCGCCGTGGGAGGCAGTCAAGCGCCTGACAGAAAATAATAATGGAAGGACAAAATGAGCATCGTATATGGTGAACGTTTGCGTTTACGAAGGGCGGAACGCGACGACGTCAAGAAATATCATGAGTGGGTTAATGATCCTGATGTGACCGAAGGACTCATGTTGTTTCTTCCGATGTCGGTTGAAGATGAGGAGCGCTGGTATCAAAATACTTTGAGCCGCGATATACAGGAGCGTCCATTTTCAATTGAAGTACATTCAGGCGATGATTGGCGTTTGATCGGCAACTGTTCCTTCTTCGGCATTGAACGTGAAGCGCGTTGCGGTGAAATTGGAATTATGATTGGCGATAAGAGTATGTGGAATCAGGGACTCGGCGCAGAAGCCATGACTTTACTTCTGGGTATCGGCTTCGAGACGTTGAACCTGAACCGCGTCTTTTTGCGAGTCTACTCCAACAACTTGCGCGCCGTACGCGCCTATGAAAAAGCCGGTTTTATTTTTGAAGGAACCATGCGCCAGGCTGTGTATAAAAAAGGCGCGTATCAAGATGTTCATATTATGAGCGTTCTACGTTCAGAATGGGATAAAAGAAAATGAGCCATCATATTAATCACCATGAAATGAAAGTATACGGCGACGTAAAATTATTCGCCGGAACCGGTTCGTGTGCTCTGGCAAACAAAATTTCAGAATATCTCAACACGAACATTTGCGAACAAGAGATGATCGAATTCCCGAATGAAAATTTATTCGTCAAATTAAATCAAAGCGTGCGCGGGCAGGATGTGTACTTGATCCAGCATACCGCTTCGCCGGTTCATCGCAATCTGATGGAATTGCTGATTACCATCCAAACCTTGCGCCTGGATTCTGCCGCGCGCATCACTGCCGTTGTGCCGTATCTCGCTTATGGTCGTTCAGATAAAAAAGACCAGCCGCGCGTACCGATCACGGCGCGGTTGATTGCGGATTTGATCGAAGTCGCCGGCGCGGACCGTTACATGACACTCGATCCGCACGCGGGACAGGTTCAAGGTTTCTTCTCAATCCCCGGCGACGTGCTGACTGCTTCCCACTTAATCATTGATTACATCAACGCCAATATACGCGCACAACTTCAAGAACCGGTTGTAGTAGCTACCGATCTCGGTTTCGCCAAAAAAGCGCGCAACTATGCGGCGGATATGGATATGCCCATTGCCTTTATCGAAAAACGGCGGATTGGAAACGATGCCAAAGCCGAAGCGCTGACGTTGATCGGCGATGTGAAAGATAGCGATGTAATTATCGTGGACGATGAAGTGGATACCGGCGGCTCGATCATGCAAGCCGTGGAAACGGTCAAGAAAAACGGCGCGCGCGACGTCTATCTTGCATTCATCCATCCCATCCTTTCGCGTGATGGCGCTCAACAACTTGCTTCCCTGCCGATCAAGCGCATCATTACCACTGATACAGTGCCGGTTTCTGCCGACAAACTGAAAGCTCTTGAAGGCAAAATTACCATCCTTTCTGTGGCGCCTTTGCTTGGCGAAGTTATTAAGCGCGCCCATGAAGGTCGTTCTGTAGGCGAGATGTTCAACGAATAATCTTCATGCCTGAACTTCCCGAAGTGGAAACCATCGCGCGGATTCTGCGCCCGAAGCTGGTCGGCAAAACGATCGTCGAATCAGATTTACGCTGGGCGCGTACGCTGGCTTTCCCATCTGCCAAAAAATTTAAACGGCAGATCAAAGGTCAGGTAATAAAAGGAATCAGCCGCCGCGCCAAATATATAAATATTCAACTTCAAGATTACAACTTGATGATACATTTGCGCATGAGCGGCGATTTGCTGATAAAAGACGGTAAAATAAAACCGGAAAAACATGACCGATTAATTCTTGCCTTAAGTTCAGAGGGTCAATTGGTTTTCAATGATACGCGTAAGTTTGGACGCGTGTGGCTCACCAACGCGCCCGAAGAAATTTTAGGTAAACTTGGTCCCGAACCGCTTGGCGATGAATTCACAGCGAAATGGCTTCATCAAAATTTACACAGCCGCCATCGTCAACTTAAACCTTTACTTCTCGACCAAACTTTTCTGGCGGGGCTTGGCAATATTTATACCGATGAAGCCCTCCATAAAGCGAAACTGCATCCATTGCAGGCGTCTGATTCGGTGAACGCGCGGCAGGCTGAAAGTCTATGGAATGCGATCCGTGAAATCCTGCAGGAAGGAATCCGTACGAACGGCGCCAGCATAGATTGGGTCTATCGCGGCGGCGAATATCAAAATCATTTTCGTGTGTATGACCGCGCCGGCGAACCATGCCCGGTATGTGGAACAAAAATAAAGAAGCTTATAGTTGGACAGCGCGGCACACATATTTGTCCAAAGTGCCAAACGAGGTAATATGCAACCGATCTCTATTAATCTTTTGTTACTCATTGGAATTGTCATTGTATTCATGTTCTTCGGCTATGCCTTTGGTTTGTATGAAGGACGCGGGCAGGGTTACAAAAAACGCAAGACGGAAGAATTTGAAGAAAAGAAAGATAACCCCACGCCTGTCAGCGTAATCAAAGACGATCCTGGGTTGTTGCGTCTAAAGAATGAAAACAATCAACTGCGCCTCGACATGGACGGTCAGCGCGTGGATACATCCGCGCCGCTCGCGCCGGCGCAACGCAAACGATTGATTGACTTATTGACTCTCATACGCCCCATACTTGAAGGAGGACAATCCACTCAAGCCGCGCCCCAACCTGCTCCCGTTTCACCAGCCGTATTCACTTCCATGCCAACGCCTGTTTCACCGCCTGCAATTTCTTCCGCGCCAATTAGACCCGCTGAAAAGGCTTTGGTCACAAACTCGGCGCAGCCCAAAGTTGAACCTGTGCCGGCGCGGATAAGCCTCATACCAAAGAAAAAAACGGAAACTCCTGCCGCGGCTCTTAGCATGGTGCAACAAATAGACGAAATCCTGCAATTGAAATTGGCTGATACTCCGTTGGCGCGTCAGGGAATTAAGATACAAGACGCGCCGGGCGGAGGCGTCATGGTCATGGTGGGACTTAATAAATACGAAGGCGTAGGCGATGTGCCAGACCCTGCCATCAAAGCCGTGTTACAAGCGGCGGTCGCAGAATGGGAAAAGAAATACACGCCGGGGTTATAAAATCAAGACATCCGAGTTCAAGGAACTCGGATGTCTTTGTCTTGAAAATTCCGCGCTGAGCTTACTCCAGGAATTTCATCAGCGCGCTATATGAGATGACATCGTTTATGCTTTCCACGAATTTGATATTTTCAGGTTTTCCACTGGCAAGCGACCCGCGCAGGATAATAGGAGTCAGATCTAAATCTTCCGCGCCTCGATACGTGGACAGCACACAATATTCGGCGCAATAACCGGTCACAATGACGGTGTCCACGCCTAATTTTGCCAATTCTTCAGCCAGAGGCGTTTTGTTAAAGGCATTGCCATAAATCTTGTGGATGTGTAAGTCAGATGGCAGGATGTGAAGCGAATCCGGCAAATCAAAACCGGTTTGACCTGGGACAAGGTTATCGTTCTTGTCAATATGCTGGATACAAATGATCGGCAGTTCCTTCTTTCGGAAGATCGCTATCCCCGCGTTGATGTATTCGATCGCGTTGTTTAGGGATTGAGCGGCGTCTGGAGTAAAGAATAATTTTTGAATATCAATGACGAGCAGGGCAGGTTTCATTTTTGGTTTTTCTCCTTTTATTTTTTTTAAGATTTACGGCGTGGGAGTCACTGTCGGTAGAAAGGCGGGATCGCCTTGCCATGGCAGGAAATTAGCAAAAAGCCTGAGATCGTAGGAACCTTTAATATCGCGGCGCTGTAAGTTGAAAAGATTGCCAATACCCTGATCTACAGTTGGACCTAGTCCCATCGCCGCGATGTACCCTGCATAATGAACATAATCCACTGTTGAAGAATCTAATGCGCCAAAGGGATAGGCAAAGCTAAGAACCGGCACGCCCAATTCGGCTTCCAGTTTTGTGCGCGATTCAACAACTTCATTGCGCTGGCGCTCAGGGTTAAGAGTCAGGTCAATATGATTAAGGCTGTGACTGCCGATCTCCCAGCCAGCCGCGGCTAATTGTTTGACCTGTTCCGGTCTCATATAAATTTGATCTTGAGAATCCATGTAATTACGGACAATATATGTTACGCCTATAAATCCATATTTCTGCATGACTGGAAATGCAGAGTCATATACGCTTTGAGTACCATCGTCAAAAGTTATCAAGATCGGACGCGGCGGCAAGGCAATGCCCTCTTGAATCGCTTGAACCAACATTTGAACAGTAATGGTGGCATAACCCCAATCATAGAGTAGTTTCATCTGCTCCGCAAAATGTTCCGGCGGGACATAATAATCGCTATTGATGGGTGAAATAGCAATCCGATGATATAAAATAATTGGGATGCGAACCAGCTTGGGACCTTGTACCACCCAAGTCGCGGTTGGAATCGGAGACGGTGTAAATGTCGGTGTAATGGTTGGGCGGGGAGTAACGGTGGCAGTTAAGGTCGGCGGTAGAGTCGGGGTGAGAGTCGCTGTGGGAGTTTTGGCGGCAAGAAAAGGTAAATCCATATTCCCACAGCCGGCAGAAATCAAAATCAAAACAAGATAAACAATAAAAGTAAAACGGAAGACTTTCATTAAACCATCCTAAGCAAGAGTTTGAATGTGAACTGAACGATTATAATTCAGCCATTCACATTATGGAAAAACTAATCAAAAACAAAAAGTATTTCGAATGGCTGACTATTCCCGGTCTATTAATTGCCTTTCTTTTGCCGCGCCTGATCGGGCTGGCTGAATTTGCAACGCTCGATGAACCTTACTGGCTGGTCTCCGGTTCCAATTTTTATTACGCGCTGGGTCAACGCGATTTTGGAAACACGGTTTGGGATTATCATCCCGCGGTAACAACGATGTGGATCATCGCATTTGTGTTAATGCTTTATTTTCCCGCCTATCGCGGGCAAGGGCAGGGATATTTTTATCTTTACAAAGAATGGAAGTACGAAGCCTTTCTGCAAGAATACGGCAAACATGCAGTGGATATATTAAGATACAGCAGATTGGTACAAGTAATTTTGCTTGCCATTTTATTTATTCTGTTGTACTGGCTGATGAAAAAAATTCTGGATAAACGATTGACGGTTGCCGCGCTTTTATTCATATCCTTCGACCCGTTCTTTCTTGGACATTCGCGCCTGCTCACGCACGAGGCGCTGCTGTCGCTCTTTTTGCTGGTCTCGCTTACATCTTTGGCAGTGTACTTTTACGCTGACAATAAATTCGGCTATGTCCTGCTTTCTGCGATTGCGGCAAGTCTGGCGCAATTAACAAAATCTTCGGGGATCGTTCTCTTTCCGGTTATTTTCCTGATGTTGATTATAAAAATATGGCAGGAGCGAAAATCTGCGCCGCTCATTAAGACCATTTTTCAACAAGTGAAAATCTTATTAATATGGCTGGCGATTCTGATACTGACTTATTTTGCACTATGGCCCGCCATGTGGATAAAACCGGAAGTGTTATTGCGCGAGGTCTATGGAAACGCCCTGAGTTATGCCTTTAAGGGCGCGCGTCTTTATACTACGCAAAACCTGGATAACATTAACTTTACTCTCAATACGACTGGGATTTGGTTTTATATAGAAGCCATGCTCTGGCGGACAACGCCGTTAATGTGGCTGGGACTGATTGCTTCCTTCTTCGCGATCTTCAAAAAGGATTTCCTTACCAATACCGGCAAACTATATGTAACATTCGTAACGGTCATGGGAATTTTAATGCTCCTGATGTTTGGAGTGTTGCGAGGCAGAGACTCTGCTCATTATGTCCTGCTAACATATCTTGCCTTTGATATTTGCGCGGCGCTGGGACTGCTTGCCCTTTTCGATTGGATCACAAAAAATAAAGCTCATATAAGTAATTTGGTTTTCGCGCTTCTGCTGGCGATCCAATCTTTTTTTGTTTTCGGTTTTTATCCTTATTACTATACTTACTACAGTCCCATTATGGAAGCAAGAAAACCCGGCATACAGAACGGTAATTTTGGATATGGCGAAGGACTCGACCTTGCGGCAAAATATTTGAATCAGAAACCTAATGCGCGCAGCCTGACCGTGTTTGCCTATTGGGGAGATGGATTATTTTCATACTTCTCAAATAGCCGCACCATTATGCTTGTCAACAATTATTACAAGCCCGAGCTAAAAAAAGACCTGCTCGCCGATTTGCACCGTTCAGACTATATTGTTATCTACTATCAACCGCAAAAAAGTTTCAAGCGCGTCATGAACGTGGTCAACGCACTTAAGCCGTATCCCCCCGAACATGTCATCTGGATGAACGGCATTGAATATATTCGAATATACGATATTAAAATTTTGCCAAAAGAGTTTTTTGCCGCGCTGGCAAATCAATAATTATTTTTGACATTAGCGCGTCGTTGTTCGCGATTTGCTTCCGCTGAATTGCAGCGCCACAAATACGCTTGCAAGATAAGCGAAGTAGGCAATCGTTTCGGTCAGGGATGGATTACCGTTATAACCGAACAATGCTATGAGCAATTGTCCTAACATTGACTTTTCATCTATGATCGCATTTAAATCCCAGATATGTTCGATGATGACCGGGATCCAACCGACTTCATTGAATTCATAGATACTACGCGCAACCAAACCTGCCGCGAACAGAATAAGCAGGAAGCCGGTAACTTGAAAAAATCGTCGCAAGTCAAGGCGAACGGTACTTGCGAAAAGCATCCAACCGAGCAATGCCGCGGTGCAAAGACCGAGAATGGATCCAATCAAGGTTTGTTGCGCGCCCGATGAAAATGCGGATGCTGTGAGGAACAGCGCCAACTCAAAACCCTCGCGTGCCACTGCAATAAAGGCTAGCCAGAATAAGGCTTGTTTACCGGCAGCAGTTGCGGCTTTGGTCACGCCCGCCTCTAGATCAGATTTGAGAGCGCGCGATTGTTTATTCATCCAGAAGATCATCCATGTCAAAATACTTGCCGCCAACAACATGGTAAAACCTTCAAAAATTGGCTCGGCTGTGCCCTTCAGTTCAAGTCCAAAACGTGTGAGCAGGATTGCCGCGAGAACGCTGACAATGAACGCGCTCAACGCGCCGAACCAAATGGCGGGAATCAAGTCCGCGCGGTTGATCTTGCGGACAGCGCCTAATACGATGCCGATGATGAGCGCGGCTTCAATTCCTTCGCGCAGGGAAAGCAGATAACCGGATAACAATAAACACCTCCAGATGTGAGCGTGAAATAATAAATCAACCTTATAGCTATTGGAATTGTATCATGTGGTTTTTTGCTTCAACAAGAATCTCCTTCATGTCAAATATACAAAATTGGTTGGCGCTTGTGTTGAGCATCGAAACAAGGCTGCGGGACTCAACGCCTTTTTACAAGTCTACCTCCCTTCGCCTTTAGGAGAGGGGTGATGTCAAGCAGCCACTTTGTTGATTTTGAAGGATTCACAAGCAGTGAAATCCTTCAAAATCAACAGGCACGTCTCGAAATCCACACACGAAAGATTTAGATAAAAAAATAGCAGAGACACTTTAGCGCCTCTGCTATTGACTTAATTATAGTATCGGTGATTTGGCAGTTATGAAATGCCGCGTCCGGCGATACGAGACTCTCGCAGTTCGCTCAGGAATATGCTCAGATCCTGAACTGACTTGGCAGCCATAGCCTGATCGGTAATCTTGCCGTTGGCATCAAATCCGGCGTGCGCTGAGATAATTGCTTCAGCTTTACTCAGGAACAAGCTAAAGATTTGAAGACCGCGCTGAGAATCAGATTTGCCTCGTTCATCAAGGCGTACTGCGACCTTATTGCGGAAGACTACATTATCCAGCATGCGGTCGTAGCGGTTCAAAACATCGCTTTCAACCTTGACGGTAGAAATCTCGGCTTTCCAGCTTTTCTCCAGGTTTGTAGCAGCAGCCTGGGTGGAGGTCGCCGTGGTCGTAGAACCTGCGGCAAAAACATTGGTCGCTGAAAAAGCGGCCAAAGCCAAGGCGAACATAGTGGCGATCATGGTGACCTTACGAACTAAAGATATTTTTGACATAGCAACCTCCTTTTGTTGTTGCTTGCTGTTGAATTACAGCATGCTCATCATATTACCCAAACATTAAAAGTACCATCCCAAACCAATAAGACTTGGATTAGAAATTGTTATTTATCTTTTAATGAAAAAAAAAATTAAGATTTGCTGAGGATGTTTTCGCGGGAGTACGATTAACCGCACTCACATACACGCAATTAACTCGGCTGACTGCGCCGCGCCGGAGGTGAAGTCAAATAAATACATTGTTGATTTTGGGAGGATTCAACCAATAATGGGACTATGAGTCAAAAAAGATGCGGGCTGAAAGGCTCGCATCTTTCCTATCAAATTATCCCTTGCCCACGGCGTCGCGGACTGTGAATCCAAATCATCCAAAATGACGCTCCCCATCAAAATCTTGCGACTACTTAACTCCCTTTTTATGCGGCGTAGTTTTTTCTAGTTTTGCCGCGCGCCGATACGGCGGCATATCAATTACACGGATTTGACATTTCGACGTATCTAATAATTTATTCCACAGGCTTGGATAATTCAACGCGAATGGCTCAGGTTTGAGGGTGGAGGTGATGACAGTAGGCAGTTGCGCGTTAAAACGATAATTTAGAACACTATATAACTTATCCTCTGCCCACATTGAACTTGCCTGACTTTCCTTAACGTCGTCTAATATTAACAACGGCGTGGTGCGAATTTCATGGATGCGGCGGCTAAATGAGACGTCAGAATCCTTGCTAAATGTTTGTCTCAGATAATCCAATAAAGAGGACACATCAACGAGAAGAGCCTGTCCACCCAGAAGAATACGATCATGCCCAATTGCTGACGCCAGATGAGTTTTTCCGCAATAAGATTCGCCTAGAAAAACCAACCAGCCTTTTGGATCTTTCGCAAATTTAATCGCCGCGTTGAATGCCGCATGTAATGTTTTAAGATCGCTTTGCGTAACCGTTTTTCTGGTGATGATTCTTTCTTTTGATCGGTTTCGAAAACCGGACTCTTTTTCCACTGTGACTGTAGTGACAACTTCCTTGCCCAGTTCATCGTCACGGGGTTCAAATCTTTCGAACGTCATGTTTTTCATTTCCGGCAGGGATAACATGGAAATGCCGGGGTTGCTGGTTTCTTCGGGGCGGCGATAATCCGGCGCGCTGATTTTCAAGTATTTGACAAATTCATCATCCTGCAAGCGCGAGCGGATTCGTCCTTCAATTTCATCCAACATTAAGTTTGTAGTAATGACAGTCGGCAATTTATTGATATACCGATAATTGGTAATTTGAAATAATTTTTCCTGCGCCCAACCGGTGGCATTTTGTGTTCCAAAATCATCCAGTATTAATAAGTCTGCATTGCGGATTTCATTAAACCTTTGTTCGAATGTAGTTTCAGGATCGGCAAATGCAAATCGCAGAGAATCCAATAAATCGGGGACAGTGATAAATAATGTGGGGACGCCATGATCCACAGCTTCGTTTGCAATCGCGGCGGCGAGATGAGTCTTTCCGGATCCATATCCGCCTTCCAATAAAATCCAGCAATCTTTTTCGGCGCCTTTGCGTTTATTCGTAAATTCTTTACACACGTCTAACGCGTTGGTCAAACTCTCTTGTTCCAATGGAGTCTTGAACTTTGCTTTTTCATTTCCCGAAACGTTAAAGTTTTCAAAACGCAAATGACTTAGGCGGTCCAAATTACTCAACGCGAACAGACGCGTACGCGCGTGATCGGCAACATCTTTTGTTCTGCAAACGCAGGATTCAAGCCGTCCAAATTTTTCATGTCCCAGCGGAACGTCAAAACGCACATAACCCGCGCCTCCACAGTGCGGACAATTCGGGTCGCCCAGCGTTTTTACCGAACTTTCAATCTCGCTTGAGGAATTCGGAGAATTCGTTATCCGTGTATCTGTCATCATCTTTGACAGCGTTTTTTTGATTTTTTTGTCCATGCGATCCTTCTTCTTTCCAACGCTTTAAAATTGCCTCGACATATTTCCAATTACGTTTATTATTTTTTACCGCAATGATAAACGCTTCCTCAAACCATTCAGGCGAATAATTCTCTTCAGCTTCCTTCAACGCGTCCGCAATCAACGGCGTAAGCGGACCGATATTTTCTTCATATAATTTAAATACATTTGGACGTTCAATAAATAGCGTTGATAAAATCCTGGCGGATTCCCGCCATTGACCTTTCGCGAACGCTTCTGCCGCCGCGCGCCCTCTTGGCGAATTCAGGAAGTAGAACTCATCCGATTCATGCCGCGACTTTATCAGGCTCCCGCGCTTTTCGGCTTTATCCAATCCCAAAGCGACCTCGTCCGCCGTAATGCCCAAGTCTTTGATGTCGAAATCCGTTTTACACAGCGCGCGGAATTTTCCTTCAAGCTGTTCAAAGCGCCATAAAGCATAAAGCGTCACCTTCAACTCATCCGCGTCTGTGATCTCGTTCAGCAATTGCCGAAAGAACGCGTCAGGGATTTGTGTGAAGGTTTCGGAGTTAGTAAAACCGCGGAATGTGTTCATTGTTTTTACGGATTACGCGTCACGTAATTTTTGTTATCTCTCGTTTGGCTTATACAGCTTCGTCGCCGCGTTCTCGAATTTCGCCAGCGCGCTGCGGAATATTAATTCCACACTGCCAACAGGACCGTTACGATGTTTCGCGATGATGATCTCAGCCACGTTTTGTTTATCCGTTTCCTTTTCATATTGGTCGGGACGATAGATGAACATCACAATATCGGCATCCTGTTCCAACGATCCAGATTCTCTCAAATCGGAAAGCACAGGACGTTTATCCGAGCGTTGTTCCACGGCGCGGCTCAACTGCGCGGCGGCAAGTACAGGCACGTTTAATTCACGCGCCAATACTTTCAGGTTTCGTGAAATATAGGAAACTTCCTGCACGCGGTTATCTGTGCGCGAATCACCGCCCATCAATTGCAGATAATCTATGATTACCAGATCAATGCCAAATTCCATGTGCAGGCGGCGGCATTTGGTGCGTAACTGCAAGGGCGTAATGGCAGGCGTATCGTCGAGATAAATATGCGTATCTGAAAAAACTTCAATGGCATGAGTGAACAAAGGCCATTCGTCCTCGCGCAGCTTTCCGTTGCGAAGACGCTGCGAGTCAATGCCTGTTTCCTGCGCGATCAAACGCTGTATCACTTGTTCGTTGGACATTTCCAAAGAAAAAATGCCGACATGTTTTTTGTGAGTCAATCCGGCATTCTTCGCAATCGAAAGCAGAAAGCCTGTTTTACCCTGACCGGGACGACCCGCGATAATGAGAAAGTCTGATGGCTGTAATCCGCCCAATATTTTATCGAGATCAACAAAGCCGGTCGGCACGCCGTAAATCTCATCGTCGCGTTTGGCGAGGTCGTCAATTCGGTCGTAGTAATCGCTCAATACGGCGGAGATCGGTTGAAGGTCGTGTTTGAGTCGGCGTTCGCTGACGTTGAACACAGCCTTCTCAGCCTCATCCATCACATGGTCAACGGTTGAATCTTCATTGTATGCAATCGAAGCGATCTTGTTAGCCGCGTCGATCATCTTGCGGCGGATGGAATGTCCCTCGACGATGCGTCCGTATGATTCCGCATTAAGCGAAGACGGCACTTGATTAACAAGCGATGTGAGATACGCAGGTCCGCCAATTTCAGCCAGTTGATTCTTGCGGTCCAATTCTTCCGAAAGCGTTAACATGTCAACAGGAATGCGTTGCTCATGTAAACTTGCAAACGCTTCCCAGATCCATTTATGGCGGTGAATATAAAAATCATCCGCGGCGAGAAATTGCGCCACGTCATAATACGCTTCGGGATTAATGAGAACCGCCCCTACGACGGCTTCTTCGGCTTCTCGGCTGTGCGGAATGCTTGGCGTTGAGGCGGCGTGTTCTTCAGGAGGCAGGAAATCGGTCATATTTTTTTCGGCTTGGCTGGTTTATCTGGCGAGTCCGGATTATCGTCTTCCGGTTTATCTTTATCATCGAGTTTATCGAGGTCCAACTTACCGAGGAAATCTTCAAAGATGGATAAACGTTCGCTTCCTTCTTCGGACAACGGAACTGGCGCGAGTCTCGACGGCTGGATACCACCATCAGGTATATCCTGCTCAGGCGTGATGCCTGCGGCTGACATTACACTTGGATGGACGAGAATGGGGACATGCGCGCGCACTGCCAGCGCGACCGCATCGGATGGACGCGAATCGACATGTATTTCTTTTCCATCCACTTCGGCGATAATATCCCCGTAATAAATATCATCTTGTAATTTGACGATCTCAACGCGTTTGATGCGGGCATGAAATGCGCCAAATACATTCTTGAGCAGGTCATGCGTCAACGGGCGCACCATTTCCACTTCCTGTAAAGCAACTGTAATCGCTTCCGCTTCATAAGGTCCAACCCAAATGGTAAGATAACGCTCTGCATCAATTTGTTTGAGGACGACCACGCGTTGCGGCGTCATCAAGTGTACGCGTACGCTATCTATTTGAACTTCGATCATATTAGGCATGTGCAACTCCACGGCTATTTTAGCATACTCAATCGGGAATGTCATGGCTTTACCAAAGTCACTTGACAGGATAGAAAAAACAGATCCTTCTCGGTAGAATTGCAAGTAGTCGCAAGCAATAAGCCGAGGAGGATCTGAGATGAATTGTAGCATAGGGAAAATAGAACG
>Ga0315268_10000336_pt1 | contig 54949 bp, 38 predicted proteins | sample C1_top_MG_FD_204535 | JGI IMG/M metagenome (GOLD analysis project Ga0315268, IMG submission 204535) | Sediment microbial communities from Yellowstone Lake, YNP, Wyoming, USA - C1_top | ecosystem: Environmental > Aquatic > Freshwater > Lake > Sediment | place: USA: Wyoming | collected 2017-08-01 | reverse complement strand
GGTCTGGTCTTGCAGTTCTTCATCGCCGAGGACGAGCCTCTTCATCCATTGGACACCCCACAAAAGCGGAAAAGACTTTTCGGAAATGACAAAGGCTGATCCTGGGCGCTGAACATTACCTGAAGTAAGCAAGGACGAAGTAGACAAGGGCCTTGCTACCTGCTACTTGCTACCTGCTACCTGCTACTTGCTACTTCCTTGTCTACTTGTTTACTTGTCTCCTTGTCTACCCTTGTGCTTATGCGCTTGACATAAAGGAGACCACCATGACCATCCCCCGCAACGTCCTCGTCGCCCAATCCGGCGGGCCGTCGCCGGTGATCAACAACTCCCTACGCGGCATCATCGAGACCTGCCGGGCGCTGCCGGAGCACTTCGGCACGGTGTACGGCGGCCTGCACGGCATTGAGGGCATCCTGCAGGAAGAGCTGCTCGACCTCTCGGCGCAGGACCCGCAGGAGATCGCCCTGCTGCGCACCACCCCCGCCGCCGGCGGCGTGGGCACCTGTCGCTACAAGCTCAAGGCCGCGCAGAGCGCAGACTTTGCGCGCGTCATCGCCGTATTCCAGGCCCACAACATCGGCTACTTCTTCTATATTGGCGGGAACGACAGCATGGACACGGCGCATAAGATCGGCCGGCTGGCCCAGGAGCGTGGCCTGGAGCTGGTGGCCACCGGCGTGCCCAAGACCATTGACAACGACGTGGGCGACAGCGAGTTCCAGCTCATTGACCACACCCCTGGCTACGGCTCCGTGGCCCGCTACTGGGCGCTCAACATCCAGAACGCCAATCAGGAGAATGAAGGTTCCTGGCCCGCCGACCCCGTGCTGGTCATCCAGGCCATGGGGCGACGCATCGGCTTCATCCCCGCTGCCGCCCGCCTGGCCGACCCAGAGCGCGAGCTGCCCCTGCAAATCTACCTGGCGGAGTCCGGCCTGACCCTGGACGATCTGGCCGACCGTGTGAACGATCAGTTGGCGCGCACAAATCGCGTCCTTGTGGTGATCAGCGAGGGTTTCCAAGTCGGCGACATCGGCGAACGGCGAGACGCCTTCGGCCACGTGCAGTTCTCGGCCAGCGAACTGACCGTGGCTCAGATCGTGGTCAACTACCTGAACCAGGTGGGCCTGCGGGCGCGTGGCGCGGCGCGGGCCAACGTCCCCGGCACCGATCAGCGGCATAACATCATCTACGCCTCCACCGTAGACCTGGAGGAGGCCTACCAGGTGGGGCAGAAGGCCGTACACGTGGCCCTGGCGGACGGCTCTGGCTACATGGCCACCATCCTGCGTGAGCCCGGGCCCCTCTACCGCGTGCGCTACGACAAGGTGCCCCTGGAGTTGGTAGCTAACTCGGAGCGAGCTTTCCCGCCCGCCTGGATCGCCCCCAGCCGCCTGGACGTCACCGACGACTTCGTGCGCTACGCCCGCCCGCTCATCGGCGAGGACTGGCCCAGCGTGCCTTTGGTGGACGGGCGCCAGCGCTTCGCCCGATTGAAGCCCATCTTCGCCGAGAAGAAGCTGCCGCCTTACGTGCCCCAGGCTTATCGGTGATCGGTGATCGGTGATCAGGGAATCAGTGATCAGGAAATCAGGGCTCTCCTGATTCCCTGATTTCCTGATTCCCTGACTCCACACATGGAGGATTAGATTGTTCGAAAGTCTTTCCGAGCGTTTGCAGGGCATCTTCAAGAAGCTGCGCGGCAAGGGCGTGCTCACGGAGAAGGACGTGGACGAGGCCCTGCGCGAGGTGCGCCTGGCCCTGCTGGAGGCTGACGTCAACTTCCGCGTGGTCAAGGAATTCCTCGGCCGCGTGCGGGAGCGCGCCGTCGGCGTGGAGGTGCGGCAGAGCCTAACCCCGGCCCAGCAGGTCATCAAAATCGTCAACGAGGAGCTGATCGCCACCCTGGGTGGCGGCCAGGCCAAGATCAACCTGGATGGCCAGCCGGCGGTGGTCATGCTGGTGGGCCTGCAAGGTTCCGGCAAGACCACCACCGCCGCCAAACTGGCCCTGCAACTGAAGAAGCAAGGCCAACGCCCGCTCCTGGTCGCCGCCGACCTGAAGCGCCCCGCCGCCGTTGACCAGATCGTCACCCTGGGCCGCCAGCTCGACATCCCCGTGTACAGCGAAGGGACGAAGACACCGGCGCCAGTCGTCTGCCGCAACGCCGTCAAGCGGGCGAAGGAGCTGGCGGCCAGCGTGGTCCTCCTGGACACCGCCGGTCGCCTGCACATTGACGAGGAGATGATGGGCGAGCTGGAGCAGGTGAAGCGTCAGGTGTCGCCCGGCGAGGTGCTGCTGGTGGTGGACGCCATGACCGGCCAGGATGCCGTGCGCGTGGCCGAGGAGTTCCATCGGCGCGTGGGGCTGACGGGCCTCATTCTGACCAAAGTGGACGGCGACGCCCGCGGCGGGGCGGCGCTCTCTATCCGCTCGGTCACCGGCGTGCCTATCAAGTTCCTCGGCGTGGGGGAGAAGACGGACGCCATCGAGCCGTTCTACCCTGATCGCCTGGCCTCGCGCATCCTGGGCATGGGGGACATGCTCTCCCTGATCGAGAAGGCCGAGGCGGCCTTCGACGAAAAGCAGGCTAAGCTGCTGGAGGAGAAGCTACGCCAGGCTACTTTCGACCTGGAGGATTTCCTGGAGCAGCTCCAGCAGGTGAAGAAGATGGGGCCGGTGAGCCAGATTCTAGAGATGGTGCCGGGGTTCGGCAACGTGGCCAAGATGCCCGGCTTCGACCAGGCCTTGAGCGATAAGCAGCTCAAGCACGTGGAAGCCATCATCCGCTCCATGACGCCAGAGGAGCGACAGAACCCGCACATTCTGGACGGCAGTCGCAAGCGCCGCATCGCCCGGGGCAGCGGGACGACGCCCCAGCAGGTCAATCAGCTTATCAACCAGTTCCGCCAGATGCAAAAAATGATGAAGCAGATGGCTTCCGGCCGGGTCAGCGGGCCGCTGGCGGGGTTCTTGCGGTGACGGGAATCAGGGAACCAGGAAATCAGTAATCAGGTAAGCCCTGATTCCCCGATTCCCTGATCACTGATTCCCTGCGCACACAAAAACGGCGTCGCCTGAACTCAGGCGACGCCGTTAGCTCTTCTGGTCTCCCCCCAGGGAATCGAACCCTGATCAACGGATTAAAAGTCCGCTGCTCTACCATTGAGCTAGGGGGAGGAGTTGCACCAGGCGCATTATACCATGACGGCGCAACGCAGGTCAAGGTCGGTAGAATCTGACCAGAAACTTGTCAGCAAACAGTCAGGCAATTGTCCAGCAGAGCGGAACGTGATGCGCTATACTGCCAACCGTAAACTGCACAAACCGGAGGTGCTATCATGACCCGCAACTTCCGCTGGTGGCCTGGCGTGTTTCTTGTGGCGATCGGGTTGGCGGTTGCTATTCTGGTCGCCCTGCCCTGGTCGGCGACTCCAGGCCCGGCCGGCGGCGAGCAGCGAGCCGCCATGAGCCCGCCAGCCGTTGCCGCCTCCAGCCTCGCCGCCGATGACACACCGACCCCCACGCCCACCGTGGAGGGTCCTACCGCCACGCCAACAGCCACAGCAACCCCGACGCCTACGCCCACTCTGGAAATTCCTACCCCCACCGCCACAGCGACGGTAACGCCGACCCAGGCCCTGGCCTACTTACCAGTCCTCATGCACAACTACCCCCCAACACCAACACCACCAGTGCCGGTCTACGGCATGCACCTGGAGGATTTCCTCACCGACAATCAAACCGTCCAGTACGCCCAGACCGCCGGCATGCGCTGGATGCACACGCGCCTCAAGTGGGCCGACGTGGAACCGGCGAACACCACGCCAGAATACTACCACTGGGCGGACTACGATACTCGCCTGCAGGCCGCTGGTAATGCTGGCTTCAAAAACATCGCCATCCTGCTCTACAATCCCTCCTGGGCGGCCACACTGCCCGGCGGCAACATTGACAAAGTGCCCCTGAGCGAGTTCACGGAGTTCGTGGCGGCGACGGTCAGCCGCTACAAGGACCCGCCCTACAACGTCAAGTACTGGGAGATCTATAACGAGCCGGACAACACCTGGCTGAAATATGCCCAACTTGACTGGTGGGGCAACTGGGGCCACGATGCGGCCGGCTACTTGCAGATTTTGCAGGCCGCCTATACCACGATCAAGTCTATTGACCCACAGGCCCAGGTGCTCCTCGGCGGCCTGGCCTACGATTGGTTCACGGATGACACTCCCCCCGGGCCCTTCGCCCGCAGCTTCCTGGCCGACGTGCTGGCCCTGGGCGGCGGCGATTACTTTGATATCCTGAGCTTTCATTACTACCCGTGCTTCCGCTGGCGCTGGGATCCCCAGGGCCCCGGGCTGCGCGGCAAGGCCCACGAACTGCGGGAAATCATGCGCGCCCACGGCGTGGTCAAGCCACTGGTGGTCACGGAGACCGGCTGGCCTTATGATTCCATGCACTGGAACATCCCTGACCCAGAGCACGTGCTGCAGCCCCGCTTCGTCGCCAAGCCGTACATTGAGGCCCTCATGATGGGCGACATGCCCTTCGTCATCTGGTTCCCCTTCCGCGACCACGATCCGGGGTACACTAACGGGTTCATGGACTACTATGGCAACTTGCGGCAAGCTTACCAGGCGCTGCTGACGCTGACCGATCAGTTGGCGGACATGGGTTACGAACGGCTCCTGCTCCCCGCCGAGGGCGCGGCCGCCGACGTGGAAGGCTATCTCTTCACCGGCGTAGGCGGCCAACCCAAGCTTTACACCGTCTGGACGCTGACCGACACCCCGCGCCCGGTGAGCATCCCGGCGCAGGCAGTCCAGAAGACCGACCATCTGGGCGCCACTACCACCCTCAGCGGTGTAAATGGCTACGTTAGCCTCACCGTCGGTCCAGACCCTGTCTTCCTGAAGGTGGTCCAGTAAGACCAGTAGGGGCGACCCTGGTGGTCGCCCCCATCTGAACAACCAAGATAGCCCTTACAGGGGCAACCACGAGGGTCGCCCCTACAAGGGCAACCACGAGGGTTGCCTCTACAAGGGCAACCACGAGGGTTGCCTCTACAGGGGCAACCACGAGGGTCGCCTCTACAGGGCCCAGGTGGGGTTTTCCAGCAGGCGGCGCAGTGTCTGCAGGAACTGGGCCGCCGGGGCACCATCCTGCACCCGGTGGTCGAAGGTGAGGCTCAAGTGCATGGTCAGCCGGGGCACTACCTGGCCATCACGCACCACCGCCCGCTCGGCCACCTGGCCCACGCCCAGGATGGCCGCCTCCGGCGGGTTGAGGAGCGGCGTGAAATGATCCACGCCGTAAGGGCCCAGGTTGGTGATCGAGAACGTGCCCCGCGCCAACTCGTCTGGGGTTAGCTTGCCGGCACGGGCCCGCTCTACCAGGTCGCGCCGCAGGGCGGCAATCTCGGCCAGCGATTGGCGGTCGGCTGCGGGCACCGAGGGCACTACCAGCCCGTTGGGGACGGCCACGGCCAGGCCCACGTTGATGACCTGGAACAACTTGACGGCGTCACCGTCAAAGCTGGCGTTCAGAAGTGGGTGCTGCTGCAGCGCCAGGGCCACGGCCTTGATCAGCAAATCGGTGTAGGTGACCTCCAGGGCGGCCGCCGCCAGACGCTGCTTGGCCTCAGCCAGGGCGGTGGCGTCCACCTCCACGATGAGGGTGGCCGTGGGCACCCGCTGCACCTCAGTGACCCGTTGCGCCGTAAGGCTCTGGATGGCCGTCAGGGGCTCGCGGCGGAAGGGGCGGGGCTCGGCGGGCGGGGCAGGCGCGGCGGCAGCCAGGGCTGCCAGGTAGCGTTCCACGTCCTCGGCGGTGATGCGCCCGCCGGGGCCGCTACCGGGCACCTGGGCCAGGTCTACACCGCGCTCGGCGGCCAGGCGCCTGGCCAGGGGGCTGGCCCGCACGCCCTCGCCAGCCACGGCTGCCGGCTGCGGTGGTGGGGCGACGGGCGGCGGGGCAGCGGCAGGTGGTGCGACGGCTATGGCCGGTATCTCCGGCAAGACGTCCTCTGGGGCGGCGAGGAAGGCCACCACACGGCCCACCGGCACCACGGTGCCTTCCGGCACCAGGATGCGCCGCAGCACGCCATCGCCTCTGGCTGCCACCTCCACCACGGCCTTGTCCGTGGCTACTTCAAAGAGCGCCTCTCCGGCGCGCACCACGTCCCCCTCGTGGCGCAGCCACTTCTGGATGCGCCCCTCCGTCATCACCAGCCCCATTTTGGGCAGGATTACTTCGATGACCATTGTTCTTTTACTCCACGCCTAAACCTTGCAAAACCTTGCGAAGGTTCGGAACCTTCGCAAGGTTCGCCAGGTCTACTCCCGCCCCAGCAACTGCTTGACCGTGGCCACGATCTGCTCCTCGCTAGGATACATCGCCTCCTCCAGCAGCGGGCTGAAGGGGATAGGGCAGTCGCGGCCGGCCAGGCGCTCGATGGGGGCATCCAGGTAGTCAAAAGCCTCTTTAGCCACGCGGGCGGCGATCTCGGCGCCGAGGCCGCCGGTGAGTGCACCCTCCTCGACGGTGAGCAGCCGCTTGGTCTTGCGCACGGAGGCCAAAATCGTTTCCATGTCCAGCGGCACGAGGGTGCGGGGATCCACGACCTCGACGCTGATGTCCTCGGCGGCCAGCGTCTCGGCGGCGCTGAGGGCGCGCGGCACCATCGCCATGAAGGCCACAATCGTCACGTCCGTGCCGGGGCGCTTGACGTCGGCCACACCCAGGGGAATGGTATACTCGCCTACGGGCAACTCGCCGCCCTCGAAGTACAGGGCCTTGTGCTCGAAGAAGATCACCGGATTATCGTCCCGGATGGCGGTCTTGAGCAGCCCCTTCATGTCGGCCGGGGTGGACGGGGCCACCACCTTCAGGCCGGGGATGTGCCAGAAAAGCGCCTCCAGGCTCTGGGAGTGTTGCGCCCCGGCGGAGAGCCCGGCCCCGCCCGGCACGCGAATCACCAGCGGCACCGTGACCTGGCCGCCGGTCATGTAGCGCAGCTTGGCCGCTGAGTTGACGATGGGATCCATACAGCACAGCAGGAAGTCTTCAAACATGATCTCCGCCACGGGCCGCATCCCGGTGAGGGCCGCCCCCACGGCGCAGCCGATGATGGCGTTCTCGCTGATGGGGGTGTTGCGCACCCGCTCCGGGCCGAACTCCTCGTACAGCTCATTGCACACGCCGAAGATGGCCTGGCGCAGGTCCTCGCCCAGCAGGAAGACGCGGGGGTCGCGGCTCAGCTCCTCGGCCAGGGCTTCCCGCAGGGCGACCTGGGCGGTGGTGAGCACCGTCTCGCTGGGGAGAGGCTGCGGGGGCGCCGACGGCGGCTCCGGGGCGAAGGTATCTCGACAGACCTCGGCGGGGTCGGGGTAGGGGCTGGCAGCGGCGAAGGCCACGGCCTCCTCGATCTCGGCCTGCACCTCCTCGTCCATGCGGGCTACGGCGGCTTCATCGAGCAGGCCACGGGCGAGCAGGTAGGCGCGCAATCGTGGAATGGGATCTTTGGCCTTCCAGGCGGCCACCTCTTCCCGGGTGCGATAAGTCTCCGGGTCGCCCACATAGTGGCCATGCCAGCGGTAGGTTTTGCCCTCGATGAGGGTCGGCCCATGGCCAGCCCGCGCCCGGCCGACGGCCTCCCACACGGCCTGGTGCACGGCCAGCACGTCGTTGCCGTCCACCACCACGCCGGGCATGGCGTAGCTGGCGGCGCGCTCGGCGATGTCCTTGATGGGCTGGTGCTCCGCCTGGGGGGTAGCCTCGCCGTAGAGGTTGTTCTCGCAGACGAAGATCACGGGGAGCTTCCAGAGGGCGGCCAGGTTCAGGCCCTCGTGGAACATGCCCTGGTTAGAAGCGCCATCGCCGAAGAAGCAGACCGTCACCTGATCCGTGCCCCGCAGCACGGCGGACAGGGCCGCCCCCGGCGCCAGGACGATGCCTGCCCCCACGATGCCCATAGACCCCAGGTTGCCGACGCCGAAGTCGGTGATGTGCAGGCAGCCGCCACGCCCGTGGCAATCGCCGGTCTCCCGGGCGAAGAGCTCGGCCATCATGCGCGCCGGGCTGCCGCCCTTGGCCAGGTTGTGCCCATGCCCCCGATAGGTAGAGACGATGTAATCGTCCGGGCGCAGGGCGGCGCAGGTGCCGGCGGCCATGGCCTCCTGGCCGGTGGAGAGGTGAACCATGCCGGGGATGTTGCCGGCTTCGAACTCGACGGCCACCCGCTCCTCGAAGTGGCGGATTTGTAGCATTTTGCGGTACATCCAGAGTAGCTTGTCGTCTGGAATGTTCATGGCGCGCTCCTCCTGAATCTCAGACCTGACAGGTCTTGGAGACCTGTCAGGTCTGGGCATTACTCCGGTAGGCCCTTCTTTTTGAGGTAGTCCTTGTACAACCGGATGGACGGGGGCATCAGCGGCGTGAGCTTCATGATGCCGGCCACGTTGCCCTCAGTCTTGACCTTGCGGGCGCTGAAGGCAATCATGATGTTGAGCTTGCCCGTGTACAGGCGATGGAAGGTATCGCTGGTCAGCTTGAGGGCCGCCCCAGGGTTGCTGGGGTAGCCTTTGCTCATGACCACGTCCTTGCCGCTGGTGCAATCCAGGGTGTAACCCAGGTCCAGGTCTTCGATCTTGACGCCCACCACCAGGCCCAGTTGCCGCCAGGCATCGAACATAGCGGGCACCGTCTTGGTGCTCAGGAAGAACTCGAACAGGAAATTGTCTGCCTGAGCGCGATCTGTGTAGGGGAATGGCATGGCAAAACCTCCTCGTTATATTATGGCCCGGCCTCCACGCCAGGCCTTCAGCACCGGGCAACCACCAGGGTTGCCCCTACCGGCTGTTGTCAATTCCGCCGAAATGCGCTATAATGGTAGGCGATACGAGAACAGGAGGTTAGCGATGAGCAGTAACGCCGTACTGGCCCAGAGAATCTATGAGCAAATCCAGGAACTCCCGGAGGAGAGTTTGCTGGAGCTAAGCAAATACCTGGAATTTCTGCGCTTCAAGGCCCGCAAGCCCAAGGCCAAGCCCGCGCCCAAGGAGCAACAAACTCCTCCACTACGCATTGTCAAACTGGGCGGGATCCTGAAAGGATACGACTTTTCTCCAGAATTGCTGGCTGAAGCGCGGAAAGAGATGTGGAGAAAATTCGAGGTTGAGCAACCGTGAAACTCTATGTCACTGACACCCAGTGTATCCTATGGCACCTGGCTGACGATCGCCGTTTACCCAGGGTTGCCAGGGCAGCGTTCCAAGCAGCCGAGGAAGGTCGCGCCCAAATTCTGGTGCCCAGCATTGCTCTGGTTGAGGCGATTTTCTTACTCCAAAGACAACGCGTTTCTCAGACGACCGTCTCCAAACTGATAGCACTAACAGAAGAACCAGATGCCAGCATTCGTGTCGTGCCGTTGGATATGGCCGTGGTCCGCGTCGTAGGCGACTTTGGTCCGGCAGCAATACCTGAAATGCCAGATCGCATTATCGCCGCCACAGCCCGTGCTCTGGATGTCCCGTTGCTCACCACCGATCCGACCATCGCTGAAAGCAAGCTGGTGAAAGTGTTAGAGTAAGTCAACAAACATCGGTCATTGCTGGGGCCGTGGGTGGGGACGCTCACGGCCCTCTTCGCGCCCCCGCCCCATCCTACCCATCCAGAAGGTTCTCCTCCTCCGGCGCGGCCCGACCGGCGCGCCAGGCACTAAGTCGCCGGGCGATTTGCCGCTCGTAGCCCAGTTCGCCGGGCTGGTACCAGTGCCGGCCTGCCAGCTCGTCGGGCAGGTATTGCTGCGCTACCCAGTGGCCAGGGTACTCGTGCGGGTACTTGTAGCCCTTGCCGTGGCCCAGGCGGGCGGCACCGCGATAGGAGGCGTCCCGCAGGTGCAGGGGCACGGTGACCTTGCCGTGCTCCTCTACCTCGGCCAGGGCCCGGAAATAGGCCCCACAGGAGTTGGACTTGGGCGCCGTGGCCAGGTACAGCGTGGCCTCCGCCAGGTGGTACTGCGCCTCCGGCAGCCCCACCCACTCCAGAGCCTGGGCGCAGGCATTGGCCACCACGATGCCCATGGGATCGGCCAGGCCGATGTCCTCAGCAGCCAGGATGAGCAGGCGGCGCATGATGAACTCGGGATCCTCGCCGGCGTAGATCATCTTGGCCAGCCAGTAGAGGGCGGCGTCGGGGTCGGAGCCGCGCACGGACTTGATGAAGGCCGAGATCGTATCGTAGTGCTGGTCGCCTTCCTGGTCGTAGAGGATGGCGCGACGCTGCAGGGCCTCCTCAGCCAAGGGGCGGGTGATGTTGATGGTGCCGTCAGCACCCGGCGAGGTGGTCGTCACGGCCAACTCCAGGGCGTTGAGGGCCACGCGGGCATCGCCGCCGGCAATCGCCACGATGAGCTGCCGGGCATCGTCGTCCAGACGGATGGGCAGGTTGCCGTAGCCGCGCTCGGCATCGGCCAGGGCGTGGTCAATGATCTTTTCCACATCGGCGTCGCTCAGTGGCTTGAGGGCGAAGATGCGAGAACGGGAGACCAGGGCGGGAATGACTTCAAAGAAGGGATTTTCCGTGGTGCTGCCGATGAGAATGACGGTGCCGTCCTCCACGTGCGGCAGCAGGGCATCCTGCTGAGCCTTGTTGAAGCGATGGATCTCGTCTACGAGCAGGATGGTGCGCTGGTTGTACATGCCCCGCCGCTGCTTGGCCTCGTCAATCAGGCGGCGCAGGTCGGCTACGCCGGCGGTGACGGCGCTGATGCGGGCAAAGTACGACTTGGTGCTGTTGGCGATGATCTGCGCCAGGGTGGTCTTGCCCGTGCCCGGCGGCCCCCAGAGGATGATGGACGAGGAGAGCGTGTCCGTTTCGATGGCCCGGCGCAGCAAACGTCCCGGCCCCACGATGTCCTCCTGCCCCACGAACTCGCTGAAGTTGCGCGGCCGCATACGCAAGGCCAGCGGTGCCTCTTTGGCGATTTGTTCCTCACGCTGATAATCAAACAGGTTCATCTTTAACCTCACGCCTTCAATTGTAGCAGCCCGCTGGTTTTCTGTCAACTGCGCCTGGCCCGCCAGCGCCGTTGCAGGGCAGCTTTCAGCCGCTGCCAGTGCTGCCGGGCCGGGCTGGCCTGCTGCGGCCCGATGTCGTGGCGGCTGTAGCGCGCCTCCAAGAAGGCCGCAGTGAGCGGCCAGAGATCGTCCTGGACCTCCGGTAATCGCGCCTGGAGGTCCTGGCTGTACTCCTGGGGCGTCTGGCCCGGCGCCCGGCGATAGCCCAGTCGCCCGGCCCGCTCCAGGATGGACAGGTAGAAGTAAACGATCAACTCGCGTGGCCCCAGTCGCCGCAGGGAGAGCCAGCGGGGACGCGGCTGCGTCGCCCCAGATCGCAGCCCCAGGCGGGTGGCCACTGCACTGGTGGCGGCGCGCACGGCGCGGCGTGTCGCACCGCTTAAATATCGCCACAGGCTGAGCAGCGCCTGTCCCCAGGCGCGCAGCCGGGCGAAGAGGCTGCCGGCAGCCCATTGCCCCAGCCGCCCCTGGCGATGCGTGAGCAAGGCATAGACAGAATAGCCGACGATCCCCAGGACGAACACCCAGAAGAGCAGCGATTTGACCACCTCCAACCCGGCCGGCACCGTCCAGGCTTGGGCGTCGGGCAAGAAGGGTTGCGGCGGGGACGCCGGTGGCGGCGTTGGCGGTGTCTGCCGGAACAGGGAGAGGAGCGGCGACAACAAGAGGGCAAACAGCAGGAAAAGTAGCTGCAGGAAGAAAGAGGCGACGAACATCAAGATGCCCAGCAGAGTCAAAACTACGTCGGCCAGGCTCAGGGAATAGGCCGTGGGCAGGAGCAGGGCCAGGAAGAGCACCAGGAGCAGGAAGCCCCCCACCACGGGTGCCCAGCGTCGTTGCACCAGTGGCGATACCTCTGTCTCCTCCACCTGCCACAGCGTGCGCAGGCGGGTGAGCTGCCCGTGGCTCAGCAGCAGCAGGCCGCAGAGGAAGTACAGCAGGACGTTCAGGTAGACGGCGGTAAGGGTGGGCCGCCGAAAGGTGACCAGTTCCAGCAGCGCCGGCGCAGAGAGCAGTTGTCGCACGCCAATGGCCGCCAGGGCCGAGCAGAACAGCAGGATCACCCCGCCCAAAAGAAAGCGCCCGGCCAGACGCTTGAGCGGCGTGGTGTGATCTACCTGGCGCCCCCCGCCGGTGAGCCACAGGTAGTAGGCGGGCGAGTCGGTGGGGGGTGGCAGTTCGCCGCGTTGCAGGCGCAGGCGATTGAGGTCCTGCGTACTGGCGAAGCTCACGGCCCACACCAGAACGAGGAGCAGGCTACTGGCGACGAAGGCCCCATCGAAAAAGCTGAGTGGCGCCCGCCACCATTGCCCGACGTCGGCCGCAAGGCGAGCGAAGCCCAGGTTGACATAAGGGGACAGGCGGGCCAGCAGGATGACGGGCAGCAGGAGCACCAACCATTCCTTGGGCAGGATCGTCCCGGAGGACAGGCGGCGGGAGTAGAGGTAGCTGGCCAGTGCCGTGACCGCCGCCAGGGGCAACAGCAGGCCGGTATCCCAGGTGGGCAGCAAGGCCAGCCCCAGGCTGATGAGGCCGGTCAGGAAGAAGAGGATGGTGGCGATGAGGAGGACGGGCGGCAGGAAACCCTCGGCGCGGTTTAGCGGGGCCACCTCTCGCTCCGCGGCGAACTGCGGCAGGGAGAACAGATCGCGCAGCAGCCCGCTCCAGCCCGCCAGCCGGGGTTGGGCACGGCGCGGGGCCTCGGTCGGCTCCATGGGCGCTGCTGTCTCCGGGGCCGGGGGCGGCGTCGCCGCCTGCAACCGCTCCCGCCACTGGCGGCTGAAGGGGGCAGGTGATTTGGTTGCGGGTCCAAGCTTCTCACCTGGGTGGTGGCCTTCGTTCATCGTTCTATGCTCAGTGGATCACGAATCTGGCTCGTAGAAGTAGGGCGAGGCATTCTTCAGAAGTAACCGTTCAGATGGGTGTCAATTTTACCGCCGAGAACGCTGAGAACGCAGAGGAATTGAAGAAAAACCAGCGCCAAGCCCCTTTCGCGGGTTTGTAAAGTGTTCAACATGTTAGCGAACACCACAAAAATCCGAAAATTTGCTCATCTCGGCGGCCTCAGCGACCTCTGCGGTGAAAAATCCATGACCAACTGAACGGTTACCTTCAGAATAGCGGGCGTTAGTCCCATAATGCCGGCGCAACGCGGATACAGGGAAGTTGAAACAACCTCGCAGGAATGCCTCTGAAGCGCCATCATGCCTTACCTCCCGAAACGGCGGGCATGATGGCGCTTCATCGCCCCTACAAACCAAAAATGCCCTTTGCTCTATGCTCTATGTTCTTTGCTCTATGTTCTTTGCTCTATGCTCTTTGCTCTATGCTCTTCTTCCCCGCCAGATGTCCATGTCCTCTTCCCGCCAGACACCGTAGGCGGCGAATCCCAGGCTACGGGCGCGCTGTTGCAAGACACTCGTGCGGGCCAGGCGGTCCACGACGATCAGGACAACGCGGAAACCGGCGCGGCGCAGGATCGTCAGGGTGTCCAGGAGGGGAGTCGTCTCCTGCGGTGTGATGGCGATGACCGTGGCCCCCCAGGGGAGGCGCAGGCGGATGGTGCGTAGTAATTCCGGAAAGGCCAGGCCCTCGGCCACCTGGGCGCGGGCCAGAGCGCCCAGCAGTTGCAGCAGGTGCTCTCGCCCGTAGCGCGGCAGCAGGGCGACGGACAGGCCCGCCTCAGGCGCTTGGCCAGCCAGGGGATCGGCGCCATTGGTGAACAGCCCCACCGCCTGGTGCTGGCCGCTGAGGTGGCTGGCCAGGGACGCCGCCACAACGATGGCCAGCTCGCTGGTGTAGTCCAGACGACGCAACTCGTACTCGGCAGCATTGAGGTTCAGGCAGATCGCTGTTTCCAGGGTGATCGCCGGGGAGAACTTCTTGACCTGGAGCTGCCGGGAATGGGCGCTGGCGCTCCAGTGCACCTTGCGCAGGCTATCGCCGGTCTGATATTCACGCACGCCGCAGAAGCGCGCCGGATCCTCGTACAGGGGCTCACGACTACGCAGGCGACCGAAGGGCGTCTGCGAGGGCAGCCCCAGCTCGCGCAGGGGCACGATCTTGGGGTACACGGTCAGGTAGTCAATGCCGCCTGCTTTCGTCTGCTCCTCGGTGAAGCCGAACACGTCGCCGGAGGCCAGCCCAAAGGGCCCCAGCGGGTAGTAGCCCCGGAAGCGCCCGGTCAGAGCGTAGGTGAATTGCCGCTGTTGGCGCGGCCCCAGGGTGGTCACCTGGCGAAATCGTCCTGGCGCGGCCAGGGGGAGGGGCAGGCTCTCCTGCAAGTGCAGCCAGGGCACCGGCAGCCAGCTACGGTTCGCCACCTCTACGTTCACCTTGAGCTCTTCACCCAGGAAGACTCGCTCCGGGAAGCGTCGCTGCACAGCGACCCGCCGCAGCGCCCCGCGCGCCCACAGGTGGGTCAGCACGTACACGCCGAAGAGCAGGTACAGCAGGTAGTAGAAGAAGCTGACCTTGAACAGCGAAGCAATGAGGATGATGACCAGGATAAACGGCAGGGGGTTGAACACGCCAGCCTCCGGGGGATTGGCGATTGCCGATTGCCGATTTCAGATTGCCGGTTGCCAGGCCGCTCGCCAATCCGCCGATTCTCATTATAGCACGCTAGTCAGGCTATGGCAAGGGTGCGCGGCTGGCGTTACCCAGGGGCGAGGTGACTTCGCCCCTACAAAAGCGATCTTGCACCACGGGCGTGGCGGTGGTATAATAACGGCAGAAACACCTGCCTGTTGGGATAAATCGGCAATCGCCAATCGCCAATCCTCTTGGGGAGGCGGCTATGCAAGAAGAGTTTATCAAAGTAGGGGAGATCAACACCCACTACGTGACGGCGGGCAGCGGCAAGCCGCTGCTGCTCCTGCACGGCCTGGGCGGCCACTGGGGTCACTGGGAGGCCAACATCCCCGCCCTGGCCCAGCATTATCGCGTCTATGCCCTGGACATCGCCGGCTTTGGCCTGTCCGACAAGCCACGGGCGGCCGATCGCAACCTGGAGTTCCTGCTGCGCTTCCTGCGCGATTTCCTTGACGTGCAGGAGATCGCCCAGGTCGTGGTCATCGGCAATTCCCTGGGCGGGTTTCTGGCCTTGCAGATGGCGCTGACCTACCCGCAACGCGTCTCGGCCCTGGTGCTGGTGGCCGCCGCCGGTCTGGGGCCGGAGATCGGCTGGGTCCTCCGGCTGCAGGGGCTGCCGCTGCTGGGCGATCTGGTCACCATACCCAACCGCCGCCTCGTCCGTCTGGCTGTGCGCAGCATCTTCTACGATCAGTCCAAAGCCACGCCGAAAATCGTGGAGGAGCATTACCAGCATTTTTGCCGGCCTGGGGCGAGGCAGGCCTACCTGGCCGTGATCCGCAACGGCATCGGCCTGTACGGCCAGCGCTACTTGCTGCTGGATCGTCTGCCCCAGATTCACGTGCCCACGCTGATCGTGTGGGGTGCAGAAGATCGCCTGCTGCCGGTCAGCCATGCTCACGCTGCGGCGGCGCGGCTGCCCCACAGCCGGCTGCACGTCTTGCCCGAGTGCGGCCACTGCCCGCAGATGGAGAAGCCAGAAGAGTTTAATCGCCTGGTGCTGGACTTCCTGGCCGATTTGGCCCCCGCCCATGGTTCTGAGGCGTGCCGCGGAGAGGTTCGTTCCCGTGCGTAGCGCCGATTTCCTGTCCCACGTGGTTCAGGCTGTGCGGCCCAAGCTGCCGGCGCAGTGGCAGGAGTTCGCGACCAACGGCTTCGGCAATCTGGTCAAGCTTTACTACGGCGATCCCAGCGTGCACTTTGAAGTCTGGGTGCAGGGCAAGACCAGCCGCGTGGAGGTGGGGCTGCACTTTGAAACCGACCAGGCCACCAACGACCGGCTCATGGCCTACTTCGCCGAACGCTTCGTGGAAGTGCAGGCCGCCCTGGGCCCACGTATTGAGCTGGACGAGTGGACGCGCACCTGGGGCCGCATCCACGAGATGGTGCCTTTCACCGTCCTAGACGAGTCGCTGGTGGAGCGTGTGGCCGCGCGGCTGACCCAGGCCACCGTCTTGCAGCCCATGCTGGTGGAGGCGCCACCCCTTGCCGCTGATGTAGAGAAGCGAGGCATCCCATGATGCCGATTTCCCACTCAATGCCCCACGCCTGGGGGGGCGCGGGCTGCACCTAGGGGCGCTTACTCCTCCAAAATAGCGACAATGGCGGATGAAAAATCTGCCGACCCCGCAATTTCTTCCCCAAACCCCTTGACAAAACCAAGAAATAGTGCTATACTATTTGGTAGCGCTCCCACGAAACTCTCGCTGATTACCAATCTAACTCTACATTCCCCTACATTTTCCCAGCGTATCCTCTGAGAACAGCCTAAAAAGGCCGGATTTCGGCCTTTATGTGGGCCATTTCTGTTAGTTTTTGAAAGCCCTCCCATAGGAGAAGCATGGCGAAGACTCTAGAAGAGATCGCCAAACTAGCAGAGGTTTCCCGCTCCACTGCCTCTCGGGTCGTGAATAAACACCCCAACGTGCGGCCCGAAGTACGCCAACGCGTCCAGAAAATCATTGAAGAGACAGGCTACCAGCCCAACGCCGCGGCGCGCTCTTTAGCCTTTCAGCGCTCAAACGTGATTGGCTTGGCCATCCCCAGAAGCGTGCATACGCTTTTTACCGACCCCTATTTCCCACCTCTCACCCAAGGCATTGCACAGGCTTGTAATCAATATGGTTACATCCTGTCCCTCTTCGTAGAATTTGACGAGCAGACGCTTTTCCCCAGAATCACACGTAAAGGACTACTGGACGGGTTGGTGGTGCAGGTGGCAAACACGCGGAGTGACCTGCTGGCCAAATTAGCTAGCGTAGACATGCCGTTTGTTGTTGCCGGGCGCCCGCATAATGCGCCCAATGTCAGCTATATTGACGTAGACAATATCACCGGTGCTTACAACGCCGTAACGCATTTGATTCGTCTGGGCCATAAACGCATTGGCACCATTACCGGCCCGCTAGATACGACCGCGGCCCTTGATCGGCTAGAGGGATACCGCAAGGCCATCCTGGAACGCGGGCTTACACTAGATGAGGCCCTGATTAGCGAAGGCGACTTTACCGAGACGGGGGGCTACCATGCGATGCAGCGCTTGCTGGGGGAAAAACCAAGTGCTGTCTTCACCGCCTCGGATGCGATGGCCTATGGCGCGCTGCGCGCTTTGCGGGAGGCGGGCTTAGCTGTGCCCCACGATGTGGCGCTGGTTGGCTTCGATGATGTGCCTTGCGCCGGCACCGACCCTTCGTTTCTGACGACGGTGCGCCAACCCATCGTTAGCTTCGGGTTCAAAGCCGTGGAGATTCTACTAGATATCATGGAACATGGGGCGCAACCTCCACGCCGCATCTTGATGTCCACGGAACTCGTCGTGCGTGCCTCCTGTGGCGCACAGCAAAGCACCAGGCGGTAGGAATCTAAAAAGTTCATTGCTACCATCCCTGGGCCAGCCCCAGGCTTCGTCCTGGGGGCTTCCGCTGGTTGTCAGGGGGCGGTGGCTGGCACCGTCCCCCAGTAGGAAACACCAGACAAGGAGGTGAGGTTTGCGGGCAAGAATATTGCAGAGTATTTTGTCTCGGTAGACTTACCTGCGGTCTGAGTGACCGCCTATCACTACAAGGAGGATGCGATGCGCAAGACACTTACCCTGGTTACCCTGGTCGTGGTCCTGGTCATGGTGCTCTCGGCCTGCGGCCCTGCGCCTACTCCCACGCCATTGCCCACCGCCACCAAGCCGCCAGCTCCGGCAGCGACCACAGCGCCTGGAGCAACCCCGGCGCCACCGACGCCAACGCCGCTCCCGACACCCGTTCTGACGAAGGGTGAAGGCTGCGCACCCGGCTCGACCAAAGTGGTCTGGTACATTGGGCTTGGGACCGGTACGCAAGCGGACCAGATCCCCGTGGAACAGGCCTGGGTAGACAAGTTCAACAAGTCGCAAACCGAAGCCTGCGTCATCATGCACGTCGTGTTCAACACTGGCACCAACTCTTACGACGCCCTCAAGGCCATGATCGCCGCGGGCAATGCTCCCGACATCGTCGGCCCGGTTGGCAAGATGGGCCGCGCCAGCTTCCAGGGCGCCTGGGCGGACATTTCCCCGCTGGCCAAGGAAGCCGGCTTTGACCTGAGCAAGTACGATCCGGCGCTGCTGGAGTTCACCAAGGACGAAGGCGTGCTCGTCGGCATCCCGTTTGCCCTGTTCCCCTCCTTCATCTACTACAACAAGGCCCTGTTTGATGAGGCCAAGCTGCCCTATCCACCGCACAAAGTGGGCGAGAAGTACCAGGGCAAGGACTGGAACCTGGAGACCTTCACCGAACTGGCCAGGAAGCTGACCGTGGACAAGAACGGCAACGATGCCACCAGCGCCAATTTCGACCCCAAGAACATCAAGCAGTTCGGCTTCTTTGAGCAGTGGACAGATGCCCGCGGGGTGGCTGCTTTCTTCGCTGGCGGTCTGCCTTACGACGTCAACAACCCCAAGAACGCCGTCATCCCGGACGCCTGGAAACAGGCCTGGAAGTGGTACTACGACGGCGTCTGGAAGTACTACTTTATGCCCAACGCCGACTACCAGGGTAGCGACCTGCTGGCCAAGGGCAACCCAGGCTCTTCGGGTAACGTCGCCATGTGGTGGACCCACACTTGGTACACTTGCTGCTTTGATCTGAGCAAGACCAAGTGGGACATCGCCGTCGTGCCGACCATCAACGGCAAGATCACGGCCAAGTTGCACGGCGATACCTTTGCCATCATGAAGGACAGCAAGAACCAGAAGGTGGCCTTCAAAGTGCTGAGCAAGATGGTCACTGACACGGACCTGATGGCCTTCTACGGTGGCATGCCGGCCGAGCCGAAAGATCGCCCTGCCTTCTTCGCCGCGCTCGACAAGAAGGCCGCCCCAAACAAGGTGGACTGGACAGTGGCCGAGGAAATGCTCAAGTATCCGGATCTGCCCAACCACGAGGCCTGGCTGCCCAACATGGTCAAGGCCAACGACCTCTTCTCCGCCTTCCGCACAAAGATGGATCAGACGCCTGGCCTGGACATGGACAAGGAGATTGAGAAGCTCCGGGCCGATCTGGACGCTGTCTTCAAGGCCGCCCCATAGTTCTCACCAAGTTGCAGACCTTCCAGGTTGGAGAAAACCTGGAAGGTCTGCTCTCAATGTCGGCTTTGCACTGGCGTACCTGCTCGCGCCACCTGGTGTGCCAGGCGGCGCGAGGAAACACTCGGCGCATCAACAATGTGTTTTTCCTTCGCCATGCTTCTGCGATGTGCTGAGGTCGAGGAGTTGCCCATGTCAGTAGTCGAATCTCTTCGCGCCACATCCGTGTCTCCGCCCAAGCGCAGAGGCTCCGCCATGCGGCGGCGCCAGATGTGGTGGGGGCTATTCTTCCTGACGCCCTGGCTCATTGGCTTCTTCGCTTTCCAGCTCCTGCCCATCGTTATGACCATCTTCTTGTCGTTCACTGACTACAAGGGGACGACTGCATTCGCGCCCGGCAATTTTAATTTTGTCGGGCTCGACAATTATGCCCGGTTGTCTAGCGACCTTTACGCCGTCCCCTCAATGAAGGTGACGCTTAAATACGCCCTCATCGGCATTCCGCTGGGGCTGATCGTCCCCCTCTGCTTTGCCCTGCTCGTCAACTCCAAGCATCTACTGGGCACGAACCTCTTCCGCACCCTCTTCTTTATGCCGACGGTTATTCCCGTCGTCGCGGGGACAGTCATCTTCGGTGGCGTGCTCAATGCCCAGTCCGGCTGGGTTAACCTGGCGCTCAAGGCGATCGGTATTGCTGAACCGCCACGCTGGTTCAGTGATCCGACCTGGTCTGTTCCCGCCCTCAACCTCCTGGGCCTCTGGGGGGTGGGCAATGGTATGTTGATCCTGCTCGCCGCCCTGCAGGGCGTGCCAACTGAACTCTACGAGGCGGCGATTGTAGACGGCGCTAGTTGGTTGAGGCGGCTCTGGAATATCACCATCCCCATGATCTCACCAGTGATTTTCTACAATATCACTCTCGGCGTGATCGGTGCCTTCCAATACTTTGTCCCGGCGATGTTGATTGGCGGACTGAATGGCGATCCGCAAAGATCTCTGCTCTTCTTCCCACTCCATTTTTATCGAGAGGCATTCTCCTTCAGCGAGATGGGCTACGCCTCAGTGCTGGCATTATTGCTGTTTGTCATCATCATGATCGCCACCGCCTTGCTCTTCTTTTTCGCCCAGCGTCTGGTCTATTACGCCGGTGGCGAGACCTAAGGGCTTGTTATAAGGGATGCTAAAACGGAGGCGAGAACTTGTTCTCACCCCCCAAACCACAACAAGTTGTGGCGTCCGCAGACCTTTTTAACATCTCTAGGTATTTACGAGTCCTCAATGACGCGGCGGCGTCATTCCTGATGACAGAAACTTGTGCGCGGTTTGCATCCGTAGGGCGGGCGCGGCGCCCGCCGCCCTGTTCTGCGCATCTGGGCGGCAGGCCATGGGCACTGCCCTACGGCTAGGTATTTACGAGGATTGGAGCAACCATGACCATTTTCCATCGAGCCAAAACCACACGCCCAGCCAGACCCTCGTTCCGCCTGCGACGCTTTTTACGCCAACTTGCTTCGACCGCGGGCGTGACCTCGCTCGGACTGGCTGCACTGCTATTATTCCTGATGCCGCTGGGCTATATGGTGGCCACAGCATTCAAGCAGGAGTCGCAACTGGTGGCTCAGAATGCGCCGCTCTGGCCGGCCAAAGCGGCCACCTACAATTACCAGGGTCAGGACTATCCCCTGTACGATGTCCCCACTGATCAAGGTGTGAAACGGCTGGCCTTGGTCAATCCCTACCGCGAAGATAGCGACATGATTGACCCGGAGCATCCGGAGAAAGGCATCTTTACCGTTACAGGGCGTTGGCGCACCTGGAACCCGGTCTATACCTTCTCGCCTACCCTAGAGAATTTTCAAAGGGCCTGGGAACAGGTCAAATTTGGTCTGTTGTTCCGCAATACCTTTGCCCTGGCCATCATCGGCACGATTGGCACGCTGATCTCCTGCACTCTGGTGGCCTACGGGTTCGCGCGCTTTCGTATTCCTGGCAAGAACATTCTGTTCATCATATTGATGGCGACCATCATGCTGCCGCCGCAGGCAACCATCATTCCGATGTACATCTTCTTTACCAAGCTCGGCTGGACCGGGACGTGGCTGCCCCTGTTGGTCCCATCGTTCTTTGCCAATGCCTATGACGTCTTTTTGCTGCGCCAGTACCTTTTGACCATTCCGCGCGAGATGGACGAAGCGGCAATGATTGATGGCGCCAGCCCATTACGCATACTCATCTCCGTAATTATACCACAGGCGATTCCGGCACTCACTGCGGTGACCCTCTTCCACTTCTTCTACGTTTGGAATGACTATTTCAACCCGCTGGTTTACCTGGTCGGCAAAGAGGAACTCTATCCGATCTCCGTGGGCATCGCCAAATTTGTCCAGACCTATAGCATTCACCCAGGACGCGCCGCGGCGATGGCGGCGCTGACCCTGATCCTCCCGGCGCTGATGTTCTTCCTGGCGCAGCGCCAGTTCATGCAAGGCGTCGTCATCACGGGCGTGGAAAAGTAGCTGCTTGTTCAGCCACAGAAAGACACAGAAATCCACAGAAAAATTACGTGAACCGGCACGTAAATCCCTATTCTGTGTCCTTCCGTGTGGTTCTGTGGCTACCAGTTTACTCTGCAAAAACTCTATTGTTTTCGCCATCTTGCCGCGTCCTACCCGCATCCGAGTCGAGAGACTCGGATCTATTTTGCCTGCCTACCGAATGGGGATGACAGATGAGACAACTCTTATCTTTGATAATGCTGCTTCTCCTCAGCGTGGGCCTCGCCGCCTGCACAATATCGCCCAACCCAGTGAGTCCCGTGCCGCCCACCGCCACGCCGCTGCCCAGCGGCCTGTACGTGGACGCGGCGCAGAACCTGGGTCAGGTGAGCCGCTATGCGCTGGGCACGAATCATGGCCCCTGGGCCATCGTCAATCCAGAGGTGATGCCCCAATACCTGGCCTCCGGGATCACCCTGCTCCGCTTCCCCGGCGGCAACTGGGGCGACGAGAATAACCTGGACCCCTTCCAGATAGACATGTTCTTCATGGTCGCCCGGCTGGTGAATGCCGAGCCGTTGATCAGCGTGCGGCTACGCGGGGGCACCCCCGAACAGGCCCTGGCGATCATGCAGTACGTCCGCCAGGCGGGCCATGCCGTGCGCTACTGGAGCATCGGCAACGAGCCGAGCCTCTACGCGTCCTCCGACCCGCAATGGGACACCGCCTACTTCAACCAGGAGTGGCGCCGCTTTGCGCAGGCGATGAAGTCGGCGGACCCGGACATCCTGCTGGTGGGGCCAGACACCCACCAGTTCATGGGCGAGCCGGGCATTGACCCGGTGGATGCCCAGGGCCGCGATTGGCTGCGCGAGTTCCTGAAGGCCAACGGCGACCTGGTGGACGTGGTCGCGGTGCACCGCTACCCGTTCCCGGTGGTCATGGGCGAGCGGCCCACGCGCGACCAGTTGTTCGCCGATCCGCCCCGCTGGGACACCCTGGTGGCCAACCTCCGCAAGGTGGTGCGCGAGGAGACGGGGCAGGATAAGCCGATCGCCATCACCGAGTTCAACTCGAGCTGGTCGGGCACGATGGGCGGCGAGACGGGCATGGACACGCTCAACAACGCGCTCTGGCTGGGGGACGTGCTGGGCCGCCTGATCCGGGCCCGGGTGGACATGCTGGCCTATTTCAGCCTGCAGAGCAACGCCAACATCGGCGGCTACGGCCTGTTCGAGCGGGACAAGGCGCGGCCGACCTACTACACCTACCAGATGTTCCGGGGATTCGGCGATACGCTGGTCTTCGCCGCGTCGGATACGCCACGGCTTTCGATCTATGCCGCGACTACCGGCGACGCGCTGAACCTGGTCATCGTCAACCTGAACGATCGGCCGGTCACGTTGCCGCTTGTTCTGGACCATTTCGTGGTCGCCGGCCCGGCCCGGGTGAAACTGCTCGACAAGGACCACAAAGCAACTGCGCAAGGGGACCTGGCGGTGACCGGCCGGGGCGATTTCACCGCGGCGCCGCTCTCCATCACCCGGCTGACGATCCCGGGCAGGGTTGATCGCACGGTCGCCGTCGCGGCCCCAGAGCGACAGCCAGGGGCAGGCGCCAGGCCCACGGAGGCACTCATGAGCAAATGGAAGCTGATCTGGAGCGACGAGTTCGACGGCCCGGCGGGCGCACCGCCGGATGGGACGAAGTGGGGCTACGAGATCGGCGGGGGCGGTTGGGGCAACGCAGAACTGCAATACTACACCGATCGGCCCGAGAACGCCGCGCTCGACGGCGCGGGCTCGCTGATCATCACCGCCAGGACCGAAGATCCCGCCACCACGCCCTACCGCTGCCTGTATGGAGCCTGCATGTACTCATCGGCCCGCCTGCTCACGCGGAGCAAGTTCGAGTTCACCTATGGTCGGGTCGAGGCGCGCATCCAGATCCCGTCCGGCCAGGGCATCTGGCCGGCGTTCTGGATGCTGGGCGCGAACATCGGCACGAAGCCCTGGCCCTCCTGCGGCGAGATTGACATCATGGAGAACATCGGCAAGGAGCCGACGACGATCCACGGCACGATCCACGGCCCCGGCTACGCGGGCAGCGCAGGGCCCAGCCAGGCCTACACTCAGACCGTGCCGTTCGCGGACGACTATCACGTCTATGCGATCGAGTGGGAGCCTGAGCGCATCGCGTGGTACGTGGACGGCCACCTCTACGGCACGAAAACCCCCGCCGACCTGGAGCCGGGCCGACAGTGGGTCTTCGATCACCCCTTCTACCTCCTCCTGAACGTGGCGGTCGGGGGGCAATGGCCCGGCCTGCCGGACGCAACCACCCGCTTCCCGCAGAGGATGAAGGTGGACTACGTGCGGGTATACCAGTAGGGGCGGACGGCGTCCGCCCTGCTGATGGGCGCACGCCGTGCTGATGGGCGCACGCCGTGCGCCCCTACAGGATTTGTCCGTATGCGCTATGGATATTTCGACGATGCACGCCGCGAATACGTCATCACGCGGCCCGACACACCGCTGCCGTGGATCAACTACCTGGGTTGCCAGGCCTACTTTGGCCTGATCTCCAACACGGCGGGCGGTTACTCCTTCTACCGTGACGCGCGGTTGCGGCGCATCACGCGCTACCGCTACAACAACGTGCCGTTCGACACGGGGGGCCGATACATCTACCTGCGCGATGATGGCAATGCGACCGGAAGGAGAGACACCCATGCCGCGACCAGCACCAGCGCGCAGCCTCCCTGTGGGACGGCGGACGAAAAGGCCCCCCTCCCACGTGCCTGGCACTTCGGAAGTGCCAGGCACGTGGGAGGGGCGATTCTCAGGGCAGGCTCCAGTTCAGGCGGGAGCAGCGGCACGTACTGGTCGCCGTCGTGGCAGCCGACGCGCGCGCCCCTGGACGATTATACCTGCCGGCATGGGCTGGGCTACACAGTCATCGCCTCGACCTATCGCGGCATCCGGGCCGAGACCCTCTACTTCGTGCCGCTGAACCACGACCTGGAGGTCTGGCGCCTGACGGTGACAAACCAGCGCGCTGAACCGGCGCAGCTCTCGGTCTTCTCGGCGGTCGAGTTCTGCCTGTGGGACGCCTGGGACGACGCGACCAACTTCCAGCGCAACTTTTCCACCGGCCAGGTCGAGGTGGAGGATGGGGTGATCTACCACAAGACGGAGTACCGGGAGCGGCGGAACCATTTCGCGTACTTCGCGTGTTCGGAGCCGGTCGTCGGCTTCGACACGCAACGGGAGGCATTCCTGGGCCCATACCGCGGGTGGGATACGCCCATCGTCGTGGAGCGCGGGGAGTCGGCCAACTCCATCGCCCACGGCTGGGCGCCCATCGGCTCGCACCACGTCCGCCTCAGCCTGGCGCCGGGCGAGAGCCGCACGGTCATCTTCGTCCTGGGCTACGCCGAAAACCCGACCGACGCCAAATTCGACCCGGCCGACTCGCAGCGGATCAACAAACAAGGGGCCTTGCCCGTCCTGCGCAAATTCCTGCAGCCGGACAAGGTCACCGCGGCGCTGGACGAGCTGGCCCGCTATTGGGATGGCCTCTTGAGCAAGTACCAGGTCCACACCCCCGACCCGCACACCGACCGCATGGTCAACCTCTGGAACGCGTACCAGTGCATGGTCACGTTCAACCTGTCCCGTTCCGCCTCGTTTTTCGAGTCGGGGATCGGCCGGGGGATGGGCTTTCGCGACTCCAGCCAGGACCTGCTGGGCTTCGTGCACATGGTCCCCGAGCGGGCGCGCGAGCGCATCCTGGATCTCGCCGCGACGCAGCTACCCACCGGCGGCGCCTATCACCAATACCAGCCGCTCACCAAGCGCGGCAACGATCTGGTGGGCAGCAACTTCAACGATGACCCGCTCTGGCTGGTCCTGGCAGTGGCGGCCTATCTCAAGGAGACCGGCGACCTCTCGATCCTGGAGGAAGCCGTGCCCTACGACAACCGGCCCGGCTCCGAGACACCGCTCTATGAGCACTTGCAGCGCTGCATCCGCTACACACTGGACCGCCTCGGCCCCCACGGCCTGCCCCTCATCGGCCGCGCCGACTGGAACGACTGCCTGAACCTCAACTGCTTCTCGGACGTCCCCGGGGAGTCGTTCCAGACCACCACCAACCGGGAGGGCCACGTCGCAGAGTCGGTCTTCATCGCCGGGCTTTTTGTGCTGGCCGCGAGGGAGATGGCGCAGATTGCAAATTGCAGATTGCAGATTGCAGATTCGGCCACGCAACGCGCAATACGCAATACGCCAGAGGCGGACTACGCGCAACTTGCTTCTCAGATGGCAGCGGCCGTCCTCGCCCACGGCTGGGACGGGGCCTGGTTCCGCCGCGCCTACGATGCCTTCGGGCAACCGATCGGCTCGGCCACGTGCGCGGAAGGGCAGATCTTCATCGAGCCGCAGGGGATGTGCGTGATGGCGGGCATCGGGCTGGACGATGGCCGGGCGCAGCAGGCGCTGGATGCCGTGGCCGAACGGCTGGCGACCCCGCACGGCATCGTGTTGCAGCAGCCGGCCTATTCGCGCTACTACCTGCACCTGGGCGAGATCTCCTCCTACCCGCCGGGCTACAAGGAGAACGCCGGCATCTTCTGCCACACCAACCCGTGGATCATGATTGCCGAGACGCTGCTCGGCCGCGGGGATCGGGCGCACGACTACTACCTGCGCATCAATCCTTCGCAGCGAGAGGGGATCAGCGACGTGCACCGCTGCGAGCCCTACGTCTATGCCCAGATGATCGCGGGCCGCGATGCACCCACCCACGGCGAAGCCAAGAACTCGTGGCTCACCGGCACGGCTGCCTGGAACTACGTGGCGATCACGCAATGGATCCTGGGCATCCGGCCAGAGCACACCGGCCTGCGCATCGCGCCGGTCATCCCGGCGTCGTGGCCGGGCTTCACCGCCACCCGCGTCTGCCGGGGCGTCACATACCACATCACAGTCGAGCGCCGGGGCCCGGGGAACGCCGTGGCGCTGACCGTGGACGGCCGGCCCGTTCCGGGGGACATTGTGCCACTCCCGCCGCCAGGGGTGCGCGAGGTGGCGGTGCGGGTGCGGCTATTGTAGGTGACTCCAATGGCCATCATCGCCAATCCCTACGGCTACTTCGACGCCGAGGCGCGTGAATATGTGATCGTCCATCCGGATACGCCCACGCCGTGGCTCAACTACCTGGGCCAGGGCGGCTACGGCGGCATCATCTCCAACACGGCAGGCGGGTACGCCTTCGACCGTGACCCACGCAACCGCCGCGTGACGCGCTACCGCTACAACGCCATCCCCGCCGACCAGCCGGGGCGCTACGTCTACCTGCGCGACCAGGAAAGCGGCGAATTCTGGAGCCCCACCTGGCAACCCACGCCGCAACGGCACCTTGACTTTTACGAGTGCCGCCACGGTGCGGGTTACACGCGCCTCCGCGGGGAGTACGCGGGCATCCAGGCCGAGCTGCTCTACTTCGTCCCCCTTCTCCCGGAGTCGGGAGAGGGGCCGGGGGTGAGGGCCTCCCCTCCCCTGCGTGTGGGGGAGGGGCCGGAGGTGGGGGGCTCCCATGAGCTCTGGGTGCTGCGCGTCCGCAACGTCAGCGGCCGGCCACGGCGACTGCGCACCTTCACCTATGCCGAGTTCTGCTATTGGGACGCGGTCACCGACCAGCAGAATCTGGACTGGGGGCAGCAGATCATGCAGGCCCGCTGTCGCAATGGGATCATCACCAGCGCCACCCAGTTTCGCCCCACGACCACCTTCTTTGCCAGCTCCCGGCCGCCGACCGGCTTCGAGACCGACCGCGAGGCGTTCATCGGCCGCGGGCGTGACCTGAGCAACCCGCAGGCCGTCGAGACCGGCGAACCGGGCAACACAGAGGCCCCGCGCGGGAACAACATCGGCTGTCTGTGCCACGACCTGATTCTGACACCGGGCGAAGAGGCCGAAATCGTCTACGTCCTGGGCGTGACAGACGACCCCGCGGCGATCCCCGCAGTCGTCACCCGCGCCAGCCGGCCAGGCGCCGTTGAGGAGGCGCTCGCCGCCCTGCGCGCTGACTGGGATGCCTACCTGGACACCTTCGTCGTCCACGTGCCGGATCCCGAGATGGAGGCGATGCTCAACACCTGGAACCCAGTCCAGTGCCGGGCAAACCTCTACTGGTCACGCTTTGTCTCCGGCTACGACACGGGGCTGGGCCGCGGGATGGGCACGCGCGACTCGGCGCAAGACACCCTGGGCGCCGTCCACGCGGCGCCAGACCACGTCCGCCAGGTGCTGAGCACCTTGTGGAAGCTCCAGTTCGCCGACGGCCACACCTGGCACCAGGTTTTCCCGCTAACGGGGGAGGGCGGGCCGGGGTTGGCGGGCGAAGTTCCGGCCTGGCCGCAGTGGTTCAGCGACGACCACCTGTGGCTGATCATCGCCACGTGCCACTACCTGCGTGAGACGGGCGACCTGGCCTACCTGGAGGAGGCCGTGCCGTACCAGGACGCCGCTGCAGAGACCGTGTGGCAGCACATGCGCCGCGCCGTGGACTTCACCCTGGCCCAGCGCGGCCCGCACGGCCTGCCCCGCCTGGGCTTCGCCGACTGGGACGACACCATGAACCTGGATCACGGCAGTGGCCTGGCCGAGAGCGTCTGGACGGCCATGCAATTCTGCCGGGCCATGCTTGATCTGGCCGAGCTGTGCCGCTTCCTGGGGCGGGCTGACGACGCGGCGCGCTTCGCCGGGCTGCACCGCGAGATGGCCGCCGCAGTGCAGGCGCACGGCTGGGATGGAGCGTGGTACTTGCGCGCCTACGACGACGCGGGGCTGCCCATCGGGGGCTCGGCTGAAGACCAGCAGCGCATCGCCCTCAACCCGCAGACCTGGGCGGTCATCGCTGAGCTGGGCGATGGGGCACGCGCGACGCAGGCTATGGAGCAGGCGCACGCCCTGCTGAACACGCCCTGCGGCCTGCGCCTGATGTGGCCACCCTACACGGGTTTTTCCGATCGCGTCCACGGCACCACCACCTACCCACCCGGCGCCAAGGAGAATGGCGGCATCTTTTGCCATGCCAACGCCTGGGCCATCGTAGCGGCCGCGGCGCTGGGCTGGGGCGACCGCGCCCACCAGTACTACCGGCAAATCTTGCCCCTGGCCAGGGCCGACGCCGACACCCTGCTGACCGAGCCGTACGTCTTCTGCCAGAACATCTGCGCCCCGGAGCACCCGCACGTGGGCCGCGGCCGCAACTCCTGGCTCACCGGCACGGCCGCCTGGACCTACGTCGCCGCCACCCAGTGGATCCTGGGCATCCGGCCCGAACATCACGGCCTGCGCATCGCGCCGGTCATCCCCAGCGATTGGCCGGGCTTCACGGCAACGCGCCTCTTCCGGGGCGTGACCTACCGCATCACGGTCGAGCGCCGGGGGCCGGGCAACGCTGTGGCCTTGACGGTGGACGGCCAGCCGATTGCGGGCCAGGTGGTCCCGCTCCCGCCGCCCGGCGTGGCCGATGTGGCCGTGCTGGCGCGGCTGGGAGGGGAGAGATCTGACAGCTCCCCGCTGGGAAGAGGGAGCAAGTCCCCTCGCCCTTTCAGGGAGAGGGTTAGGGTGAGGGTAAATGTTTCTGCCCTTAGTAGAGGATGTTATCCATGTCTCATCCATTTAGACGCCTGCTACTCGTTCTCCTCATCGCCTTCGTCTTCCTGGCAATCTGCGCCGGGTGCCAGCCGGCCCCTGCGCCGGCGACCCCCGCGGCGCCAACCTCGGCGACAACCCCGGTTCCGGCCGCGCTGGGCGGCCAGCCGGCCTACCAGGACGCGACGCTGCCGGTCGAGCAGCGCGTGGCCGACCTGCTGGGCCGCATGACATTGGCCGAGAAGATCGGCCAGATGACGCAGGTGGAGAAAAACAGCATCCAGCCCAGGGATGTCACGGCCTACTTCATCGGCAGCGTGCTGAGCGGCGGTGACGGCCAGCCGAGGCCCAACACGCCGGAGAACTGGGCCGCCATGGTGGACGCCTACCAGCGCGCCGCGTCGCAGACCCGTCTGGCCATCCCGCTACTCTACGGCGTGGACGCGGTGCACGGTATGGCCGCGCTGAAGGGCGCCACGATCTTCCCGCACGCCATCGGCCTGGGCGTGGCCGGCGACCCCGACCTGGTGCAGCGGGTGGCCCGCGCCACGGCCGAGCAGATGGTCGCCGTCGGCATCCGCTGGAACTTCGCGCCAGTGGTGGCCGTGCCGCAGGACATCCGCTGGGGCCGCACGTACGAGAGCGTTTCCGAAGACACCGCCCTCGTCTCGCAGCTCGGCGTTGCCTACCTGCGCGGCCTGCAGGAGGCCGATGGCCAGCCGGCGCTGTCCGGATCGTCGGCCGTGCTCGCCACGCCCAAACACTACCTCGGTGACGGCGGCACAGCCTTCGGCAGCTCCCACACCAGCGTGATGAATGTCAGGTACCTGCTCGATCAGGGGGACGTGAAGGTAGACGAGGCCACGCTGCGCCGCCTGCACCTGCCGCCGTACAAAACCGCCGTGGACGCCGGCGCCATGAGCATCATGATCTCCTTCAGCAGCTTCCAGGGCACGAAGATGCACGGCCACAAGTACCTGGTGACCGACGTGCTGAAGGGCGAGCTGGGCTTCCAGGGTTTCGTGGTCTCCGACTGGCAGGGGATTGACCAGCTTCCCGGCGACTATCACAGCGACATCGTGACGGCGATCAACGCCGGGCTGGACATGATCATGGTGCCCAGCGACTACAAGACCTTCATCGCCGAACTGACCAGGGCTGTGGGGGCGGGCGAAGTGCCCCAGGCGCGCATAGACGATGCCGTACGCCGCATCCTGACGGTCAAGTTCCGCTTGGGCCTCTTCGACCGGCCCGCAGCCGAGCCGAGCCTGCTGGCCAAGATCGCCGATGACGCCAAGCGCGCCCTGGGCCGGGAAGCGGTGCGCAAATCGCTGGTGCTGCTGAAAAACGAGGCGGCGCTGCCGCTGCGCAAAGACGTGTCGCAAATCCTGGTGGCGGGCGCGGCGGCCGCCGACACGGGCATGACTGTGGGCGGCTGGAGCCTGAGCTGGCAGGGCGCCGCGGGCAAGGAGATCCCGGGCACCACGCTGCTGGCTGCCGTGCAGCAAACCGTAGCCGCGGGCACACAGGTCGCCTTTGACGCTCAGGGCGAGTTCCGCCACCTGAGTGGCCGCGCCCCGGCGTGCCTGGTGTCGGTCGGCGAGATGCCCTATGCGGAGGGCGTGGGTGATCGCGCCGACCTGGCCTTGAGCAGCGCCGACCGCAGCCTGCTGGCGCGGATGCGCGGCCAGTGCGACAGGCTCATCGTCGTCCTGATCTCTGGCCGGCCGCTGATCCTGACCGAGCAGTTGGGCCAGATGGACGCCCTGGTGGCCGCCTGGCTGCCGGGCAGCGAGCTGCTCGGCCTCACCGACGCCCTGTTCGGCGACCAGCCGTTCACTGGCAAGTTGCCCTACACCTGGCCGCGCTCCATGGATCAACTGCCGTTTGACTTCACCAAGCTGGGCAGCGGCGATAATGCGCCGTTGTTCCCCTTCGGGTACGGACTGGCCACCGCAGTGCCAGAGAAGAAGTAGCGTGTGGCGTGCTGCCGGTTGCATACTGCGTGTTCCGTTCGTAGGGGCGAGGCATTCCGGCGAGGTGGTTGCAACTCCCATGTATCCGCGTTGCGCAAGTATTTAAGGATATGCTGGATATGCTGGATAATGCCTCGCCCTAATTCCATAACCGCAACCAAAGACAACAACGAATTGGGAAAATAACGAACCGGATAAGAATTGGTTTGATTCTCCATTCGCTGTTGTCTGCCCGTGTAGCACACGCTGGCTGTTGGTTGCGGTATTGATGATGGAGGTCACCAATGCGTACCGATGGCATCTGGTTCAAAGACGATCAGGGCCGCACCCTCATCCTGCGCGGCGCTAACCTGGGCGGCAGCAGCAAGGTGCCTTACAAGCCCAACGGGGCCACCTACATTCGGGAAGGCTTCTTCGACCACCGTAACGTCTCTTTCGTGGGCCGTCCCTTCCCCCTGGCCGAGGCCGACGAGCACCTGGCCCGCCTGCGCGCCTGGGGGATGACCTTCCTGCGCTTCCTCATCACCTGGGAGGCCGTGGAGCACGCCGGGCCGGGCCAGTACGACCAGGAGTACCTGGACTACCTCTACACCGTCGTCAGGAAGGCTGGCGACTACGGCATTGACGTGTTCATTGATCCCCATCAGGACGTCTGGAGCCGCTTCACCGGCGGCGATGGCGCGCCGGGCTGGACCCTGGAAGCCATCGGCATAGACCTGACCAAGATGCAGGACACTGGTGCGGCGATCGTCCACGCCCTGCACGGCGATCCCTTCCCACGCATGATCTGGCCCACCAACTACAGCAAGCTAGGCGCGGCCACCATGTTCACCCTCTTCTTCGGCGGCAACGATTTTGCGCCGCAGACCAGGATTGACGGTGTACCGGTGCAGGAGTACCTGCAAGGGCATTACATCAACGCCGTCCAGCAGGTCGCTCTGCGCCTCAAAGACCTGCCCAACGTCGTCGGCTACGATAGCCTCAACGAGCCGGGTAGTGGCTTCATCGGCCTGGCCGATCTGATGGCCGTGCCCACTGGCCTCCTGGTCACGGGCGCTTCGCCTACGCCGTTCCAGGCCATGCTTCTGGGGGCCGGTTACCCGCAGCAGGTGGGAATCTGGGAAATGGGCTTGGCTGGCCCGCAGCAAACCGACTCGGTGACGCTCAACCCCCAGGGAGTCTCCCTTTGGCGCGACGGCTACGAGTGCGTCTGGAAGCAGAACGGCGTCTGGAGCGACGAGGGCGGGCAGCCTCGCCTGTTGCGCCCCGACCATTTCGTCCAGGTCGGCGGGCGCCAGGTGGACTTCGTCGCTGACTACCTGCGGCCCTTCATTCTGCGCTTCTGCACGGCCATCCGCGCCGTGCACCCAGAGGCCATTCTGTTCCTGGAAGGCGTCCCCCAGGGGGCGCATCCCTACTGGGGTCCGGCCGACCCGCCCCAGGTGGTCAACGCCGGCCATTGGTACGATGGGATGACGCTCTTCCTCAAGCAATTCAGCCCGGAGTTTAACGTGGACATCGCTACCGGGCAGCCGGTCTTCGGGGCAGAGGCCGTGCAGCAGTTGTTCATCGAGCAACTGGCGGCCATCAAGCGGGCGAGCACAGAGCGGATGGGCGGCATTCCTACCCTCATCGGCGAGTTCGGCCTGCCCTTTGACCTGGACGAGAAGCTGGCCTACCAGACCGGCGATTTCAGCACGCACGTCCAGGCCCTCAACGCCTACTACAACGCCATGGACGCCAATCTGCTGAACTGCACAATCTGGAACTACACCGCCGATAACACCAACGCGCACGGCGACATGTGGAACGACGAGGACCTGTCCATCTTCAGTCGCGACCAGCAGGCCAACCCGCAGGACATCAATTCCGGCGGCCGTGGCCTGCCCGCCATCGTGCGCCCGTACGCCCGCAAGATCGCCGGTGAGCCACTGCACATGCACTTCGACCTGCCCACGCGCACCTTCGAGTTGGAATTCCGCCACGATGCCGCGGTGACTGCGCCGACGGAGATCTTCGTCCCGGAGTACCAGTATCCGGCTGGCTACGTCGTTGAGCTTTCTGACGGCACGTATCAGGTGGATCGCCCGGCGCAGACGCTGATTGTACAGCACACGCCAGAGCGAGAGACACACCTCATCCGCATCCGGCCCGCGGCCTAGCGCGAAAGACCCTGGCGAGGGGTTGGAACCTCCGTCACGCTTCTGGCTCACAACTGAGGGGGTTTACTTTGTAGGGGAATTGCGGTAAAATAGGGGTGGAGGTGATTACAGTGAGTAAAGCGGTTGAACACGCCAGGACAGTGCCCAATGGCGACTTGATTGTACCGGCAGAATTGGTACGGCGGATTGGCCGGGAGACTGCCAACTTTGCGGTCATGCCCCATGGCGATTCGCTGTTGGTTGTACCTGTGGCACTTACGGCCGAGCAACAGCTTGCTGCCTACGCGCAGGCTAAGGTTTCCCAGGCTGAGCTGGCCAACTACCGGGCGATGCTAGGCGATCAGTATCCTGACAAGGTACTGCAACTTGTTCTCAAGGCACATAAGGCTGCTGATCGCGTCAAGAGACTTCCCCGCGTGGAGCGAGAGGTTGGTATCCAGCGGATAATCGCTGCGCTGCACCAAGAAGCTGTGGCCCAGGGGGTGGCGATCCCCGAGGAACTGGAGGCCGTCGTTGGCGACTGAGAGAACATCTGAAATGGTTCGTAGTGCGCAGTTCACTGCGCCCTTCAAGCGCTGAAGCGCTCACTACGAACGTCAAGCCCACGGCGCGAAAAACCCTGGCGAAGTCCCCGAATCTTCGCCAGGGTTTCATGCTTTCCAACCAGGCTGGCTCACCTTTCAGAGGAGTCGAGGCAGCACTTTGCAGGAGTGGCGAACAGATTACTGGCAACAGATTTTTGGAGCGGATTGAGCGGACACTACCCTCTCCGTTAAATCCGTTCTCCAAATCCGTTAGACAGCAATCCGCTCCTTAGCGCTCCTCCTCGCCGTCCTTATCCGCCTCGTCGGGATCCTCTGACTCGTCTAGGACCTCACGGGAGCGGCCATCCTCTGACGGCCGCACGATGCCCTGCTCCTCCATGATGTCCATGAGCCGCGCCGCCCGCGCATAGCCGATGCGCAGCTTGCGCTGCAGGAGCGATACGCTGGCTCGCCCGGAGGAGCGTACTACGGTGATCGCCTGCTGGAGCAGTGGGTCTTCCTCCTCTGGCTGCTCCTCCATCCAGGGGGCAAGCATCCCCGCGCCGGGCAGGGGCATGGCTACCCCGGCGCTCTGCGCCTTCCAGAAGTCCACAATGCGCTTTAGCTCCTCGTCGGAGACGAAGGAGCCCTGCAGACGCACCACCTTGGAGGAATCGGAGGCCATGTAGAGCATGTCGCCGCGCCCCAGCAGCTTCTCCGCCCCGCCCATGTCCAGGATGACGCGGGAATCAATCTGGCTGGTCACGGCAAAGCTGATACGCGCCGGGAAGTTGGCCTTGATCAGCCCGGTGACCACATCCACCGAGGGCCGCTGCGTGGCGATAACCACGTGGATGCCGGTCGCTCGCGCCATCTGCGCCAGGCGGCAGACCATGCGTTCCACCTGATCGGCGGCGATCATCATCAAATCGGCCAACTCATCAATGACCAGGATGATGTAGGGCATCTTCTCCCGCCCGGTGCGCGCCGGCAGGCGATTGTAGCCGTCAATGTTGCGCACACCGGTGTTGGCAAAAGCCAGGTAGCGGCGATCCATCTCCCGCACGATGCCTTGCAGCACGCTGACCGCCTGGTCCACCTCCACCACCACCGGCGAGGCGCGCAGGTGGGGGATGCCGTCAAAGATGGTCAGCTCCACCCGTTTAGGGTCGATCATGACGAAGTTCAGCTCATCGGGCTTGGTGTGCAGAAGCAGGCAGGCGATGAGGGAGTTCAGGCACACACTCTTGCCCGAGCCCGTAGCCCCGGCGATGAGCAGGTGCGGCATCTTGTCCAGGTCGGCGACGATGGGCGCCCCGGCCACGTCCTGCCCCAGGGCGATGGCCAGCTTGGACTTGGCCACCACGCGCTGGAAGGCAGTAGACTCCACCAGCCCCCGCAGGCCCACCAAAGCGGTGACCGAGTTGGGCACTTCAATGCCCACCACCGACTTGCCGGGCACGGGGGCTTCGATGCGAATGGGCGCCGCGGCCAGGGCCAGGGCCAGGTCGTTCTGCCGGGCCACGATGCGGCTCACCGATACCCCTGGCGCCGGCTGCACGCCGAACTGCGTCACCGCCGGGCCCTGATTCACCTCCACCACCCGGGCCTGAATGTTGAAGTTCTGCAGCGTCTCCTCGATGATGCGCACGCGGCGGCGGATGTCGGCCTGGGACAGTTCCTGCTCGCTGGTGATCTCCAACAGATCGAGGGGCGGCAGCTTCCACTCCCGTGGGGCCAGCACGCCCCCCAGCGGGGCGGCGGCGCGGGTGGGGGCAGCGGCGGGTGCGGCTGCGCCGGGGATAGTGGGCGCTACGCCAGGGACCGTGGGCGCTGGGCGAGTCGGCGGCATGGTGGGCGGCGCGACGGGCCGCGGCGGCGGGCTTACCCGCACGGTGGGCTGGTGGAACAAGGGCCATAGACGCTCACGGTAGAGGATCACAAGGCTGGTCCAGGCGGCGGTCAGACCGGCCTGCATTTCCTGCATGGTAATATCAAAGGTCAGGATGATCCCCACCAGGACGATGGCCAGCAGGACAAAGAAGGCCCCTACTGAGCCGATGCTGCCCACAAAGAGGCTGCTCAGCAAATTGCCGAGGTAGCCCCCGCCTTGCCCGGCCTCCACCAGGTCCTGGGCCTCAGCGCCGAGGGAGCCGATCAGGTGCAGCAGCCCCAGCAGGGCGAGCAGGAGCAGCCCCCCGCCCAGCACCTGCTGCCCCTTAAGCTGGAAGTTGAAGTCCAGGTTCTGGCGCAGCAGGGCGATGGCCAGGGCGACCATGGCCAGCAGAGCCAGCGGCCAGCCCCAGCCGAAGGCGTGGCTCACCGTGTCACTCCACCAGCGCCCGATCTCGCCCGCCGGGAAGAGCAGAGCCAGGAGGGTCACCGCGGCCGCAGCCAACAGCAGGACGGCCAGGATGTCGCGCTGGATGTCCTCGTTGAGGCTGAAATCCAGCCCCTTCTTCTTTGGTGTCTTGCGTGCTTTGCGATTCTTGCTTGCCATTTCCCTCACCCTGCCCCATTATAGCACATTTGTACGAAAAAGCAACCCCTTGACGCCAGCGCAGAATATGGTACAATAGGAGCAGCCATCAACCACCAGGCGAAAGCGAGGGGCGATGCAATTCCGGCTGACGGCGCTGGCCAGCGGTAGCTCCGGTAATGCCTTCCTGCTGCAAGCAGGCCAGACCAGCCTGCTCATTGACTGCGGCCTCCCGGCACGGCAGATCGTCCGGGAGTTAAAGCGGCGCGGCGTCCACCCGGAGGAGCTGGCTGCCATCCTCCTCACCCACGAGCACGGCGACCACGTCCTCTCCGCTGGCGCCCTCTCCCGGCGTTACGGCGTGCCTGTGCTGGCCAACCCGGCCACCCTGGAGGCCATCGCCGGGCCGCTGGGTCAGGTGTACGCCTTGCCTATGACCACGGGCAGCGCCCACAGCCTGGGCGACGTGGACGTGGCCTCTTTCCCCATCCCCCACGACGCCGCCGAACCCGTGGGCTATCTCCTGGAGTGCGATGGCTGGCGCATCGCCGTGGCCGTAGACGTGGGCGCGCCCAGCACAATCCTGCTGGAGCCCTTGCGCCTGGCCGACCTCATCGTCCTGGAGGCCAACCACGACCGCGAACGGCTGCTGCGCGGGCCCTACCCGGCCTTCGTCAAGGCGCGCATCCTGAGCCCCGTGGGACACCTCTCCAACCAGGAGGCGGCGCAGCTTCTGGCCCAGGTGGCCGGTGGCAAGCGCCGCTCCGTCTGGCTGGCCCACCTCTCGGCCATCAACAATAGCCCGCGACGAGCATTGCGCACGGTGGCGGATAGCTTACAAATGGCTGGCGTCAGTGGCCTGGAGCTGCACGTGGCTCTGCGAGATCGCCCCAGCATCCACTGGGACCTGGATGAGTGGGGCTGGCAGGAGCGATTATTGTGAAATACCTCTACCTGATGCTTATCTTCGTTCCCCTGGCCGTTCTGGCCGCGCTGCTGCACCTCGACCCGCTGCTGGTTTTCCTCTTCGCCGCGCTGGGGGTGATTCCCCTGGCCGGGCTCCTGGGCAAAGCCACCGAGGAGCTGGCCGTCTACGCCGGGCCGGGGGCGGGGGCCTTCCTCAATGCCACCTTCGGCAATGCGGCCGAGTTGATCATAACTGTGGTGGCCATCCGGGAGGGGCTGCTGGAGCTGGTCAAGGCCTCCATCACCGGCTCGATCCTGGGCAACATCCTCCTCGTCCTGGGGTTCAGCGTCCTCCTCGGCGGGCTGAAGAACGGCGTGCAGCGCTTCGACCGGCGGGTGGCGGGCACCAGTGCGGCCATGCTGGCTATCGCCGTCATCGGCCTGGTCATCCCGGCGATTTTCAGCCATGCGATTGAGGTCAAGAGCCACGAAGCCGTAGAGTATTTGAGCATCAGCGTGGCCGTGGTGCTGATGGCCGTCTACATTCTGAGCCTGCTCTTCTCCTTTCTGGCGCGACGTCGGCAGGCCGGTCAGGCCCTGCCGGGCGAGGAGCCAGTGCCGGCCAAGGCCGAGTGGAGCCTGCGCCAGGTTCTGCTGGTCCTGGCGATCAGCACGGGCTTCATGGTCTGGCTGAGCGAGATTCTGGTAGGGGCCGTGGAGCACGTCATCGTTTCCCTGGGCCTCACCGAGTTCTTCCTGGGGGTCATCGTCGTGCCGATTATCGGCAACGTGGCCGAGCACCTGGTGGGCGTGCAGGTGGCCCTCAAGAACAAGATGGACCTCTCCGTGGGCATCTCGGTGGGGTCGAGCCTGCAGATCGCCCTCTTCGTCGCCCCGCTGCTGGTGTTCGTCAGCCTGCTTATGGGCCGGCCGATGAGTTTGATCTTCAACCCCTTCGAGCTGGCGGCGCTGGTGGCGGCGGTGAGCATCGCCGGCCTCATCTCACTGGACGGCGAGTCCAACTGGCTGGAGGGGGCGCAACTGCTGGCCGTGTACCTCATCGTCGCCCTGGCTTTCTTCTACCTGCCAGCGTGAGTGGCTGTCAGCAGATTTTTGGAGCAGATTAAGCAGATCGTCACCCCGAGCGGTAGCGAAGGGTCTCGGCCAAGCAGCAGGGAGATTCTTCGCTACGCTCAGAACGACAATAAAACATTGAGGGCCACCGGCTGTGCAGCCGATGGCCCTCACTCCTTCTATTCGTTTATCCGTGTTTCATCCGTTGCCACCGCCTTCTTGCCCCAGAGCCAGCTTGAGCTGGCGCGCCGTGCCCACAGCCTGCGCCTGCCAGTGGTTGTTGGCAAAGACGAAGGTCTTCTCCGCCATGCCGTCCAGGGCACGAATCTTGGGCACCCACTCCTGCAGTTCCTCTGGCTTGTAGGTGTAGTCGTAGCGTTCCCAGGCATGCTCGTGACGCCACCACTTCTGGGCATTGCGCCCGTGGAAGCGCACGTAGGCCACGTGCGCCGACGTCGCCTCAGCGATGGGCGGCATCAGGCTGGCGAAGCGTGGCTCATCCACGCAGCAGAAGCCCAGATCGTGCTCCCGCAGCAGGGCGAAGTTCTCCTGGGTCAGCCATTCGCGATTGCGGAATTCAATGACCACGGGCAGATCGGCCAGGCGCTCCCGCAGCAGGCGCAGGTAGTCCTGGTTCTCCGGGTTGGCGTGGAAGGAGAACGGAAACTGCGCCAGGACACAGCCAAACTTGCCCACCTCCAGGAGCGGCTGCAGGGCCTGCCGGAACTGTTGGAAGACCTCGGCGTTGTCCTCACGCTTGTGGGTCATGTCCTGGTGGGCTTTGACGGCGAAGAGAAAGCCTTCCGGCGTCTTCTTGGCCATCTGGATAAAGGCGTACGGGCTGGGGACGGCATAGTAGGACGAGTTGACCTCCAGGGTCTGGAACTCGCGGGCGTAGTAGTACAGCCAGTCTTTCTTGGGCAAGTTCTGCGGGTAGTACGGCCCCACCCAATCATCGTAGCTAAAACCACTCGTGCCGATATAAATCATCTTTCACCTCCCAATCTGCCGAATGACGAATGCCGAATGACGAAGTTCGTAGTTCGTAGGGCAGGTTTCCATACCTGCCTCTGGCTTGGCGGCTATGGAAAGCCGCCCTACTGGCTAACTCGCCATCTGACTCAACACCTTCACGCCGTAGATGGCGAAGGCCACGCTCAGTTCGTAGGGCAGGTTTCCATACCTGCCTCTGGCTTGGCGGCTATGGAAAGCCGCCCTACTGGCTGCCAAATCTCTAATCTCCAATCTCAACCGCGCAGCACCCCCGCCCCGTAGATGGCGAAGGCCACGCTCAGGGCGATGAGGAACAAGCCGCAGACAGCCAGCAGGCCGCGGTAGAGGCGGTCGCTCAGGAAGCGCCGCCCAGAGGCCACGGCCAGCGAGAGCAGGCAATTCCAACTAAAGTCGGACAGGATGTGGCCGACGAAGACCGCAGCCACGCCCAGCCAGCCAAACTGCAGGCCAAAGACCACGTAGCTGGCCCCCACCGTCGCCCACCACAGGAGCCAGTAGGGATTAACCAGGCTGGTGACGATGCCCGCCGGCACCAGGCCAAAGCGCCCGACCGGGCCACTATCGCCAGCGGCCAACTGGAGCGAGACGGTGCCGCGCCAGGCGCCGCTGACCAGCCCCCAGCCCATCCACAGCAGCACCAGGCCGCCGCCCAGCCCGATGACGCCGGCGACGACTGGCTGCCGGAGCACCACGCTGAGGCCCAGGGCCAGCGCTGCTACCATCGCCACCTCGGTGAGGGCGTGGCCCAGGGTGACGAGCGGCCCCACGCGGAAGCCCTGGCGGGCACTCTCGGCGATGGTCACCGTGGTCACCGGGCCGGGCATCAAAGCGCCGGAGAGTCCCACCACAAACGAGGTGGTGAACAGCGCCACCACCGCCGCATCAGGCATTGAACAGAGCCTCCAAAGGGTAGAAAACCACAGAGGCACTGAGAGCACAGAGAGCCAAAAAACAATAGAGACCTCTGTGCCCTCTGTGTCTCAGTGGTTAACCTTCTCCTTCGCCGTGCAGGGCGTCCACCCAGCGCAGGTAGCGTCGCCACAGCGAGCGCAGCGCCACCAGCAGATCGCGCAGGCGATACCAGGCCCGCTTCCACCACGGCAGCGGCGCTACTTTGACCTTGGCTCCCCACTGCACCACAGCCGCCGCCCAGGTCAACCCGGCGCCAAAGCTCACCAGCACCAAATGGTCGTCGGGCTTGATGCGCCCGGCTTCCACGGCCTCACAGAGAGCGATGGGGATGGAGGCTGCGGAGGTGTTGCCGTAACGATCAATGTTGACGAAGACCTTCTCTGCGGGTAGCTTCAGCAGCTTGGCCACCGTCTCGATGATACGGCTGTTGGCCTGGTGGGGCAAGACCAGGTCTACCTGCTCCAGGGCCAGCCCCGCCTGCTGCACGGCCTGCTCCGCTGCTTTGCTCATGGTGCGGGTGGCAAAGCGATAGATTTCCCGGCCGTCCATGCGGGCGTAGTGCAGGCGCTGCGCCACCGTCTCGGCGCTGGCCGGCTGCCGCGAGCCGCCTGCGGGCATGATGAGCAGGTCGCCGCCAGAACCGTCGGCCCCCAGCACGGAGGAGAGCACGCCGCCCGGCTGCTCGCTTGCCTGCAAAAGCACCGCCCCCGCCCCATCGCCGAAGAGGACACAGGTGGCCCGATCTGTCCAATCAATGACACGGGACAACGTCTCCGACCCGATGACCAGCACGAGTTCGTAGGCACCAGCGGCGATGAGATGGCTGGCCACCGCCAGGGCATAAACGAAGCCAGAGCAGCCCGCCGCCAGGTCGAAGGCCGCCGCCCGTTCAGCACCCAGGGCATCCTGCACCAGGCAGGCCGTGGAGGGGAACAGGTAGTCCGGCGTGGCCGTGGCCACGATGATCAGGTTCAGTTTGGCCGGGTCTACATCGGCGACAACCAGGGCCTCCCGCGCCGCCTGTACGGCCATGCTGGCCGTGGCTTCTTTGGGCGCGGCGATACGGCGCTCGGCGATGCCCGTGCGCGTGCGGATCCACTCGTCCGAGGTGTCCACCATAGCGGCGAGGTCGTCGTTAGTCAGGACTTTGCTCGGCACGTACTTGCCCCAGCCTACAATCTGGGCGTAGCGTTTCATCAAGAGTCAGGGCCTACCTTCTGTTGGACGCAGATAAACGCGGAAACCGCGGACGAATTCTGTTCTTTCTGTCCGCGTTTTTCTGCGTTCGTCCGTGTCCCTTTATGCTGCCTCTCCTGGCTGGCACCATTCCAGGCCGATGATCCCCGGCCCGCCGTGCACGGCCAGGGAGCAGGAAAGCTCATCCATGTAGAGTTCTACGCAGTTGAGGCGCTGACGCACCCGGGCAGCGAAGGCGGCGGCCTCGTCAGGGACGGCGACGTGCAGGACGGCAAAGCGCATGGGCTTGTCGCCAGCAGCCGCGGCGACCCGTTCCAAGACCCGTTCCAGGGCTTTGGAGCGGGTGCGCACCCTCTCCTCCAGATCCAGGATACCGTCGTGGATGGAGATGACGGCCTTGATGTTGAGCAGCGAAGCCAGCGCCCCCTGCAGCTTGCCGATCCGCCCGCTCATCTGTAAATAGCGCAGGGTGGCCGGGGTGAGGTAGCCGGGGACGGGCCGCAGCGCTTCAATCGCCCGCACGATCTCCTCGCGCTTCTTCCCGGCCTCGGCCAGGCGTACGGCGTCCATGACCAGGAAGCCCGTGCCATAGGCCACACTCAGCGAGTCTACCACGGCCACGTCGGCCTCGGGCACCAGGTCCTTGGCTATCACGGCCGACTGGTAGACACCGCTGCGCAGGCTGGTGATCGTGACCACCAGGCCCTGATTGCCCTCGCGCACCAGTTGGCGGTAGACCTCGGCGAAGGTCCCCGCTGGCGGCTGCGAGGTGGTGGGGATGATACGCTCGGCGTCAATGCGGGCAAAGAACTCCTGGCGGGTGATGTCTATGCCCTCCTGGAACGTCTCCTGGCCAAACTGGATGCTGATGGGCACAAAGCGCACGTCGTGGGCGGCGGCGAACCCTGCTGGCAGGTTGCAGGTAGAATCGGTGATGATTTTGATGGTCATGAGTTCACCTCCCCTTGGGTTGTTTGCCTATAAAACACCGCAGCAGGGGGAAGGATACGTTAGCAGATGGCCGATGGCGGATGGCCGATGGCCGATGGCAGATGGGCGATAGCTGATGGCGATGGCCTGCTCAGAAACTTGGCTCGTAGTGCGCGCTTCCAGCGCGTTGCTAAGGCGCTCAAGCGCCCACTACGAACCGATGTGCATTCAAGTTTATGGTCTCAGGAATGACGCCGCGTCATCGGGGACTACTCAGAAACTTGGCTAGTAATTGCCGTAGGGCAGTGCCCATGGCCTGCCTGGAAGGTTCTCACACGCCACCCATCCGCATCCAGAGCGTGTGAGAACCTTCCACCGCCCAGATGCGCAGAACAGGGCGGCGGGCGCCGCGCCCGCCCTACGGATGCAAACCGCGCACAAGTTTCTGTCATCAGGAATGACGCCGCCGCGTCATCGGGGACTCGCAATGACCCAAGAGCACTTGCCCAGTGGACGCCTTGGACCTTTTGTGGTAAAATGAAGTGGATTGCAGATTGCACAATCAAATCTGCAATCTAAAATCTGAAATCTGCAATTCCCTTCGGAGGTGCGATTATGGAAATCACCTGGTTGGGCCACGCCTGCTTCCGTCTCAAGGGCAAGGATGCCGTCGTGGTCACCGATCCCTATGGGCCTGACGTGGGTTACGGCAAGCTGCGCACCAGCGCCGACATCGTCACCCTCTCCCACGAGCACTTTGACCACAACTACGTGCAGGGGGTCAGCGGCGAGCCCAAGGTCATCCGCGGCCCGGGCGAGTACGAGATCAAGGGCGTGTTCATTACCGGCCTGGCCACCTTTCACGATGACAAGCAGGGCCAGGAGCGTGGGCGCAACACGGTCTACTGGATTACCATTGACGACGTGGTGGTCTGCCACCTGGGCGACCTGGGGTACGTGCTCTCCCAGGCGCAGGTGGAGGAGATGGCCCAGGTGGACGTGCTACTGGTGCCTGTGGGCGGGTTCTACACCATCAACGCCGCCCAGGCCACCGAGGTGGTGAGCCTGTTGCAGCCTAAGATCGTCATCCCCATGCACTTCAAGACCGAGGTGGCAGGGCTGAAGATTGACCCCGTGGACAAGTTCTACAAGGAGATGGGCTTGAAGAAGGGGCCAGTGCCGCAGCCCAAGCTCGTCGTTGTCAAAGCCACCCTGCCCGAGGAGACCCAGGTGGTGGCGCTAGACTACAAGCGGAGCTGATGTGCTACCTGGACGCGTAGGGGCGATCCCTTGTGGTCGCCCTGGTCGCCCAGGGCAGCCCTTGTGGTCGCCCAGGGCAGCCCCTGTGGTCGCCCTGGGCAGCCCCTGTGGTCGCCCAGGGCAGCCACAAGGGCTGCCCCTACGTCGTGTTCTCCTACTCCACCAACGTCTGCACCCGCACTACCTCGCCGCCTCGCCAGTAGACTCGCGGCACGCGCACGGCGATGGCCGTCGTCACCTCGTAGTTGATCGTGCCAAGCGCGTCGGCGACTTCATCGGCGGTGATTTCTGCCTCCCCTTGTCGCCCGATGAGCACGACCTCGTCGTCCTGCTGCACGCCAGGGACGCTGCTCACGTCCACGGTGAGTTGATCCATGCTCACTCGCCCGATCACGGGCACCCGCTGACCATGCACCAGGGCCACGCCGTGGTTGGAGAGGGCCCGACGATAGCCATCGGCGTAGCCCAGCGGAACGAGAGCAACCACGCTGGTCCGTGGGGCTATCCAAGTACGCCCGTAGCCCACGCTGGCCCCGGCGGGCAGCGTGCGCACCCGCGCCAGGTGGGCCTTGAGGGCCAGCGCCGGACGCAGCGGCACCGTGCGGCTCGTCTGCCGGGAAGGGTATAGCCCGTAGATGCTGAGGCCACAGCGCACCAGGTCCAGGTGCGTCTCTGGCAGGTCAATGGTGGCGGCGCTGTTGGCCACGTGGCGCAGCGGGATGACCAGGCCATCTTCTTCAAGGCGCTGGACCACAGCCTGGTAAATACGAAACTGCTGCCAGGTGAAGGATTTATCGGCTTCGTCGGCGATGGCAAAGTGCGTCCATAGCCCTTCCAGGGCCAGGGAGGGTAGCGCCGTCACTCGCCGGGCGAAAGCGACCACCTCCTCAGGCAGGAGGCCGTAGCGCCCCATGCCCGTGTCCACCTTGAGGTGCACAGGCGTCACCAGGCCACGCTCCGCCGAGGCGCTGGCCAAAGCCAGGGCTGTCTCCAGCGTCGTCACCGTGGGGGTGAGGTGGTTGGCGACGGTTTTCTCCGCCTCGCGTGGCGGGCAATGGCCCAGCACCAGGATCGGCGCTGTCAGACCGGCCTGCCGCAACTGCACCCCCTCGTCCACGATGTTGACGCCCAGCCAGGTGGCACCGCTCTCCAGGGCCGTGCGGGCCACCATCTCCGCCCCGTGGCCGTAGGCATTGGCTTTGACCACGGCCATGAGCTGCGTGGACCCGCTCAGGTGCCTCTGCAGCGCGGTCACATTGGCAGCAATAGCGTCTAGATCAACCTCCGCCCAGGTCGGGCGGCCACCAAACCACTGCCCCATCGCGCCCTTTGTACCCCCTGTACCCCTGCCTTCTTGCCTCCTGCTTCCTGCATCTTGCATCCTGCATCTTGCTTCCTGCCCCTTGCCTCCTGCTTCTTGCCCCACTCAGCCTCCACCCGGCTCTCGCCCCACAGCATAGACCAGCCCCAGCAGTAGCGCCACCTGCACGGCCATGCTATGCACCCACAGGTTGTCAAAGACGTTGTGCGTCGCCTGGGCAGCCAGCACCCCCAATATGCCGATGGCCACGGCGCGCCCCAGGGCACTGGTGGCTCGCACCGCCAGCCCCGTCTCCGCGCCGATGTTCAGGTAGTAGCAGGTGCGGCATTCGACTCGTGCAGGATCTCAGCCAGGTATCGGATCTCCGTGCTGTGCAGGGAAGCGAAGAGGGGGATCTGCTTGATGAGTGTCTGGCGTAAGTCCACGTGTACGCCTCCGGGTTAGGGGGCTCAGGTAGACGTTCACGACTGGAGTTGCCTTGATTATAACACCAAATGTGGTGGTTGACAAGTGCTCTCCGCTAGCTTATAATGCTACCTGAAATTGGCAACTCTCTTGGACTGGAATAGACACAGAGGGGGAAATCAGAAAAGCAGAGAGTCGTTGATGGAGCCGGATCGTTACGCCACCGTGCTGGTGGCCTTGATCAACAATCGCCACGACCTGGAGATTGCCCGCGAGCAGCACTGGTATCGTATCCCCGTGCGGCACGCCCCGCCGCGGGCCGTGGGCGCCCCCGTGCTGGCCTTCTACCAGACGGCGGCCTTCGGCGCAGAGAAGTGGGCGGTGAACTACTGGGCCGAGGCCACAGCCTGGGACGTGGTCACCCGTCGCCAACTCCTGCCCGACCAGCCCAACCATCCGCGGGCCAACCAGAAGTACTATCGTGTGGCCCTGGGCGAACTGCAGCGCCTGCCCCACCCCATCCCCAGCCGTCGCTGGCGACGCATCACCTTCATCGTCACCCACTGGGAGCGGCTGCAAGAGGCGGCGGAGATCAACGACCTGCTGCACGGCACGATCTGGGAGGAGCGCCTGTGGGCGGCCTTCCGCAAAGCCGGCATCCTGGCCGAGCGCCAGTACGCCCTGGAGGAGCCGCGTGCGCCCTATACGATAGACTTTGCCATCTTCTGCCGCCAGGGTCCCGTGGGTGTGACCTGCCAGGAGCCCGGCGGCGCGACAATTCACAGTTTGCCAGAGACATTGAGCGATTTGGGTTGGTTACTTCTGCGCTTCTCCGCCCAGCAGATCGAGCAAGCCCCCGCCGACTGCCTGGCCGCCGTGCAGCGCGCCATCCAGGAGCGAGGCGGGCTGGCGAGTGAAACGTGACGAGTGAAACGCCAAGCGTGGTGCGTGGTGCGTGTTCCGTTTCTCGTAATTGCAACACGGAGCAGCAAAATGGACGTACCAAGTAGCAGGAGGCCAAATAACTTATGAGGAATGGCTAGCTACTTTGCCGCCTGAATTGACCAATGACCCGCTTTGGCGGATGGAGGTTTACCGGCTTGCTGTCTTTGCCGCTGACCTGGCCTGGCATGACGTGTCAAAGTTAGCTTAAGGCAGGCGAACTATCAGTCTTGTTGGCCAGTTGTACAAGGCTGTTGGTTCCATCAGCGCGAACATCGCCGAAGGTTACAGCCATCGCTCTGATAAAGATCAGGCTCGCTTCTGTGAGTACTCCCTGGGTTCAACCCGTGAAGGGCGCATCTGGTACCAAGCGCGTCATATTCTGTCAGAACCGGTGGCTACACATAGCCTGAAACTGCTGACAAAGATCGCCCGTCTGCTGCTCACCGCTCCTGCTGAACGCGGTTACAAACTGGCAGAAGAGCGTGCCGCTTACGACATAAGCCCAGAAGACCTCCTGGACAATCCTCCCGTACCATAAAAACGGAACACGCACCATGCAACACGAACGGAACACGCAACACGTTGCTCTATCCAGCGGAGCTTCTCCTATGGATGAACCTACCAGTCTCATTATCCTCCGCCCTCTGACAGCAGATGATGCCGCCGTGGCCTACAACTGGTGGCGGGACCAGGAGGTGCAGGAACTCAGCTCGCAATCGGTGTTCACGGGCACGCAGGAGGAGTTTGACTCTTTCTTCCACCGGACCTGCGTGACGGACGACCCGCAACGCCTGACGGCGGGCATCGTGGACCGGCAGAGTGGGCGACTCATCGGCGTGCTGGTGCTGCGCCTCAGCGCCGACGGGGCGGAGGGCGAGTTCGGCATCAAGATTGGCGAGAAGGATTACTGGGGCCACGGCTACGGCCGGGAGGCCACGCGCGCCTTCCTGCGCCAGGTCTTCGCCACGACCACCGTGGAGGTGGTGTACGGCCTGGTAGACATCACCAACCAGCGCGCCAGTCGCAACCTGGTGCGGGCGGGCTTCCGCTCCGTGGGGCGCACGCCAGAGAGCGGCTACGAGTTCGTGCGCCTGGAAATCTGGCGCGGGGAGCTGCCCCGCCGCCTGACGGACGAGGCGGTGCCGGTGAAGCAGGTGCTGCTCCCGCAGCGCATCCATCGGGCGGGCGAGGCCCTGCTGCGCGCCGAAACCGACGTGATCGTCCCGCCGGCCACGGACGAGGCCACATTGCTGGCGAACATTCGCGGCATGCATGGCCTGGTCGTGCGCACGGCGAAAATCACCGCCAAAGTGATCAAGGCGGGCGATAGCCTGCAGGTCATCGGCCGGCACGGTGTAGGCTACGACAACATTGATGTGGCTGCGGCCACGCGCCGTGGCATCCCCGTGGTCATCACCCCGGAGGCCATCACTGAGTCCGTGGCCGAGCACACCGTGGGCTTCCTGCTGGCCCTGGCCAAGCGCATTGGCGAGGCGGACCGGGAACTGCGACGGGGCAACTTCGGCGCCCGGCTGACGCACACCGGCAGCGAGCTGCAGGGCAAGACCCTGGGGTTGATAGGGCTGGGACGCATCGGCGGCCGTGTGGCCGAGATCTGCCGGGCGGCCTTCGCCATGCGCCTCCTGGCCTACGACCCTTATGTCGCTCCGCAGCGCGCCGCCGAGCTGGGCGTGGAGCTCGCCGGCGACCTGGAGGCGTTGTTGGCCGCCGCCGATTTCGTGTCCCTGCACGCCCCGCTCACGGCGGAGACGCGCGGGCTGATCGGGGCGAGGCAACTGGCGAGGATGAAGCGCACGGCCTACCTGGTGAACACAGCGCGCGGCGGCCTGGTAGACGAAGTGGCGCTGATTGAAGCCCTGCGCGCTGGCACCATCGCCGGAGCCGCCCTGGACGTGTTTGCCCAGGAGCCACCCCCGGCCGACTCGCCGCTGTGGGCGCTGGACAACGTCATCGTCACGCCGCACATGGCCTCGCACACGCAGGAAGGGCTGCGGCGCATGGCCGTGGACGTTGCAGAGGAGGTGCTGAGGGTGCTGCGGGGAGAACGGCCTAAATGGGCTGTTAACCCTGAGGTGTTCAGGAATAGCTCTGGTGGTACAAGTGGCAAGGGTAACAAGGGTAACGGGGGTAACAGGGGTAGGGGTAAGGAGGATTGCGGTGCGTGAGAATACGACCAAGCGGGCGTTGCAGCGGGGGGAGGTGGTTTTCGGGACGATGGTCTCGGCGGTGCGCACGCCGGAGATTGCCCCCCTGCTGGCCGCGGCGGGCTACCAGTTCATGATCGTGGATGGCGAGCATTCCAACTTCGGCCTGGACATCATCGCCGACATCGCCCTGGCCGCCAAGTCCACGCCCATCACGGTGCTCATGCGCGTGCCCGGCCACGAGGCGCACCACCTTTATCGCCCGCTCGACTGTGGGCTGGAAGGGTTGTTGGTGCCCCACGTGGACACACCGGAGCAGGCGCGGGCCATCGCCCGGGCGACAAAGTACGCCCCGCTGGGGGAGCGCAGCGTGGCTCTGCGCCGGGTGCACGCCAGCTACGCCCCGGGCGAGCCGGCGGCTTACATGGCGCACGCCAACCAGGAGACGCTGATCATCGCCCAGATCGAGAGTGGGCAGGCGCTGGACAACCTGGACGGGATCTGCGCCGTGCCGGGGATCGAGGCGGCCCTCATCGGCCCCCACGATCTGGCGCAGTCCCTGGGCATTCCCTCGGCGGGCGTGCGGCATCCGCAGATCCAGGACGCCGTGCACCGGGTAGTGGCGGCCTGCCAGCGACACGGGCTGGCCCCCGGCATCCACGTGACCAATCGCGACGACGCTGAATTCTGCCTGCGCGCCGGCATGAAGCTGCTCATGTACGGCAACGACATCGGCCTGATCGTGGATGGCGGCAAGCGGGCCCTGGCCGAGCTGCGGGGACTGATGGGGTGAAGGCGTGTTCCAAGTTCCAAGTTCCACGTTTCACGTTGCGGGGTTAGAACGTGGAACGTGGAACGTGGAACTCGTTGTGGGGAGTACCAATGCTGCGTTTCTCACTTAACATAACCATCTTGTTCCAAGAATACCCGTTCCTGGAGCGTTTTGGGCGGGCAGCGGCGGCGGGCTTTGGCGCCGTGGAGTTCATGTCACCCTTCGTCTACGACGTTGATCAGGTGGTGGTGGCGGCCAGGGAGTCCGGCGTGCGGGTGGTGCAGTTCAACTTCGCCGATGGTAACCTGGCCGCCGGCGAGCGGGGCTACGCCAGCCACCCGGACCGGCAGGCCCAGTGGCGCGAGGAGCTGCAGCAGGCGCTGGCGCTGGCCCCGCGGCTGGGGGCGCGGCAGATCAACTCCCTGGCCGGCTGCGTCGTACCCGGCCTGGCACGGGAGGCGCAAATCGCCTGCCTGGTGGATAACCTGCGCTGGGCCGTGCCCCACCTGGCGCGGGCGGGCTACCCGCTCATGCTGGAGGCCCTCAACGACCTGGACAACCCTGGCTACCTGCTCACCCGCAGCGCCCACGTGCTGGCCGTGCTGGAGCAGGTGGCCAGTCCCTGGGTGCGCTTCCAGTATGACGTATACCACATGCAGCGCATGGAAGGCAATCTGGTGGAGACCATCCGCCAGAACTTGCCACGTATTGGCCACGTGCAGATTGCCGATTGCCCCGGCCGCCACGAGCCGGGCAGCGGCGAGATCAACTATCGCTTCGTCCTGGGGGCGCTGGAAGCCGCCGGCTACGACGGCTACGTGGGCCTGGAGTACCTGGCCTCCGCTAGAACCGAGGCCTCCTTCGCCTGGCTGCCATTCGACAAGCGGCGCGAGGCCACATCCGCCGACCTGATTCTGTAGGTAGGTCGGGCACGCTGCCCGACGGATTCTTACCGCAGAGCAGGTAGGTCGGGCACGTTGCCCGACGGATTCTTACCGCAGAGTAGGTAGCACGTTGCCCGACGGATTCTTACCGCAGAGCAGGTAGGTCGGGCACGCTGCCCGACGGATTCTTACCGCAGAGCAGGTAGGTCGGGCACGTTGCCCGACGGATTCTTACCGCAGAGTACGCTGAGAAGGCAGAGATTTTCGTTTCTCCCTGCGCTCTCGGCGTTCTCGGCGGTGCGCAAGCCGCGTAGGGCGGCTTTCATAGCCGCCGAACTCGGCCATGGCTGAGGCAGGTATAGAAACCTGCCCTACAAACTGAGCAGGTAGGTCGGGCACGGTGCCCGGCAGATTATTACCGCAGAGCGCGCGGAGAACGCGGAGATTTTCATTTCCTTCTGCGCTCTCGGCGTTCTCGGCGGTGCGTAAACCTCGTGACTGAGGACTGAAGACTAATGACTGGAGACTGGATATGAATCCCACTATTGGCTTCATCGGCCTGGGGATTATGGGCAACCCCATGGCCAAGAATCTCCTCAAGGCCGGCTACCCCCTGGTCGTCTACGACCGCAATCCGCCCAAGGTGCAAGACGTGGTGGCAGCCGGCGCGCAGCCGGGCCTGTCCAGCCGGGACGTGGCGGCGCGCAGCCAGGTGGTCATCACCATGCTGACCGATACGCCGAACGTCGAGGCGGTGGTACTCGGCCCGGACGGCGTCATGGAGGGCATCCGGGCCGGCGCGACGTACATTGACATGAGCACCATCTCGCCGGTGGTCACCCGCCGCCTGGCCCAGCAGATGGCGAACAAGGGCGTGGACATGCTGGATGCCCCGGTGAGCGGCGGTCAGGTAGGGGCCATCAACGCCACCCTGTCCATCATGGTCGGTGGTAAGCAGGAGGTCTTCGAGCGCTGCCTGCCCATCTTCCAGGTCCTGGGCAAGAACATCGTCCTGATCGGCGAGAGCGGGGCAGGGCAGGTGGCGAAGGCCTGCAACCAGATCGTGGTGGGGCTGACCATTGAAGCCGTGAGCGAGGCCCTGGTGCTGGCGGCCAAGGCTGGCGTGGACCCGGCCAGGGTGCGGGAGGCCCTGCTGGGCGGCTTTGCCCAGAGCCGCATCCTGGACGTGCACGGGGGGCGCATGTTGCGGCGCGAATTCGCCCCCGGCTTCCGCCTGCGCCTGCACGAGAAGGACCTGAACATCGCCCTGTCCACAGCGCGAGAGCTGGGCATGGCCCTGCCCGTCACCGCCCTGGTACACGAGATGATGAACGCCATGCAGGCCACCGGCCGCGGCGAGCTGGACCACTGCGCCCTGGTGACCTTGCTGGAAGACCTGGCGCAGGTGGAAGTAAAGACGAGGGATGAGGGATGAGGGATGAGGGACGAGGGATGAGGGACGAGGGACTAAAGACGAAGGACTAAGGACGAATGAACATGCTCTCTAAACTGATAAGTGGCGAGCTGGCCAGCTCGTCTCTCACAGAGGTGGAGCGCGCCGCCCTGGCGGACGAGCTGGGCCGCCGCGCCGGCCTGGCGGTATACCCGCGGTCGGTGACGGCGCAGGACGGCAAGGTCTACTTTCTGGGCCGACGCGGGGTGGAGAAATTCCTGGGCACCGTAGGTGCGGATGAGAGCCTCACCCTCGTCCCCGCCGATCACACCAGCGCGGCGACCCTGCGCCAGGCGCTCCCCTGGCTGCGGCCACGGACTCTCGGCCTGTGCACCTCGGCCGGCCTGGGCGATCGCCTGGGGCTGGCCACGCCCGGGCACGTGCGCGCCGTGCGCGCTGTGCAAAGAGAAGCCGGGTTTCTCGGAGAAACCCGGCTTCTAGGCAGCACCCGGCCTCTAGCCCCCATCTTCGCCCAGCAATCCATCCGGGAGATGACCCGCACCGGCCGTACCCCCCAGCAGGTCATGGACGATGCCCTGTGGGGCGTCTTTCAGGAAGGCTGGCAGGACGGCTTCGGCGCCGACGCCGACCACCTGAAGACGCCGGAGGATGTGGACGCCTGCGTGGCCGCCGGCTTCACGTTCTACACCATAGACCCCGGCGACCACGTGGACGACGCCGCCGACACGGATGACCGCGCCACCCTGATGGCCAAGATGCGTGCCCTGCCTTGGGACGTGCTGGAGGACACCCCCACTGATCTGGATCACCGCTACCTGTTCCAGCAGTTCACCCTGGACGATGGAACGAAGCTGGCCTTCTCCGAGCCGGTGTTGTTGCGGGCGCTGGTAAAGTACGGTCGAGCGGTGGCGCACACGGTTCGTATGTACCGGCATCTGGTAGAGCGTTGGGGAATCAGGGAATCGGGGAATCAGGGAATCGGGGGGACGGAACACGCAACACGCAACACGTTTGAGCTGGAGATGTCTGTAGACGAGACGGCCACGCCCACCTCGCCCCACGAGCACTTCTTCGTGGCCAGCGAGTTGCGCCGCCTGGGCGTGCGTTGGGTCAGCCTGGCCCCGCGCTATGTCGGGCGATTTGAGAAGGGTGCGGACTACATCGGCGATCTGCAGCAGTTTGAGGCCGACTTTGCCGTCCACGCCGCTATCGCCCGGTACTTCGGGCCCTACAAGCTCAGCCTGCACTCCGGCTCGGACAAGTTCAGCATCTACCCCATCGTGGCCCGGCTGACGGGCGGGCTGGTGCACCTCAAGACGGCCGGCACCAGTTACCTGGAGGCCCTGCGCACCATCGCCGCCCTGGACCCGGCCCTCTTCCGGGCCATCTACGCCTTTGCCCGGGAGCGTTACCCGATAGATCGCGCCAGCTACCACGTCTCCGCCAGCCTGGAGCGGGCTCCCCTGCCCCAAGCTCTAGCCGACGCTGATTTGCCCACCCTGCTCGAGCAGTTCGACGCCCGCCAGATCTTGCACGTCACCTTCGGCTCCGTGCTGACGGCGCGCACCGCCGACGGTCGCCCACGCTTCTACGACGACTTCATGGCCCTGCTGCGCGCCCACCCTGAGGCCTACGCCGCCAACCTGGAGGCCCATTTCCGGCGGCATTTGCGTCCGTTTGTGGCCACGGCAGCCTGAATCGGCAAAGAATGACCAAAGACGAAGGACCAAAGACCAAGAACTAAGGACCAATCTACTTGCCTACCTCTGCACTCCGTTGGCTTCTGCAGCTTGACCGGCCCGTGCCCGCACGCAGTGAGGCGGAAATCGCTGCCGAGGTGGAGCGCCATTACCGCTGGAACTTCGCGGTCAACCTGCTGGATGGCCTCTTCTTCTGGTTCGGCGCCAGCTTCGCCTCTTCCACGACCATCCTGCCGCTTTTCATCAGCAAGCTGACCAGCAGCACGCTGCCCATCGGCCTGGTGGCGGTCATCTCTCAGAGCGGCTGGTTCCTGCCCCAGCTTCTCACAGCCAACGCCGTGGAGCGACTGGCGCGCAAGAAGCCGGTGGTGGTCAACCTGGGGTTCTTTTCCGAGCGCGTGCCGATATGGGTGCTGGTAATCGCCGCCATGATAGCCGGCCGATCACCGCTGCTGGCGATGGTACTCCTGCTGGGGGGCTACGCCGCGCACGCCGTAGGCGCCGGGGTGGTGGCGACCTCCTGGCAAGACCTGATCGCCCGCTGTTTCCCGGTGGACCGGCGCGGACGCTTCTTCGGTCTCACGGCCTTTCTGGGTGCGGGCACAGGGGCGCTGGGAGCAGCCTTCAGCGCCTGGCTCCTCCGAACCTTCCCCTTCCCCACGAATTTCGTCTACGCCTTCACCATTGCCGCGGCGGGCATCACGCTCAGTTGGTTCTTCCTGGCGCTGACCCGCGAGCCGGTGCAGGCGGTCAGCGTCCCCAGGCAGAGCAACCGCCAGTTTGTATCCGGGTTGCCTGACCTCCTGCGCCGCGACCATAATTTCCGCTGCTTCCTGCTGACCAGGCTGCTGATGGCTCTGGGTGGTATGGGGATGGGTTTCGTCACCGTGGCCGCAGTGCACCGCTGGCAGGTGCCGGACAGCACGGTAGGCGTGTACACGGCGGCCTTGCTGATCGGCCAGACGTTTGGCAACCTGGCCTTCGGCCTCCTGGCCGATCGCTTTGGGCACAAGCTCTCCCTGGAGATTGGCGCTTTGGCCTCGGTTTTGGGCTTTGGGCTGGCCTGGCTGGCGCCGGTGGCCGAGTGGTACTACGCTGCTTTTGCCCTTTTGGGGATCAGTGCCGCCGCGGTCTTTGTCTCTGGCATTCTGGTAGTGCTGGAATTTTGCGAGCCACCGCGCCGGCCTACCTACGTAGGGATAGCCAACACGGGCGTGGGGTTGGTGGGCATGGTCTCACCCCTGCTGGGGGCGTGGCTGGCCAGCGTAGACTACGGCTGGCTCTTCGCCCTGAGCGCGGGCCTCTCGTTTGTCGCGCTGATTCTGATGCGCTGGTGGGTGCGGGAGCCGAGACAAAGGAGTTAACCACCAAGGCACCAAGAACACCAAGTTTTATGTCGACTTTTGCACCTTGAAAGCTGACATATCAGGTAGCTCAGACGGAGGTTTTCGGCGTCTTACGGGCGAATTGGGGCAATACCTAACCTATCCCACCTGGTATCGTCCAGGTGAGCCAGCCCC
>Ga0315268_10000335_pt1 | contig 55034 bp, 60 predicted proteins | sample C1_top_MG_FD_204535 | JGI IMG/M metagenome (GOLD analysis project Ga0315268, IMG submission 204535) | Sediment microbial communities from Yellowstone Lake, YNP, Wyoming, USA - C1_top | ecosystem: Environmental > Aquatic > Freshwater > Lake > Sediment | place: USA: Wyoming | collected 2017-08-01 | reverse complement strand
TAGGCAAGTAGTCAAAACTCTTAAATTTTTGTAGTTTCAACTTTCGTTCTGGAAGGCATAAAATGTCTCAATATTTTGAGGCTGCAAGAGTTGGGAGTTGGCTTGGATGGATTTTCAATTTTGGTTTCGGGAGCATTCTCTTTGGCGTGCCTCCCTTTGAGATTACTGCCCTAGTCCTCTTTGCCTTCTCACTGGCTACGGCCAGCGTCTTCGTTTTGAATCAGTATTTTGACAGGGAGGCAGATCGAGAGAACGAAGTTAAGTCAAATCTGCCTGTTGCCTCGGGACGAATAACACCGAGAAAGACATTGATTTTCTCCTTCTTGCTAGTCATCTCATGTTTAATTTTGGTGTTCATAGCCAACGTTCATGTTCTCCCCTTGTTTATTGTTTACTTAGGACTATGGACTGCTTATTCCACTCCCCCACTCAGGTTGAAAAGCGTACCAGTTGCAGACTTCGCGATCTCAGGTGTAGGCGCTGGCTTTCTGCCGTTCTTAATGGGGTTGGGGTTAACCGACGGGCTAATCTCCAAAATTCCATCAATTATGTTAGGTGCCATGCCGCTAGTGCTAATTCACAGTGGTGGCCATATTATTCAAGCCGTTGGAGACTATGAAGCAGACTGTAAGACTGGAGTTCACACTTTTGTTGTTAAGTATGGAAGAAAGAAGGGTGTTATTGTCGCTGGGTTTATGTTTTTGGTAGCAGGTTTCTCGCCATTCGTTTACTCAGTTTTTGGTTTACTCCCTTACAGACATCTGTTCTTGTTTTTTATTCTCTTCCCCCTTTCAATACCTATTATCATGCGTTATGCCGATGTGTTGAAAAACCCATCAACAAAAAACGTCATTAATATACAGAAAACTACGAAAAAGTTTGGAATTATTGGGATAATAGTGATATGGGCTTACGCATTACTCGCAAAAATATGCGGTTTATGAAGGAGAGTTCACTCAACGGCTAATTCCTCCCTCAATCCTTTACTTGGGTAAGCAAAAATGTAGCTCTTTTCGCTTGGAAAACTCACCGTAACTTCGTCTCCTGTGTTGAACCATTCCTCCATAAGTGAAGGCCGCACAACCATGACGCCATCTTCGTTTTCCAGTCTGACCTCGTATCGTATGTCTGTTCCCTCGTACCTCAACCTTTCCACTACGCCGAAAAGCGAGTTGCTTCTCTTCTTGTGTCCCTTTTCAATGGTAAACGTTTCTGGTCGAATTGCCAAAACAACTCGTTCCCCTTCCTTTTGAGACGCATCTGAACCAGAAACAGTCAGTCCGCCACGCAACTCGATTTGAACCTTGCCATCGCCTGTTTTAACCACATTGCCTTCTAGAAAGTTGTTTTCTCCAATGAAGTTGGCGACAAAGATGTGCTGCGGATTCGTGTATAATTCCCGCGGCGTTCCCACCTGAAGAATCTTCCCCCTTTTCATAACGGCTATTCTATCCGAAATTGCCATTGCTTCCCCCTGATCATGAGTAACATGAATAGCTGTTAGTCCCAAGTCTTTGACCAGCCTGCGAAGGTCATATCTAAGCTCAAATCGAATCTTAGCGTCCAAGGCGCCCAATGGTTCGTCTAAAAGCAGCAGTTTGGCCCCGGCTGCAAGCGCCCGCGACAAGGCTACCCGCTGCATCATGCCACCACTGAGTTCATGTGGAAAAGCATCTTGTCGCTCGTAAAGGTGTACCATCTCCAACATTTCACGACCGATGCTCTCTCTTTTTTTCTCCTCCAATGCCTTCACTCGAGGCCCGTAGGTCACATTATCCCAGACGTCCATGTGGGGAAACAACGCGTAAGTTTGAAACACGAAACCGATGCCTCGGTCTTCAGGTGGGAGCTTGTTAACGATTTTGTTATCGATGTAGACTTCTCCTTCGTCGGGTTCAACTAAACCAGCAATTATTCTGAGAAGGGTTGTCTTACCGCATCCGCTTGGACCAAGAAGAGAAAAATACTCTTTATCATAGACTTGGAGACTGACGTTGTCCACTGCCACAATTTTTTTCCCAAATTTTTTTGAGACGTTGACTACTTTGACTTCAGACAGCGCGTTCAGCCTCCGCTGTTTTTGGCAAACTATGCAAATGCGTGGTCACTCGTATATTAAACATGTCAATGCCGTCCCTTAACCACAAGTCTCAGCATTAAGAGAATTATGAAAGAGAACAGAACAAGCACGCCTGCTCCTAACGCGATGTCATTGGCGGAGGCTGGCACCTTCTGGATAACCCAGTCAACTAGCAGCACTGGCACGGTCTTTATCGTGGTCCCAACAGGCAGAACCGCTAGCGTTGCGCCTGTTTCGTCCACACTTCTTGCAAACATCATAATAGTGCCCGCGAACAAAGAGTACTTCGTCAACGGTAAGATTATCGTTCGGAACACAGTGAACGGGCGAGCGCCAAGAGTCCTCGAGGCTTCTTCAAGGTCCATGGTTACTCGCTCTATAGCCCCGACCATTGCACGGACAAAATAGGGATAAGTGATGGACAGATGAGCAAAAATTATCAACGCCACTTCAGGAATAAACGTAAATTTACTCCAGAAAATGCTCATGGAAGCGCCCAGGGCAATTGAGGGAACAATCAGAGGCACATTTGACAACACGTCGAGGCTTGTGGAAGCGCTTGCACCCCAACGCTTTCTGGCTATGAGAACAGCCATTGGCAAACTTGCCAGCACATTTAATGCTGTAACTACCGTTGCCACAAAATAGGAGAGGAGAAGACTCTGCCAATAGCCCTGCCACACTCCTTTTCCAGCTAATGCTTGATTCAACGTGCCGCTTGAAACCGCGCTCACAACTGGAAAGACAATGAACAGAGCGGGAATTAGAACGAACAAGAAAAACACAAAAGTCGTAACGGAATCTCGCAGAGTCTTGACCCTAAAGTCGCTCAGCTTTCTCTCGGCAAAAGGCCAAATTCTCTTTACAGGCATCTTAAACCTTGGTCCTAGCAGTCGAATTCCTAAGTAAATCAAACTTGCAGTGAGTATCAGAATTAAGCTTACGAATACCATTGGGCCTTCTTGGCCCGCGGCTCTCGTGTTTCGAATGAATACTACGCCGTTTTCAAAGGCGCCTGCAACGATCACGGTGGCGCCTGTTTCCGAAAGCGAACGAGCAAAAGCCAACGTGAAGGCTGCTATCAAGCTTGATTTCAAGATGGGCAATGTTACGGTTCTGTCAGCCGTAAGTGGCGGCGCGCCTAGTGTTCGTGCGGCTTCTTCGTAAACTACTTTGTAGTCGAGGATTGCGCCTACTATGACTCGGACTACTGCAGGATAGGAGAATGCGAAGTGAAGCAAAGCAATTAGTAGCCAGCCAGGTGACACAAAGGGATTGCCACCGAAGAGTTGTGAGATGCCTTCATGTCCATTCCAGAAGAGAAGCAGTGAATATCCTAACGTTACAGTGGGTATGATAAAAGGCAGGTCGGCCAACGTGTCAATAATGTTGAGTCCTCTGGACTTTCCACGTGCAATAAACCAAGCCAAGGGCAAACCGGCAACTAGGTCGAGGAAGGAAACTAAGAATGCGATGCCGAATGAAGCATAAATTGCGGACGACGCTCTGGACATGAGACTTGGATTCTGAAAAACTTCGCCGATTGTATTCCACTTGAGAATTACACCTAGAATGGTTGGAACCAGAATTATCCCAAAGAAGAAAATCACAGAGCCTGAATAAACAAGGTGTCGAACGAGTGGTCTAGATGAGACTCGGTCGAGGTATTTGGGAGTGTTAGAGTCGGGCAACTCGGTTTTTTCCTAGTTTCCATTTTGAAATCGTAGCGAAAACTATAGTGGAACGGAACTTTCTAAAGTAATTTTCTAACTAGGCTCTTCTGTCCACCATTTCGAGAGCATCGGGTCCAGTGCCTATTAGGGTTACTGGAATTTTAATTTCTCTCTCAACCTTTTCAACGAATGCTTTAGCATCTTTGGACAGTTTGTTGTAGGATTTTGCTCCCTTGCCCTCTGGAAACAGAACGTCGATTTTGGTAACTGCTGCTTGAGTGGCACCGTTCAACATCACCGCGCGTTTGGCTAACTCGTAGCTGAAGGGCGCTGCCCGTCGCGGGCGTCCCGTCACGGTTCCGTATTCAGCCCATCCACGTTTTTGAGCTTCTTCAACCGAGATTTCGTTTGGGAGTGGTCCTGCTCCGACTCGTGTTGTGAACGCTTTGAAAACGATAATGACATCGTCGATTTTGGTCGGTCCAACGCCAATGTCTGAACACGCAGCTGACGCGGTTACGTCTTTTGATGTGCAGTAAGGGTATGTGCCGTGATATAGAGACAGAAATGTGCCTTGGGTGCCTTCAATAAGAACATTTTTTCCGTCGTCTATTGCTCTGTTGACCTCTAGTGGAACATCAGTTAGATATTTTTTCAGTTGCGCCACATCTCTGGCCAGCTTCACTTTTCTCAAGGCTCGTTCAGCGTTGCATGGTCCTGTGCCTGTGCCCGTTGTCTTAATATCCTTAGCCAAGTGTCCAACTCTATCAGCCTCAATGTGTCTGGCTTCGATTATGGCACACTGAGGGTCAACGCCAACTCTGCCCTCCGACTCAGTTTGCTCTATCTCACTTTTCAATATCTCGGGATTAACCAGAACTCCTGGACCTATCAGCAAACGACATTTCTTGTACATGAAGGCGCTCGGGAGCATGCGGAGACCATACTTTTTTCCGTTTACAATCACGGTGTGTCCAGCGTTAGGTCCGACACCAGCACGCGCTGTAATGTCCAGTTTGTCCTTCAATGCAAGATACGAAATGACTTTTCCCTTGCCAGTGTCCCCGAAAAAACCGCAAACCACAACTGAGCAAGGCATGTACCTTTCACCTCTAAAGTGACGCCTTTTTGCTTAAATTCAATTGAATAATAAAGGCTTTTGCACTAAAACCTGTTAAATAGAATGTTACTATTTTGTCAGTTCGCCCGTCGAGTGTTTTGTCACAGCTCAGTTGCTCTGTTCACTCTAGCGTTCATCATCCAATCATGAAAGATGCGTGACTGGCTTAAGACGTTTTTGCTCTGAACTCATCAATCAGGAATATGTCAAGTTCGCTTATGATTGTCCCAAAGTGTAGCAGAATGTAACAAGTGTAAAATATTCGTCTCCAATCAAATACATCAAGAAAGAACGCTGAGGGTTTGAAGGCGTGAAGCTTCTTCGCTTATGGGTTGAAGGACTAGACGAAATGTTAGGAGGCGGCCTGCCCGACAAAAACGTGGTACTTATGACAGGCGAACCGGGATCTGGCTATGACATACTCGCTCAACAAATCATGTATCAACACGCTGCTCACAATGAAAAAATTGCTTACTTCTCCACATCTAGACTGTCTGACTCATTGCGCGAAGATTTGGCCACATTCGGCTGGAACATTGCTCCTCTCGAAGAACAAGGAAACTGGACCTTTAATTACGTGCCCGCATCAGATGCCATCCCAGTTCTAACTGAAAAGATTCCACAAGCGATCTCTGAAGGTCGCTGGATACTTCTTGACTCACTCTCATATCTCATACTTACTCAGAAATACGGTTCGGTTGTTAAGACAGTTGAACTCCTGCTCAACAGCGCGCGTGAACACGGTGGAATCCACTTCCTACTCTTGACACAAAAGATGCACGGCACAGAAACCGAGACAACTGTGCAACATCTGGCTGATGGAGTCATGGAATTCACCGCATCCGAATCTGCAGGCGGAATCGACAGACGCATACGAATAAAAAAGATGCGCAGAGCCGTTTACGAGCCCAGACTTATCCCATTCAACATAACTGAACGGGGAATAACAATCGAAACAGCGGTCCGAATCGCTTAATCGCGACGGAGAAAAAAAGCATTGGACGTTTTCGAAGCCATTAAGAACCGAAGAAGCGTCAGAGCCTTCACCAACGAACCAGTTTCCGACGCAAAAGTGAAAAAGCTGATAGATGCTGCAAGGCGGGCACCTTCAGCGGGCAACATTCAACCTTGGGAATTCGTCATAGTCCGAGGCCAAGAGGTGAAAAGAGGACTGTGCAAGGCTGCTGGAAATCAAAACTTCATCGAGGAAGCTCCAGTTGCCGTAGTCATCTGCGCCAACACGTCACGATCTGAACGCGGCTACGGTTCAAGAGGCGTCAACCTCTACTGCTTGCAAGACACGGCGGCGGCCACACAAAATATGCTCTTGGCAGCGCACGCGCTGGGACTCGCCACCTGTTGGGTCGGAGCTTTCAGCGAAGAAGAAGTGATAAAAGTGTTGAATATTCCGAAGAGCATAAGACCCGTCGCCATTATTCCAGTAGGACATCCTGCCCGAAAGCCCAAGGTACGTCTAAGAAGACCTCTAAATGAGATTATCCATCACGAGATCTTTGGGCGAAGATAGCAATCATTGGAAGACTGCAATAACAACTTTGTTTCTCACTAGCTAGTGCTATAGGCTGAGACTCGTTTCTCCTTCTACGTTTCTGAGTTCATGGGTCCAAGAGGCGGAAGAAGGAAACAAAGAATAAGTCTTTAACCATCGAGTACATTAGAAACGTCTCTAAAAGAGTGGAATATCTGATGATTCGGCAGAATTCAAAGATTCTCGTGGCTGGAGGCGCGGGCTTCATAGGCAGCCACATAGTTGACAAACTTCTTGAGGTTGGCGCTGAAGTCACAGTTTTAGACAATTTGTACTCGGGCAAGATTGAGAACATCAAACATCATAACCGAGACAAGAACTTTCATTTTGTTAAGGGAGATGTTCGCAATTTCAAACTCGTCAGAGACCTCGTTAAAAATCTGGATGCCGTTTTCAACGATGCCGCCGTCGTAAGTGTGCCACGGTCGGTTGAAAACCCTCTGCTTGCGAACGACGTGAACGTAGTGGGCACTCTAAACCTCCTAAAAGCTAGTTTGGACAGCGGTGTAAAACGTTTCGTTCAGGCTTCGTCAGCCTCGGTTTACGGCGACACAAAAACATTACCTGTACATGAGGATCTGCCTGTTAAACCAATCTCGCCCTACGCTGTCTCAGAACTCGCTGCTGAAAACTATGCTAGGGTCTTTCACAAGGTGTATGGGTTGGAAACTGTGTGTCTGCGCTATTTCAACGTCTATGGACCAAGACAAACCTACAGTGCGTACAGCGGAGCCACAACGATTTTCGTAAATCAGCTTCTGAGCAGCAAACCACCAGTCATTGAGAGCGATGGCGAGCAAACCAGAGACTTTGTGTACGTTGAAGATGTGGCCTTAGCAAACATGCTTGCTTTAACAAGAAAAGGTGCTGTGGGCGAGGTCTTCAACATAGCCACAGGTGAGCCGACCACAATAAACAGGCTGGTTCAAACACTTCAGAAGGTCATGGGAAAAGAGCATTTGAAACCCATTCACAAGGAACCCAGACCCGGCGACATTCGATATAGCTACGCCAGCATTGAAAAAGCTAGAAAAGTCCTAGGTTACAACCCCATGTTTCCTCTTGAGAAAGGTCTCAGAAGACTCGCAGAATGGTATACCGCCAAATCATTAAAGTCATCATTGCCAAAAAAGACTGGAAAAAAAATAGAAAACACTTAAGCATAGAATCACAAAATCAGTAGCCTTCTAAAAAGGCATGACAAGAATACGTGAGTGAACAGCCAATGCTTGATCCATTTGTCTTTGTTACCTTGGAAAGCTTCCTGATTTCGATGTTGGCGTGTTTGCTGTTGTTGCCGCCCTACATCAAAAAAGCCAAACAAGTCGGCATTACGGGGTTAGATATTCACAAGCCTGGTTCGCCCGCCATTGCAGAGTGCGGCGGAGTCATACTCGTTATTGCTTACCTTCTCGGGCTATTTTTGTTCATACCGTTCATTGATGAGGGTCTAAACGAAAAAATCATCGGCACAGCTGCCACGGTGCTCCTCGCTGCTTTCATAGGATTCATCGACGACATCTACGAAACAAGGTGGCGCATAAAAGTGTTAACTCCCCTTTTGGGAGGAGTTCCCTTAGCAGTCATGCAATTAGGCAGAACAGCAATGTTAACGCCGTTCGGACTGCTTGATTTTGCTGCATTAGGCTTGTTGGGCTTGGTTTTCTTCTATGCAATTGTGCTTCCATTCGCTGTCACCGCCTCGGCAAACGCAGTGAACATGTTTGCGGGTTTGAACGGGCAGGAAGCTGGCTCTTCTCTCATAATGGCTTTGGCTCTTTTATTCTTGACCGTGCGATTGGAAAAACCCATAGGCTACGTCATTTTGACTCCCTTCATCGGCGCTTTGATTGCCTTCCTGTTTTTCAACAAGTATCCTTCTAAGGTCTTCCCGGGGGATGTGGGCACGTTTGGAATGGGCACAGTTATCGCCTGCGTCGCCATTCTGGCAGACCTCGAACGCGCAGCATTCATTATGTTCGTACCTTACATTATAAATGCCGTCTTATTTTTCATCGGAAAACTGAAAAGAATGCCTCCGCCAAGAGAAGCCCAAATGAATCCTGACGGAACATTGCCAGCCCCAAGCATATGGAGCCTGAGAAGCGTTCTCCTCCGAATCCACCCAATGAAAGAAAAGACTCTAGTCATCACAATACTAGCGTTAGTAGCAGCGTTCTCAATTGCTGGGATGCTATCTTACGGAACATAGGAAAAACCAAAAAGGCCACAAGAGCTAGAGCAAATTCACAGTTATCACTAGGCATCGCCAGTTGCCTCTCAAATACAACATCAGCAGAATACTAGCGATGCAACAGTGGTATTTTGCTAACGTTTGATCCTCAAGATTTGCCTCAAATCAGTCATTATGGACAGGCCTAAAATTGCTAGAAAAACAAGATGAGGCACAACTAAGGTTAGGGGAACGACCAAAGGAAAACTTAAGAATGCAGGCAGAATAATCGCGGCGACGGGGATCGTAAGCAACAAGTTGGATGGGTGATGCTGAAACAGTGACATAATATCTCGAGTTTTCAATAGCAATGTCATCGACATCAGAAATGCAATCCATTCTAAAGAAATATTTAATGCACTTGTAATCTGTATTTGCGCACCGTATCGTTCAGTAACTGCAGGCCACAGCATTTGAACGCCACCGCCTGTGAATAAATCACCTAAGAGAGAATGCGAAGCTAAAGACACGAAGAAGGGGGCAACTTGCTTTCCATACAACCAGAAAACGGGCACAAATGCAACTGCGTACACGATTAATGAGTGAGTGGGTCCCCTGTGTTCCATTCCTAATATTAGGTCGATGTCAGGTAATATTGAGGCGAGAAAGAGTAAAGGGACATTAATTTTGACGTCTAAGAGTTTAGAAGTTGCTTTTCCTGTCAAGTAGCCTAAAGCCAAGTGTCCAACTGCAAACGTTGCTTTGTCCCTCAAAAAAAAGCATTAAACGCAGCATATAAACTCGTTCAATAACCGAACTATCAACAGTGGCGAAAATTCATACGTTCACTCTTTAAACTGAATTCATCAAGTCTAAATGTAGGTGACACGACTGAAAATGTAGTGGAACTAATGCTTTCCTTCGACATATCGGCCATTGACATCGTTCTTTTGGTGGCTGTAATGGTGCTGATAGTGCTTTTTATCACTCAGCATAGAGGTAAAGCAGTGGTTGAATCTCAATTGACTCCCTCTAGTCTTGGGGAGACTTCAGAAAAGCTGGAAACAAGAGTTCGAAGCAAAAGCAAAGAACGCAACACGAAGCAATCTCCGTTGGGCTTTACGAAGTGCATACACGATTTTGGCTTTCTTAGAAATCTTCCTCAAAACACGCCAGTCCCAGACGAATGTTTCGGTTGTCCTACGGTAATGCGTTGCTTGTTTCCAAACGTGCAGGCTCCGCTGGTAGAGTGAGAGCAAGGCTTTTTGACTCTGATACTTTACATCCTGTCAACGGCTAGACTTGCCATTTTATCATTGTTTTGTATGTTTGTTCAACGTGAATACGATAATATTTATTAAGTCTTAATACACGTGATAATGATGGTGCAGGAATTAATGGAAAGAAAAGAAAGCATAGTTGTGGGCGCTGCTGTGGCTCTTGTTTTGTACACTTTAGCTCTGACTGCTTTTGGCCCCTTGGTGTCGTCGGCAGTAACGAGCAACAAAACGGTTTCCAATAGTGGATCAGTGAAGGGTGTTGGAGTTGGTGTTTATTTGGATCAAGCTTGCACAAACGCAGTTTCTTCCATCAATTGGGGCAACATTGATCCAGGCTCAAACGTGAACAAAACTATTTACATCAGAAATGAAGGAAACACGGCTGCCACTTTATCAATGGCTACATCGAACTGGAATCCAACAACCGCTTCCAGTTACATGACTCTCAGCTGGAACTATGGCGGCCAATCTCTCAACGTCAACCAAGTAGTTCAAGTTAAACTAACACTTACAGTCTCATCAAGTGTAACAGGAATAACGAACTTCAGCTTTGATATTACAGTCACAGCAGTTGGATAGAACCAACTTCATAGCGTCTGGTATCTCAGATACCTTGATGGTGTCGCTAGAAAGGTTGCGCCAAGCAACCTACACTTTCTTTCTCAAGTGCAATTAGCATATTTCCGCAGATGTTTTAGTTTGCAGAGGTATTCTTGATTGAGCAAGTTCGTGTTTTTCAATTGAGCCAGCGAGAGCCCGAAAGTTTAGGGTTTTTGAGTCCCTGTATTTAGTTAACCAGCCCATTCTGACCAATTGGTTGAGATAGCTGCTTTCGATGGCACGCGTACGTCCTGTCAGAGTAGATACTTGCGTTGCATTGCATTCGCCTTCGGATGCCACAATCAAATACGTCTTTCGAAGATTATCTGGTAGAGACAGAAGTTTTGATTCGGAAATCTGAAGTGGTTGAGGCTGCCAATTTGAAAACATTCTTTCTATGTCGTCGAGGCGATTGCGAATGCTCATTAGCTCTTGAAAAATCCTATCTAATCTCACCAATGTTCATGTTTCTCCAATGCCCGTAGTTCTCTTCCCTTTAACATTAAGAATGCAATTTAACGTTTCTTGAACAGTGCACTTCACTATCTTGTTAATTCTGTTTGGCATTTCGTCCATTCACATGGGAAAGTCCATGATTTTATGCGAGTTTGACTTTGCAGAATTGCAAACATAAGTTAACAAGCGTAAAGGTGTGTTATGGTCTTAGATCCTTTACGGTTGTGCCAGCAAACTTGTCGAAGTATCTGATGAATCGTTCGTCCTTAAGTCTTAACCCTACGGCTAGGTCGAAGGGCAGCAGAAAGACTTTGCCAAAATTCCTCACGGCTGCGTGATCATAGAAAAGTTTTTTTCCATCCAGTCGGACGACCATCAGTCCAACTAGACGTTTTCCTAGGCTTTGTCCAGCAAATCCTTCAAGCAAGGTAAAATAGATCCAGAAGAGCACGAGAGAAAACAGAATGACATTAAGGTGTAAAAGGACTGTGGCGCCTTCTGTGAGTACGGAGAAAATGTTTGGCAGAACCAAGAAAACCACGAAGGCTATCGCGAAGTCTACTAAGAACGCGAAGACTCGTTTCCTGAAGGTCGCAAGTGGAACTGCAGAAGTTTTCTTTGCAACATCAGCTTCTACAGCCCATGCTTCAACATCTCTGATTAGCCTGATTGCGTTTTCGCCAGCTTTGCTCAGTTTGTATTTGCCTGTGGGTGTTTGTTCAAGAAACCCTTCTAGGTTTCGAATGTGGAAACTGAGTTTCCCTGTGTCCACATTTAGAGCGTTCAGTAGATCTGTGAAGGAACATTCGCCTTTTTCGTTTAAGTTTAGGAGGATTTGTCTTCTCAAAGGATTGGATAACACGACTAGTATTCTTGAGACGTTCTCTTGGTTATCTGCCATTGTTCAAACCTGGATGATTCTGCAAGTGAGCTTACGCATTGGCGAAGCTATTATGTAGCTGAATAAGTTGATGTATTATATGTGTATATGTGAAAATCACGTATACACTAAACTACAAGTCCTAGTGCGGTTATTCCTTCATACGTGGATAAATGTACATAAAAGTTCTGAAAAGTTTCTGTCGAAGGCTAGCGATGGAATTGTACTGCGTCTTGGAATCCGAAGTTTCAGCAAAAATAAAGGTTGTGCGGCGCGACTTGATGCCCACGAAGCGCGCGCGCTGTGGGCGAAAGGTGACGGCTTATTTCAGATTCTCCTTCTTCACTGTTCCATGACATGCTGAAGCCTCTCATAGTCATAGTAATTTTCTCAGTTCTTATTCTGTTTGTGTCCGATGCACTGTTAGGACAGTTTTCATCGTTACGCCTCATCGGTACTGGGGGGAATATTCAGAGTCCTCCCAACATCGGGGTTTATCAAGACTTCAACGGCACAAGTCCTGTTTCCTACGTCGACTGGGGAAGCATTGAGCCAGGTCTAACTAGAAACGTTACAATATACATTCGCAACGAAGGAGAAGTAAAAGTAGACTTATCCCTTGACACAACAGATTGGAAACCAACTAACATTTCAAATTACATGAATCTAACGTGGGACTACAACGGTGCAGCATTGTTTCCAAGTGAAATCGCTCAAATAGAGCTAACTCTATCATCAAGTTCTTCTTCAGATTTCATCCGCTACCTTGCTACATACGATGTCAAGGAATTTAGCTTCAACATCGTAATAAACGCCATCAGCTGACATACTTTTCACTCATATGCATCTGTAGGTGCGCAGAATACATACACAATAATGTTTATTCTCAGTTATCCTGCAGACTCTCCTCTTTGTATCGCCAGTTTGTTGGTTTCTTTCTGCTCCAACAGAATGACTGGTCGATATCTAAACGCTGCGCGTGCTATTCCAGTAAGAAAGGGAAGAAATGCGTGGTTGGCTTAAATGTCGTCGGCGCAAGGATTCAGAAGACGACGACAATTAAAGTCTTAGGGTTCTGTTTAACCTCGAAGAGTTGTGAAGATTGAAATTGCTGGCATTTTTGTATGTGACAATGATTTTTATTGGGTTTATTGTCTTTTAGAATCGATCGATCGTTGCTTAGGGGGTCGCGGCTTCAGCTGCGTGACCAATCGATTCGAGTAGTGGCATCTAGGTCAAGTCGATTTTCCAGTTTGAAGGGTGCGCCTTTTCCTTATTGTGAAAAGCCCTAAAGCTCCAAACATGGCAACGATGATTGCTATTGTGCCAAAGGGTACTTCCGGTACGACTGTAAATGAGATCGCTTTTATGCTGAAGGCTGGATCTACTGTGTCTTGACCCATTATAGTGCCACCTTCGCCTCGAAAGATTGCCTGTATTCCCCATGGGCCAGGTGTGGTGGGGGTGAAAGTGTCGTTAAGGTAGTATATAGTGTGTGTTATGCCCTGTTTATCAGTCCATGTACCAGTATAGAATGGAGGGTCTTCCCTATGGTCTCGTTCCATTGTGTCTGATGCGCGCCATATGAATTGTATCCACTTCACTGCTGGTGTGAGGGGGTCTTCGCTTTGTACAATGAAGGCGGCCATGGCAGTAACTGGTGTTCCAGGTAATATCTGATCGATGTGTCTTTCATGATAGTCTGTGGTTACCGCGAAGCCTGAGTTCAATGAACTCAATGGAGCTTGAACTGAGCTGATTGCCGCCAAAGATATGATACATATTACCAATATGGCCAGAATAGAAGGTAACCTCGTTATCTTGGAAACCATAGTTACACCCGAGATCTTATTCAACCTACGAAATAGCTGTACCGCTGCTAATAAACAGTACTGATATTGTTCTCCAGAACATTCGACTCTGATTTCTAGTTGACATTGGACATGCGCCGGTTACAACTGTCTATATGCCTAGTAATCGGCGTCCTTTGAGTTATGGATCCGTTTGACGTACAGTTCACCGTTTTCGATGAACATGCGTTCACGCAATATTCCTTGTTTTTTGAGCTTTTCAATTTTATTAATAGAATATGTTTCCCTGTTGTTTCTGTCTGTATTAAGAGGTGTCATTCTATTATGTTTCAAGCCTTTCAGAAAGATTTGATATTCTTCAGATAGCTCAGCAATCTTCTTCAGATTCTCGTTTTTACGGTAAGATACTTTATTTGCAACATTGAAACCGAAACGACTAGTATCCCAATAATTGCTGTAGTAAAGGCTTCTTTGTTCTTGTATGTATAGCGCGCTACTGAGACATGCTGCTTGGAATAGAACCTACATTGGGCATTAAAGCGGTTGCTAGATTTCTTTGTTTTGAGTCTTGTAGCTGGGAGTCACGTGACTAAGATCAGGGTTGCACCTTTCGTCTCTTCATTCCAACGTAGATCACTGAGGCAACCATCATTGAAAGTAATGCCATTGCAGGTCCTAGAGGAACCTCAGGAATTACTTGAGGCGGTGGAGGTTGCGTTGGGTACGCTGTTGTTATGCCGTTTCCAAACCCACTGCCTGACGCTGCAAAACCACTTGGACTACCGGTCGCTACAACAGATGTCCATGTTGGATCTCCAGGTTTGACGCTTGTAGCCACGGGCCAGTACCAAGTCGGTTGAGCATCGTAGTCGATTGTTACATAGAAGTAATAGCTTCCGACACTGGTGATGTGAAGGTCGGCGAGTGCATAGCCATGTTGATAAGTAGGGTTCCAATATCCAGTGATGAATGGATTTTGGTAAGCGCTGGCGATTTTATCTTCGACAATACTTGAGCTCATTTGGGTGAATGGCCCACTGGTTGAGGTTGACCAATAGATTGTTAAATGGGCATTGTCTATGGGGTTGCCACCACTATCGGTGACATACCAGCTCACATTTAGAGGATCAGGACTTGCATTCACCTTGGGTGCCACCAATATTGTCCAGAGCAATAATGGTATCGCTAATGCCAGAAACAACTTGAATCCTAGGCTAGAGTGCGTTCTCTTCATATTCATCACCATTCCTTTCTCTCGTTCATCTATACTAATAGAAACCACAAATATAAGATGATAAGGAACATTACAATGAATTGTCTAGAGGATTTTCCTATATGCTGGACTTTTCAAGTTATGTATAATTGACCATCTCGTAAGATTATGTCTTCTTTTAAACCCCTTAATCAACGAGTTTTCTGATTTTTCCCATGACGTTTCAAGAATGATTTCATCCTCCGGTTTCCCTCTCGTGCACTTATGCATCGGCTGCCCACTTTGCTTTTACTTTTTGTTTGGTTGATGCAATGGCTCGCGAATATGGAACATCTGTCGTTTTCTGTGAGTTTGTTGTGCTTTGTTCTTCCACTTTACGTAGAGTTGTCCATTTTTCATGGTTATTTGTTCTTGTAGCAGTCCTTCTCGTTTGAATTTCTTAATCTTGTTGGGTAGTAGACTTTTATCAGGAATTTCCTTGTTTTCTTTTTCAGTTGAAGAATCTGGTTTTTCAGTGTCAAACCTTTCCAGAAAATCTTGGTCTTCTCTAGACAACCCTTTTATTTTCTTGGAGGTTCGCAGGTTCTTTAGGAGAGACTGTGTACCTAGAACTGCTATGGAAAAGATTAACATTCCTACGACAAAGACTGTGGAGACTTCTTTGTTTCTGTATATGTCAACTACGAAGCTGCTTGTTGAGACTTTGTGGGGACTCCAGGATTCTTCGATTTCTTTAGCTAGAGTTAATAGTTCGCCGCTTGCGGCTTCAACCTCGGTTGCGTTGCTTTGATTTGCTCCGTGGTAAACATAACTTAGCAATGAAAGCTTGACAGCCCAGACTTTGGTTGTTCCGTTTATTCTGAGGTTTAGAGAGTCGAACCAGTACAATACGATTAAATTCTGTTTATATGCCGGCACATTTGTGATGAAGGTTTCAGCTGTGACTATTACGTTGTTTTCGTCGTAGATGGTTGAAAAGAATCTTTTTTCTATGTCTATTTCGTAAGATTGATATTGCAGGCATCCTTCCCATGTGTGGAATTTTGACTGCGCATCTGAAAGTTCCAAAATGGCTGTGATTCTTTTGGAGCTGTTTTCTACAAGAAGAATGTAATCTCCGACAAAGTAAAGTCCTAATCTTTCCTCTGCTTGGGTTTCTCTTCCCAGAAACAAAGGCGACAAATTGGTGACATTTGAGAAGACGGCTGTTTTGCCGGTGGAAGTATCAACGTCTATGCTTGATTTTTCATTGCTTACGGCTTTGTTGTAGGCTATGCTGGACGCTTGAAAAACAAGCGTTGTTACAATCGCCAGAAAAAGAAGGATGACTATCAAGTGCTTCAATTCCAGGTGAATTTTGGACAGTTTGAGAATTCGTCCACAGTGGTAGCAGGTGTCTTCATGTTTACTGCAATCGGGGCAGTTTGAGGGTGGTTTTCTTTGCAGAACTGATAGTTTAAGCAGTCTGTCGCTTAGGAGTAGCAGGATTAAAGTTCCGAAGAACAGGATTACTACGCCTCCGAACAAGTGGAAGAAGTCTACTGCCATTCCATATCCGAAGAAGTAGCCTAGAACCACGGTCAAGAGGATTCTTAGTGCGTTGAGGCCGTAAGCAGTAAATAGAGAAAGACCGGCAAAAATACCCTTCTTGGCTAATGAACCAGACGTTATGTAGAGGAAGATTACAGCGAAAAATCCCATAGCCGTGAGTGAATATATTCCTGAGCATGCTGCGGCTATTTCGAATGAAACTTTCTGTCCTGCGTTCGTGTAGATGCTCAGGGTGACTACTGGTCTATAAGACAGCTCGATAGGTAAGAACATCCTTAGAATGGAAGCAGAGATTGTTGCTGCTGATTCGATTAGCGATACCCCGAACATGTCAAAGAAAACTGACGGGAATGGAGTAAGGAAAATTAACAGAAAAGTGGGGAAGACTAGAAGTCGAAGTGTGTTCGGTCCAAAAATGAGCAGAATGGTTCCAGCTATAAATATGGGCAGAGATATGAGGTGAAGCGGCAGGACATAGAACGAGTAGGAGCCCCAAATGTATATGATGAGGGCTAGTGAACAAGCCGAAAAGCCAAGCGCGTTATCAAGCCACGACATTTTGCGAGAAATCAGAAACGCCGTTCTTCGTTTATAAAAGAAGAAAGCAGCAAGAAAAGGCACCAACAGAACATACTGAATTTCTGGATCAGCCAAGGCGAGTTTAAACAATTGGATAATATCTTGAAAGTATGCAATAATTGGAAATGCGGCAAGTAAGAATAATCTAAGGCTGTTCGACAGAAGATTAGGAGATTTTATGAACGTGTTCCAGTCGAATCGGATTGTCTTCATTTTCTCGCATTGCATCGTCGGATCCTTCTTCTTCAACTCGTCGCAAATTGCTATATACGATTAATAATCTCCGCGAGTGACAGTCTTCTCATAGCGTTCCTAATGATGAATTCATCGCATACTTTTCTAGTCTGTTGAACGATAATCCTTTCACGTATTGTATCTCTAATCTCCATGATGTTCCAAAAGAATGCCTTCACTAATGCTATCACTGATCTGCCCTGCGTCCTTACCACTTGAAATAGCGCCTTAGCAGACAAGCAAACGCAAGTCGTGGGCAAGAATGTTAGTGTGTGCTTTAAACTGTAGTTCTTTATTATCATTCTCAGGCAGTTTCTATTGTAGTTATACTCTGTAAATTCTGAATAATTGATTTCTTTTTTTACTGAACCTGCCTCTCTATGATATACCACAGATTGAGGGACTGAGACCACTTTATAGCCTCTAAGCCACATTCTCCATGAAAGATCTGTGTCTTCGAAGTAAATGAAGAATTTGGGATCAAAAAGTCCAATTTCGTCCAGCATGTCGCGGCGGATAATCATAGCCGCAGTAGCGGCGCCAAAAATTGTTACCAGCCTTCTGTGTTTCTTTACAAAATTCCCGTAAATCTCATTTTTGTGGAGTTTCCATGTCCATCCGCAAAAATCTATCATAGACATCCCAGCGTGTTGAATAGTGTCTGGGGCATCCATCTTCAATAAAGTACTTTGCGCTATGCCTATTGTCGAATCCTTTTCCATCGCATTAATTAATTCATTAATCCATTCAGAAGTTACTTCTGTGTCGTTGTCTAAGAAGACCACGTACTTTCCCTCGGCTGCTCTTGCACCTATATTCCTTCCCAGAGCGGCACCCAAGTTTTCAGAATTTTGAATAATTTTAAAACGAGAATTGTTGCTGAACATTTTTTTCACAAATTCGACGCTTCTATCAACCGAAGCGTTGTCAACGAAAATGATCTCAAAGTTTTGATAGTGCTGCTTTAAGATAGATTCGAAACATTCCTTAAGGTATCCTTCCCCATTAAAGTTCAGGATCACGATCGAAACAAGAGGAATATGACCTGAATTTTCACTGGCTGTACGTAACATCAGATTCGAATCCTCACTGATAAGGGAAGCCATATTGTCACCGCAACCGCATGCCCATTCGGTTTTTACGTTAGATTCCCGAATTTCTACAGGTTATCATCCAAGTTCCGCCTATTCTAAGAGGAACGTCCTTCGCCATTGCCAAATCAGGATATAACAGCTTTAGCACGAAGACGAATTCGCGCTTACAAAACTTTCTTAACATCAAGAAAAACGCCATGAAGATAGGGCCTAGGAACTCTAAGTTGCAAAAACGATTTATTTGGAACCCGCTTCTGGAAATCAATCTTCTGAGAGCAGCTTCAGTAAATTTATGGACATGGTATGTCTTAAAACCGATTTTGGGTAAAATGATGTCTTGGATTATTGCATAAGCTCCGTACCCGTTGGGCGTTGTAATGAACAAATCACCTTCTTCCTTGAGGACTCTATGAAGCTCTGAAAAAACCGCGCTGACATTTTCGATGTGTTCAATAACCTCGAAGCAAACGATTGAGTCAAAGGTATCCCTCCTAAATGGCATATTTGCCAGGGAAGCTCTCAATAAAGGAATTTTAACGTTCTCAATATCCATGAGTGCATGTGACGCCTTATTTGACTTTTTTGACACATCAAGAGAAACTACGGAAAAACCTTTCTTGTAGGCTTCCACTGAAAACCATCCAGAGCCACCGCCGGCGTCTAGCAGAAGTGAACCGTGCAAATATTTGAACGCTTCCTTTCTACGCTTCCAGTCAGAACCTACAATAAGGTATGGGTAGAAAAACCACAGGAGAGAAAAGTCGCTCAAGCCTGCAAAATCAGCGTCTTTCTTTCTGGAACTTTCCAGTTTGGCTTTTACCTTCAATGCTTCACCTATCCTTGCTATCGCAACAACATCTTCCTCTTGATTAATTCCATAAAACACGCGTGTCCAATTGCGCCCAATGTATGATGGACCTTATTTGGGCTTCATCTCGTCGAATACAGCGTTCAATTATGCCACGTGCCGTAGAAATCTGACGATGCCCAGAACAAATGGTCTAGAGGAGCTTTGAAGCATAAATTTAAAAGAAAAAGGTTGGATAAAATCTTATGGCGGGAAAGGAAGCAGTGGTTGATTGGGTCTTGTATATGTGTTCTACATAGGCACGACAAGGTTTAATGCCAACTGTTACGATATAAGATTTAAACCTTGAGTTGGTATAGTGAAAGACTACAGGAGAAAATCGCGAAAGATATCTATAAGAACGTGTCACCTCATCTTGTCGTTTACACTTGTATCTTTTGTAACTTCTTCGATCCTCGCAGCCAATTTCTATTATGTCATTCTGAGATCCACGGGTTTGGTGGGGTCCCCGAAACCCCTGAATGTTTTTATCCGAAGTGTTTGGTTAGGCAGTTTCAATTCTGCCTTTGATGTTGACAGTTTTGTAGCAAAATATCCAGACGCAAACGGAATAATGCTTACTGATGGTAGGGATAATTTGCTTGCGGTGATTAGTTATATGGGCTGGAATGCTTCTGCAACTTGGAATGGATTCCCTTATTCCGCTCTAAAAGCAGTAATAGATCGCTTTCATTATCATGGCTGGAAAGTAATCTTGGACATTGGCTTTGGCTGGGCAACTGCTGACTACCTCAAAGCTGTTAATGATCCGCTCTGGCTGTACCTAAACAATGAGCATAGGGAACTAAATTTCGTCAACAGCTTAGGTCAACTAAGAGGTGTGGAGGGATCTGACGGTTCAGGTTTATCAGATTACAATTACTTGGATTACTTCAAGAACTGCACGACCCCAGACACACAGAGGAATGTTCCAGCTGGTGTACGTTTCATAGATGTGTACACAAGTAGATTTAAGCAAATGATTACTGATGGTTCTTTTGAGTGGGATGGTTGGTTCGGAACAGACGGTTGGGGTGGCTTAAATGTTGAAAATTACTTTTGGTCTGGCCCGGTTTATGGTGATGGAACATATGTAAGTTTTAGCAACCAAGAGATAAATGAATGGGCAAACAGCAACTACGTTTCAGTTTCATTTCCTCAATCTTGGAGTCAAATGACTAATGTAGAAAAGGCACAATGGATTAAAACTTATCAACGAACAAACTGGTGGTATTATTGGCAAGAACGATGGGCGCAACTTTGGCATCAAATAGATGATGTTTTCGCTGATAGACCAGCAGAGTTCAAATTTGGCGCCGTAGCAGCTATGGACAGGTCAAGCACTTGGGAGCAAGATGTTCTTGGGCCAACAGGTATGTATAATTTTACTCAGATGTATCTGCAGGATTCGTTTTCGCATCTTTGGTTGCAGTCAGGCGGAATAATTTATCCTCAAGAGAACGCTTGGGCTGCTGGGCTCATACGTTCTAAGCAACCAGAGTTTCACACGATGACATATGCGCCTCTTTTCAATTATTCGCTTTCTTATACAAAAGAAATCTGGATGAGTCAAGCTGTATCATATGTTTGGAAAAACGGGATTCGATATCGCGCAGCTGACCCATCATTCATAGGGCTTCATGCTGATAGTGAAGATTTGTTGCCCAACAAGAATGCGGCGTTACATGTGAATCCGTTCATAAATTGGTTGCAGTCTATGTATAACGTTCTTGGCAGAGATGATTTAACACCAATCTATCTTGGTCCAACCTATGTTATGCCAGTTTACAGAAAAGGGATAAGCCCATTATACAACCTCAATTATACATTTTCCCAATACATTGACGTTATCAATTTAAGGAATCAACCGCAGAACCTCAAATCAAGCATGGGTACGTTGCTTCTGGATATGTCCTCTTTCCAAGACAGCGAAGGATTGACTGGTCTCAAAAACACTGTCCTTAACATGTATGCGAACGGTTCGCTAAACCTGATTCTGTACAGCGGTCTTTACGACAATAGATTTTCAGTGATTTTTAACGAGGGATATTCTGGAGACCCACAGGCGGACTCAACTTTTCACATGAGCACTACAGGTCAAGGCTCTTCGACATTCGTTAGTGTTTTGACTCAATCTCAATTAACCGATCCTAACGCTAATTGGATAGCATCTGGATATTATGGAAACAGTTACGCTGCTTCCTTTCCTGGGGTGTATTCGGGCACAAGCGAGTTTATACCCATTGCCCAATATTCCGACGGCCGTGTGTCTTTAGGAATATACTATAATTCAACGTCTGGAAGGCTAGCGTACATCAGAAGTGCAATAACAGATATCGCCACACAACTACCTGAGGCCATGCTTAACAGGGCAATAGACTGGGCCTCAGGTTCTCCTGTGATTTCGAGTAACCCGTTAATTTGCACTAGAGTCTTCAATTTAACGAGTGATGGAACAATCATTATGCCTATGATGCAAGAGAATGAACAACTATTCGCAAGTCAATACTTTAGTCTTCCTGAAGCACAAGATTATCCGACAACTTTGAACATCAATGCTTCCGCGCTTGGCTTGGGTTCTCCGTCGAACTACATCATATACTGGCAAAGCTCTAATGGAGCAGACTATTGGACGCCAACAAACTGGAATAGCGTATCAGTTACCTTAAAGGGCGGTGCTGACATTTTAGTAATTAAGCACAAATAAGACCGTGTTGCACTCTAACCCTAACTTTGTTCTATATTTAAAGTCAGTTTTCTCATATTAACAAGTTCTCTGAGTTGTTTCCTAAAGATCCAATTGGCAAATTCGAACTGCTCCATCTGTTTAATCACGGCGCTTATATATCCAAAGATAACAAATATGTTAGTGCGGTTGGCTTTGATGTCTAATGCTAATCCAAAGGCATGAAATGGTTCGTAGCCAAGTTTGTACATTAGAACTCCGCGAAGAAAATGATCTTGCCAAGAATAAAACACTCCGCTTTTCCTTCTTAAAATCGGCGATAGCGCATAATTCATGACACAGTATCCATGGCTTAAATATGTATGAACTACATAGGTATCCTCGCCGAACAATTCTGGCCAACTCCCTTTCAAAAGTTTGATGAATGAAAAAGTTTTCAGTATGACTGCAAAACCAAACCTCCCCACCATATCCGCTTTAACTTTGAGATTGGTAGCGAGGAAACTTCGCGGTAGCGTGACATCAGCATCTACCCTCAAAATATAGTCGTAATCTTGTAATTTGACCCCTGCAAGCGCGGCATTAATTGTGTGACCTATCCGCGCACCTGAGGATTGTCTAAAATCTAACTTGACATATACAAATTCAACATTTTCTGAAGCTTTAGAGATCAGCTCTTCGAACAGTTTTCTAGAACCTACGCCAACAAGTATTTTTGAAACATCGACGCTCTGGGCTTTTATGCTTTCAATTGTTTCTGTTGGGTCGTCATCTAACGTAGGTATCACTGCAAGTATCCTAAGTTCTTTTTCCAAGGCTCATTACCACACCATCTCTCAAATATGGAATTTAGAACTAACCGAACAGTCCGGGGTTTCGATTTGCATTAGAAGACGAATTCAACAGTCTAGTTAGAAGCGCAAATTTATATTTTGAACAATGTCGTTTCCTTTGATTCTCCTAAAGCGTTCTGCCTGATTCGCACACGATGCATCGTACTTTTCTCTTAATCTCGCAAATGAGAACTCATTTGAATTAATGAGAAATAATGCGTTATCTGTTGAAAGATAGACACGAAAAGATTCTTGCTTAATAACTAACACATCCGCTCCATCTTTCAATGTGATGAGAATTGTTCCATCATTCTCTAATTTCAAAACTTTGATGTCCAATGAGGGTTAAGATGAATTTACTAGTATCATTTAATACCCATGAAGCTCTTCAATAATTTTCTACCTTTGGCGTTGCTTGTGAGTACAATGAATTGGATAGTTAAAGTAGACAAAACTATGAGAGGATAATACAACCAAGAGAAATCATGATCTTCTCGTATTCCTTTAATCGTGCGGATCAATAAACCTACTATTGCTATATGACTTAACATCCTCTTCAAAAGTTTGATTTTGCTAGTGGGATTATCAGGGACAAAACTGAATTCGCAGAACCTCTGACATTCTATGAATATGAGTATTTTCATGTACGTTTTCCTTAAGTACGAAGAAAAATTACCGACATAAAGGTGGTACATGTAAGTATTTGGAACAAGAACAAGCTTGTAACCATCTCTTAGTAGATGGTAAGTCATATCTACGTCCTCCATTCGCGGCATAAACGCCTTGAAATTTCCCGCTTTTGATACCAAATCTCTTCGTAAGAGATTGGCTCCCGTAGGATAGTAGTTCTCCTTGGTCATCACGAGAATTTTGTTGTAGGTGTTAGTTGAAGAATGTACAAAACTTATCAGAGGATCTCCACCCATGAGATGGTAACAACGGCTAATCGGAGGATAAGTCTTAGATATTCGAAAATCAGTAAGAGTGCCACAGACTTTAGGATCCGAGAAAGGTAACACCATCTGTCTTAACCAGTCTTTTTGGTATATCTCTGAGTCGGCACCCAGCGAAGCGAATATGTCTCCTTTTGCTTCTTTTACGCCTATGTTCATGGCGTTTCCAACAATCCTTTTCCTGTTCATAATTATGCGAACGTCAAAGTTTTTCGCTATGTTTACAGTGTTGTCTTCTGACATCCCATCGACAACAATAACTTCAATCTTATCTTTAGGATAGTCTTGATTCTTAATGCTCGTTAAGCATCTAGCAATATTTTTTTCTTCATTGTAAGTAGGAACTATGAAACTCACAAAAGGCAAGTCATCGTGAATTTGTGTTTTTATCATTCCATTGGTTAATTTCATAAGTCGATCACTGGAACATTTCATTCGTGAAGTTAGAAATCTCAACATCATCTACTGGTTACGTGCAAAGCCGCTTCAAGTTGCGCGAGGACCTAGATCACCCGGCTTATCTATGTCCTTGTACGCTACCATGAACTTGGAACACTCAGGAATAAACCATCCAGGAAAAAGAATGAAGTCAAAACCCGCTTGGAATGAGCCAAACCTGGGGGGGCAGTGTAAGTTTAAATCCGATTCCATGCACGTGGTACTTCATTGCCCTGAATTCTGAAGGCGCCCATTTCGAAAGATGACGAGAATAGGCAGCAGGTTTGCCATTTTCATACAGCGGGTGTTGCTGCATCCATAAATTTGGTGTAGTAACGACTACTTTCATAGTGGTTATTCTTTGAAGCTCCTCGAGTAGAAGTAAACCTTCACGTTTATGTAAGTGTTCTATGATTTCGCTCGCTAACGAAACATTAAATGCGCCTTCTTTAAAGGGTTGATAACGACCATCAGCAAGAACTAGGTCATCATAAGCGCCATATTTCTTGCAAAAAAATAAGTTTTCTTTCAAAATGTCTAATCCAACCATATTTACATTTTTGAAATTGGGAACTAAACACCTTACTATTGTAGCCCATTTTCCAATTCCGCATCCCACATCCAAGAAGCTTTCAGCTTTTAAATTGTGTAAGCATGAAGTAACTAGAGGGATAAATCTGCGTAACGCTACTCATTTCGCACCACCTCGACATTCCTCCTTACGGCTATTTGCTATTCAGTAAATCGTTGTAAATTTCCAAACATCTTTTCGCCACAACTTCAAAGCTGAATCTTTTTTTAACCGTTTCTCTTCCCGCCCTGCCAAGTGACTCTGCAAATTCTGCATCATTAAAGACAAGCAATATAGCCTCTGATAAAGCGTTAGCATCATTAGGAGAAACAAGCAAACCATCTTTTCCATGAGATATCATCTCTGGAATTCCGCCTACTCTGGTCGCAACTACCGGTTTCTCACAAGCCAAAGCTTCAAGGACTACTTTGCCTAAAGGTTCTTGCCAAACAGATGGTACGACAAATACGTCTGCTGCATTGTAATACAACTTCAGAGTATTCTCATCTACCCAACTCTTGAAAATTGTGTTGTTTTCAACGTTGAGATACCTTGCTTTCGAGACTAAGAATTCAGTATAAGATGTTTTAATTGAATTGTGCCAGTAGTCAGATCCAACGAAAATCGCGAGTACTTCTGGATTTTGCTTAACTATCAGAGGTAAGGCTTCGACTAAGACTTCTGGTCCTTTTTCAGGACATTTCCGCCCCACGAAAAGAATTATTTTGCGGCCTTGCAAACCAAGCTCTTTTTTTGCCTTTTCGCTACTTACATTAGGAGTCCATTCACTTGGGTCTATGGCAACTGGGAGCACGTCGACCTTTTTCTGGGATACTCCCTTTTCCATGCACAGATAATGTTTCATGTGTTCACTAACAGGAAGTAACCTGTCAAATCTTTGGAGTAACATGGCTGGGCGATAGTATGAATGAACACTACAAACAGCAGGTATGTTCAAAGTGGATTTGCATAATGGTATTATTGGCGCAGACATCGTGTTATGCACGTGCAGTATATCTATCATACTAGTTTTATTCGTGCGAATAACATCATTTAACACGTAGGCATCGAAAAATAAGAGTCCCACGCTAAAATATTTTGAAAACAGAGGTCTCATAGCCTTTATGGCTGGCGGTTTGTAAGTAAAAGTTCGTATGTGTAAACTCGTTGTTTTTTCTTCGCCATCGCCGTATGAAAAGACGTCAACTATGTGTTTGCGAGATAGTTCTTTAGAAAGGCCGTATACGAAAGGTTCAATGGCTCCACATCGCTTCTCTTTCGGGAGCATTTGATCGCCACTTGAAACTATATATATATGCATCAATTTTCCTTCCTAAAAACAAGTGAGAACCATTTATGATCCAATTAGTCTCATTTGTTGCCCGCGATTGTATCGATAAGTGCTCACAAAAACTAGGAAAACCAAAATAGTTAGTAATAGTATTTTCCGCTTTTTGGAACCCTCGCAACAAAATCGAGTAAATTTTAGACTAGCAGCAGGATACATTCCGACCAGAAAAACTTCCAATACCCTGTCGGGAAATATGGTAGGGATAACTATCCCTAAGAGTATGATAAGAGAGAGGACGAAGAAACCACCGGCAAAAGCCATTGGCAATCTCTCATTTTCCTGCAAGGACAAAATTTTTAGAGTCGGTTTTCTCAACAGAGGGATCAAATCAGATAACTTCTTGATCTCGAAACTACGCAGAACTTCCCAAACTAGAAAAATTGAAACAAATATTGGCTGGGCAATTAACGTTAATCTGTCGAGAAGCGCTAAGCCCGAAAACTGGCTAGTGGGGCTTCCTACCTGTCCACCGAAATAGACATAAAGCCTGAAAAAGCTTGGATAAAAATAACTTCCGTAAGCAAACCAGATAGTATATGTACAGATTGCAAGAACGAAAAATGATAAACTTCCGCCACGAATTTCTGGCACTCTGAACAGTCTTGCCGAAATGGCTAATCCTAAAAGCGCAATTGTGAAATAAAGAGTACTCAAGTGATGAGACAGAATAAGAGCAAAAATTAATATCAGCATTGGCAAGATCGTCTGTACTTTCCACACTCCTCGCTTGGCAAATCTGACACTTGAATACAAAGCCAATAAAAGAAAAGAGGCGCCTACTATATCGGGACACCAGTGAATAGTCATAAAATACTTCAACGTGGAAAGCGAAAAAAACATAATAGCCATCAGAACACCATTCTCTGCCCTGGTTCTCGGAAAGATTTCTTTGTAAAGAAAGTATAATAATAAAACATCAAGGGCATAGACAAAAGATGGTGCCCACCTGAAAAACTCCTCAACCGGAACTCCAAGCTTAGCAAAAGCGTAAGCAATAATAAAAGACATGGGATAATCATGTTGATACATGCCCTCCGCACCAAAATTTATTCCAATTTTAGTCCAAGAATCAACAACACTCATGTAGTAATTCGAATCTGGCTCGTAGGATGTTACTGACACAAAAATTCCTGGAAAAATAAATCTCATACTTACCACCAGTAGTATCAACGCAAAAACAACTAAAATCATCGGATTTTTCTTCTCATAGAAAAGCAAAAGATACCCTGTTGCGCCAGCCACTAAAGCAAGTCCTAACCAATAGTAAAAAGGCACGACTTGTACCATGAAAAACTCGTTTGTTCCTACACTGTTTATGCTAACGCCTGTGACCGCGGCAACTGCCAAGACAAAGCCAAACAAAAGTAATACAAATACGAATGGCATTACCAGTGAAGTTGTAGGTCTACCTTGCTTACGACGCGATAAAAGGACAATGATAAAGAAAACGATGATCGTAATAAAAATACACAAAGCTAAAAAGAACATAAAAATTGAAGCCAAGTCCAAATTGAATACCCACTGCTAATATCTTAAGCATATACAAATGAAGGAATGCCCATGCGCACCAGACTTACAAAGACGATAGTCGAAACCTGCAAAAATCGAAAAGAACTTTGAAATCTTTGATGCAATATAATTTGGTAAATAACTCTGCAGAATTATAGCTGCCGTAGAGAGATGCCACAGGGAAAGATTGAAAACTCTTAGGTTTCTGAAGTGTTCGGAAAGGTTACCCTGCAGCTCGCTTTTCAGATATTTTCGTAAATGGGAATCACGCTTGCAATGAACGTCTGGGTTGAATCTCAACTTCCCTCTTTTGCCATTAAACGAAGGCACGGTTATTAAGCACAATTTTCCGCAGACTCTTGATAACTCGCCCATGGCAGCGTTATCGTCGACTACGTGTTCAAGCGTTTCAGAGCACAACACCACATCGAATGATTGATTTCTAAAGGGCAGATGTGAGGCATCAGCTCGAACCAGACTTGATCCGGTTTTCTGAGTGAAATCTTGGGCTTTCCTAAGAGCGCCTAGAGAAAAATCAACACCGAACGTCTCACATGTGAGCTTAAGCCTCTTAGCAGCTAAAAGAAACATTCCTTCTGCACAACCTACGTCTAAGAAAGTCTTAAAGTCTACCTGCTTAGCCTCTTTTACCAGAGCATAGAAGCGTGAATATTGAAAATAAGCCGACTTGGGATCTAAAATAGGCTGATGAGTCGCAGGTTTTTCAAAGTTAATTTCATGAAATTTCAATATGTTTCTAGAAAGAGCTCTTTTTTCCTCCCTATTCAATATATTGCATCCTCTTGGGCTTACTCAATATGTGCTTACTTGACTCTCTTAGCGCGTACTAAGTGTTACTGATAAACTCTCCTAGCAATTTTCTTCCTTTGACATTGCTTGCAATAATAATACCTTGGAAGGCGACAGTAGACAAAACAATTAGAGGGTACCACAACCAAGAAAAATCACGGTCTTTTCTTATACCCTTAACGACAGGACTTAGCAAGCCTATAATTGCCACAAAACTCATGATGCTTTTCAAGAACTTGATTTTATTGTTCGGATTCTTAGGCACGTACTTGAACTCGCATAAATCCTGATACTTGACGAATGTTAACATCCTTTTGTATGTTTTCCTCAAATACGAAGAAAAACAATCGACATAGAGATGATACACAAAGGTATCTGGAACAAAAACAAGTTTATAGCCCATTTTCATCAGGCGATAAGACATGTCAACATCTTCTGACCGCGGCAAGAATGATTTGAAATTCCCCGCCTCAAGAACTAATTGCTTTCTTAGAAGAGGAGCTCCAGTTGGATAGTAATTATCTATAGTCATAACGAGGCTATCATTATTTTTTGAAGCATGAGCAGAAATTATTGTAGGATCTCCCCCCATGAGGTGGTAACAACGGTTAATCATAGGGTGATTCTCACATACCCCAAAAAACGTGAGGGTGCCGCATACTGTAGGGTCAGAAAAAGGTGATAACATCCTTCGAAGCCAATCCTTTTGAGGTAACTCAAGATCTGCTACAATCATGCCAATTATTTCTCCTTTTGCTTCTTCAACTCCCAATTTCATTGCGTTTCCAACAATCCTTTTCTTGTTCTCAATTATGCGAACTTTATGGTGCTTCGCTATGGTCACAGTGTTGTCTTCTGACATTCCGTCAACAACAATAACTTCAACCTTATCCTGAGGATAGTCTTGATTCTTAATGCTCGTCAAGCATCTTGCAATATTCTTCTCTTCGTTATAGGTTGGAACTATAACACTTACAAAAGGCAGATCGTCATCATTTTGCATAACAGTTACTCCTGATGTTTGTTTCTTAGAATTCCATTTTTCAAGTATTGAAGCGTTCTTCCTTCTAATTCCTGTTTATATTCTTTCATAAACTTCCAGAAGCTTTTCGGTCAGCATCGTCCAATCAAAGTTTTTAACATACTTCTTCGCATGATTTGCAAGTCTTCTTCGTTTTCGATCATCTGACAACAGATCTACCAAAGCTTTCGATAGCTCATTTGCGTCGGGCTTGGTTATCACACCAGCACGACCGTAGTCGACATAGAATGGCAGATCACCAACAGAGTTGACCACAACTGGTATTCCGGAAGCCATATACTCAAACACTTTTATGTTGCTTACGAACCTCAAGTAATCCATTTCAGGAAAACATGCAAAACCTATATCAGAAATCGACAAAAACTTCGGTATTTCAGCGTGGACCACTTGTCCAGCGAATATTACGAACTCCTCAAGATCGAGGTTGTGAACTAATTGTTGAAGATTTCCTCTTGCTGTTCCATCGCCAACAATCAGGCATGATGCATCTTTTCTTTCCTTCACAACCTCTTGCATCCCAAAAATCAGCGGAGACAATTGGGCTTCATTGTTTAGTGATCCAACGTAAACAACTACTCTGTCTTTCAGGTTATAATGTTCCTTGATCGCCAGGTCAGCTTCAACATCAAACTCATCAACGCATACTCCATTCGAAATCTGCGTAATCTTATTCCTTTCTAAGCCAAATTCAAGATACAATCTCCTGAGAGAAGAGGATGAAACTATGGTGTGATTGGCGAGCTTAGGAAGAATTTTCTCACACTGTGCAACAATCCATGTTCTAATTCTTGAATGCCCTTCCGCAATCATCACCAAATGATCCAAGTCATCGATATCTTGAACAATAGGTATCCTATGCGAAAATTTTGCAGCATAACCAAAGCAAGATATAGGCGTTGTCTTCAAAATATGGACAACGTCGCATGTGGAAAAAACACTCCTCAAAGTTGTTGAGAAAGCGTATGGGATCATGTCTGTAATTAGTTTCTTTGATTTCAATTGAGGCGGCTTGGAAAGTTGGACGTCACCAAGACTATTCTCCAATTCAACTTTGAACCCCGAATACCTGTCAAAACTGGGCAAAACAATAGTTACATTATGACCTCTCGCCGTCAGCACTCTTGCAAATGACAGAAGGCGATATGTACTTGGAGCTTTAATAGAAAAAGGACTGAACATGCAAATATTCATTCGCTATCCTCCATCTAGACGGACAATGAAAAACGAAATATAGCCAAACTTCTTTACTCACTTTGTTTACAGTAATCTTTTTATTTCATTTTGAAACTTCTCAGACTGCTTTTTGATTTCAAAAAACTTTTCAACTCTTTCTCTGTTGCTCCTGCCTATTCGGATACGCTCATTCTCGTTACAGATTAGACCCTTCAATGCATCAAACAGTTGTGTGACTGATCCTTTTCTTACAACAATGTTCGCCGAACCAACAACTTCTGGAATTGCACCTGAGTTTGTTGTCACGATAGGCAAAGCAGAAGACATTGCTTCTATGAAAGTGAATCCAAACTGTTCCTCACCTATCTTCATCCCAAGAATTCTAAAATCACGGCTCGGCAAACAAAAAATGTCACATTCTCTATAAATTTCAGGCAACTTCTCGTAATTGACGAATCCAAGATATCTCACAGGGTATTTTCGAGAATACTCATGAACCAGAGGCTCCAAATGGCCTCCTCCACAGATCCATAATTCATGATCAAACCCTGCCTTATGCAATTGAGCATCTGCCTTCAGCAGTTCTGGCAAACCTTTGCTTTCATACAAGTTGCCAACAAAAAGTATGCGTGGTCTGTCGTTTTGTTTTTTAGCAGGCGGACAGAAATTATCCACATTTACCCCAGGAGGAATAACTCTAATCTTCTCCTTATCCACAGACAAAGACTCTAGGTAATACTTGGCTTTTTGCGATATTGCTATAAACAAGTCCGCACTTTTGACAACCGTTCTAGTATTCCAACAATAGGGTGGAAAATATTTGGCTGGATGATTTAGTAGGTTTTGAGACACCATGATTATTAGTTTTTTTCCAAGTTTTCGAGAAATTTTCGCACACTGTCGGCTGAGAAAGAAATGAGTTTCTATCGTGTTTATGCAATCTACGGATTTCAAGTGATTTTCCAGATTCCTTAAGTATGCCAAAGAACTAAGATTGATAAGATTATATTTTCCAGACAATCGGGGTAGTGGATCAAGAGGGAAGATAGGTTCCAGTTTGAGCTGAATAGACTTTGAGTTTGTTGAATTCAACTCTCTGGGAAGACAATGTATGAATAAGATTTCAAATCGGTCGCAACTTTCAAAAAAGTTAACGTCAAAAGGACGCAGACCAAAACTTCGAACTATAGCCATTGTGGACATATGTACAAAACCTGAAGCAATTCATTCAAGGTTCGGGAGTGACGCCACTAACTAGACCCGACTTTGCGTGATATAGTACTTAGCGATGTTCTTAACATCATTTAGAGATAGCTTTGGCTTCATTTTGCCACGAGCAATTTGCAAAAACATTTTTTTGGTTCTTTCTCTTAAAAAATCTCGAATAAACTTTCTTCTAGCCGCATTTAGTTGGATTTTGCTCAAGTTTTTTGTCGACATTATCACATTTTCTGTTGTATATTTAGACCAGTCTTGAGTAAGAATCCAAGAATTCTTCAATGCTAGTTCATAAAGCTTTGTTCCAGGATATGGAGTAAGAAAATTCCAATTTGCATCATCTGGATCTAAATCCCTAACAAACTTATACGTTCTTTCTAACGTTTCTTGACTTTCATCAGGCCATCCCATGATCATGTGAGCACTCCTCCAAAAACCAATCTCCTTTGTCAAATAGAAAGCCTTTCTGAAGACCTGTAAGTCGACTCCAGGCTTACCGATTCTAATTAAATCTGGATCTCCTGTTTCAACTCCATAATGAATTCGAATGCAACCCGCTTCTTTCATCTTGCTCAAAAGACTTCTTGATGACTCATCTACCCTTGCTTCACATAACCATACTACATCAAGTCGTCTCCGTATGATTTCATCACAAACCTCCAACGCGTGTTTCTTGTTCATAGTGAATGATTGATCTCTAAATTGAAATCCTTGAATTCCGTGAACTTCATGCAGATATTCCATCTCGTCAACGATTTCTTTTGGAAGTCTGTGCGTCCATTTCCTACCAAAACCCACAGGGTAAGGACAATAGATACATCCGTACGGGCACCCTTTACTTCCAAGGATTGGAACATTCTTATGCCTCACTCCGTCCAAGTCCATAAAGCTATGATAGCCTTCAAGTTGCAAAAGATCGTAAGAAGGAGGAGGGAGTGTACTCAAATCAGGGTCAGGAGAATCTAGGGTATTAACAACAACCTTTTCATTGTTTAGGTAAGAAACTCCAGAAACACACTTCAAATTTCTCTCTCGCCAAAGTGCTTCAACTACATCCACAAGATTCGAAACATAAGGGTAATCAGTGCGAAGCACAACATCTATGTGCCCTCCATTTAGAATTTCGCCGGGAACTACTTTACACGCTGTTCCCATGCCCACGATGAAAGTTTCAGGAAGAGTTTTCTTAATGTCACTCAGTAATTCAACATCTTTTTTTAATGATGGAAATCCTATCAAGGAGAAAATGATGTCTGGATTTTCTTTTGCAACATCCTTCAAAACTTGAGATTCCTTCATTTTCAACCGTTGACAATCTAGGACTTTCAACTCGTACCCTGCGTTTAAAAGAACTGCAGAAACAAAAGGCAAACAAGGCTGAAGGATCGGGTCGTCACTTTGTCCATAATCGTTTCTTTTAGGGCAATAGGAAGCAGTGCCAAATCCTCCAGCCCAGTCTCTACAAACATCATAATGCGGAGGACTTGGAGGATTCAAAACCATCAATTTAAGGTCTTTCAAATCCTTCTCACCTCAAGTTTGCAGAACAAGTGACTTTTCACATGAGTTTTTGATGATAATTTCCGAGTAAATGAGCATAATGCCCTAGACCTTATTACCTCTCGGAATGATTCAATAACTGGGAACGACATTGGAACTCATGAGCACCATTCAAAAAAGGCGAAGCATAAGAAAATACAAACCAGACCCAATTCCTCGCATTGACTTAAACTTCATCCTCGAAGCTGCTCGACTTGCCCCATCTTGTGGCAATCAACAATGTTGGAAGTTTATCGTGGTTACCAATGAGTCTTTAAAGAGGATTATAGGTAAGATATGCAGACTCAATTGGTTGCCTCAGGCTCCAGCAATTATAGTATGCTGTGCCGACCCCTCCAAGTCTGGAGTTAAGGGGGATCAAGAACTCTATATGGTTGATGTCGGAATAAGCTTGGAGCATTTAATACTAGCCGCCACCAGCTTAGGGTTGGGAACCTGTTGGGTTGGCATGTTCAACGAGAAACACCTGAAACAGGCGTTGCACGTTCCAAAAAATATTAGAGTTGTTGCTTTAACTCCATTAGGATATCCCAACGAAAAGCCTAGACCAACAACAAGGAAGAGCTTGGATGAAATGTCTTGCAAAAATTATTACCAACCAAAAGACGACAAAACCTCATTACACCTTAGATATAGAATAATCAGGATTCTATCTTTTATGAGATCAATCCTCTGAACTCAAATGAAGGTATTAACACAAAATCGCACTTAACTTTCTACTCGCACATTTTCTTTCATTAATCTCGAGAGGTGTCTACCAGCATCCTTTCATATGCTTCAAGCACAAGATTGACGTTTTTTCTCCACCCAAACCTATTTTCCACAAATCTTCTTCCTTCTTCTCCCATGGATTTCGCCAATTTCTGGTCACACAAAATCCTTATGATAGCTTCTGCTAGCTGACCTGACTCTTTTGGATCCACAATAAGACCAGACTCCTTTTCCAAAAGCGTTTCAGGCGCGCCTCCAACCCGAGTGCACACAACAGGCTTCCCTGTGGCTTGCGCCTCAATCAACGCTATGCCAAATGATTCGAAGATGGACGGCAAAACAAACACATCAGCCGCTGCATATGCCTCAGGCATTTCTACTTGGGATATTCGACCAGTAAAAATTACACTATCACTTAGACCTAATGATTGCGACAACTCCTTAAGATACGAAAACTGTTCACCATCGCCCACTATAACAAGTTTCAAATCTGGGAGCTTTTGCACTACCATTGATATGGCTTTCAAAAGATATGAAAAACCCTTCTGATAATTTAAACGCCCTACAGATAGAATTACATTCGATCCGTCGCAGTCGTGGCGCTTCCTAAACTTATCTCCACTATTATCAGGATGGAATCTAGCAAGGTCAACACTGTAAGGAATAACTTTCACTTTCTCTGACTCGGTTCCCATCTGAATTACCATTTTCTTGTAAGCAAAACTTGGGGTAATAATTGCATATGCGCCTCTAAAAGGCAATCTTCCGATAGTTTTGTAATAGAGATTTGAAACAAGGCTAGAAAAGGCTGATTTGGGCTCCGATATAACATGAACATGCAACAAGAGTGGTATATTTCGTAGGCGACTGATCATAGTCGATACATCGGAAAAAAACACAGGATATTGATGGGTGTGGATGACATCGGGCTTTTTTTCCCGAAGCAATGAACCGAAAAGAGAAGGCACAATAGGCACGTTATACCCTTTAGTCAATGTTCTCAACCTATAGATTTCAACACCATCAACTTTTTCACGATAGGAAAGACCCTTCTCTGAAGAGGTAAAGACAAAAACTTCATGCCCCCTTGCCACCAGTTCTCTAGAGAGCCTTTCAACATAGAATTCCATACCGCCTATATGAGGCGGAAAATAAGGCACCACCTGAAAAATCTTCATATCAGCCACTTGGAAATTTCTTTGACAAACGTCAGAATAGATGAAGCACGAGGCCAACTCAACATTAACTAAGCGAGGAGTAGAGATCCACGTACTTTTTCACGATTTTTTCTACGCGATAGTTGTCAAATGCGAACTCTCTGCAGCGTTGAGTTACGTCGTCCTTCTGATACGCCGTCTTGACAATAGCGTTTGATAGTGCGAAATCATCTCTTGGAAGAACATAGCCACCGATAGAATTGTGATCTTTAAGAACCTCTTTCACTCCAGACATACTTGAAGCAACCACAGGAGTTCCGCAAGCCAAAGCCTCAAGAAGAACACTGCCAAAGGCTTCACCACGCATAACCGATGGAAGAGCAACAACATCGGCTAAGCTATAATACATTGGTAATTGATAGCTTTCAACTCTACCCAAAAAATGAACACACCTTTCAAGACCGCCTTCATTCACAAGACGCCGAATTGACTGATAATATCCTGATTGATCCGTTATTTTCCGACCTTCACCCTCGCCTATTAGTAAAAGATGAAAATTTTCATCCATCTCATTTTTTATACGATTCAATGCCCTGACCAAGTACTCTAAACCCTTGTAAGGCACCGCTCTGCCCACGAAAAGCACTATTTTCTCATCATTTAATCCAAGTTGCTCTTTCAACGCAATGATTTTTGAAGCAGGCTGAGGCTCAAAACTATTGCAGTCAACGAGACAAGGTATAACATGCACCTTATCCATATGATGCTTTATTACAGGCGAAGTTTCCGCATAGCTCTTGGATGTTGCAACAATGGCATCCGCAAACCGAACACTAAGCCTACCCGCTGTTCTATTATAGAAATCCGCCAACAAATTCAACGGCTTGGAGTCTTGAACATTACCATCAAAATGATGAGTATATACAGCTGTTTTTTTCTTGGATTTTGCATAAAGGACGCTGAGGTCCGAAACAATGGGCACAAAGCCATGAGCATGTAAGATGTCAAAATCCATTTCACTGAGCATCTTAATGTAACTTGCAGAAAACGGAACACGGAAGAAAACTAGTTTAGGCGTCACGCGATGAACTTCAACACGATTCAAACACTCGAAATCTGGACTATTGGTCAATTTGAATGTTACAACTTTAACACTAAAGAACTCAGACAAATTCTCTGCTAATAGCTTCAGTTGGTTTTCGTAACCGCCCACTAAAGGCGCATAACGATGACTCGTGAAACACACGTCCATAATAAAACCTCGACACTCAAATTCTTCTACTAAACAAAATCAATCTTCAAAGTTTCACTCGAGTATTTCTCTAAACCTACTCACAATCACTTGATCGACCATTCTGTAAACTGCCTACATCATCTCTAACACAATTGTTGTCGCCACTTAAACGGTGATTTGAAACCCCGTTCCTTTTGCATCTATCAATAATGAGCCTCAGTAAACTTTTAACCCCATCTAAATAAACTATTTTAGATACCCCGAAATTCCGAAAAGAATAAGTCACAGGCACCTCAGTGAATCTCCAGCCGTTCTGAAGACTCTTAGAAGTCATCTCAACCTCAACCTCAAAACCGTCCTCATTCAATTCAAAAGAACTGAATACTACTCGACTAAACGCCTTGTGCCCAGTCATAACATCAGTAATCGGCACATTATAGAGAATCTTAGCAGCTAAAGACAAGATCCTGTTCCCAATAAAGTGAGAAAAACTCATCCCCTGACATTTACCACTAAATCTAGAGCCGTAAACAATATCGGCTAAACCAGTCAAAATTGGCTTCACCAGATGAGGAATACATTCCGGAGAATATTCCAAATCCGCGTCTTGAATCACAACAACCTTGCCTGTTGAACTTTTAATACCCGTACGTATCGCAGCACCCTTACCTATATTCTTCTCATGCCGAACATACTTCACGAATGGAAAACTCATAATCTCCTTCGACGTATTGTCAGTTGACCCGTCGTCAACAACAACAATTTCCATGTTATGCAAAGGCCAATCGATTTTCATTAGTCTTCGTAAAACCTCACCTATGTTTTCGTCTTCATTATAGGCTGGAATAATGACGCTTACGTCTGGGTTCTTGAATTCTTCTAGCAAAGTTCCTCCCCCAACACGCCGACGGAAGAGCAAAAATCCTTTCTACAGAGAATTTTACCAATTAATGATTAAAGGATGAACTAAACCAGTTAATTGTTCTTTTTAGGCCTTCCTCCAAATTTATTCTGGGTTGCCATTCTAGAAGTTCTTTGGCCTTACTAATGTCTGGTCGTCTTTTCTTAGGATCGTCCTTAGGCAAAGGCCTGAAAGTAATCTTCGCTCTGCCTCCCACAATCTCCCTTATCTTATTGGCTAAGTCTAAGATCCTGACTTCATATGTACTTCCAATGTTGACAACTTCCCCCATACACTTAGGGCAAGATAGCATCAACAGAATTCCCACAATGGTATCAGCTATGTAACAGAAGGATCTGGTCTGAGTACCGTCACCATATACCGTCAAATCTTCATCTTGGATAGCTTGCATAACAAAACGTGACAAAGCGCGTGCATAAGCTCCATCTGCTCTTAGTCTAGGACCATACGTATTATGAATCCTCACAATTCTGGTGTCAAGTTTGTATTCACGATTGTAAGCCATAAACAAGGCTTCACCGAAACGTTTGCCCTCATCATAACAGGACCTAACACCTACAGGGTTCACGTTGCCCCAATAACTCTCCGGAGTCGGAAAAACCTCTGCATCACCGTAAACCTCAGAAGAAGACGCGAACAAGATTCTCGAATCATGTTTCCTCGCAAGCTCCAACACCCTATAACTTCCATGAGAATTAGCCAGCAACGTTTTCACAGGATTAAGCTGATACTCCTCAGGCGAAGCCCTACTAGCAAAATGAAGAACAAAATCATATTTTTCGCTACTCTCAAAATTGGAAACATCCTCCTTGACAATTCGGAAATTTCTCAACTGGAAAAGATGATCATAATTCTCAACCAAACCGGTTGAAAAATCATCCAAACAAGTAACATTAGCCTTGCCTTCAACAAGCGTGTCACATAAATAGCTGCCTATGAAACCTCCACCCCCAGTCACCAAGACACTATGACCTTCAAACGCATCAGGTTTAACTCGGCTGAGAATTTGCTGAATATCCTCAGAAACTATCTTGTCAATCATGTCATGTCTTCACCGGTCCTGAAAAGCCAATCGCATGGTACACAAAACCCGAAGAGAGATCAAGCGGATCCAGCACTCTTCTACCATCAATAACCACTTTCTGACGCATAAGGTCATATAGCTTGCCGTTTGCAAACTCAGGCCACTCAGTAACAATAAGGCATAGATCAGCACTGTCTAAAGCCTCCTCAACCCGCTTAGCATAAGCAATTCTATCTCTAAAAACTGTCTTGGCATTGTCTAAAGCCTGCGGATCATAGGCACAAACTTTGGCGCCTTCGTCTAGAAGAGCATTTACAACCTTAATTGAAACCGCTTCTCGCATATCATCAGTACCAGGCTTGAACGCTAAGCCCAAGACAGCGACCCGTTTACCCATAAGCTCTCCAACAGCTTGCTTAGCCATTTCTATCAGTTTATAGGGCTGAAGTTCGTTCACTTCTAAAGTTGCCTTGAGCAATTTCGGTTCAACACCAATCTCCACAGCTTTTGACACTAACGCCCGAACATCCTTAGGAAAACAAGACCCGCCAAAACCCGCACCAGCATCCAGAAACCTTCCCCGTCCAATTCTGACGTCCATCTCCATTCCCTTTCTCACTGCAAGATAGTCAGCTCCACATTTTTGGCATATGTTTGCAATTTCATTGGCAAACGAAACGTCTTTGGCAAGATATGAATTCCGTGCATACTTGACCATTTCTGCTGTTCTGATACTTGTCCGCATTATTTCAGCGCCAAACACTTTGTACAACTCAAAAAGGACATCTCCCGATCTCTCATCAAATTCCCCTATCACGATGCCAATATCCTTTGGAAAAAAGAAGTCTTTGATCGCTTGTCCCTCTCTAAGAAACTCAGGGTTCATACAGACGCCAAAATCAACTCCCGCCTTTTTTCCAGAGAATCTTTCTAAATTCGGCATCACCAACTCTTCTGTGGTTCCAGGGACAACCGTGCTTCTGACCACAACTACATGGTAATTGTTTTTCTTAGCCAACGCTTGACCTATCTTTTCCGAGGCCTCTTTGATTTGCGATAGGTCAATGCCCCCATCAGTTTTGCTGGGCGTCCCAACGCAAATGAATGAAACATCTGAGTTTAAAACAGCCTCTTTTAGATCTGTTGTCGGCTTCAGTTTGCCTTTGCCCAAAGTATTCTTTAACATTTCTTCTAAGCTTTTTTCATAAATTATCGGAAAGCCACGGTTTATCTTCTCAATTTTTTCTTTGCTTCTGCCAACACAATAAGTCAGATGTCCTTTAGACGCTAAGCATACGGCTGTGGTTAGGCCAACGTAGCCAGTACCGCCGACGACTGCTATATTCACTTTTTTACCTCCATCAACCCATTAACCTATCGAGATTCATGTCCAAAAGGCGCCTGTTTGCTTCCTTGTAATCGCCAGGAATTCCAACATCCCAATATTCACATGGAACTATATCCTTGCCCTTATTCTTGGCATGGACAACCGCGCAAACTTTTTCTCCATTTTCTAAAGCCAAAGCCATAGCATCAGTTATTTGCACTTCATTTCTTATGCTCGGCTTTGTCTTTTCAATGTATGAAAAAATCTTAGGCTTGAAAGCATAGTAACCTACCGCAATGTAGTTATATCCATTTAAGCTGAAATTCTTCGCAGTTTCCAAGTTTGGTTTTTCGACAAGGCTGTCTAGCTTTCCATATAAAACACCGTTTTCTTCGTTAAAACTTCTAAACTTTACCACTCCGAAACGTGTAGGATCAGCTCTGGTAGGATGCACCACAACAGTTGCTATAGCGTTGGTTGACTTGTGAACTTTAATCAACGGTTTTAAACAATCAAGAGGATTTTTTGAAGAAAAGTCACAAAGTATAGAGTCTCCACATGCCACAACAAAGTCTTCATCTGGTCGTATCCCACCGCGAGCAGAAAGAATGGCTTGACCCAACCCACTTGGACTTTTCTCGTTTTTCTCTTGAACAACATAAGAAATATTAACTCCGAATCGATCTCCGCTTTGAAACCCATCGATTATGCCATGTTTTGTTTGAGGAGCAATAACAATCAAGATGTCCTCTACGCCTGCTAGTCTCAGAGCCTCAATTGGAAAACGAATAGTGGGAACATTACCTATCGGCAAAAGCTCTTTAGGAAATGCTCCATACGTAACCTCCCTAATCCTAGTGCCTTCACCAGCAGCCAAAACAACGCCTTTCATAGCAGTTGGCATGACATTTAACATTTTTTGTCTTCTTGGGGCTTCATTAAAATTAGCAACAATGGCTTTTTTGCCTGAACACATCTTTTCCAGCCAGGTCTTTGTTGTATTTGTGTGGTTAAACTGTTCTTCCAAACTCTGGCAACGCTTTGAATATTCCTCGTGGCGATCAAGGAACTCCTTACCCTTGCCTGTGAGCACGTAATAGTCTTTATTTTCACAACTAACTAAACCAGCATCTTGGACTTCGCCTAAGTATCGGCATAGAAGCTTGTAGCTTAGGTTTGCCTGATACATAATCTGCGTTTTCTTAGCTCTTCCACCTGCTATACTAAGTATGCTCGCAATAATCTGCAACCTATCCCTATACTTACTCATTTAACCAACCTCAAATCAAAGAATAGTATGAGAATTCAATCATCAAAGCGACAGCACTAGCCTGCCAATGCTCAAATCGTCAAGCGACACAAACCATAGAAAAACAAAAAAGTCAAATCTCTAAGCAAAAGAAAAACTCTTTGGGCAACAGCCCTAAAAGCCTATTTGGCTCCAAATAGAGGGCCTATCACCTGTTGCACGCACGCACAGCCCAAAAAAACGATAGACAAACATTATCCCTTAAAGTGAAGCCAGCCTCTCCCACCCTTCTTCAACTGCAGCCGACCTGAATGCTTATCAGGTTTTGACGGTATCCGCCTTCCTCGTCTAGTGAGATTCTGAGAGACCAGAGTGGTTCTCACGAATTTTCCCCATCCGCCAACAGAAGGATTCGGAGGAACTATTCCATTGCCTAATAACAACTTGTTCTGCTGAAGAAGCTCATAAAAATCTAAGAGCTTAAACTTCCTCGTGGCGATTATGACTGTTCCCCGATCAACGGACAACATCGAATAGTCTTTATCAGCTATTCCTTCAGCTCGCACTTTGTCGTCTACGCGGTTGCGCCACATGCTTTTCCACTGATTCTTGAAATCATCTATGAATTCTTTCTTTTCGGTAGTTTCCACTCTGTAGGTCCCTCCTTGATTGGAGCGGATGGGCCAAGAACAGCGTTAGCTCAATTTCCCTTGTTTTTAGCCTCCAAATATGTTCTCATCAAGGATCGGATGGCTTCACTTCGGTTAGAAAACTTCGACCTTAATTTGCTGTCAAAAGCTTCCACCAACTCTTTTGGCGCCTTGAACTCAACGAGCAGTATTTCTTGTTTGACTTTGTTTTCGTTTTTCCGCAATTTTGTACTCCTTGCCCTTGCTCTTCCACTTTTATCGGCAATTTCAGTTTGCCAACCGAAGGAGAAGTGATAACTACAAAGTCGTTATAATATTTAAAGAGGTAAGAAAAGAGCTTCTAGTGAAATGTTCTAGAGCTTTCTTCTATTTCTTCTAGAGAGTCTTTATGAAATGAACGCTCACAAACCATTTATCCTTTTTTCAATCAAGACATTGAACTGTTGTGGAGAGAGAAAAGTTGCTTGCTATAGATCAGATTCTTGACTTGCTCAGGAATGGAGAGTGGCATGAGGTACGAGAAATCGTGGACAAGACGCGATTGCACGAGTTCAAGGTTGAAGTCATCGCGAATTTTCTGGTGGAGTACGATTTTCTAGTGTTTAATAAGGAAGAAAAGAAGATTAAGTTGTCTCCTCAACTGCAGCTTTTTCTGAAAAAGATTAAAGACATCGAACGGTAAGTTGTGGGGCAGTAGTCTCAGTGGATGTCGTTTCTAAGCCTGGCTCTTATTTATTATATCTTGTTTGTTTAGGTGGAGAGTATGGCCCGTATGCTGGCATAAGCTTGTATAAATGCTCTGCCCTTACTGGTCGTTTCATATGTGTTGGAGTCGTTTCTTTCCCCCGATTTGGCTCGAATTGATTTTAGTAGTCCTCTGTCCACTAAGAAATCTAAGTACATATGAAGTTGTCTAAAGCTGAGGTTGCATTTGTACATGATGTGGGTTTTTTTGGCGCCGCCTTCAGCTGCGCGCAGTATGTTTGCTATTATGTCTATTCGACTTCGATGTAGAAGACTGAGTTTCCCAGCTACCTGAACCAATGGCTCCACCGGAAATCAAGGTTTTTCTACTGTTATGTTTGTTTTAGATATATGAGCATATTTAAGGTTTGCAGACGTTTTTTGTGTTTTTTGAGTTTGTTTGTTGCGGGCTGATACATGTTTCTGTAACATGATTATAGAAAAAACAGGGTAAAGTTAGTTGAGAGAGACATTAGTATGAGCAGTGGAGAATTTTTTTGTGTGTCTGAAGCTGCATTCTGTTTGTGTTTTGGGTTTTGTTCTGGTTTTTGGCTGGTGTTTCTGGCTCTGTTTCAGCTTGGTTTAGTGCACTTTCTATGTTGTGAAAACTGACGTTTCATGTTGTTGAAAGTGATGTTTAAGGATGGCTATGGTTCATTGTAGTCATGTGGAATTCTAATTTTCAGAAGAAGAAAGGGAACAGTCCCTTTAGCCTTCTTCTACCTGCCATAGAGAAGCTGTGTGAATCAGGAAAAATCTCAGAAAAAGGGGAGTTGAAAGTCCCAAGTCACTGTAAACAATACCGCGCAACTCTAAGCAACACTGAGTTGTTAAAAGTAACAGAAAACAACAAAAAGTTACTAAAAATTGTAAAAAACAACCAATTTCCATCCAGCTAAAAGATGGTGGGGCTGCCCGGATTTGGACCGGGGTCAAGAGAGCCCAATTGGAGAAACGCTTCTTTCTTTGTCTCCTAGCCTAGACCATACTAGCCGACAGCCCCGAACCTCCGACCTGTAGCGTGAAGTAATGACACAAGGGGCATAGATAAAATTTGAGTTGAAAAAACTTGCTGAATATGACTAGCATTTATCTTTTTTAATGAAGCACTGCATGACTTTGGGGCATACGGCACAATCGTCTGGTATGCTTGCGTTCTCCGGCCGTTCTCGAAGGTATCCTAAATGATGTGGGCATTTTGTTGGCGCCTTCCGTCCAACGTAGAACAAGTCTTCCACTGAAGCTAAACGTGGATGACTCGGGTCGTCTAAGATTACTTCAACTTTGGATCGACAGTGGGGACAGGCGTAGTAGGTTTCTCTGATGAGCTGGGAATTGTCCGTTAAGACTATGGGCTTTTCAAAGGTCTTGTTACACATTGTGTATGGGCATTGCAGTTTGCCTGATTGATGTAGAGCGCCCATCGCCAGAAAACCTCAATATTACTTAATATGCTTAAGTATTACCAATCAATATCGAGCCGTCGTTATCTAATAAACATTTTCGCATGTGCGCACAACACAGATACACTAAAGACAAACACATATGCTCAGAGTAAATGGGATGTGACTGACATGAGTTGGGAAGACTACGTGAACAATCCTCTCTGGCCAATTCTTGAAGAAACAGTTCACTCAATAGTCGTGTTTCGACATCACAAAGCCTACGTCCGTGATGTTGTTCTCGTCGAGCAGCCTAACTTAAGAGCGAAGGACTTGGCACTCAAACTCAACATATCACTAGGCGAAAGCCTAGTCATTCTATATGAACTTCAGAAATCGAAAACAGGAAGCTAAACTGTCAGATTACTTGAACAGCTGAAGCCTTGAACGCTAAAAAGACCCATGAATCCAAGTTGAGTTGCATCTCGCTGAAGGATCGCTTAGTTATCTGGACCGTGAAGGGCTTTCCGACGTCAACCCTAAGTTTTACAAGCGAGCCTAAATCTAAGACCTCGATGATTCGTCCCTTGAACACGTTTCGAGCACTAGACACCACGGCGCTCTTAGACACGATTATGTCCTGCGGGTTTACGAAGATGGAAGTCACGCCTTGTCTCTGATCAGTTGCCTCAATCTGCACACCGTTGCCTATGTCCACCAATGTTGTACCTGCAGATGTTGTCTTGGCGGTTCCAGTGAAAGTGTTGTCAACAGCGGCGAAGCTAGCCAGATTCTTGGAGAGTTTGCCGAAAATCTCTGCTGGGGCTCCAGTCTCGGTTATTTTTCCATCATTCATTAATGCAATGCGTTGAGGCAGTGTTTTCGCTTGGAACATGTTGTGTGTTGCCATCACAATAGTTGTTTTTAGCTCATGGTTGATTGTAGCTATTACTTCCTCGATGATCTGGACGTTTTTAGGATCCAGGTTTGCAGTGGGCTCATCTAAGAGAAGCAGCTTGGTTTTGAGGACTAATGCGCGTGCCAACGCGACTCTCTGCTGTTCTCCACCTGAGAGTTTCTTGACGGAACGTTTCTCAGAGCCTTCCAACTTTACGAGGCGTAGAGCTTTCTTTGTCTCTTCCTTGACAGTGCTTTGAGGAAGTTTTCGAATTCTCAGGCCGTAAGCAATATTGTTGTAAACTGAGGTGCTGAAAAAGAGTGTTCTCTGGAACACAATGGCGCTCTGCAGTCGCATGCGTTCCGCGTTCTTTTCTGTAACTGTTTCACCTTGGAACTCAACTTCTCCACTCTCTGGTCTTTCCAAGAAAGCTAAGATTTTCAGTAGGGTAGTTTTTCCTGCCCCGTTAGGTCCCAGTAATGCAAGTATTTCGCCTTCTTCAATTTGCAGCGTTATGTTGTCTAACACTATTCGGTTGCCGAAACATTTCGTTAAGTTCTTTAATTCTGCAAGAGTCGTCATGTTTTAGCCTCTTGGCGATGTTTCTTAAAGGCTTCACTGAGGGCTTTTGCCAAAGGTAAGAAGTATTCTCACTTTTCTAACGATGACTATTGTTAGGTTTATTCCGAAGACTATTAAAAGCAGTATAAAAGCGAGGGTCATAGCCATTGCCAAGCCATCTGGGCCGCCTCGTTGAGTCCACATCGAAATACCCGTTGTAAGTACATCGGTCAAACCTGCAATGTTGCCTCCCACGAGCAAAGCAACTCCTAATTCGGCTATCGCGCGGTTGAAACCAGCGATGTTGCCCAAAATAATTCCGTTCATCGCTTCTTTCAAAACTGCTAATGAAGTTTGGGACTCTGACGCACCCAGCGTTCTAGCCAGATCCATAATTTCCGGGTCAACGGCTTCGATGGCTGTCGTCTCTATGCTTATGATTAAAGGTGTTACGAGCACGGCTTCGCCTAGGATTATAGCTCCTGGCGTGTAAAGTAGTTCGAGAGGTCCTAACGGTCCAGCCCTTGAAAAAATAAGATAGAGAACCAGGCCCAAGGCTACTGTAGGCATACCTATCAGCGTGTTGAAGAAGGTTTTTATTATCGATTTTCCACGAAATTCCCTTAGACCCAACAGCATCGCTATCGGCGTTCCCCAAAGCGCGGCAATAATTGTTGCGACACCAGAAAAAAAGAGAGAGCGATAAACGACGCCATAGATAGCTGGGTCGCCTGAGAGAATTAGTTGCAACGCTTTCTGTATGCCATCTATTATTGGGTTCACTTTCGTTTGCCTCTAAGTATAAAGTTCTGGGTGATCATCTCTATATTCCGTTGGGCATTCTGTGCCGTTGAAGAAAGCGTAGTCTCGAATCCAAGAGACATCTGGCTGTGGACTGTTGTCCTTAAGAGGTTGAACTGTACCGTAAAAGAGGCTTTGGTCGTAGTCGGCTTTGCCGTAGTTGCTTATCACTTGTTGACCTGCGTCTGAAACGAGCCATTTTATAAAGTCTATTGCATCGTTGAAACTGACGTTGCTGACTTTTGAGGGGTTCACTGCCATTACGCTATAGACGTTAAGCAAGGATTTTCCGCCATTTACAAGGGACTCCAAGGATATTGTCTCTTTTTGTGATAGGTAAGTGCCTAGGTCTGAAAGTGTGTATGCATTTTTCTGGTTAGCCACGTTCAACGTGTAAGCCATGCTTGAACCTGTTGACGCATACCACGATTCGGTAGATATCGTCGTTTGGTTGTAGCCTGCAGAAGTCCAGAGACTTTGCTCTTTCGAAAACGTGCCCGAATTGTCTCCTCTCGAAACCCATACTTTAGTTTGGCCCGTTTGGTTTCTTCCGTAGGCAAGTATACTTCTTAAGGCTTCTGTGGCGTTTTTGCCGGTGATTCCTGCGGGGTCTGTTCCTGGACCGACTATCGTAAAGTAGTTGTAGGCGATTATTCTTCTGCAAACTCCGTAGCCGTTCGTGAGGAAGGTCTTTTCCTGAGATGGTGAGTGGACTAGCACAATGTCTGCGTCTCCCGAAGACGCCTGTTGCAGAGCGATCCCTGTTCCTGCGGAAATAATGTTAAGGTCAACGTTGTGAGTTGCTTCATATTGCTTCTTCATTTCGTCTAGCAATCCAGTGTCATAAAGGCTCGTGGTCGTGGATATTCTGAGACGCCTTCGGGCAAAGAATTCAAAATAGATGACAGTTCCAGCAATCACTACGGTTGTCGCTATAACAGCTATTACCAGAATTTTCTGCCATGCTTTCATTTCTTTTCACCGTTGTGCGTTTCCATTCGTATATGTCCGTTATGTTTGATTGTACATATCGAAGCGTTGTTACTTTATATGCATATCGTTTCAGCTTTGAACTCGGCGTGATAACCTCGTCATTTCCGTCTATGGAAGAGTAAGTCGCCATGTTGCAATAAGGCACGCATAGGTCAAGCTTATTATTCATAGTCCTCTTCTATTCTGGAAATCTCAAGTGTGGTTCGGCGAGTAATCGATGGAAAAGCCTCTATGGATGATCTGCACGACGCACATGTTTGTCGAAGTGTATCTTCTAATGCAGGTTGCTCTAATCCCTGTTATTATTCATGAGTTCCAATTGAGCCTTGTCGAAGCCTCTCTCGTGGCGACTGTTCCAAATTTTGTCGCCCTTTTGATGAATATTCCTTCAGGCTTCTTGGCGGACAGGTTCAGCCCCAAGCATCTATTGTTTGCCAGCATGATAGTTGAGGGGATTTCAGGCTTCCTGATCAGTCAAACAAACAACTTTTGGATATTAGTGGTTGAACTTTCCATTCTGAAGATTTCGTCTCCCCTGTATCATATTTCAGGATTAAGCCAGATTAGTCGCTTTGCTGAGCACGAGAAGATAGGTAGATCTATAGGGTTTCACAATGCTCTGGGGAATCTTGGGACTGCGGCTGGACTCGTTAGCCTCACTGTTTTCTTGTCAACTATGGGTTGGAGATGGACTTACCTGTTTTGGAGTGTCCCAATCGGAGTTTGGGGTTTCGTAATCTTGTCTTCGTTGCAGTTTGGAAGTAAAAGAGTTGAAGAAAACGGTCATGAACGCAGTGGTGGATTGGCGAGGTGGTCTCTGCTTTTTTCTTCGGGTTTTTTGATTATCCTGATAGTTGTGGGTGTTAGAGAAGTGGGAAACACGGGAAGCTCAACTTTCATGACTACATATTTTGTGGAGTCGAGAGGGCTTTCGGAAGCGGTTGCCAGTTTAATATTCGGTCTTGGGCCGTTTATCGGAATCGTGGGTTCTCTGAGTGGTGGCTACTTATGTGAGAGAATGGGTGCGAAGAATGCTCTCAGTTGGGTCACTTTGTGTGGTGTGATTTCACTTTTTGTGCTTTCTTTGTTGTCTCAGCTTGAGCTTCTTGTCCTTGTCTTCCTCTTATACAGTTTTTTTGGCAGCGCTGTGTGGTCGCCGGTGAATACGATTGTAGCAAGAGTGACACCGGAGGCAGAGCGAGGATTGGGCTACAGCGTCTACTTTTTCGTGGAAGGGTTGCTGGGTTCTCTCACGCCCACTTTGGCGGCTGGGTTCATAGAATTGACTAGTGTTTGGTTCATCTTTCCCTTCAGTTTGATCTTTTTCATCGCAAGTTTGGTTGTGCTCCAATTTTTGGTTTACCCGAGGCGGCACTGAAAGCTTCTGGGAAAACAACATTCTTGGCGGTCTCAGAAAGCTTTGGAGAAGGTGCCAGCATTTGAAATAAAGTGTTAATGGTTATATTCGCTTGGTTCCTATAGTGGAAAGGGATGAGCTTCCAAGAAAAGCATAAGCCTACGGCTAAGGTGTGGCTTGAATTTAGAGGTGAGCCTCTGCTTGGGAAGGGCGGCGCAGACATACTTGAAGCAGTGAAGTCTAAGGAGTCCATTTCCAAAGCTGCTAGAAAAGTGGGCATGTCGTATCGGTATGTTTGGAATTACTTGGCGAAACTGGAGGAGACTTTGCATGAGCCAGTTGTGGAAACGTTTAAAGGAGGCAGAAAAGGTGGCGGTGGAGCCAAACTTACCAAGATGGGGCATAACTTGCTGAAAGAGTACAGACGAGTCGAAAGCTACGTGGGCGAAGTCTTGGGAGACGAGGAATATTGGGTGGCGGCAGGTTTGAAGATAAGTGCTAGAAACAGATTGAAGGGTGTGGTTAAAGGCGTAGAGATGGGCGACATCATAGCCAAGGTCAAGCTAGAAGTGAAAACGCCAGCGGTTGTAACAGCGCTCATATCACGCGAGGCAGTCGAAGACCTGAACATAAAGGTCGGCGACAGCGTTGAAGCCGTTATAAAAGCGACTGAAGTAATGATAGCCAAAGAAAAATAGAATGCAGTTTCCGTCTAACCTTCAACCACATAACGGTACGAAGTATATTTTCCAGCGGTTTGACTGTCCCTAATTACACGCACGATGTCGCCTGGTTTGGCGTCGATGGCTTTTACAGCTGGGTCAGAAGCCTTCAGTCTGGGCAACTGGTATGGCTGAACGCGATAATCTGAGAGCAGTTTTTCTCTTTCTTCTGCGCCTACGATTTCGTGTTTGGGCACGAATACGTGTTCAAAGATGTTGAAGGCTGGAAACAGGCGTGGGATGAGTTCTATTCCTCTTTTTCTCGCATTTGTCTTAGCCGCCTGAGTGAAGCGTCCACTTGTGACGAGAAGGCCCTTCTCCATCTTCTCGTCTTTCATGATTTTCTTAACTTGATTTATGATTTGTACTCCCACTGTGCCCTGTGTTGGCCAGCAGAAGATTAGCAGTTCTTTTCCTTGTGAAGTCTTTACGTGGAAGCTTATGCCTTCTTTGTGTTTTTTTCTTTTGACGAGTTTGTAGCCGCGGAGCCCAATTAGGATCTGAGCCTTTCGTTCTTCGATAGTTTCTTTGGTGCTCAAGCATTGAACCTCTGTAAGTCCTGAGGCGTTGTAGTCAAAGGTATGCATATCACCCTTAAACTTTATGGTCAAAGCATGACTTAGACTATCGCTAGCATCAGTCTGTGAAATCCTTTTTGTATGGGGCTGAGTTAATTCTGTATGGTGATTTTGGGCGTTGTCTCTGTTCAGAAGAAGTCAAAGCCGTAGTGTGCTGTTACTTCTTCTTTATGAAGCTGGCTTAGGGCACTTTCAATGTTGCGAAAAGTGACTATCTCTGAGTTTTTTGAATATTCTATAGAGAATTCATCAACAAGTTTTATTTTTGCTACAGAAAGCATTATATGCTGTTGCGGAAATAAGAGTCGTTCTGCGGGCAATAGAGAAGTGATTCCGCATGAACAGAACTGAAGTCGCACTAGGCATTTCGGCTATCATGCTTAGTCTTTTCGCCATACTGGCTATCTTTACAGGTGTTGGCAAATCGACCGAGATGCCAGGGAGATACGCGTGGGTGGATGCCGCGAGATCGCTTTACTTCATGGCTTTTCTTCCCATTCTTGGAATAGCCGTCATAGTGCATGGTATGCGCAGATCAAAAACTTCGGAATGGATATGGGGTCTTATACTCCTGTTATGGAGCTTTTTTTCGTGGTGGTGGATTCCTATAAGCATTTATGACGGGTCATTTTACTTCAAAGGAGGCTTCACAGAGACGTTTATTACGACGTCATGGCCGCTGATTGTGTTCATATTCCAGGGTATTGCTCTTACGATCAACGGCGCATGTGAAAAACAGACAGCAAGCATTCAAGATACTGCAGTATTTTCTAAAGAAGAACCGGAATCTCGCGCTTGGGTGTCAACGATGCACTTGGTGAAGGCTGATTCCATCACTCCTCAGAATCAGATACTCATCACATATCCTATGTTCGTTGGGCGTTGGACTCGGAAGTTAAAGGGAAAATGTTAGAGGTTTGAAAAGATGGAAAAGGAAAGTGGAGCATCTTTAGGCACTGCAGGCGCCGATATTACATTCTATGAATGGACACAAAACTCTACTTTCGTCAAAAGCGGATATCAATGGGATCAAATAGTCTACGATTGGCAATGGAGTCTCCCACCATTCTTCGAGGGTATCGATCATGTTGCGCTAATTGGGTCATTTGAAAAGGCATTTAAAGAAAAATAGTTAAAGGAAGAATTGGGAGCCTATGAAGAAGGTATTGATTGGTGCATTTTACGCCTTGCAGGGTCTCGGCAACTTCGTGATTGGACTTTTCTTCATCAGTGGAGGGCTAGGAGGCGGTGGTTTCTTTATGGAAATTTTGATCAAGAACTTTCTTCTCCTTGCTTCGTGTCTTTCCATATTTACTGCTCTGACCCTTTTCTTGAAGCGTGAAAAGTGGGCTCAGGAGTTGGGAAGGGCAAGCTCATTCTTATTTGGCTCGTTTTATGCATGGGTGGCACTCATGTCCCTCTCGGTGATTGCGCGACAGTACTACATTGAGGCAGCCATTTTGCTTTTGTTGAGCACATTAATTGTAGCTCTAAATATCGTGTCTGTTTTCTTTCTCCATGCAAGTCCCAGGCCAACAAATCCAACTTGAATTCACACTCCCAGACAACTCAAAAGAAGCAAGAACATACATACTCTACAACAAAGGACACTACTATACCATACCATAGCATCAAACAGTATCCATATCCCATTTTTCCTATCCGCCAAGATTATTTTCAGTCGGCACTCCATAGAATTTTTATTCCGCCTTTCGTGTAACTTAAATATTCGCTGTGTCTCTATCTGCATGAATTGTTCAATGCCGAGGAGCACCCAGCATGGTTGTTGAAGAAGAGGGAGAAACTTCACCTGCAGGGAAAAAATATGAGCGCTTAGAGGATTTACCAGGCGTTGGACCAGCCACAGCTCAGAAACTGCGTGAAATGGGCTTCAACACGGTGGAGTCGCTTGCAACCGCAACCATCAGGGAGCTGGAGCCTGCAGGCATAGGGGAAAAGAAAGCTTTAGACGTAATAGGTGCTGCAAGGTCAACGCTTTCGCTCTCTTTCATACGTGCAGACGAGTTGTTGAAGATGCGCGCGAACGTTCTCCGCTTAACATCAGGCAGCAAGGCCATTGATGAGATTTTGGGCGGAGGCTTGGAAACACAGACCATCACTGAGATTTACGGCGAGTACGGCAGCGGCAAGAGCCAGCTCTGCCACCAGATGTGCGTTAATGTTCAGCTGCCGGTCGAACGCGGAGGACTGGCCGGAGCCGCCTTATACATTGACACTGAAAACACGTTCCGAACCGAACGCATTGTTCAAATGTCCAATCACTTGGGCTTAAATCCAGAAGAAATCATCAGGAACATTATTTTCGCCGAAGCCTACACATCAGACCATCAAATGTTCCTATTAGAAAACGCCGACAAGATTGTCAAAGAAAACAACATCCGCCTAATCATCGTTGACTCCCTAACCGCACACTTCCGCAGCGAATACTTGGGCAGGGAGATGCTTGCTGAGAGGCAGCAGAAACTGAACAAGCATATGCACAGGTTGATTCGTTTGGCTCGGGCCTTTAACGCTGTGGCTGCTGTGACCAATCAAGTTATGGCCAAGCCTGATGTTTTCTTCGGCGACGCCGTTCATCCCGTCGGTGGACACATTGTGGCGCATACGAGTCATACCCGTGTGTTCCTGCGCAAATCGTCGCGTGGGCCTACACGAATAGCTCGTTTGGTTTCAAGTCCATACTTGCCTGAGGGTGAACGGGTTTTCAAGGTAACCGAGAACGGTGTTGAAGACTTAAGCGAAGATGATCAGCAGGGAAGGCGTTGACCAAACCAGTTCCAAAGGTCTACACGGCACGGTTCTTTCAGTTGATAACAACTCGCCAGTTCACTGAGGCTGAACGCATTCTTGAACGGGTCAAACAGAAGATGCACGTGAGCGAGCGCAACCGTGGGTATTTTCAAGCATTATATGGCATGTTGTTAACTCACAGAAGTAATAATGACCGATATGCCTTTTTGTCTGGAATAGATTTGAACAACAAGAATCAGTTGAAGCATTTTCGACAGGAATTCCAAGGCCATGTTGAGAGTCGTCTCCACGCAGAATATGATCGAGGGTTCTTTGAGGCGTGGGCTGACTTTATGCGAGTTCTGCCCAAGTTAGACATGCCTGTTTCCATAGTCAACAACAAAAGCGTTGTAGAGACTGAAAAAGAGAAAGAGGTAGAAGCAACAATCGAAGCTGAAACCGTAGTAGAGGCAGAAGGCCAGACTAAAAGCAATGAGAAAGCTGAGCTTGATGAAGAACCCGAAAAGGGTAATTCTGAAGCAGAACTGGTCCAGCCTGGGCAAAGCACTCTGGTTGATTTCGCCAAGTGATTTTAGAACGTGGATGTAGGCTGCTAAAGGCTTTCCATCGCATAAATATATTAGTTTCATTCGTCTGATTTTTTTCTTGTGAGTTACGCCAAATGCCCACAAATCTTACAGTTGTCGCTAAGAAAAAATGGAACGAGTCCATATTAGCGAAGACGCCGCAAGAAAAACTAGTGAAACTGCAGGAGTTCTTAAGCCTCATTCCAAAACACAAGGGCACGGAGAAACTCTGCGCGCAGGTCAAGACCAAGATTGCAACCCTCCGTAAGGAGATTGACGAAAAGAAGCGACGAAGAGCTGGACGTGGCGGATCCAAGTTCTTTCTTGAAAAGGAAGGGGCAGCACAGATAGTTCTTTTAGGCCCGACAAAGGTTGGGCGGAGCAGCCTTCTCACCTCTATAACAAACGCCAAAGCAGAAATTTCAGACTATCCCTTCACCACACGAGAGCCTATACCCGGCATGTTCCAGTTCGAGGATCTCCAGTTTCAGGTTGTAGAGGCCCCAGCATTGGCTAAAGGCGCTGCTGAAGGTGAAGCCCTAGGGCTGCAAACATTGGGACTTGCCAGAAATGCCGACGGTCTTGTACTGATGGTTGACCTGTCAGATGCCCCACCTCAACAACTGAGGATTATGTTGAATGAGCTGGAGAAAGCGCGAGTTCTAACACAGAAACCACGCGCTCGCGTAGATATTGAACGCAAACATGTGGAGGCTGGCTTACGCATCATCGTTGTTGGCAAACTACTCAACTGCAACCTTCGAGACGTAGAAGACTTGCTTAAGGGCTATCGCATCTTTGATGCAACGGTGAAAATTTATGGTAAAGCGACACTTGACGATGTCGAAGATGCCATTTTTGAGAGCACTGTCTATCGTCCAGCAATTGTAGTTGCCAACAAAGCAGACACTGCAGATGCAGCTGAGAACCTTCAAGAGCTGAAACGATACGTAGGCAATCAGTTGACTGTTGTTCCAATCTCATGTCGAACGAGGAAGGGATTGGAGAAGCTAGGCTCAGAAATCTTCAAGGCGCTTAACATCATTCGAGTCTACACGAAAGAGCCGAATGACCCAGTGCCGTCGAGCAACCCGTTTATTCTGAAGAAAGGCTCATCAATCGGCGACTTGGCTAGACAGATTCACAGTGACTTCATTGAGAGATTCGGTTATGCACGTGTCTGGGCTAGGCGGCTGCCATTCAGTCCGCAGAAAGTCGGCTCATCGTTCGCTCTGCAAGACGGAGACACCGTGGAACTACACGCAAAATAACGAGAAATGCGCATTAAGCCAGTCTTAAAACCAGTTTTAACGTGACGAGCGGGCTACTCTTTCCATTTCGTTGCGTTTTGAAATGGCGTAGCTCTTGACGTCTCTGTTTGCTGCAAAAATCAGTTCGTCGGCTAAGCATTCTTCAAGCGGGCGTGGATTGTTCAGTGAAGCCTTTCGGGGTCCTTCTGTAAGGAGTCTTAGGGCCAAGTCTATTCGGCGCAGAGGTGCCACATCAACCGCCATGTGGTAGACTATTCCACCATAACTGATTCGCGTCGTGTCCTCACAGGGTGCAGTATTCTCAACTGCCCTAACCAAGACCTCAACTGGGTTCTGTCCTGTGCGCAAGCTGATTAGTTCAAAGGCGTTTTTCACCACGTTTACGGCTCTGGCTTTCTTGCCCGCCGCTGCTCCGGGTCTCATGAGGTTGTTCACTAAGCGTTCAACAATGTTAATTTCGGCTTTGCGGAACCTTCCGTGCTCGTGTCTGCCCATGCTGTGAGGAGCAATTACTGGGCGAAGTGAAACGTAATGTTTCAAGCCTACGTCCTTGACTTCGATGCCGCTGAAAGACCATTTTCCGAAAAGTTTCGTTTCTTCAGTCACTTGTTTGCTCAATTCAGCCTATCCCTCATTCTAGCGCATTGGTTTCTCTTTTTTGCCCAAAACCAGCATTTTGAGTGAAACCCCGTTGATTGTGACAACCTTCCACCTCACGCCTGGAATGTCGCCCATGGCTCCGCCGCGGGAGCCGCCGATTCCTTCAACAAGTACTTCGTCGTGTTCGTCCACAACGTTTAAGGCGCCGTCTCCAGGCAGAAAAGCCGTTAT
>Ga0315268_10000334_pt1 | contig 55053 bp, 57 predicted proteins | sample C1_top_MG_FD_204535 | JGI IMG/M metagenome (GOLD analysis project Ga0315268, IMG submission 204535) | Sediment microbial communities from Yellowstone Lake, YNP, Wyoming, USA - C1_top | ecosystem: Environmental > Aquatic > Freshwater > Lake > Sediment | place: USA: Wyoming | collected 2017-08-01 | reverse complement strand
CTATTGCGCCATGGATACGCTGGCCATGGTCAGGATATTGGAGAAACTCAGACAGCTCACAAGTTAATTGTTCTATCAGAGAGGTTCAGCAATATTATGTCGACTCGTCTTAAAGACAAAATATTCAAATTAGTAAACTCTTGTAAGAAGATTCCCGTTGAAAAAAAATCTCCAAAGACAATTTTGGAGATCTTCAACCGTCCTTACGACGAGAATTTCATCAGCGACTACCTGGTCTACATACTTGATCCTTTTGAAAACGGGATCGGCATCGAACCGCTGCGGAGGCTTCTCGACTCAAAAGACAAGGATAATATATATTTACCTCTTCTTGAAGGAATTGATAAAGATGATATCGAGATCGATCGAGAACATCGGTTCAAGAATGGGCGGCGGATAGATATCCTGATCAAAATAAAGGATAAAATGGTTATAGGGATTGAGAACAAGATCTATTCCCTTGAAGGCAATAGGCAGACAATAGATTACTTTAAATCAATCACCAAAGAGATTAAACTTTTGCCGCCAGACGATGAGTCTAGGCCCCTGCCCCCGATTTTATTTTTTCTAACTCCATCCAAAGATCTGCCCCAGTCAAAACTATTTATCCCGATATCCTATTCTGAATTGATCAATTATTTATCTCAGATCGACATAAATACGATTAGAGATCCGCACTGCCGGGAGATATTTAAAGATTTCCTATTTCATATCAGGAAAAAAATTATGACCGACAAAAGTTACCGAGCCTCGGAAAAGTTCAAGCTGTACGTTGAGAACGTCAAGTGCATCGCTGACCTAGAGGATAATTTTCAAAGAGAGGTCGACGATTTCATGGAATATCTTTTTGAAAAGATCAAATCGCTATATAGACAAAATAATGATGACCAGTGGGAGTTTAGTTTTGGCAAAAGGCGAGATTACCACCAGGTATATAGAAGTCACTGGGACAATAAAAAATTCTTCCTCCATTTTGAATATTGGTTCACCAGTGAACAAATATTCAAAGACCGAAAGATACAATTCATGATCGAGGTTGAAGGTAAAAAGAAAGACCTGTTCTTAAACAAATTTCGACCCACCCACTCAAGGTTAAATAAGAAATACGCCCATAATGGTATACAGTTCCGTCCGCAATCAAGAACAAGGGCCGTTGCGTATAAGGAATATAGATTTAACGCTTTCTCGGAAAAATTTGAAGACGAGGTGCTCCGGGTCTTCAAGAGATCGTTTAATGATTTTAAATTTCTGATTCCGTATTTAGATAAAATTATGGAGAATTTTTGATTTCGTATCCATGAGAAATAATTACGGTCTACCTGAGGATAAGCTTGAGGAAATAAGAAGGCGGGATAACCGCTGCGTTTATTGCTACAAGCGCATGCGCGATCCGGCAACCGGTGGTTTTCGCGGCGATTGGGCCACGATCGAACACTTAAATCATTTACCGCCGTGGAATAATATTTCTACCGTCGCTATTTGCTGTGGTAGCTGTAATTCGAGTCGAGGCGCAAAACCACTATTAATGTGGTTTAAATCGAACTATTGCATTTCAAAAGGTATAAATATTCATAGTGTGGATAGGCCCGTAAAAATATATATTCGGGCACACGCAAGCGGGTGAGTGAGCGAGGTTGCTTACCAATAGGTTTTATTGCGTTAGATTAGTTTTCATGATATATAATAATGCAAATATGGCACGGTATTAATATTTCCCGAGCTATGATTTATAAGGCCACCGTCAAATGGATTAGGTCAAATCACTGGGTGCAGCCGTTTACTTTTGGTTTTGCTCCGGTTGCTTTGTTGATCATCATTGTATCCCTGTTTGGTGTGGATGTTTCGAAGCGATCTAAGGATGTTGGCGGTGGCATTGTTTTAACAATGGTATTCGTAACATTTTTTGCTATCCTGCCACTTTATAGTCATTGGAAACAAGAACGCGCCATTGACTCGCGGAGAATTATTGCTGCAGCGTCTTTTTTGTTTATTACGTTGGCGACTTCCTGGTTCATCGCTTATAAGGGCCTGTGGGGCTTGATTGATTATGGCTCCAATCCGATCCAGATAGGCCGTTTCAAAGCCAATTGGTTCGGTGCTGTCTATACAATTTTTATTTTAGCTTTTTTGTTCTTTGGATGGCGGTCGGGTGGTCGTAGGGTTTTAGCGATGTTTGCGGCGCTGTGGGTTAGCGAGTTGGCCGCTTTTTTTGGAACTTATCAAATATCAGAATGGACGGCGCAGTTGGGAAAGTACGGGATTGAATGGCTCGTAGTACCTTATTTTATATATTTATTACAGATCGAATCTCCACACGATAAAAAGATGAGAATGGTTGAGCATGAGAAATCGTTAGCGCTGGATGAAATTAAACAGTTAGCGGTTAAATTGGAGGACACTCAGCAAAAAATTCGGCACTTTATTGGTGACAGTAATAAATAATAACTGCTATGACCGATGGGCCGTTAAAAAGTAATTCAAGGGCGAGTGAGTTGGTAGCCGAGTTAGAGGCGCTTAGTGCCATAGCAGCTGAATTGGCTAAGAGGGCGACCGCTTATCGAGAGATAGAGCCCATTGAAGAGCACGTTGAAGAAATCGGTAAGCCTAAGAAGTGCCCGCGTTGTGATGCCGATATTGTTGAACAGATGCTTCGCAAGGCATATCCCGAGCTAGATTGGGTAAAGAATGCATTTAAAAGGCTGAAGTTCGTTAAGGTGTCCAATATTCCAACAGAGCTCATGGATGCCCTCGACGCGATCAGCGGACGTCGTCAGAAGAGACCTGACGATAATGTGTCAAAAGCCGGAGAGCCCCTTGGCGGTTGCAGCAATGTTTGGCATTTGAGATTTAATCCCGGTACAAGTAAGTTGAAAGGGCGTATTTTTTGGTGTGAAGAAAGCGGGCACAAGAATACCGTTCTCGCTATTGACGATTATCATCAAACGCAGCAGTAATAGGCCGTTCGCACCGGAAATACGCAACAAACCAGATCTTCGCCGCCGGGGGCGGCAGGGAAGATAGGGGGTATTTCGATAAGTCGGCCCCTCCCCATTGAACATGTATTATTTTGCCTTCGGCTCAAACATGGATCAGGGTCGCATGAGAAGTCGGTGTGGCAATGGTTTTTCTGGTCGTGTTGGCGCAGTCCTTCAAGATTACCTTCTCGTATTCAACAAGCAGGCTACAGGCAAAACCGGTATTGGCTATGCAAATGTGATGGCGCGGGCACATTCTGATGTCCACGGAATTATTTATCAGATTAGTGATGAATGTTCGGCCGAGTTGGATGCACGCTAGGGCGTAAACACTGGCGATTATTTTGTGGACGAAGTCCCGGTCAGACTTTACAGCGGAGACGTGGTGGTGGCACGGATATATAAAGCCTGCGCCGGGAAAATATATTTGAATTTAAAACCGACCCGTGAGTACATGAAGTTTTTGCTCGGAGGACGAGATGTGCTCGCTCCCGAATACGTAAAGATGCTGGAATCGGTAGAGATCATAGATTAAATACTGGATCCAGTGCTGGCACCGTGTCGGGATCAGCCCGGGTCAGTCTAATTGGGCTTCCCATAGCTCAAATTTAGACCTACAATTGCTGCATGAATGAGGTGTCTACGGAAAAATCAATGAATGATTTACTTGGGCAGGCGACGGACATTTCTGGTATAGGCGTGGAATCGAAGGGGGCGGTTGAAAAAGCCGCTTTCGATTTATACAGAGAAACGGCAATAGTAGCGGTGGCGTCATCTCACTTGTTTGAGTCTCATAATCCTGATAACGGAGCGCTTCCTCGTAACCAGGCCATTGGGGCTGGACTTATTGTTAGAATAGCAAAGTTTATGTCAGCTGTTCTGGCACTTTTATGTGACAAAGTGCAAGAACACGGCGAGGCGGTCATGGCACTCAATCGATGCATTACTGAGTCTGCAATAAACTTGAAATTTTTTTGCGAAAAGGCAGTGCCGCAGGACTTCGATGACTTCATTAAATCAAGTCTAAGGCCAGAAAAAGAATCATACATTGATATTCAAAAAAATATTTCTGAACGAAGGGAAACGCTGCCAATCGAAACCAGGATGCTTAATTCTATAAATCGTGTTTTTAGAATTTCTGGGATAACGGGAATTGGTGAATTAGATCAAATTCCAAAGCGTAAGAATTATAAAAACATTCTTTCATCGCTGGGGATGGGCTCGCTTTACCCGATGTTTCAAGGGATACCGTCACATTCAGTGCATGGGACTTGGGTTGATCTAGTACTTCATCATTTGGACGAAATCCCCGGCGGTTTTAAGCCGCGGCCTGATTCGGTTACTGCAGACGCTCGTTTATTGTGCCCTATCAGTGACATCGTTCTCATGGCAATACGATCTTATGTCGGCAAGTATTTTCGTAAGGAGAACGAGGGTATTTTAGCCCTTTTAGCAAGGATCGATAATTTGATCGTCCGAAATAAAAAGGTTGATTCCATTCACGAAGAACAAGTCGCCAAATGATTATTATTGAAACTTTATTGATTCCGACTCAAATGTCTCGGTCCTTCCGATGAAATTGGACCCATCCAAAATAGCCATCTCCCCAACACACTGAAATTCCGCGGCGCTCAACCCGAGTGTCCCACCAGGGAAATCTCTTGTCGGCACGACTCGCAATCATAGCCAAATCGACAAACAGCGCCAAAAGCGCTGTTTTCCGTTTTTATGGATACAGCCCCCATGGGCTACTTGGATACTCCGGGTACGAATTGGTCTAACCGCGAGAGTATTTCGAGAACGCCGATGGAAGCGGCTAGTAGCCAGACCGCGGCAAATAGGGAATATATGTAGACGATAATCGTAACGATAACGGCGAGTGTTCTTGAAATAATCAGAGGCTTGGGCGGTGCTTTTCGTAGTAGTTTATAAACGTATAGATATATTTTCTGAAATATTAGGAACACCGTTTTTAAAATGTAGACCGCGATTTGAGTAACAAAAAGCGGAAAGACGAGCATGATCGAAAACTGCCAGAAGGTCTTATAGGCGATCAGCCAGTACAGAGCCAAAAGCAGCATTATCGTCAGAAGTAACACCTTGAAAGCCTTGAGCTTCCAGTCCGCCTTTTTTGGAAATTTGCCGTGCAATTCCCACCATATGACCAACATCGTGGCGACGCAGACGATGTTCAGCACATATGAGACCCAGTGTACTTGGAGGTTCGCAAAAAGCGACATCAGAGTGGCCGTTACCGCGAGAGCGGTAAGTAGGGCTTGATGCTGGTGTTTTGATAGAAAGTCCGTCAGCGTCTCACCCGCTAGGGGATTAGCCTTGTCGGGGTCAGTGGCCGCTGCTTGGATCTCTTTATTTGGGTCGCCGGTTGTCATAGGTAATTCCATACCAATCTCAGTGTACGTAAGTCGACTGGAATAGTCAATATTTTACGACACATACTTGCTGGATCACGCTTATTCCTAGTCTCAAATTGTTCTTTTTTGTGCCAATTTTGATAGACCGAGACACGTTTCAAAAGATAGAAAAGCAGCCCTAAAAAAGCTCTCAACGGACTGACGTGGGGTAATCTTGACCGAGCTGCGGAGCCATCAAAATCCGCCACGGCCTTTCGGCCTGGGCGGATTTTGTTTGGATGCGGAACTGGAATTTTAAGGGTGCGAGGGATATGATTTAGGTTTCAGATCGCCCGGGTTCGCCAATTGACATGAGGCTGGTAATTTTCTACTCTTACTAATTATACCCCTCTGACCCGGCCGCATGAGCGTTGATCTCATCGTCGTAGTTTTTGTCGTCATTTTGGCGCTGTTTTTTGATTTTACGAACGGTTTTCACGACGCGGCCAATCAGGTCGCGACCGCGATAAAGACCGACGCCATCAAGCCTCTCCGCGCCCTGCTTATCGCGGCCACATTCGATTTCGTCGGCGCCTTCTTCCTCGGCAGCAAAGTGGCGGAGACGCTGGGCAAGGGAATAGTCGATCCGCATCTGCTGTCCAAAGGCGTTTCGAGCGCGCTCGTCATCGCTGCCGCCCTCCTCGGGGCGATACTCTGGAATCTGTGGACCTGGAAGACGGGGACCCCCTCATCGTCATCGCACGCGCTCATCGGCGGCCTGCTCGGCGCTTTCGTGGTCGGCTGGGGTTTCGCCCCGGTGAACTGGGCGAAGGTGCTCACCGTCTTCGCCATCCTGGTCGCTTCGCCCTTGGTCGGTTTTCTCGTGGCCTCGACGCTGACCCGCGCCGTCATCTTCGTAAGTTCGGTCGTCTCTTTCCCCGCGCGGGCGAACGCCTTTTTCAGAAAAGCGCAGTACGCGACGCTCATCTCACAGGCGCTGTCTCACGGGACCAACGACGCGCAAAAGACCATGGGCGTGATCGTCTTCGTTCTGACCATTTCGGGAATGTACGCGCAAGCGCCGAAAGGCGCCTACATTCCCACATGGGTCGTGCTGGCCTGTTCCGCCGCCATCGCCATCGGCGCCCTGTGCGGCGGTTGGAGGATCATCCGCACGCTGGGCTGGGGGATATACGACATCAAACCGATCCACTCCTTCGCGTCGCAATTCTCTTCGGCGTCCATCATTTACCTGGCTTCGCTGCTCGGCTATCCCATCTCGACCACGCAGGTCATTTCGTCTTCCGTAATGGGGGCCGGCGCGGCGGAGAATCCGCGGCGCGTCCACTGGGAGGTCACTAAAATATGGCTTTTGCCTGGCTCGTCACCATACCGGCCTCGGCCGCCGTTTCGGCGACGTTTTTGCTCCTCTTTCGAGGAAAGTGGTTATATGTAATCGGGATTATTATCGGCGTAACATCGATCTATATGATCTGGAAAAAATTATCCTTATCGCGCATCTTCCCGAGACAGCTCAATTTTCTGCAGATGCTTTCGGAGCAGGCGGGGGTGGTCCTCGAGGGCTTGAAGACCGCGCAGGAATACTGCAAAAAGCCCAGTCCGGAAGCGGCCAAGACCGTCGATCTGGCCGAGAACAGGGCCGACGAGGTGCATCGCGACATCATCGAAAAGATCCGGAGCACGTTCATCACCGGCAAGTACGACCGGCACAATATCGACAACCTTTCCCAGAGGATCGACGACATCATGGACGAATCCAAGAAGGCCGTCTTCCGGATGGAGAAGTTCGAGGTCGTGCCGGACGGCTATATCGTCGACATGCTCGAAAAGCTGTCGGAGGCCGTGACCCTCATCAAGGAGGCCATCGAAACGCTCGGAACCGACCGGAGACGCTGCGACGAATGCATCAAGGCCGCCCGGAAGCGCGAGAACAAGATCCAGCACATCTACGAGGCTTGGTACGGCAGGACCGAGAGCGAGATCAAGGTGGACATCGACGGCCTGACCCCGGACCAGGTCCGCGGCGTGCTCCGGACCATGGTGCGGAACCGCGACGAGGAGAAGGTGCAGTATGAGTTCATCAAAGCCGCCGAGGGCGTGGTGATGGCCGCGGCGGAACTCGAGACCATGCTCGCGAAGATCTCCTAGGGGAGATCGGCGGGAGGTTCATCGCGTACCCGGACCGGCTTCCCGGCGGACAGCCGGTTTTGCTTTCTTTATGAAATAAAAAACCCCATCGAGAAATGGGGCGTGGCGTTCAGGCGGATCTTGAGGCGGGCCGCTCAGGCTCTTGGCCGGTCGGGAGAGCTCTTTCCGGCTGGACGGCCGGGAGGAAGTATACGATGGCGGCCAACAGGCTGCCGAGGACGATCAGCGCGCCGCCGGCGTCGACGACCGACGGGAAATCCAGCCCCAGGCCGACGATGATCAGCAGGCCGGCCAGGACGTCGAAGATCGTCTTCACCTTGCCGGCGGGTCGGGCAGCCACCGTCCGCGCCAGCGCGGGTCCGGTCAGGCGGCGGGCGCGGATCATCCGGACGACCCGCAGCAGCGTGATAGCTGCGGCGTAGAGCAGGGTCACGCCGGCGATCAGCAGGATCCAGGCGGGAAGTTTAGTCCAGACCGCGGCGAGCGCACTGCACACGATAAGCTTGTCGGCCAGAGGATCGAGGAAAGCGCCGGCCGGCGTGCTCATGTCCTTGACGTGGGCGATCGCCCCGTCGACGGCATCCAGCGCCGTGGCCAGGGCGAACAGGGCCAGCGCGGCCCAGTATTGTCCGGCCGACAAGGTCCGGAAGATGGGGACGGCCAGCGCGGCCCGGAACAGGGTCACGCGGTTCGGCGTGATCCAGTCCGGCAGGGCCTCGATCAGGCGCCGGAAGGTCTTCGACCACGTTTTGACGTAGACGACGCGCTCCGCGAAGGTCATTCGTCCTTGGTCAGTGATCATGTGCCACTCCTGTCAACTCATGAAGAGAGCTGGCCGGAGGATAGCGTAATTTCGCGTAATAATCAAGCTTGGCATGACCCTGGGCGAGTCTTGCCCCCGCGTTCCTTTCCTGCTACCTTTTCGCTCATGAATCCCGCGAAGATCAAAGGCGTCATCGATGGCTTCAAGGACAAGACGCGCCGGATGAAGCTGGCCCGCCAGGCTGTTTTTAAGCAGCTCGCTTCGGCGTGGGCCGAGGCCGCGGAATTGCCGCCGGAGATCCGCGCACGCCTCGACCGCGAGGCGCCGGTCTTTTCGCTCGCGCCCGTACGCGAGTCCGTTTCCGGCGACGGAAAAACGGTGAAGGCGGCGCTCGGCACGGCGGACGGCCAGGTCATCGAATCCGTGCTGATGCTCCACGAAGACGGCCGCCGCACGGTTTGCGTCTCGTCGCAGGTCGGCTGCCCGATGGGCTGCGCTTTCTGCGCGACGGGCAGGCTGGGATTGACCCGCGATCTCACCGCGGAAGAGATCATCGATCAGGTCCTGTATTTCGCGCGGCTTCTCAAGAACGGAGCGTTCTCGGCCGCTCCCGGGACCGCGGCGACGATCACCAACGTCGTCGTCATGGGCATGGGCGAGCCGATGCATAACCTCGACGCCGTGCTTGCGGCCTTCCGCGAACTGAACGGACCGGACGCGCTCGGCCTCGGCGGACGCCAATTCACCGTTTCCACCTGCGGCATCGTGCCCGGCATCCTGCGCCTGGCCGACGAGAAGCCGCCGGTGAACCTCGCCGTCTCCCTGCACGCGCCGAACCAGGCCTTGCGCGAACGCCTTATGCCCGTAGCCGGCGCTTATCCGCTGGACCGGCTTCTGGACGCCTGCCGCGTTTACGCGGAGAAGACCGGCCGCAAGATCATGTTCGAGTATCTGCTCATCGACGGCGTGAACGACGGCGAAGCCCAAGCCGAGGAGCTGGCGCGCCTCATGGACCATCCGCTCTATCATGTGAACCTCATCAAGTACCATTCGACCGGCGCCTTCAGCGCGTCGCCCCTCGACCGGCGCGAGCGTTTTCAGCGCCTGCTTTGGGACAAATACCGCGTTCCGGTGACCCTGCGCACCAGTTTCGGCGAGGATATCGACGCGGCCTGCGGCCAGCTGGCGGGCAAGCGTGAATAAAGGACCGTTCATATACGAACCTTTCGAAATTGTTTTTTAGTCCGAAAAAATGATATTATCAAGGTACGGATCATCGAACTAGGGCCGGTCCGAATTTGAACCGGACATTTTCGGAGCGGATAATTCACGTTCATGAGTTCACCGCAGGGATCTATGTCGGATCACGAACGTCATCCTCATGTTCATGAGGATGAACCGCGACCGCACGGCCTGACGCCGTACGAAGTGGACAAGGTCTGCGAGATCGTCGACGCGCGTCCGGAGTGGCAGGACAAGATCGACGCCGCCCTGGCCAAAGTCACGCACGACAACGCCGAGGCCGTTCTTGACGACGGCGAGCGCCGGATCAAGGAAACGCGGCTGGTCTCGTATGATGATCAGGATAACGAACTCAGTCTGGACGGCCAGTTCACCGCGCTTTTGGACCGGGCCTCCCGCCAGAGCCACACCCTGCTCTGTTCGGCCAACAAGGAAGCGGACATCGGCTGGCTGCGCGCGAACCTTGACCGGCTGGCCGGCCCTGATAGTGCCGAGGCCAGGGCCGCGGACGCCATCCTGGAACGGCAGCATCGTTTGAACCGGCTCATGTCCCAGCTGTACAAATGCGAGATACTGCGGCGCATCGGCCTGGCCAAACGCGACGACTTTTATATCGACCAGGGGCGCGAAAACTTCGCGCGGTTGAAACCCGAGGCGGCGGCCGCGCTTGCTGAGCTGGAAGCGGCCGACAGCCGGCAGTTTCCGGTTTTTCCGGAAGCTGGACGGTCTTTGGCGTCGCTGCGGCGGGCGTTGGAGAACGCCGACGCCGGGGCTTTTGCCGAGAGTTTTTACGAAGAGATCGCCGCTCCTTTGAGCGATCTGATCGGTTACGACCTCGAGGAGTTCAACGAAAAGAGCCTGACCGAGAATTTGCGGAAGATCGGGCGGTGAGAGGATCATCCGCGCGGCGAAGATGATCAGAGATGCGAGGTCCGGCCGGCATGGCGTCCCGTGTTCCACGACCGTCAACGTCCCTCTTTTGCATAGACACGTTATTTGGTATTATTATCAATATGGATAAGAAGCCCTCCAAAATCGACCGGAATCAATGGTTCAAGCTGGTCCCCATCGCCCTGATCATCATCGTCAGCGCCGCTTTATGCTATTACCTGTGCGTGATCGCCCCCGGACGGCACAATATAACTCTTCAGATCAGGCACGAACAATTGGCCGATTGTTATGATAACGCCGAATTTACCCGCGCGGAGGCGCTGACTCGCGCCTGCGCCGGTCTGCGCCTGTCCGCGGGCTGCCGTTTGCCCGGGTATCTGTCGGACCAGCCAAATACCGATTATTTTGCCGCCAGAGAGCTTTGCCTCAAGCTGTTCCCGGAATGATGGTCTATCCTGACCACGACGCCGCCTCCTGACGGAGGCGTTTTTTATGCCGAAAATGACGTGGCGGCGCGGGTCGCCGTGGAGAAAATAAAAGTCCGCCGGCAGTCGGCGGGCTTTTGAAAGGTATCGCTCGTCGATTATTGGGCCCAGCTTGCCGGACCCTGGACGACATTGCCGTCAGCGTCGACCACGACGCCAAGATCGTCCTTCATATTGCGATCCTCGTTCTTGACCGGGTCGTCGTCCTGGAGGAAGTACTCGATGAAATACAGTTTTTGCCCCGGTTTCAGCGAGTATCGCTGGTCCGTGTAGCCGGGCTTGACCGCCTTGAGCGTGAAAAGCGTCGAGCCGTCGGGCTGGGCGGTCTTGGTCAGGTCGAAACCGGACAGGGCGGACTTGGCTTCGGCGTCGAGCGCGTCGCCGGATATCAGGTAAGCCTGTTTGTAATACGGCTGGTCGACGAATTTGACGCTGGCCGCGGCTTGCTGTCCGGCCGGGCTGCCCGGGGCCGCTTCGGGCCGGGCCAAGCCGTTCTGCTGCGACGCGCAACCAGCGCCGATAAGCAGCAGGACGGGCAGGGCGAAGATGATCTTTTTCATAACTGCGCTGGGTTAATGTTATTTGAACCGTTATATTTATACGCGGTGCCGGCCGGAATTATTTCAACCGTCGGACCATGAAAGGTTTTTTGCGGTTTTGGAGTATAATACCTGCATGAGGCGGCGCATTAAGGACAATCTGAGGCTGGTGGCGAAAGACCTGGAAAGTTCCCGGGTCGATCTGCCGCTTCCGTTGAAGCTGAGAACGGCTGAATTGATCCTGAAGCTGATGCGTCGGAGGGGGCATTTCGGCCTGTTCGTGATCCTGGGCTGGCAAAGAAAATGGCATAAACATCTCGACATCTCCGACAGCCGGCAGGATATCTTCGCCGCCGACCGGCATGATATCATGGAGGCCGGCCGGCGCCGGCACCGCCGCCATGACATCGGCCTGACCGTAAATTTCGACGGCGCCATCCTGATCGACGGGCGCGGCGGGATCGTCCATTCCGGCGTCTTCATCGAAGGGTTGCGGCCGCGGGTCGCGGCGCAGAGACTGAATTCCGGACGCTTTGACGACCTTTCGGAGCAGTTCGGATTCGAGACGAAGGTGCACGCGCGCCACTTGTCGGCCATCACGGCTTCTTACATTTTTCGGGGCACGACCATCTTCACGGTCTCGGAAGAGAACGGCGCTTTCCATATTTTCGAAGGCGGCCGCATCGTTCACCGCGGCTGATCGCCAGCGTCGCGCGCGCCAATGAAGAACGGCCCCGGATCGGGGCTGTATTTTTTGCCAGCGGATCCTCGGTCTGGTCGCGCCGCGCCGCCCGCCTCAGACGGCCGGCAGGACCGGCGCCACCAGATCCTGGCCGAAGCCCGAAGCCAGCGCGACAAAGGCGACAATGATGACGTTCCGGGGTATTTTAGGGCGGTCATTTGTCATATTTCATAATTCATTATACGGCATTATTCCTGATTTGACAGCAATGCGGCGGTCCAATATATTGCCGCCGGCGAGTCCGAAGATCATTTCCACGGATGATCTTCAGCGCCAATCGACATAATATATTTAAGACGACGCTTGATATGATCACCAAGATCTGCGAAAAATGCGAAGCGGAGATGAAACTGGTGCCGGCCGGATTCAGCCGGGCCAAGAACAAGCCGTATTCGGCTTTCTGGTCTTGCGACAAGCGCAACGGCGGCTGCGGCGCCACGGCCAGGGCGGAAGGGGACGAGGCCGCCGGGTCGGCGGCCGGAGCCGTCGGTTCGGACCGGCTGGCGTCCATCGAGCGCAAGCTGGACGAGATCATCGGCCTGATCAGCGGGGCCAAATAGCCCAGGTCGGCGGCCGGAGCCGTCGGTTCGGACCGGCCCCGCCTTGATCCGGGGACGCGCGAAGATCGTCGGATCGTGATATGATTAGGTCATCTATGACCATGCATATCAGGTTTTATATCGTTCCTTTGGCGCTGTCCGCGCTGCTGCTGTCCGGAGCAGGCTGCTGGCGTGCCGCCGATAAGGCGCCGGACCAGGCCGAACAAGCCGCGACCCGGCTCCAGGCCGACCTGGCTGCCGCCGAAAAACTGGATCTGAGCAACAGCGATCTGACCAAGGTGCCAGCCTACGTCTTCGGACAATTCCGACTGACGGAGCTGAACCTGTCCCACAATCGGCTGATCGGCGCCTTGCCGGCCGAGATCAGGCAGCTGACCAAGCTGCAGGTGCTTGACGTCAGCGGCAACCTTATGACCGGCGTGCCGGCGGAGATCGGCCAATTGTCGGAATTGCGCCGGCTCGACCTATCGAACAATCGTCTGACCGGTCTGCCGCAGGAGCTGGGGGATCTTAAGAATTTGGAAGAATTGGATCTGTCCGGGAACAGCGTTTCCGAGAACGACCTGGCGATTATCTCTTCGCTTCTGCCGAAGACCGTGAAGATCATCCGTTGAAATATCGCCGCCGGCCGGGTTGAACGGTCGGCGGGCAGGCGTAGAACCGGCGCTACGGCGCCGGTCCTACGGAAACGGCCCTTGCTGGGCCGTTTTTTCGTGATGCTGGGGGTTTGTTCCGTCCGAGCGGCATTATTTTTCCAGATCGATCTTGTAACCGAACCCGTGGACGGTATGGATCAGTTTGCGTTTTTTGGGCTGATCGATCTTCTTTCGCAGGCTGAGGATGTGGGCTTCGATGGTGTTGGAGAACAGATCCGCGTTCATGTCCCAGACGTGCTCCAGGATCATGCCGCGGGAAACGACGGCGCCGCGGTTCTTCATCAGGAATTCCAGCAGGCCGAATTCCTTCGGCGTCAGATGAATGCGCTTGCCGCCGCGGGTAACGACATGGCCGACTCCGTCCAGGACCAGGTCGTCGACCTGGAGGCTGGTTTCGTTCAGATTCTTGGGCCGCCGCAGCAGGGCCCGGATCCGAGCCATAAGTTCCTCGAAGGAAAAGGGCTTGGTCAGGTAATCGTCGGCGCCGGCATTGAGCAGGTCGGCCTTCTTGGAAGCCTCGGCGACCACGGACAGGATCAGGATCGGCATGGTCCGTTCCATGTGGCGGACCTCGGTGCAGACCGTCAGGCCGTTCTTTTTGGGCAGCATGTTATCGACGATCAGCAAGTCGTAATCGTTGGTGGTCGCCATGAAGACGCCCTGCTCGCCGTCCAGGACCGCGTCCACGGCAAAGCCCTCGCCTTCCAGGCGCGGCTTGAGAAAATCGATGATCTCTTGTTCGTCCTCAATAAGAAGCAGTCTCATAGTTATTGCGTTTCGGTCCGGGGGGCCGGATCAGTTTCGTCGGTTATAATGCTGCAGGGTCCGCCTTTGGGCAGGGCCGGTACGAGCGGCAAGGCCACGGTCACGGTCGTTCCCCGGCCTTTGGCGCTGGTCAGGGTGATGGTGCCGCCGTGGAGATCGGCTATCTTCTTGCAGATGGCCAGTCCCAGGCCGTAGCCGGGCGTCTCCCGGCTTTCGGCCGAGCGGTGGAAGCGATGAAAGACCTTGTCCAGGTCATCCGGAGCGATGCCGATGCCGGTGTCGCGGACGGTCAGCACGGCGTAACCGTCGTCGCGGTTGAGGTCAATGATGATCCGCCGGTCATTGGCGATGAATTTGGCGGCGTTGCTCAAAATGTTCAGGATCATCTCCTCCAGCTGGCCGCGGCTGCCGCACACGCTGAGTTCGCGGGTCACGGAGGTTTCAATGGTTATTTTCTGCTGCTTGGCGAGGATGGAGAAGTAGGTGATGATCTCTTCGGCCAGGGCCGACAGATCCACCCGTTCTTTCTTGGGGTTCTCCGGAGCGTCCAGGGCGGCCAGCCGCAGCAGGCGCTGGATGAAGCCGGAGATCTTTTCGATCGATTTCTCCAGCGCCGACAGGCCAGTCCAGTCCACTTCGGCATTTTTAGCGGCGTCGATCTGGCCGCGCATGACGGTCAGGGGTGTCTGCAGGCCGTGGGCGATGTCGATGATCATGCCGGCCTGCAACTCATGCAGGGATTTGACCTCGGCGGTGCGCTTTTGGACCTTGTCTTCCAGGCGCCCGGAATAGTCCTGGACCCGGCGGTAGAGCCGGGCTTTTTCGACGGCCACGGCGGCCTGATAGGAGAAACTGCGGAGCAGTTTGATGTCGTCGGCGTAGAACGGCTCTACGGAGGATTTTCCCTCCAGGCAGATGAGGGCGATCAGCTCGTATTTGAGGATGACCGGGACGATGAGCGCGGCCGAAAGCGGGACCAGGCCGTCCAGCAGGGCGTCGCCGAGCAGTTGGCGGAAGTCGTCCCGCGTTTCGAGTTTCCGCCGGCCGTCGTAAGGTACCGGCTGTTCCAGCACGATCAGCCGCGCGTCCCGGACCTTGAGGATCTTTCGCAGCGCAACGGCGACGCCGTCGGTCAGGCTGTTGAGGCTCAGATGCCGGTTCAGTACCTGGCTCAGTTCGTGCACGGCCTCGCTGAAGACGTAGCGATGTTTGAAAAAGAGGTGGTCCGTCAATTTCTCGAAGTATCTTTTGAGCGGCGGCGCGGCGAAGATGCCGATGACCGTGGTCAGTATCGAGGCCAGCAGGTACTGGTCGGTCAGATCCTCGGTGAAGAGGAAGGTCAGGCTGATGACGTTCAGGTAGATCAGCACGATCATTCCCAGGAGCATCAGGTAGATGACGCTCTTCTGGATGACCACCTTGATGTCCAGCAGCCGGTGTTTGAGGATGGCGTAGCTGGTGAAGCCGAGCATGACCACGGCGAATTGCGGACCGACGTTGAAGAAGCGCAATTCGCCCAAGAGCGGCAGGACGTAGTCGAAAATGATCAGTCCCAGGAAAAGGAATAGGAACCCGGCCTCCAAGTATAGTACTTGCAGCCGTTCGACCGGCGAGGCTTTTTTGCGGTAAAAGACGGCCAATTCGGCGGCAGCGATGATGAAACCGATCCAGAAGAAACCGATGCCGTAGCTGTAAAGGATGCCGGGCACGATCTGCGTCGGCTGATTCGCGGGGAAGATGGTATCCACAACCGAATACCGGGAGAAGGCGCCCAGCGCGAAGAGCACCGGCGGCAGGAAATAGGCGGTGAGCCGCCAAGTCGCTGGCCGGCTCCGGCGGATGAAAACGTGGGCGAAACAGAGGAAGTGGCTGACCAGCAGCGTCGAGCTGATCAGGGCGATGCCGCTCCAGAAGATCAGGGCCCGGGGCGTGGAAGAGATGTCGGCGGCGGCGTTCGCTCCGACCCACAGGCCGACGGTCAAAAAATGTGTGGCGAGGAAGCGCGCCAGCATCTCCTCGCGCTTTTTGGTCAAAAGAAAAGCCGCAAAACCGATGCAGAGCACCGTCAGGATTGCGGCTGTGTAGGTGAAGAAAAACATATCAAGCGTCAGGGGATATCCGGGTTATCTTTCGCCAGAAGCACGGCGTAGCCGCGGCTCTGGGGATCGGGCATGTAGCCGGGCAGCAGCGCCACTAGGCCGGAGCCAACATTTTTGAGCTGTTTGCCGGCGACCGGATCGGGCCGGTTCAGCGGCGGCAACCCCAGGTCGGGCCGGCGTGTCAGACACGGCCAAATCTTGCCGTTGACCAGCCGGGCCGTTTCCAAAGCGTACCACAGTGCCACTTCGTCAAGCGAGGCACCGTCGGGGATCTTGACCCCCGCCGCGTCAAGGCTGTTCAGGTAGGCGTCGAAACCGGCCAGACGCGTTTGGCTGACGGTATATTTCTTGCCCAGCCGCCGCATCAGGTCGAAGACGCCGGCGATTAGGGCGCGGCCGGCGCCACTCTCGGTCGAACACAGACTGATGCTGTGCACGCTGTTGCCGTCGGGTCGATGGCTTTTCTTGGTGTATCCATGGTCGGTCGCCTGATCGTAGGTGGCGAATTCCCGCCACAGGTCGAACTCGAAGTCGACGATCTGCGAATACTGGTAGCCGACCACCCGGCCGCCGGCTTCGGCCACGGTCAGGCCTTCGGGGTGAACTTCGAGCCAGGCCCGGACGTATTCCTCCCCGTAACAGGCCGTGCCGAGCGGACCGTAGACGGTCTTTTCCAGAGCGACAATGGCCTCCACGTCATCGGCGCGCGCCTGGCGCACCGTGATCTCATCGATATGTCTCATTGTTCACCTCGTCATTTGTGAAGGATCTTCCGTCCAAAGAACTATCGCCGCGGATCCATATTGTGATCAGGCATGAAGGTTCTCCGCGGGGAACTTCTTGCCGCGTTCGACCAGGTTGACCTCCGTTTCCAGCGGGCGGTAGACCCGCTCGATCAGGTCCGAGACCTTTCGGTGGTCGAAATGCTTGCAGGAATATACATCCAGCGACAGATAATCCTTCTTGGAATAGGTGTGGATGGCGATATGCGATTCGACGATCATGATCATGCCGGAAATGCCGGCAATGCCCTCCTCGGTGAATTTAGCCAGGTGGGGAAAGCCGATCTTGTTCATGCCGATGAGTCCGGGCAGCGAATTGAGGGTGTCGAAAAGCAGGCCGATATCGTCCAGCTTTTTCGGTTCGGCGCCGTAGGCGTCGATCATCAGGTGCAGGCCGTAGACTCGGCTGGGCGGCGTGTTCATATCACTTGACGATGATGGGGGAGAGGATGGTCTTAACCTTCCAGTATTTGCAGTCTTCGGGCGGGTCGATCCGGCAGAGCCGCGAGGAGATGTCGCGGAAACCGGCCGCTCTGAGGCAATCGAGATGCTGAGGCGAAAGTTCGGCGGGCTCGTCGGAGTAGTAGGTCAGAACGCCTCCGGACCGGAGCAGGCGGTAGGCCTGACGGAAAAAGGCGAAATGGTTCCGGTGCACCTCGCCGGCGTCCAGCGGGTAGGTGTCGAACAGGATCCCGGAGAACGAGCTTTCCGCGAGATCCGGCGCGATGTCCTCCCAGAACCCGAAGATCACTTTGGTCGGCCTGGCGGCCGCGGCCGCGAAACATTCCGCGGTCAGGCAGACCTCGTGATTGGCCTCGATGATGACGTGCTCGTCGATCGGATACTGTTGGACGAAAGCGGCCGAAATACCCAGGCCGAAGCCGACCTCCATCACCTTGCCGCCGCGGCCGGCGGCGATCTCGGCCAGGTCCTTCATGTAGGCTTCCTCCCAGCGTTCCATGACCGGGTGGCCGCAGATAGACAACGCTTTGTCGGTCACGACCGCGTTGGCTGAAGGCCATCTATTTTTAAGTCCCTCAAAACCGATGTTCAGCCTTTCATCGAGGGTTTGATCGCGGAAGTCATTCCAAGCCATATCGCGGAGCGCCGCAGCGTTAGTTCATTGCTGCTTATTTAAAGGCAGACGCACCACAAATTTGCTAAAGGAAATCTATGAAAAAGATGAACTAAAATGCTGATTTGCATTATACCTCAAACAAGGTCCGGCGCAGAAGAGCGGTCTGTGCACAATTCATCGTTTTTTTATCTGTCGTTAGACGTATTTTCATCGGGCCGCGCTAGGCTCTCCTGGTATTGGGACCGGCGCGTGTTAATTAACGCCACCCGATATGGATTATGACCAAACATAACAGCGTGCTCATGATCGACGACGATGAAGCGACCCTGGACATCTACTCCACTTTGCTGACGAGCCGCGGTTGCGGCATCATCGCCGCGCGCGATGGCCGGATGGGTCTGCTGATGGCGCGGGAATTCCAGCCCAAGCTGATCATCCTCGACATGATCCTGCCCGATGACAGCGGGCTGGATGTTTTGCGCGAGCTGAAAGGGCGGCCCGAAACCTGCTGCATTCCGGTCATCATCCTGAGCAACGCCGCTTCGGTCGAGTCCCGGCTCTCGGCGAACCTGCTGGGAGCCGAAACGTATCTCGTGAAGACCGACCTGAAGCCGAGCGAGGTTTGGCCGCATATCGCCATCCATCTTGACGCGGATCGATCCGACCTCCGGGATCGGTCCTGACGGTCAACTGGAAGCCGCGTCCCCTGGGCGCGGCTTTTCGGTTCACGCTGCCGCCGCGTCGCTTCAAAATGCGGGGAAATGTGATAATCTTAATCACCTATGAAGATCGCCATCATTGGCGGCGGCGCGGCCGGCCTCATGGCCGCGGCGACCGTCTGCGAGCGCGGTTGCGGCGGCGAGACCGTGCTGATAGAAAAAAACGGATCGTTGGGACGCAAGGTCGTCATTTCCGGCGGCGGACGCTGCAACGTCACCACCGGCATCGGCGACATCCGGGAGGTCCTGGCCAAGTATACGCGCGGCGGCAAATTCCTGAATTCAGCCATGCGGCGTTTCCCGCCCGAGGCCGTTTTCGAATGGTTCGAGTCCCGGGGCGTGCCGCTGAAGACCGAGGCTGACTGGCGCGTCTTCCCGCGCTCCAACGACGGCCGCGACATCGTCGGCGTTTTTGAGGATCTGTTCCGCCGGGCCGGCTTGCGGCCGATGCTCGGCCGGAGCGTTGCCGGCGTCACCCGCGCGGACGCCGGTTTTCGCGTCAATTTTACCGAAGGCGGACCGATCGAGGCCGCCAAGGTCATCCTGGCCGCCGGCGGCCAGGCTTTCCGCCAGACCGGCTCGACGGGAGACGGTTACGCCTGGGCCGAATCTCTCGGACACCGCGTTACGCCGCTGGCGCCCAGCCTCAGTTCGTTCGAGACGCTGGAGCCGTGGCCCGGCGGGGTCTCCGGTCTATCCTTCAAGAAAGCCGTCATCAGGACCGGCGCCGGGCGGGAGATCTCCGGTCCGTTCCTGTTCACGCACCGCGGCCTGTCCGGGCCGGCGGTTTTCGCCGTCTCCAGCCTGGCGGCGTTCGAGCGGATCGACCGGCGGCATCCCTTGGTCTTGGAGATCGACCTGTTCCCGGACCTGTCCGCCGCGGCGCTTCTCGATAAGATCAGGTCGGCCGCCGCCGCGCACCCGAGGAAGAGCCTGGTCAATATCCTGGACTTCCTGATAGCCAGGTCGCTGGCCGAAGTCCTCTGCCGCGAGACGGCGGTGGCGGCCGCGTCCCAGGCCGCGCAGGTCCCCAAAAAAGACCTGGCGCGCGCCGCCGCCTGGCTCAAGAGAGTGCCGCTACGCGTCATCGGCCGCGGCGCCGGCGAAGAGTTCGTTACGGCCGGCGGCGTGGATACCGAGGATGTCGATCAGCGCACTATGGGATCCAAGATCGTCCCCGGCCTGTTTTTCGCCGGTGAGATCCTGAACATCGACGGTTTCACCGGCGGCTTCAATCTCCAGTCGGCCTGGGCCACCGGGCGCCTGGCGGGGGAGAGCGCCTGCGGTTGACCGGCCGGCCCGGCCCGGCGGCATGGCCAGCGAAGCGGCGTTGTTATACAATTCAGACATGATCACCAAGCATGGCATTAGAAATCTCATGGGCAAGCGCCCGAAGAAATTCCTCTTCGTTTCCGACGAGGCGCTGAACGGCGATCTGGCCTGGCAGGCGGTCCGCGAAGGGCACCGGGTCAAGATGTACTGCCGCGACCGCGCCGATTCCGACGTCTTCGAAGGCTTCATCGAGCGCGTCGGCACCTGGAAGCCCTGGGTCAAATGGGCCGACGTCATCGTTTTCGATGACGACAATTTCGGTCCCGAGGCCGACCGCCTGCGGCGGCAGGGCAAGGCCGTGGTCGGCGGCAGCGTTTATACTGACAGGCTGGAAGCCGACCGCGAGTTCGGACAGGCCGAAATGAAAAAATACGGGGTCAACATCCTGCCCAGCTGGCAGTTCGATGATTACGGCGAAGCGCTGGCTTTCATCAAGCGGCGCCGCACGCGCTACGTCTTCAAGCCCAGCGGCCACGTCGGCTCCGAGACCAAGGACCTGATCTTCATCGGCCAGTATGACGACGCTTCCGACCTGATCGAGCACCTGGAGAAGAACCAGGAAGTGCTGCTGAAGAAGTGCCGCGCCTTCCTGCTGCAGAAATACGTCAACGGCGTGGAAGCGGCGGTCGGCGCCTTCTTCAACGGCAAGCGCTTCATCTATCCGATCAACGTCAATTTCGAGCACAAGCGGCTTTTTCCCGGCGACATCGGGCCGTTCACCGGCGAGATGGGCACGCTGATGTTCTGGGCGCCGCCCAACCACCTGTTCCGCCAGACCCTGGGCCGCATGGCGCCGGCGCTGAAGAAAGCCGGCTACGTCGGATACATCGACATCAACTGCATCGTCAACGGCAACGGCATCTATCCGCTGGAGTTCACCTCGCGTTTCGGCTACCCGACCATCCAGATCCAGTCCGAAGGCATCAGGATGCCGGCCGGCACCTGGCTGTACCTGCTGGCCAAAGGCGCCAATTTCGAGCTGGCCTGCAAGAAGGGCTTCCAGGTCGGCGTGGTCATCCTTTGCCCGCTGTATTTCGGTTGGACCGAGCACAGCCGCCGCCTGCTCAAGACCTACAAGAACCTGGCCATAACTTTCGTCGATCCGGCGGACCGGCACGGATTGCATCTCGGCGACATCAAGATGGACCGCGACGGCGTCTGGCGCATCGCCGGGGTATCCGGCTGGCTTCTCGTGGTCACTGGTCACGGTTCGACCGTGGATGAGGCCCGGCAGATCGCCTACAAGCGGGTTAAGAACGTCAAGATACCGAACATGTTCTACCGTACCGACATCGGCGTCGGCTGGCCGCTGGACAGCGACAAGCTGCAGACTTGGGGCTATCTGTTCTGAGGCTCCGCGCCGTTCGCGGCCGGTGATCGGGGAAAACGGCGGGCTGTGGGCCCGGCCGTTTTATTGACGGCCGGCCGGTCACGGATCGTGGTTCATTTGCCTTACTTCGGCCTTGTGCTAAGGTGTTTTTAAGCTGTGTCGCAGAACCATATTGGAGGCTAGCATGAGCCAATACCGCCGATCGTTCGCCGGTCTGGCGAGCAGCCTGCTCTTTACCGCCGTATTTCCCACGGTCGCCCGTTCGGAGGAGGCCGTGGTCAACGGTCAGACCTATCGGGTCATCACCGCCACTCCGGTCCAGGGTGCGCCGCTGCCCGAACCGCCGCCACCGCCGCCGCGTCCCAAGACGCTCGAAGAGGCACTGGCCGATCTCACGGAACAAAACCGTCAGCTCGCGGCCAGCATCGACCGGCTCGGCCGATCGATCAAGGAAGGGCCGGACGAAAAGCGCGACGCCATCTACGGCGTCGGCGCCGGCGTGCTGGTCACGACCGGGCAGGCCCAGCTGATCCTGGACGCCAACCTCAAGTACGTTTTCGCCTGCTATTATCCGCGCAAGGGCGAGTGCCTGGGGGCGGTTTCCACGATCGAGGCCGGCCAGGTGCGTTATCACCCGATCGGGCTCGGCATCTTCCGTTACGACGACCGGAACGATCCGTTGTCCGCGGAATTCCTGCCGCGCGGCTGGGATTTCATGGTAACGTCCGGACTGGATATCCGGCTGATGGGCAGCCTGTTCCTACGGTTCCAGGTCGCCTGGTTCTTTCCTAATCCTTTCGACGTCCAGAGTTACGTCCAGGACAGGGTCAAAGAGGACCTGGCCGAATGGGAGCGGCAGCACAACCGCAACTATGCCGCCGCCAGAGATCAGGCCGCCGGTCTTGATACGAACACCCCGGTCGACTTCGCCGAGGCTGAAAAGGAGAACGTCAAGCATATCAGCCACGCCATTTCCGATCACACCTCGAAAGCCTGGGGGTCTTACAAGAAAGCCGGCCAGAAACCCTGGTTCCAGCTGGAACTGCGTTGGGAATTCTGACCTGATGCGGACGCGTCGGTCCGCGCCGCCCGAACTCGGGCGGCTTTTTTTGTAAAGCATCATAGACGCGCGGATCACGCGTATAACGACCCGTCAACCGTCAGGGCCGGGCTTGTCCCGCGCCGTAACGTCGGCGCGGCGGGCGTTTTTAATTTATAGAGCAAGTATCCCGTGTCGTCGGCGGCAGAACGGGATACTTACCCATTTAAAATAAACGCCGAAGCGGTTCGGCGTTTTTGGCGCGTCCCGGCCGGGTCAGCCGGAACGGCGCTTATCGAAATACCGGTCCAGGGCGTCCTTGGACCGCCCCAGCACTTCGATGACCCGGTGGAATTTGTCGCGCAGCACTTCCGGCAGGTCGGTCCGCGATCCGATGATCTGGCTGAGCCGGTCCAGGGCGGCCTCATGCCCCAGCTTGCTCCGGGACCGCAGCGCCTGATACTTGTCCACGGCTTCCAACAGGTCGGCTTCTTCCAGGACTTCCAAAACTTGAGCTTCGGCCGGAACGTGCCGCAGGTCCAGGCGGGCCGGATTCTGATTTTCGATCAGAAGATGATGCGAGGCGGCGATCTTGGCCAGGTCGGCGTCGACATCCGGCCCGGAATCGGCCTGTAAAATGCCCAGGGTCCACTCGGCGTGCCGCCGCCAGAAATTGATCATCGGTTCACGGTCCGCGGCGATGCCCTCGGCTTGGAGCGCGGCGAAGATCGCGTCCCGGCCGTTCATATCCTGCTCGACGGCGAATTCGGCGATCGTCTTGGTGCGGCCGTCGACGTAGGGATTGAACGGACGGTTCGGCGGGATGAACAGCCGGCGGACGGCTGAATGGAAGGCATTTTCCTTGCCGGGCGGGCCCGACTTGCCGATGTCGTGCAGCACCGCGGCCCGCATCAGGCGTTCGGGGCCTTCGTCTACGAGCTCCAGTCCATCCCGGAGTTCGCCGTAGATCGTCCGGATGATCCGGGCCATGGCCAGGCTGTCCTCGAAATGGGCGCCGATCCCGGCCAGCCGCGCGCGCACCTCAGGGTGGCGGTCGAGGTCCAGGCCGACATCAAGTTCGGCCACCTTTTCCGTGACCGTGGTCTCAGCCTCATTTTTCAGCCATTGATGCTCCGGATGTTCGGAGCTGGGGATATCGGGCAGGGTCTCGAATCTCATAATCTGGTCATTTTGACCCATCGGCGGCCAAAACTCCAGCACCGCTCTTTGAAGTGTGATATATTATCCGGGTTCATAACCGAGGAATATTATGTCTGACATTTATCAAGATTCCCTGGAATTACACCGCCGTCTGCGCGGCAAACTGGCGGTCAAAAGCAAAGCGGAGCTGCGGGACCGCCGCGACCTGTCGCTGGCCTACACGCCCGGCGTGGCGGCGGTCAGCCAGGCCATCGCCGCCGACCCCAGGCTGGCCTACGAATACACCATGAAGCGGAACTCGGTGGCCGTGATCTCGGACGGTTCGGCCGTCCTGGGGCTGGGCAACATCGGTCCGGAGGCGGCGCTGCCGGTCATGGAGGGCAAGGCCGTCCTGTTCAAGGAGTTCGCCGGCATCGACGCTATCCCTTTATGTCTGGCGACACAGGACGCGGCAGAGATCATCCGGACGGTCAAGCTGATAGCGCCGGTCTTCGGCGGCATCAACCTCGAGGATATTTCCGCGCCGCGCTGTTTCGAGATCGAGGAAAGGCTGATCGAGGAACTGGACATACCGGTGATGCACGACGACCAGCGGGGGACCGCGACGGTCGTCCTGGCCGGCCTGATTAACGCGCTCAAGGTGCGGCAGATCGACGCAGCCACGGCCCGGCTGGTCATCAACGGCGCCGGCGCGGCCGGCACAGCCACGGCCCGGCTGCTGCTGGAGTTCGGTTTTCGCGACGTGACAGTCTGCGACAGCCGCGGCATCATCGGCCCGGGCCGCGCCGACCTGAACGCGCCGAAGCGCAGGCTGGCCGAAAAGACGAATCCGCGCCGGCTGGCCGGCGGACTGGCCGAGGCGCTGGAACAGGCCGACGTCTTCATCGGCGTCAGCGTCAAGAACGCCTTGCCGCCGGAATTGGTGCATAAAATGCGCCCCGGCCCGATCATTTTCGCCATGGCTAACCCGGTGCCGGAGATCATGCCGGACGAAGCCCGGGCCGCCGGCGCCTCGGTCGTGGCCACCGGCCGGTCGGATTTTCCCAACCAGGTCAACAACGTTTTGGCCTTCCCCGGCATCTTCCGCGGCGCGCTGGATAACGGCGTCCGGCGGATCACCTCGTCCATGCTCATCGCCGCGGCCCGGAACCTGGCCGCCGCCGTGCCCGAGCCCGCGGCGGAACGCATTCTGCCCGACACGCTCGACCGCGGCCTCGCCGCCCGGGTGGCGGCGGCCGTCGTGAATAGCTGAACGGCGGTTGACGCGTTATACTTGTTCCTATATGAAGCTCTAATTATTTCTCAATGATATTATGCGTCGAGTTTTTTTCGCGGCGGCCTGTCTGGCGCTGCTCGGACTGCCGGCAGCCGTGGTCATGGCCCAGGCCCCGACCGAACAGGATATCCAGTCCCAGATGCCGGCGGTGACCAACGGGGTTCCGGCCGGGATCCAAACCGGTCCGGGTGACATCCCGGCGGCTCCGGACATCGCCGCGGCTGTTCCGGCGGCGGCGATCCCGGACGTGCCGAACGAAGCCCGGACCCTGCTCGGCGACGGCAAGATCATTGAGGTCATCTGTCTCTCGACGCGTTGGAAGAGCGGCGACTATTTTTCCCTGATCGAGGCGATCAAGGAAAGCCTGCTGCCGGCGGTGGTCAAGATGGGCGAACTGGGCGTCAGCGCCGACCTGCCGGATCTCGACGGCCTGAAGGCCAAAGGCGAAGCCGCTCTCGCGGCCGTCTGCGGTTCGAAGACGCTGGAAGAGGCCAGCGCCGCGGTCGCCGCCTTTTCCGATCTGGGCAACGGCGCGGCCGGCCAGTTCCGCGCCTGGCGCTCACAATTGGAAGCCCGGGGCAAGGCCAAGGGCGACGAACTGCGCGACCTGGTGCAGAAAGATATCGAGTCCCTGGTCAGTTCCAGGACGGCCGCCATCGAGGCCAGACTGAAGACCCTGGCCGACCAGAAAGCGGCTGACGCCAAGAGTGCGCTCGAGGCCGAGGTTCAGTCGAAGAAATTCACCTCCGCCGACGCGGCCAACGCCTACGTCAGCGGCCGGGTGGCCGCTCTCAAGAGTTCTATCACCGCTGAACTCCGGTCTCTGGCCAAAGCCGATGAAAAAGAACTGACCGACGCCGTGACGGCGCGCGTCGAAGAACTGGTCGGTCCGGAAAAGCGCAAGTTCGAGGAAGCGGCCAAGGCTTTCGCCAGCATGAGCGAACTGATCCAGGCCGGCATCGATTCGCGGAGAAAGAACTACGACGCCTATCGCGACCAGGCCCGCGCCAAGCGCAAGGCGCTGATCATGCAACTGGTCGATGACAGCATCGCCCAAGCCCGCGCTGAACTGGAACGTCATCGCGGCGAGTTCGACGCCGCCAAGAAGGGCGATCCGTCGATCCCGGGCGTCGATGAGATACTGGCCGAAGCTGGCCGGGACCGCGCCGCGCTGGAGTCGAAACTGGACCAGGCGCTGGCCGCGGACAATGAGGCGGCCGTGGACGCGGCCATCGCCGGCTTCCGCGGCAAGTGGGAAAACTATCGCGCTCAGGCCGAGAAAGCGTTCATGAATCCGACGGCTATCTGCAAGATCGCCCGGGAGCAGTTCGCCGCCGCCAGACCGGCGCTTCAGGCCGGACTCCAGAAGATCACCGACGCCGTCATGAGTTGCGGCCAGAGCGACGTCTATCCGCAGGACGCCTGTGCCGAGATCGAAGAGCTGAAGCCGCGGTTCAATGCCATTTCTGGCAAGGTCAAACAGATCGAAGGCTCGATGAAGTTCATCGAAGGCCTGTGCGACAGATCCGCGGCCGGCGGCCAGCTGGACCCGGCGCTGCTCGCGGAACTGGAGAGCCTCCGCGTCCAGGGCGAGGAAGCCCGGACGTTCGGCCAGGCTCTGGAAGCGGAAAAGGCCCAGGCGCAGCAGGCGGCGCTCGGCCGGGCGCAGGACGCCTGCGCCCAGGCGCTGCCGCAGATCCAGGCCGGACGGATCGAGATGAACGACCGTCTGGCGGAGATGAAAGCGAAGCAGGCGGCTTGCGCCGGCAAGACCGACCCGGAATGCCGGAAGATCGGCGAACTCAAGAGCCGTTTCGATTCGATCCAGGCCAAGGCCGACCGTCTGGCGGCCGCGATGGTCAAGGTCGAAAAGACCTGCCTGGCGCTCTCCGATCAGACCACCTTGGAGGACATGGCCGTCCTGTTCAGCGGCTTCCAGGCCTCACGCGGCGAATTCGAAGGCTGGGTCGACGAGATCAAATACGACGCGGCCAGCCTGACCCAGGCTGCCGAGGTTTGCGGTGCGGCCCAGCCCTTGCTCGAATCGGCCAACCGCGATCTGGCCCAGGCCATCCAGCGGCTGCAGACCAAGCGGGACGGACCGCTGGCGCGCGCCCGGGCGGCCTGTTCCCGTGACGCGTCGCAGGTCTTTTGTGGCAAGGTCACGGCCGCCGTCGCCAAGTTGCAGGAGATCATGTCGCGCTACGGCAATTACGGCACGGCTTATTGGGCGCTGAACCGCCGCTGCAGCGACGCTTACGGTTCCGACGCCGTCCGGAGCCAGGTGCCGATGGACGAGGTCATTTCGGCTGTCAAGGCTCTGCGCGCACAAGGGGAAGCCCTGAGGACCATGGGGACCGAGACGGAGAACAGTCTCAAGGAACTTGAACCTTACTCCCGCTAACCGTCCGCCCTTATGAAGAGCAACATCAAAGGTTTCGTTCCCGTCATCGCCGTCATCATCGCCGTGGTGATCCTGATTTCGGCCGTCGGCGGCTTCCTGTTCCTGAGGTCGCGCCAGCCGGCCGTCCCAGCCCTCGAGAAGCAGAATAGTGCCGCCGCCCAGCCAGGGGAAGTGACCGCCAAGGACGTGGCGGCGCTCGCGGCTCCCGGCGTCACGTTGGACTTCAACGTCTCGCCCATCAAGGATATCGGCCTGACCGGGCTGGACCTAGGCCCGTCGTTCTCCGGCAACGCCCTGACCGACCTGTCGCTGGACACCAGGGTCGGTTTTTCCGGCAGTACCGGCGTCAGCGTCCCCGCCGTCAATATCGAGGCGCCCAAGGTCTCGGTCACGTCCGGCACGCCGCCGGCGGCTCAACCCCCGGCCTCTCAGCCGCCGGCCCAATCCCAGGTCAACGCCGCCAACTGCGCCCAGTTCAGCTCCATTCCCGGCGCCCAATATTGTTCGTACGTTACCGACCCCAACGGCCGGACATTATGCGAACAATGTAAGGCCGCCGGATTATAGCCCAGCGCCGTCTCCAAACACCCGGCCCAGCGGATCGGGTGTTTTTGGAATTGACTTTTACGGGAAGACTGCTATATTTAGCCGCTCTTTAGTTCGTTTCAATCACCAACGACAGGAGAAGACCATGAGACATTGGCCAGGGATCTTGGCGGTTTCGGCCGCGCTGTCGGTCAGTTGCGCGCATTCGGTCATCGGGTCCGTGGCCGGCCGGCCCGGAGTCGAGAACGGGGTAATGCCCGTCTATGTCCATGCCACCGGCCAGGAGACCGAACGCGAGTCGCGAGACATCCATGGGAAGAAGCTGACAATCACCTCGATCTACCAGGTCTGCACCGGCGTCTACGTTCGGCCGCACGTGCTGGTCACCGTGGCCGCCGTGTTTCCCGGCGAGTTCGACGGGAATTCCGTCCAGTATCTCGGAGACATCAATGTCGGCGACGACGGCGCCCGGCGCACGGTGACCGGTTATGTGGTCCACGATCTTGTGGCGGTCATCAGGACCGAGGAGGAGGGGAGGCCTCTCCCGCTGCGGCCAGGCCAGGCGGCCGTCGGTGAAAACCTGACGGTCATGGGTTTCGGCTTCACCGCGTCCTTGTCGGCCCAGCTGCACGCCGTGCCCGAATGGCGCGTCCGGCCGGCGGTCATCACCGATTCGCCGCTGGCGGATCTAGGCGGCGGCGACGATCCGATGATCTACCGGGCCAGGACGACGGAACAGGATCCGGGACAATGCGGCGCGCCGCTCATCGACGGCGCCGGCCGTCTTGTCGGTATCGTCAATTTGGGCCTGCCGCAGCGGCGGGAAGTCTCCGTCATCAACGCGGCCATGATCGCCGCGGCGCTCAGGGAGGCCGGATTATGAACAAGCCGGCGCTTAGTCTCGTTTTGCTCGCCGGCGCCATCGGCTGCGGTCAGGACCAGCCGTATTATTACGGCGGGCCGGACATCACCGCTTATGCGGTCTCGACCGACGCCGTCTCTCCCGAAGGCATCAGGGTGGACTCGTCCGGCAACGCCATCGACCTGGGCCGGCTGGACGAGCTGACGCGGGAGTTCGACGCCTGCGCCGGGGTCACGGTCGACCGCGGCGGCGTGGTCGTCAAGATCGCTCCGGACTGGTACGTCTCGCCCTGCAGCGGCGGTCAGGGGTTCCCCTGCGCTTTGTCCGATCGGTACAAACGGCAGTTGGAAGAGCAGACCGGCAAAAAGGAAACAACGGAATGTCCCTGGAACTGCGCCGGCGCCGTGCAGTCGCCCAATGTCGTGGTCCTGGCGCCGGCACTGGCCGCGTACAAGCACGAACTGATCCACCTGGTCATGGGGATCGATGATCACCAGGACCAGCTGTATGGCAAGTGCGAGTAAACCCAAACCTTGCCGCCCCGCTTTCGCGGGGCGGTTTATATTTGCGATCGTCGGCCGCCTTGACAGCGTTCAACCGCCTGCTACTTTAAACGCGCTCCTTAGGATCGGTTATTCCATTCAACAGAGAGGTTTCCGATGCTGTCCAGATCGCTTGCCGCTGCGGTAGTTTTTTCAACACTGGCCTGCGCTTCGGGTCTGCCCAAAGGCATGATCATCAATCCCCAATGGGTCGATGAATTGGCCTTCGAAAAGGCCGCCGCCGCGCCGGAGCTCGGTTTCGCGGTCACCCTGCCCGACAGGCAATGGGTGGCCAAGCGGGATTACGTTTACGGCGAGATGATGTCATTCCGGCTGGAGAGTCCGCTCCGGGACGCGTTCATCGAACTGCTGGAGTACCGGACGGGCGAAAAAGCCGCCGGCGGACCCCAGGTTCACGCCGAGCGGTTGCGTAAGGCCTACATCGGCTTCGGCATAGAGCCGTCGGCCATCGCGGCGGGCGAAGACGGACGATCGGCACAATTCGGCTACGAAATGCGCACCGGTTGGACCACGAAAGCCGCCAAGCGGGTGATCGCCGTCTGGCTTCCGGGCGCGGTCGACACACTGCTCATCTTCCGCGGCGAATGGCCGCCGGAAAGGGACGCCGAGCTGACGCCGGAGATGCGGAAGATCGTCGATTCGGTCCGGGTCCTGGAACGCTGACATAAAAAGCCCCGCCTGCGGGGGCTTTTTTCTTTCGCGCCGCCGGCGCTACTTCACTTCGTCGATGCGGTAGGGCGTTTCCTTGTCCTGCGTCCTGACCGTGACCGTTTCTCCGGCCGCATGGCCCAGAAGCGCGGCTCCGAGAGGGGACAGGTGCGAGATGCGTCCGGTGGCCGGATTGGTTTCCTGCGATCCAAGGATCTGGTAGGTCCGCTGTTTGCCGTTCACGTTCAAAATCACCGTCGAACCGATCTGGACGCGGCCGGACCCGTCGGCCGAAGGCTCGATGACGACGGCATTCTTGATGCGTTCTTTGAGCGAGAAGATCCGGCCGTCGATGCGGCCCAGCCGCGCCTTGGCGTCATGATAGGCGGCGTTCTCCGAGAGGTCGCCCATCTCCCGGGCCCGGGTCAGGTCTTCCACGGTCTGCGGCCGCTGCTGCTCCTCAAGGTCGCGCAGTTCCCTTTTCAGGCGCTCGACGGCCGCGGCAGTCAGGTACCGGTCGTCATCGCGGCGGCCGTACTTCTTGAACATCTCCGATTGTCTTTTCGGTATCTCCATAGCTGCGGTCATGATAACCAGACCGGCCGCGGCTGACAAGACGCCGCGCATCCGTTATCATGGACCCGACCTATGTCACCTCAGAAGCTCCTATTGCATGCCTGCTGCGCCCCGTGCAGCATCGCCGTCATCGACGAATTGCGGCGCGTCCACGACGTCACCGTGTATTTTTTCAATCCGAACATCTTCCCTTTGGCCGAATACGACAAGCGCAAGGCCGAGGTCATCCGCGTCTGCCGGGAGTGGGGGATAGCCATGGCGGATGCCGACCGCGAAGCCGAGGTCTGGGAGGCGGAGATCGGCGGCATCAAGCAGGAAAAGGAGGGCGGCCCGCGCTGTTCGGCCTGTTACCGGTTGCGCCTGGCCAGGGCCGCGGCTTACGCCAGCGAGCACGGTTTCGACCTGTTCGCCACGAGCCTTTCGAGCGGCCGGCAGAAGGATTCCGCGGTCGTCAACGCCATCGGCCAAACCGTCGGCGGACAGGCGGGCGTGCCGTTCCTGTCCGAGGATTGGAAAAAGAAAGGGCGCTTGGAACGGGCCGCCCGGCTGATCGCCGAGCGGAATATCTACCGGCAGGCTTATTGCGGCTGTCGGCATTCGTTCGAGGCCGCTAAAGATCGACATTAAGCGACGTTCCCGTTCAAAAAGCGTCCGCCTTCCGCGTACGCCGATCAGTCTTATCGTCAAGAGTGTGGCCGGTGGAATACGACCATTATTTTTTGGCTGAAACAAGCATTTATCATTTTTTTATGAAAGTATCCCCAGTGACTATTCAGAATTGGTTAAATACGTGATATACTTAATATATGGAAATCATAATAAAAAAATATACACAGTTGAGGTGAAATCACCTAAAATCATCAATGAAAATTATGGGAAAACGTCAACACGAAATTTGCCTTAAACATAAATAATTCAACTGAACTTTTATGGCTATGTTCAAAACCAAGACACGGATGGTCAAGATCGCCGCACTCAGCACCGTTCTGGGACTGTGCGCCGCAGCGGTCCTTGCCGCCAGCACTTCAACATTTAATCAGACGATCAATGCCGGCGCCCTGTCAGTCGACATCAAGGACGCCTCCAAGGTCACGGTGGCCAGTCCGGCCGTCGCCATGAGCGCCAAGTCCGTCTCCCTGGATTGTCAGAACGGCGGCAGCTCGTCTTCCGGCACTTTCGGCACCAACAGTGAGAGGATCTACGTCACCAACGCCGGCGCGGCCGATAACGGCTGGACCCTGGACATCGCGGCCACCGACGGCACCACGGCTTACTGGAAGAACGTCGGCGACACTTTGAAATTCGATTTCAATGACGCCAACACCGGCGGTTGCGGCGACGGCGCCGACGCCGACAGTCTGGCCGGCCAGATGACCATCGACGCCTCCGTCGGCACGGTCACGGCCGATTGCGTCAATTGCACCAATGGCAATATCGCCAAGGGCGCTTCGGCTTCCTTCGCCGAGGCTTCGGTCGACAGCATCAACCTGCTCACCGCGGCTTTGGCTTCTGACAACATCGGCCGCTGGTATCTCACCGGCATCAGCGTCAAGCAGACGATCCCGGCTGAACAGGCGGCGGCGGCCTACAGCGTCAACCTGACCTTGACGACCACCGCTTCCTGATTATGACCCAGTCCCGCATCAGCCGATGCCGGGGCCGCCATCATCAGAAGCGTCTAACGACGTATTTCGGACTGGCACTGGCCGCGTTGCTGATCGGCAGCGCGGCCAGTGCCGTCGAATATGGCGGCATCGGCGGCCGGCCGGCTTTTCCCCGGCCGGACAACGACAGGAGCAAGTCAATTTTCGTTCATACTCTGAACCCCGGCGAACAGGCGGAAGAAGGGGTTCAGCTTTTGAATAACACCGATGAGACCAAGACGCTGACGGTCGACGCCGTCGATTCGCTGGTGTCGAGCGGCGGCGGTTTCGCCTGCAGGCAGAAGGTCGAACCCAAGACCGACGTCGGTTCCTGGATCGTTTTGGCCAAGAACGAGGTGACGCTCGAGCCGATGGGCAGCGAGATCGTACCCTTCACCATCCAGGCACCGCCGACGGCCGGCGCCGGCGAGCACAACGGCTGCGTCGTCATCCAGGAGAAAAACGCGGCGCCGCAGGCCCAGGGCAACGGCATTACGCTGAGTTTCCGCAGCGGCATCCGGGTGGCCGTCATGATCCCGGGCGATATCGTCAGGCAACTGGAGATAGCCGGCTTTGAACTCAAGCCCAGACCTGACGGCAATTTTCAATTGAGCGTCAGGATCAGGAACACGGGCAACGTCTCCATTGATCTCAAGGTCGACGTTCACACCCGGTATTTTTTCGGCCGGGCTTACGCCTGGAACGGCGGCAAATTCCCGGCCCTGCGCGGTCAGACGTCGGAATTGAATTTTGATCTGACCCGGCCTTTCTGGGGCGGCTGGTATCGCACCGGCCTGGACGTGACCTACGACGCCAACCAAGAGGCGGGGATCGGAAAAGAAAGCGGCAAAGAACTGACCGTTCTCCGGGCTCCGGACATCACTTTTTTCATCCCGCCTCAGCCTTTGGCCGCCGCCGCCGAAGCCGGCGCGGCACTGGCCATCATCATCGTCATCGTCATCATCGTCATCGTCTTCGCCAAGAAGCAGAAGATCGCCAGGACCTGGGTGACCGGCGAGGTCAAAGAAGGGGAGGATATCGAGTTCCTGGCCAAGGCGCACCGGGTTTCCTGGAAACTTTTGGCTAAAGTGAATAAACTTAAACCGCCCTATAAATTGAAAGGCGGAGATAAACTTAAAGTGCCGCCAGCGGCTCTGGCGCCGGCTCACCGTCCCGACCAGCCGATGAAGCCGCCGACGGTTCCGGTCGCTCCGCCGACAAAACCGGCGGCAACGTCTCCGGTCCCGACACCGGCTGTCAAGCCCGCCGCGCCGTCTCCGGCACCAGCCGCTCCGCCGGCCAAGCCGGCCGCGCCGGGCCCGGTCCCGAGCCAGCCGCCGAAGCCGGCCCGACCCCGAAAACCCAGGGCCAAGAAGCCCGTCAAGCCAAGCAAAGTATGAAGTACCGTTTCAAGTTCAGCCCCAATCTGTTCTTAAGTTTCATCCTGGTGGCCAGCATCGCCATGTCCATCATCACGGTAGTGACCGCGGCCACGCCCAATCCCGGGCATCCCTGGTCGGAGACCGGCGACGGAACTTTCGCCGTCACCGGACCGTCGACCTCGAGGACGTATACCTTCCCTGACGCTAATGCCACCGTACTCACGAGCAACGCCGCCGTGACCATCGCCCAAGGCGGCACCGGCCAGACCGCGGCCGCGGCCGCCTTCGACGGCTTGTCGCCGACGACGACGCGCGGCGACCTCATCTACCGCGGCGTTTCGAATAACGCCCGCCTGGCGGTCGGCGGCAACAACACCGTGCTGCGCTCGAACGGCACTGATCCGGCCTGGGGCCAGGTCAATCTGTCCACGGACGTCAGCGGCACGCTGCCCTCCGGCAATATCGGCAGCCACTCTCATGCCGCCGGTGACGTCACCTCAGGCACCCTGGTCGCTGCCCGCGGCGGCACCGGTTTCGATGGTTCGGCAGCCGGCAACGGCAGGCTGGCCATCGGCAACGGTTCCGGTTTCACGCTGGCCAATCTCACCCAAGGCACCAACATCGCCGTCACTAACGGCTCCGGCTCGATCAGTTTGGCCACCGTCAATAATCCGACGTTCTCCACTTCGGTGACCGCGCCGATACTCGACAATTCCGCCGGTCTGACCATCGCCGGCACCAACGCCACCTCGCTGACACTGGCCCGCAGCGGGCTGACCACGGCCGTGGCCGGCTCGCTTACCATCGGCGGCGGCACGGCCATTACCAAATACCTTTCCGTCACCCAGGCCAACGTCGTCTCGGCCAGCGTCGGCTCACGGGTTTGCGCCAGTTACGCCAGCATCACGGTGACAGGGGCGGCCGTGGGCGACACGGCGATCGCCTCTCCCACGGCGGTCGCCGGCGGCATTGAGACCGTCGACTTGAACTGGTCCGCCTACGTTTCCGCCGCCAACACCGTCATCATTCGCGCCTGCAACCCGACGAATACGGCGATCAATACCGCCGATACCCAAACCTGGCGGGCCGACGTTTGGCAGCACTGACGCGGACCGACAGGTTCCGCGCCGCGAGTCTATGAGCAAGACCGTCTTTGCCCTCATCGTCATTTTTTGCGTCATTGTCGTATTTTCGGCAGCTCCGGCGGCTTGGGCCGGCACTTTGAACTGCACGGTGGCCAGTTCCTGCGCCGGCGGCACCACGGTCCTGCGCCTTTCCGGTTCAGCGAACGCCCATGCCGAGATGCCCGGTCAGTCCACCCCGGCATACGCCAATAATCTGGTCTGCTGCAGCGGCGTCACCGGCTTGGGCACGGCCTGCGGCGGCGCCAACGCCGTCCTGACCAAGCTGGCCAAGACGACCAACGCCCACGTCCAGGAGAACACCTATTCCGATTACGCTAACGACGCCTGTCTGTCCTCGTCGATCGGCAGCGTCTCGGTCGGTTATCAGTCAGGCAATTGCAGCGGTTATGACACGACCGTCGCTTCCGTTTCCGGCGCGACCAACGCCCACATCGGCAGCGCCGCGGCTTATGATCTCAAGATCTGCGCCTCAGTCGATACTGGTCATTTAACGGTGGATATCGTCGACGGCAGCGGCAATCCGGTCGGCGGTCCGAGCATCGCCCTGGGCGCGGTTTCGGCCTCTCTGGACTGTCAGACCTCGACCGGAACCTTGGGCGTCGCGGCGCAGAAGATCCGCGTCGACAACACGACCAATATACCCGCCTGGTCCCTGACCATCGCTGCCACCGGCGGTCCGACGGCCCTGTGGTCGGCCGGGACGCCGAAATACGACTTCAACGACGCTTCCGGTTCGCCGGTCGGCTGTGCCGACGGCGGCGACACCGACGCTTACGCCGGCCAGTTGACCGTCAACCCCTCCGGTGCCACGATCACGGCTCAGGGGGGCTGCAACAATACCGGGTTGTCGCTCGGTGCTTCGGCCGCTTTTGTCCAGGGTACGACCGATGCCGTCACCTTGCTCGGCGCTTCGGGTTCGGCCGCGACGCAATGCTATTGGGACCTGGCCAACGTGGCCATCTCGCAGAAGATACCGGCCGAACAGGCCGTGGGCGGTTATAGCCTCGACCTGACCCTGACGGTCACGGCCAGCTGAACCCGGGAACAGGCATCTTTTTACCAATGCCATCAATTTGGGAGAAAATCCGTTCGGTTTTGGTCTGGTCGGCGGCCGCGCTGCTGGCAGGTTTGATTTGCGTTCCGGCCCTGGCGGCGTCCACGGCCAATTTCCGACTGATCATCAATCCGGCCGACGGGATCTCCAGCAGCGGCACCGTCTATCCACCACAGACCACCGTGGGATTTTTTGTCACCGCTTATCGGGACAGCCTGGTGACGCTGCTCAAGGACGGCCAGGTCGCCGTGACGGCGGTCGCCGATCAGAACGGCCGGGCGCAGCTGGGCGTCTCCAACCTGGCCGAAGGCAATTACGTTTTTTCTCTGTACGCGGTCGACGCGGCCGGCCGGCGGTCGAGTCCGCTGACCTTTCCTCTGGTCGTGCCCCGGAACATGTCCACTGCGGTGAACGGCCTGGTGGTGCCGCCGATCCTGGCGGCGGATAAGGACAGCGTCAAAAAAGGGGATATCTTGACGGTCTCCGGCCGCAGCGCCCCTTACGGCGGCGTCAATATGGTGGTAAGCGACGGCTGGGAAGGCACGCTCATCGCCGACAACCAGGGGCTGTTCTCTTGGCGGTTGAACACGGCGCTGATGGACCCCGGTCCGCACTGGATCAAGGCCAGGACCGCCGTCGCTTCGGACGAACAGAGTCCCTACGGTTATCTGACGGCTTTTGACGTGGTCGCCGTCAGGCCGGTCCTCCAGCCGTCGGTTCAGGGCGGGCCGGTCACGGGCGACCTGAACAAGGATAGCCGGGTTGATCTTATCGACTTTTCCATCCTGGCTTATTGGTATAAGCGGCCGAATCCGCCGGTGAGCGCCGATCTGAACGGCGACGGCGTCGTCAATCTCGTCGATTTCAGCATCTTAGCCTATAACTGGACCGGCTGAGCCGCCCTTTTTATGCCGATGAACCGCCTATTCAATACTATCGTCCGGACGGGAGCGGGCTTGGCCCTGGCTGCCGGGTTGTCGGCTGCCTTACTCGTCCTGCCGGCCCGGGCGGCGGAGATCCTGATCTTGCCCAAGTCGATGCTGGCGGCTCCGGGCCAGACCTTCGAGGTCGACGCGGTCATCTCCACCGGCAACGAGTCCGTCAACGCCGTCGAGGGCAAGCTGGTCTTTCCGGCCGCGGCCCTGGAACTCACTGAGGTCCGCGACGGCAATTCCATCGTCAGTTTCTGGATCGAGCAGCCGGCCTGCCGCGGCTGCGGCCGGGACAGCGGGGGAGAGATCGCTTTCAGCGGCATCGTTCCCGGCGGATATGCCGGCCAGGCGGGCGTCCTGTTCACGGCCGTCTTCCGCGCCAAACAGGACGTTGCCGGTAGTTTCACTTTCAAAGACACCCGGCTTCTCCGCAATGACGGCCATGGCGGCGTCGTGCCGCTGGAACTGCTGCAGGCCTCGGTCACGGTGCGTTCCGAAGCGCTCTCGTCCGGCCGGCCGCCGGCGCCGACGTCAGTTTCGCAGGAGGTGATCGCCCCGGCGCCGCCGGCGAGAATGGACAACGACCCGCCGGAAGATTTCACGCCGCTCATCGCCAGCGAACCGGCCATGTTCGACGGCCGCTGGTTCCTGTCCTTCTCCGCCAAGGATAAAGGCACCGGCGTCGATCACTACGAGGTTTATGAAGGACCGGCGGCCAACCAGACCGATAAGAGCCTGTGGCGGCGGGCTGAGAGCCCTTATGAGCTGAAGGACCAGACCCGCGCCGGCCTCATCATCGTCAAAGCCGTCGACCGGGACGGTAATGAGAGGATGGCTGCGGTCGAGACGCCCGTGCCGAAGCCTTTGGCCAGCGCCCGCGGCCAGTGGTACGTCCTGGCCGCCTGCGTCGCCGCCCTGATCACCGCCATCGTCGTTTTCTTATGGAAAAAACGTTCAAAGAAAGATTGAGCGCGGTCAGACGCGGGCCGGCCAGACTGGCGCTCGGTCTGAGTTTCGGATTGGCCCTGTCCCTGGCCGCGCCGGCCGCGGTCCAGGCGGCGACCATGTATTTCTCGCCAACGTCGGGCTCTTATGCCGTCGGCGACACCGTAGTCGTCGAAGTCATGGTCGACAGTCCGGATCAGGCGATGAACGCGGCCTCGGGCACGATCACATTCCCCGAGGACAAGCTTGAGTTCCAGTCCGTGACCAAGGACGGGACGATCCTTGATTACTGGACGGTCGAGCCCGATTTTGCCGCCGGCCGCGGCAGTTTCGAAGGATTGGTCTTCAATCCCGGTTATCAGGGCAGCGGCGGCGACATCCTTCAGCTGCGTTTCCGGGCCAAATCGCCGGGCGCGGCCTCGTTGGTTTTTGCGTCGTTTTCGGTCCTGGCCAACGACGGCCAGGGTACGAACATTTTGAAATCCGTCGGCCGGTCGACCTATATCATCAGCGGCGCGGCGGCCCAGCCGCCGGCGCCGGAGCCTGGGCCCGGTGCTGAACCGGCGGGAAAACCGGCGGTTAAGCCGCAGCCGTCGCAGGCGGTCGTGACCTCGCCGACCCATCCCGACCAGAACAAGTGGTATGCGAACAGCGACCCGCAGTTCGCCTGGGCACTGCCGGCCGGCACCATCGGCGTGAATTTCGTCAATGACGACCGGCCGGTGACCGATCCGGAACTCAGGTCCATAGGCCTGACAAGGTCGCATTCCCTGCGGGACGTCGGCGACGGCATCTGGTATTTTCATCTTCGCCTGCGTGACGACCAGTATGGCTGGTATTCGACGACGCATTTTCGGTATCAGATCGACACCGAGGGTCCGCCTCCTTTTTCCGTCACTCTGCTCGACGGCAAGGAGACGGATCAGAGCCGGCCCAAGATCAGCTTCAAGACCGCGGACGCGTTGTCGGGCGTCGCCCGTTATGAGGTCACGGTCGACGGCGGCAGCCCGGTCGCCGTTCCCAGGTTCGCCGAGGCCGCACCTTACGAACTGCCGGTTTTGGAAGCCGGCGCGCATTCGGTCCGCGTTGAAGCTTTTGATCAGGCCGGCAATTCGACCTCGGCCTCGGAGCAGTTCACCATCAAACCGGCCGCGGTCCGGGTACCCCTCGGTCTGCTCTTCGGCGGCCTGAACCAGGCCGGCGGCGAGGCCGAACCGCCGGAATCCATGCTCTGGGCGCAGCTCACGGCCCTGCTGTTGGTTCTGGCCGTTCTGCTGTTGATGATCATTTTCCTGCGGCGTCGCTCCTGTTCGTCGGCGAAAGAACTGGAGGATGACATCCGTCGACTGATGAGCGAGGCCCGCCGTTCCTACGACGATCTGGACACGCGCGTCCACGCCGAACTGAACGCTTTGGATGGAGGCGGCCGGGGCCCCGCCTATGCTCGGAGGGAAGAACAGACCTGCCGGCGGCTGCGCCGCCGGCTAAGGGCCATACAGAACTCCCTGCTCAAGGCCTTGAAACACCTGAAGGACAAGAACGATTGAACGCGCGTGAACTAATGGAGCGGGCCCTGCTTTCAGGGTCCGTTTTCGGAGCCGGGCTATCTTCGGTTAGGATGAAGCCGGCCGGTCGTGGTATAATTATCAATAATAAGTATTTTTCGGCTTATCCGGCCCGGTCGTCGGCCGAGCCTGAAAAAGCGGCAATGAATCAATGAAATATGGCCAATCCCAAGGAGGAAATGAAATTATTCGAACAGCTTCGCGCCTCGCCGCAGTTCGAGAGGTTCGCGGAAAGGCCGATAGCCTATTTTTGCGCCGAATTCGCTCTGGATGAGGAAAAGCGGCGCTACGCCGGCGGATTGGGCGTTCTGGCCGGCGATTTCGTCCGGGAAGCCTCGGATCTAAAATTACCGCTGGTCGCCGTGGGACTGTATTATCGCGACGGTTATATTTGTCCGACGACCAGCGTCGCCGGCCATCCGGTCGAAAATTGTGAGACCACGCCGCCGTCCCGCGCCGGCTTTGAAGCGGTCCTGGGCCCGGACGGCAAGCGGCTGCATATCACCGTGCCGATCCATGACCGCCAGGTAAAGGTCCGATGCTGGCAGATGAAGATGGGCAGCGTCACCCTGATAGTGCTCGATACCAATTGCGAGGAGAACAATCCTTCGGACCGGTCCATTACCGACCGCCTCTACGACAACGACAAGGCCACCCGGCTCAAGCAGGAGATCGTGCTGGGTATCGGCGGTCTGCGGCTGCTCGAGGCCCTGAACATCCATCCCTCGGTCTATCATCTCAACGAAGGCCATTCGGCCTTGCTGGCTTTCGAACTGATCCATCACGAGATGAAGGAGCGCCAGCTGGGATTCGACGAGGCCAAGCAGTTCGCCCGGCGGCGCATCGTCATGACCAATCATACTTTAGTGCCGGCCGGCCACGAGATCTACAGTTACGACCTGACGGCCATGCTGCTGCGGCGTTACAGCGAGGAGCTGATGATCCCGGCGCACAAGCTGATCTCGCTCGGCCTGGTCCAGCAGTCGAACGAGTTCTCGCTGTCGATGCTGGCTTTCCGCATGACGTCCATCATCAATTCGGTCAGCAAGCTGCATGCGGCCAAGGCCAAGGAGATCTGGACCGACCATCCGATGGTGGCCGTGACCAATGGCGTCCACGTGCCGACCTGGGACATGGTCGGCGAGGCCGACGCCGTGAGCGGCCGCTTCTGGAATAAGCATCAGGAACGCAAGGCCGAGCTTCTGGCCCACGTCAAGAAAGTCACCGGCCGCGACTGGCCCGCGGACACACTCCTGGCCGGCTGGGCCCGGCGCATGGTCCGTTACAAGCGGCCGATGGCCCTGTTCGAGGATCCCGGGCGGTTCGGCGGCATGGCCCGCAACCTGGCGCGGCCGTTCCGCGTGGTCATCGCCGGTTACGCCCACCCGGGCGACGGCGACGGCCAGGGGCTCCTGAACGAGGTCAAGCGCCTGGCCGACGGCGAGTTCGCGGACTGCGTCGCTTACCTGCCGAATTACGACATGAAACTGGCCCGCCTGCTGACGTCGGGTTGCGATATCTGGATGAACACTCCGGTCGTCGGCTTCGAGGCCTGCGGCACGAGCGGCATGAAAGCCGCGCTGAACGGCGTCATGACCTGCAGCACCAAGGACGGCTGGGTCGACGAGGTCGACCTCGACGGCCGCGGCTGGCTGGTGCACAGCGACCGCGTCACGCAGGACCTGCTGGACCGGCTGGAAAAGGACATCCTGCCCCTGTATTACGACCGGGACCAGAAAGGTTTCCCCGGGGGCTGGGAAGAAGCCATGCGCCGCAGCCGGGAGATGATCCTGGACCGGTTCACGGCCACGCGCATGGTCCGCGAATACGTGGAAATGCTCTATCTCTAAGATTCACCGTCTGAACAAACTTATGCAGGGAACATCCAACAGGGGATCGGTGGCCATGGGCCTGATCCTGGGACTGTCGCTCATCGCCGCCGCCGGCGTGTGCTCCTTTACTTTCTACAAGGTGCGGTCCCTGGACAACACCCTGACCGTCACCGGTTCGGCCAAGCAGCTCATCGTTTCCGACAAAGTGAAATGGACCGGCGTTTTCACCCGCACCGTTCCCGTGGACGGCATCAAGCAGGGCTACGGCGAGATGAAGGCCGACCAGGACAAGGTCGTTAAATTCTTCGAGAGCGAAGGCCTGTCGGCTGACGCCCTGGACATTTCGCCGGTCCAGCTGGATGAACCGTTCAAATACAATCCCGACGCGCCCCGCGAATATAATTTGCGGCAGACCGTGACCATCCAGTCCGACGACGTGGCCAAGATAGCCGCCCTGGCCAAGGACACGCGCCTGATCGACGCCGGGGTGATCTTCAGCACGCAAAGCATCGAGTATTATTACAGCCGCCTGGCCGGGCTGCGCGTCTCCCTCTTGGCGGACGCAGTCAAGGACGCCCAGGCCCGGGCCGCCAAGATAGCCGAAAGCACCGGGAAAAGGGTCGGAAGCCTGAAATCGGCCAGCATGGGCGCCGTGCAGGTGCTTCAGGTAAACTCCACCGACGTCTCCGACTACGGAAGCTACGACACCTCGACGATCGACAAGGAGGTCATGGTCGCGGTCCGGGCCGCTTTCGTCCTGGATTGATTCCCTCCGTGACCGCGTCATTCGACAAAGAAGATCCGAACGCCCCGTTTCGGCGGGGCGTTCTTGATTGACAGGGAACGACCAGCGGGGTAAAGCAATAGCGTTCTTTTATCCGAGGAGTCACGAATGGACCTCACCAAGGTCGCGGTTTTCGGCACCCGTCACATCCTGGCGGAAGCGCCGCTCTACGCCGGCCAGGAGCCGGTCTATGATGAATGGTTTCGCGGCGAGCACTTCTCCTGGTATTCGACCGGCAAGCTGGAAGAGGCGCTGGCCCAGGGGCTGGATGTCTATGTCGTTTCCATCCGTCCGGTATTCGGACGCCAGGACCAATGGTGGCTGAAATTGGTCGGCGACGGACGCGCTTACAACGCCCGCCGGTCCCTGGCCGCGGCCATGGCCGGAGGAGACGCGATGGAAGCGGTCTACGAGCCCTGGAAGCTCTTTTTTGGCCGTCTGGGCGTACCGTGGCCGGAAAACACTTTCACCGATTTCGACGACCCGGCGATCTGGCTGGCCTCGCGCCACGGCGTCAGGGACGGCAGCATGTTCCGCGGCCACACCTATTGGTGTTGAGATCCAATGCGACCTTTAACGCCATCGACCGATGGCGTTTTTTGTTGTCACGGGCAGAGGTCTTAAGCTTATCCATACCGACATTCCGGCGGCCGCGCGCCGATATGGATTGCAGCGGAATTCAATATTTGATAAAATATATATAAGCCCAGTCCCGTCGACGAGGCTTATCCGATCTCTTGATCGGCCTATCTCGATCAGCCTGGCCGCGCGGCCAGGCTGATTATCTTTTTCGGCTGAAATTAGGCAAAAGCCCCGGAACGTGGTAAAAGGTGTTGTATGTCTGTCATCGATAAGCTGATACCTGTCCGGGACAAGGGGCCGCATATTCTCGGTCGCCCGCCCGGACTCATAGCCATCATCGTCTATAAGACGGTTTGGGGTTCGATGGAGGCCATCACCGGCGTCCTGATATTTTTTTCGTATAAATTGCTTGCTGCCGAACTTATCGAGGATCCGCAGGATCGCCTGGTGAATTGGGTGCTCGATCATCTGACCTACCGCGGTTCGTTGAAGCTGGGAGCCTTATTCATCATCCTGGGCGCCATCAAGATCGCCCTGGCCGCCGGCCTTTTCTACCACGCCAAGATGACCAGGAAACTGGCCATAGCCTTTTTCGCCGGCGTCGCCATCTTCGGTTTGCTCCGTCTGTCGGTCAAATTCAACGCAGCCGAGGCCGCCGTGCTGGGTATCGATATCTTTATTCTTTACTATTTCTGGGTGGTGCTGCCCAAACATTTCCGCGATACGGGCATGGATTGATCCGGAAGCCGGACGTCCGCGAGGTGATATGAGCGCCGATCGACGGCGCTTTATTCGGTGTGGTGGATAGAGAACTTGACATTTTCTTTATATACAATTAAATTTATATGCGCTATCTAAACCATCATAATTTTTATGAAACACAGCACCGGAGAGATCTTTTTTGGCGCCCTGGCCAATCAAACGCGTTTTCAGATATTGAAAGAACTCGAAAACGAAGAGAGGTGCGTCAATGACCTGGTCAAGACGCTCAAGATCAAGCAGAGCCTCGTCTCGCATAACCTGAAATTGCTGATCAAGGCCGGCCTGGTGCGGGTGCGGCGGGCCGGCACATTCCGTTATTACGTCTCGAACAAACGGTTAGTGCAGCCGGTTTTCGCCCTGCTGGACAATTGGCTCGCCGGGGTCAACGGCGACGCCGCCCAAGTTCAGGAACACGACCATTACGGGCGAGCCGGCAAATCGTCGGTCCATATGTTCCTGCTGGATAAGGACGGCATGATCCTAGTCAGCGAAGGCCGGGGCATGGAGACGGCCGGTTATATCTCCGGCGTCGATCTTGGCAAGCATTTTTCCGACCAACTGAAAGACATGCCCGAGGTCGTCGCCGCGTTGGATGAGGGGCTTAAGGGAAATTGGGTCGACCGCCGCGTATCCGGCCGCGGCTTCATTTTCGCGCTGAAGATACTGCCGCGCTTCGACGAGAAAGGCCGGCCCGCCGGCTGCATCGGCGCGGTGCTGGACATCAAGGCGGTCCTGGAGCTGGAATGGAAATTGCGCGAATCCGAGGAGTGGTGGCGGTCCCTGGTGATCAACTCGCCGTTCGTGATCGTCGCCGCGGACCTGAACGGCCGGATAACTTACGCCAACAGGTCCCTGAGCGGCGGGCCGGTCGATCAGATCATCGGCAAAAACGCGCTTGATTTCTTCACGTCCAAGTCGCGCCCGCTGGCGGACGCGGCCAGCACCTACGTGCTGAAGACGGGCGAAACAAGGGTATTGAATTTGGATATGAATCTGCTTGACGGCAGCGTCAGGTCATACAAGTGCCGCGTCAACCCGATCATGATCAAGGGCAAACCGGGCGGGTTGTGCATCGCCATGGAACAGATCTGATCGGCGAATTCCGATCATCGGATCGAACGCCAAACGCGGGCTGACCAGTTCAGCCCGCTTTGATGATATCCTGGCCGTGGACGGAATATTCCGCCCGCCGGCAAATAATGAGATCCGGTGTCGAACCGCGGTTTTTGCCCGTATTTCGTCAATTTTTGCTTCCATCCGGGATTGACATATCCGTTGATCCGTGGTAAACGGCTATCAGCCCTTTTCACCACAACCCATACTCCAACGAACGGAGGAGATAATGCCAAGCGAGCTCAAGAAAGACATCCGCGGCGCCGGTTTCCTGGTCGACGACAACAGACCGGGAGAAACTTTCACCCGCGAGGACTTCGACGAAACGCAGCAGGCCATCGGCGAGACCGTGGCCGCGTTCGTCAAGGGCGAGGTGTCGCCGAAAACGGTCGCTCTCGAAGGTCACGATTACGAACTATTGAAAGGCCTAATCCGTCAGAGCGGCGAGCTCGGCCTCCTGGGCATCGACCTGCCCGAGGCCTACGGCGGACTGGGCATGGACCTGACCAGCTCGGCGCTGGTCTTCGAAGGCATCGGGGCCTGCGGCAGCGGCTCGTTCGCCGCGGCCATCGGCGCCCACAGCGGCATCGGCACCTGGCCCATTCTGTACTTCGGCAGCGACGAACAGCGGCAGCGGTTCCTGCCCGGGATCCTCAGCGGTGAACTGATCGCGGCTTACGCCCTGACCGAATCGGGCAGCGGCAGCGACGCCCTGGCGGCCAAGTGCAAGGCCGCGCTCACGCCTGACGGCAAGCACTACAAGGTCAACGGCCAGAAGGTCTTCATCACCAACGCCGCCATCGCCGACGTCTTCACCGTCTTCGTCAAGATCGACGGCAGCGACGACAAGAAGGCCTGCCTCATCGTCGAGCGCGGCACGCCCGGACTCAGGATCGCCCCGGAAGAGCACAAGCTGGGCATCAAGGGTTCGTCGACCTGCAGCCTCGATTTCGAGGACGCGCTCGTGCCCGTCGAGAACCTGCTCGGCACGATCGGTAAGGGCCACAAGGTGGTCCTGAACACCCTCAACCTCGGGCGCTTCAAGCTCGGGGCGGCCGCCGCCGGCGCCATCAAGGCGCTGGTGTCGACCTCGGTGCAGTACGCTTCGGACCGCAAGCAGTTCGGTAAGCCGCTCCTGGCCTTCGACGCCATCCAGGCGAAGATCGCCGAGATGGTCGTGAACGGCTGGGTTGGCGAAAGCATGGTCTACCGCACCGCCGGACTGTTGTCCGGACGGCTGCATGAGACCAAGACGCCGGAAGAGGCGACCAAGGCCATCGAAGAGTACACCGTCGAATGTTCGCTGGTGAAGGTGGCTCTTTCCGAGATGCTCAACACCGCCGCCGACGAGGCCGTCCAGGTCTTCGGCGGCTACGGCTACAGCGAGGAATATCCGGTGGCGCGCTGCTACCGCGACGCCCGCATCAACCGCATCTTCGAGGGCACCAACGAGATCAACCGCATGCTGGCGGTGGCCGAGGTGCTGAAGCGGACCATGCAGGGCCGCATCGACCTTTTCGCCGCGGCCAAAGGCAAGGCGGCGGCGGCGCCGAAGGCGCGGCGCCAGGGCCAGCTGGCCAAGCTGGTCGGCAACGCCAAGCAGCTGCGGACCCTCGCCGAATTCAAGGCGCGCCAGGTGATGGATCGTCTGCCGGTGAAGCTGGTCCGCAACGGTCAAGGCGCCGCAGCCGGTTCCGGTTCGCTGCGGGACTCTTTCCTTTCCGTCCGGTCGGCCGTGCTCTACGCGCTGACCGAGTCGGCCATGGCCCTGCAGGCCAAGCTCAAGGACGAGCAGCAGATCCTGCTCAACCTGGCCGACATGCTCGTCGCGGTCTACGGCATGGAAAGCGCCCTGCTTCGTCTGGAGAAGATCCAGGCGAAGGGCGGCGACGCCAAGCTGGCCGAAGCGGTGGTCCGGGCCTATTTCGCCCAGTGTCTGGGCGAGGTCGAGATCAAGAGCGTCCGCGTGCTGTCGGCCTTGTGCGCCGGCGGCGAGCGCCTGGCCAAGGCCGCCCGCGTCCGGGAGATCCTGGCGGCGGCGGTGCTCGACGACGTGGTCAGCCTCAAGCGGACCATCGCCGAGGCGGCCGCGGCCAAGGCCGGTTATCCGTTCTAGTTCTTCTCAAGCAGTCCCTCTACGGGGGACTGCTTTTTTATTTGCCTCCGCCAAAAACCCCGGGCGTCAGCCCAGAGAGTCTTTATTTTACGGCCGTCGGCGTGTCCTTTGGACCCGGTCGTGATATATTTGATGGCGTTATCCCCGCCTAATATGTTCAAGTTCGACAAACGTGAACTCTGGCCGCTGGCCGTCATCGCCCTGACCATCGCCGTGAGCGCGGCCGCGTATCCCTACCTGCCTGACCGCGTGGCCACGCATTGGAACGCCGCCGGCATCGCCAACGGCTGGAGCGGCCGCCTGTCCGCCGTGATCCTGACCCCGTTCATCATGATCCTGCTTCACGCCATCCTGACCGCGGTCCCGGCCATCGATCCGCTCCGGGCCAATATCGCTTCATTTTCCGGGAGTTACCGCGCCTTCCGGATCTGGTTCCTGGCGGCGCTGGCTTGGCTCCATTTGGTCATTCTGGCCAATGGCGCCGGATTGGCCGTCAACGTCGGTTCGGCCGTCATGCTGATGATGGCCGCGGTCTTCGGTTCGCTGGCCCGGCTGCTGCCGCGGACCAGGCGCAATTACACGATCGGCATCCGTCTACCGTGGACGCTCGAAAGCGACCGGGTCTGGGACGAGACCCATCGTTTCGGCGGCAAAGCGTTCGCCGGGCTGGCCGCCGCGGCTGCCATCGGCGCGTTGCTGCCGGGACGCTGGGCGATCGGCGTCTTCTTCGTCGCTCTCGTTGCCGTTCTGGCCGCTGTCTGCGTTTTTGCCTATCGCCGCCATGAATTTTACGCCAAGGAAAAGAACGGACCCGGACGTTAACGCCAAAGGCCGCCTTAAGGCGGCCTTTTTGAAATGACTTTGGTCCGGCGATCATGGGGCGTCCCTGGCGTCGGCGGCCGGGGCCGCCGCCGGTTCCGGCCGCGGCTTGTGTCGCGGCGCCGCGTTGCGCCAATGATGCCAGGCGTAACCGATGACCACGATGACGCCGGCGGAGATGATGAACGCGTCGAACTTATGCCAGAGCGGACGCAGCGTTTCCCAATGGTCGCCGAGGACGTAACCGACGTAGACGAGTAGGTACGACCAGACCCAGGATCCGGTGAAGGTCAGGACGGCGAAAGACACCAGCGGGATCTTCCAGATGCCGGCGATGAAGGAGATGAACGTCCGGACCACGGGCAGCAGCCGGGAAAAGAAGGAAACGGCTTTGCCGAAGCGGGCAAAAAGCCGGTCGCCCTGGCTGAGCTGCGTCGGTCCGATGAAGACCCAGCGGCCGTGTTTCTCCAGAAAAGGGCGGCCGAAGCGGCGGCCGAGCCAATAGGAGAAGAGCGAGCCCCAGAGACAGCCCAGTCCGCCGGCCAAAGCCGCCGCGTGAAAGTTCATTTTCCCCTGGGCGGCCAAAAAACCGGCGAACGGCAGGACGATCTCGCTGGGGATGGGGATATTCGCCGATTCCAGGCCCATGAGCAGGACCACGCCGAAATAACCGAGGGCGGTGATGTTGGCGGTGATGGCCTGGGCCAGTTGATCCAGCATAGCGCTGTAATTCTACGCCGGTTCCCGCCGCCCGACAATACTTCCGGCCGCGCGCGTTTCCGGCCTATCCGCGGCGGCCAAACAATGGTAAAATATAAGGAAGAAGCGATCTGATCACCCCGGATATCATGAACGGCCGCGACCTGCTCAGGACCATAGAAACACTTTTGGATAAAAATGACCGGGATGAAGCCCGGAATTTTTTGGCTGAACATAATTTTCATGTCATCGCCCGGGTCATCAATCGGCTGCCGGAGAAGCGTTCGCTGATCTTCGGCCTCCTGTCGCCGGAAGCCCGGGCCCAGGCGGCACTCATATTGTCGGACAGCAGCCGGCAGGAGATATTCGGCGGCCTGAACGATGATGTCATCGCCCAATTCCTGCAGTTCAACGATGAAGACGACGCCGCCGACCTGCTGCAGCTGCTGCCGGCGGAGCGGCAGGAAACCATCCTCAGGCTGGTCCGGGCCGATAAGCAGGCCAAGATCGAACATCTTTTTCATTTCGCGCCGGAAACGGCTGGCGGCTTGATGGATCTGAATTTCATCATCGTCAAACCGACCTTCACCTTCAAGGACGTGGCCGAGAAGGTCCAGAAGCATTATGAAAAGGAAGGCAAGATGCCTTTCGTCCTGGTCGCCGATGAGCAAGGCCGGCTGCTCGGCTTCATTTCCTACAAGACCCTCATCACCAGTCCGCCGTCAGTGCCGATCAACAAATTGATCATACGGCTGCCGGCCGTCGCCTATCACACCGACCAGGAAGAGGTCATGCATCTGGCCCAGTCCGAGGTCACGGATATCATCGGCGTCACGGACGAAGCCGGCCTGGTCCTGGGCGTGGTCCATGTCCGCGACCTGCTGCGCATCGCCGAGACCGAGGCCACCGAGGACGTCTACAGCTTCGCCGGCGTGCATAAGGACGAAGAGATCGGCGATCCGGCCCTGTCCAAGGTCAGGCGGCGCTGGTTATGGCTGATTATCAATCTGGCGACGGCCGTGCTGGCCTCTTTCGTCGTCTCGCGTTTTGAAGGCGGTATCGCCAAGATCTCGCTCCTGGCCGTTTTCATGCCCATGGTTGCGGGCGAGGGCGGCAATGCCGCGACCCAGGCCCTGGCGGTCGTGGTTCGCGGCTTGGCCATGGGCGAGGTCAGCTGGCCGGAGGCGCGGCGGGTCATCCGGCGCGAAGCCGCGGCCGGAGCGGTCAACGGCGCTATCGTCGGGGTCGTTGCCGCCATGGCGGCCTTTCTCTTCCACGCTCCGGTGGTGCTGGCCCTGGTCCTGGGTTTCGCCTTGATCGTCAATCTTTTCGTCGCCGGGCTGTTCGGCGCCGCCATACCCTTCGTTCTCAAACGTTTCAAGATCGACCCGGCCATCGCCAGCTCGATCTTCGTGACCACGGCTACCGACGTCTTTGGCTTCCTGGTTTTCCTGGGGTTGGGAACCTGGCTCCTGACCTAAGCCTCCAGCCGGAACGGCAGGCCGCGGCGGTCTCCGGACCGTTTTTTGTCCCAGGGTCGGCCGGGCGGCGCTCCCGCTTTACTTCACTAAACCATCGGCGCGGTGTACGATGTCATCATATGCGTTGGGAATCGCCGGGATCGGAAGACCTGTTCCGCGCCATCCTTGGCCTCAAGGATATCGATGAGACCAAGAGATTTTTTCGGGACCTGCTGACCGAAGAGGAGATCGGGGAATTTTCGCGCCGCTGGCAGGCGGCGCGGCTGCTTGATGCCGGCACGCCCTACGCGTCCATCGTAAAAAAGACCGGCCTGAGTTCGCGCACCGTGGCCCGCATCGCCAAGTGGCTCAGGAGCGGCCTCGGCGGTTACGCCCTGGCCATCAGGCGGCGGGCGCGGTCAGCCGAACGCAAATAAAAAAACGGACGCCGAGCGCGTCCGTTTAAGTTCTGGTCAGCCGCTGGTCCTTGCGCAGCCACTCTTCGGTGAGCCACTGCTCCACCGGCCGGCCGGCGACATCGGCGAGATACTCGGCCTCGACAATCATTTCCTTGCCCACCAGGCTGTAGAGACGGGTGGTATCGTAAGCGCCGATGATATCCAGCCAGTCCACGGTCAAGGACAGGACCGGATAATCGGGCAGAGCCTGACAGAGCGTCCGGACGCCTCCGAACCGCGGCGGCAGTACGTTGCGATAAGCGATGCTGGATCGGGTCTGGAAGACCGCGTCGCCGTAGGTCGTGCCCTCGGGGAAGATCAGCACGCAGGCGCCGTCCTCGGCCGCCCCCAGGGCGCATAGCCGAATGCGTTCGAGATCCGCCGGGTCGCGCGACCGGGAAACCAGGGCCGCTCCGACTTCGATGGCGCCTCGGCCGATGACCGGCACGCGCCCCGTCTCCACCTTGGCCACGCTTCTGACCTTGCAATAACCCATCCGCCACAGGGCGGAATAGACGATCATCAGGTCGAAAGTGCTGCGATGATTGACGACGACGATGGCCGGCGGCGGCGCCTGGTCCTTGCGGACGGGCAGCCGGTAAGCCATGCTGAAATTGATGATATCGCTGAAGACGCTCATGAGCCGTTCAGCCCAGCGCAGGCTCCAGGCATAGATCCTGGTGCGGTGTTCCGCCGGGCTGGCGCGCCTCAACTTGTCCATGAAGGATATCAGGCGGAATTGTCCGCCGGCTCCGAGGAGCAAAAGGGTCAGGCAGACCGCCAAAGCCAGATAGAATCTGAATCGTTTGAATAGAGCCATTGCCTACTCCACGCGAATGTCGCTTTGATTGTAAGGAGCCGGGCTTATTTAAGCCCCGCTGAGGGGATAAGCCAGTATTCCGTCTTAACCGATTTCGGGGCCGCTGTCAACCCTGGCCGCGAAACGAAAATGTATCCCGGCTTGGAAAGCGGAGCGCAAAAGTTTCAACAGACCGCGGGTCGATCGTGATGTCCGGAAAGCAGGCGCCACTCCGTCCGCCGCGGCCGCGGATCCGCCGCTCAACCGGGGATCGGGGTAAATTAGAGCAATAAGAAAAGGGGCGTCCGACAAGCGTCAGACGCCCCCTGGATCCAGTAAGTGCTACTGGAAGTTGGCCATGTTGCCGGCCCCGGTCACCGTGCAGTCGGCGGCGATCGTGATGCGCAAGTGGCATTCCGGACTGTCAACGGCCACTTCGCCGGTCCCGTCGAACCAGTTGCAGGAGACGAAGCTCTTGCCGCCGGCCGACATGGTCCGCAGCTGCTCTTTGGACCCGTAGAGCGCCCAGGTGCCGTCACTGCTGACATAGGAGAAGTCGAAGCTTCCCACGGGCAGCGAAGCCTGGACGAAATCCAGGTAGAGGTCGTTGTCAGCGTCGGTTAACGCCGGACCTGAACTCCAGGTGGAGACGCCGGGGATATTCCCGCGGATCTCGCCGGAGGCGGCGCCGCCGATATAGAGAGCGCTGAGCTTCAGAGTGCAGCTTGCCGGCGAGGCCGCGACATCGGCGTTGGCCGGCGGGGCCGTAACGGTACCCGCGTCGGTATTGCCGCTGTCCGGAGTCGGGTCCGTCGTTCCGGAGTCGGTAGCGGGCTCACCGCTGTCCGGAGTCGGGTCCGTCGTTCCGGAGTCGGTAGCGGGCTCACCGCTGTCCGTGCCTTTGTCGGCCGCGCTGCCGGTGCCGGCGTCGCCGGTATCCGCCTTGAAGCCGTCGGCCGGCTTGTCCTGGGTTTCCTCGACGCCGCAGGCGCCGAAAACGCTGACCGTCGCCATCGCGAACAGGATCGTCCACAGATTTGCCTTCATCTCTCTCTCCTTGGTTGAGGTTAAACTTCAATTTAAAGGAACTTGGCAACAAGAAAATATAGCATAAAATAGGGCATTTGTCAAGACTGACCTGACACGACCGTCAGCCTGTATTTGGCTAGATCAAGGCAAAATATTATCACCGCCTGATCCTGATGACATGCGGCTATTACATCACGGTTAAGCGGCGCCGATATTGACAAAACCGCTTAAATATGGCATATTGACCCGTCTTTGAAGGATTTTGCAGACCTTGCCCTTTACATCTTTGAACAGGAGAGAAAAGCATGAAGTCGACCTTTTTTTGGCTCGCGTTGATGTCATCGATCACGGCCGGCCCGTTGGCCGCAGCCGCCGAACTGCCCTGGAAGCAGCCGATGTTCGAAACGGAGATCCGCAGCAATTACATGCTGTTTCCCAGCATCCAGACGGTGCTGCGTTACGGCACGCCGACCGAACTCGATGCGGCCCACTCACTGAAGCTGTTCCTCGGACCGAAGATCGGATCGGACGAGGATCCGTTCTGGGTCATGCCGCACGTCGGGACCGGAGTGAAGCTGGACCGGGGCCGTCATGACTTCCTGACCCTGGTCGGCATCTGGGCCAAATTCAGCCTTTTCGATCGGACTGTCAGCTACCAGATCTTCGGCGACCTGGCCGTGACCCTGCCCTGGGTCAAGGACGGAACGGACCTTGAAGTCCGCCATTGGCTGGATCTCAATGTCGTCATTCCGGTCGAGCCGAGGCAGGACGACCTGGCGCGGCACTGGCATGACGACGTGGGCCGCCGCTGGCACCAGGACCGGGACGAGAAGGACCCCTGGAAGCGCGATCATTGGCTGCTGCAGTTCGGAGTGCACGCCCAGAACCGCAACGTCAATTTCGATGTCGGGCCGGCCGTGACAGCCAAATATCACTGGCTGCGCGTCGGCTTCGAATACCTGGTGGGGTTCCAAAAGGCCAATCGCGGCCAGACCTTCCGGGTCAACGTCGCTTCCGATTTTGACATCTGACGGCCGACCGCCGTCCATCGTTTAAGCCGCCTGAACTCGGGCGGCTTTTCTTATCCGCTCCGCCACGGCGGCCTGGCCGTTGACATTTTCCGCCGGATATGAGATAACCTTGAGCCTGCTTCGGCAGACAAGTCCTTTAACAACCGGAGGTGGACATGAAACCAACCGCTCTCAGCGACCTGATGGATTTCGTCATCACCAAGTCCAGGAACGTCGCGCTCATGGCCTCGGCCCTGGAAGCGGCCGCCCCTATCCTGAAACAACTGCAGACCCGCGATCGGGAATTAGCGCCGTCATCCAGCCTGGATCCCAAGGAGATCGCCCGGAGCATCAATCTGGCCACCGGCCGCCCGGTCAAACGGGTGGTCCTGGTATCGCTGGCCGAACTCCAGGATCAGGACCGGCAGGGCATCGACCCGCTGCGGAACATGATTCAGGGCACCAGCCTTTGCGACCGGCTGATCGACCGCCACTCGTCCAGCCTGTGGCGCGCTTTGCCGGACATCGACCGTTACCGGCTTTTCCGCCGGCTGACCGACCTCGACGGATCGGTCGCCGCGCCGTCCGCCAGGTACGCCTGGTCCAGGATCGAGCCGGGATTCAGCAACCGCGTCTGGTCCAACGTCGATGAGTGCGTTTACTTCCTGCTTGGCCAGGCTCTGGCCGGCAACAAACGCAAGGTCAGGGATCTCCTGCCTCTGTGCCGCGTGCTGGCCGAAGTCGTCCCGCTCGGCGAACACAAGGACGAGTCGGGAACCTGGTACATCCTGACGGCCTGAGACGATAAGTATTTCCGCCCGCAGACACGGGGCGGTTTTTTATAATCTGAGCAGTTTCCCCCGCGCCAACGGGGCGCGAATGTTGACGGCGGCGCCGGTACGGGTAAGCTGGGTCCAGCCCTTTCAATGGAGGTGGAGCATGTCGCGGATCTGCGGCTATTACTATCCGGCCTATTTCTACGTTCACGTCCTTCCCGAACTCCTGCTGGGCAAAGAGCGGCTGCACGTCCTGCTGGCATCCAAAGACGGCGTCGGCGACCTCGTAAGCGGCCCGTTCGACGCCGGCAAGGACGGCCTGAGCATCGCCATCCAGGCCGAGTCGCTGGGCTATCCGGCCGATGACCTGCTGACCGCTGCCGCCAAGCTCAAGGACATTCTGGCTGTGATCTTCGCCGACCTGGAAGACCTGGACGAGGCGCTGGCTTTGGCCGGGGACATCCGCGCCGACCATTTGGCGGCAAGCGTGGTGCTCATCACCGATGAGTACGCCCTATTCGCCGCGCCGGACAGGCTGAAGCAGGTCATCGTTCAGGCGGCCCTCGACGGCCTGGTCATAACCGGCCTCGCCGGCAAGATACCGCTGCGTAAGACGCTGGAGCATATCGTCCGGGAATGGAAATATTGATGCCGTCCGTCGGCGGCGTCTTCGAGACTGGGCTCGGTCTCCCGATGATCGGCCATTCAGCATTACCGTTGCCGGCTGGCAGCGGTTTTTTATATCCGGAGGACCGGGCGCGGACCGTATTTTCGCCAAGGCCGGGTTTCTGCTATCATCCGGACATATGGAACACCAAGTCATCCGATCCGAGTCCCGCGGGGACCTGCGTCAGGCCGTCAGCCGGGCCGTGGAAGGCCTGGGCGGCTGGGGCCGTTTTTTGGCTCGAGGCGAGACCGTGCTGCTCAAGCCCAATTTCAACACCGCCGATCCATTCCCGGGTTCGAGCGACCGCGAATTCGTCAGCATCGTCGCCGACCTTTGCCATGAGGCCGGGGCCGGCGAGGTCCTGGTGGGGGATTCCTGCACCTATTTCCTGAAGACCGCCAAAGTGATGGCCAAGTGGGGGGTCGTTGAGCTTCAGGCCGGCCGCCCCTGGCTCAAGGTCGTCAATTTCGACGAAGGTAAGTGGGTCAAGAAACCATTGGCCGCCGGGCGTTCCCTCGGGTCAGTCTCGGTCCCGGAGCTCCTGGATAAGGTCGACCGGCTGTTTCTGCTGCCCTGCCTCAAGACGCACAAACTGGCCCAGTATACCGGCGCGTTGAAGCTCGGCGTCGGCCTGATGAAGCCCAACGAACGGTTGCCCATGCACCTCCGGCAGCTGCAGGAGAAAATTGCCGAACTCAACCTGGCTTTCCGGCCCGACCTGATCCTGATGGACGCCCGCAAATGTTTCATAAGCGGCGGACCGATGGCCGGCGAACTGCGCGAGCCGGGATTGATCCTGGCTTCGACCGGCCGGATCGCCATCGATATCGAGGGCGTCAAACTGATACAGAGTTTCGAGGGCAACAGCCTGGCCGGCGTCAGACCGTAAGAGCTGCCGCAGATACAACTGGCGCTGGAGATCGGCATT